>Ga0233425_10003151_pt1 | contig 30771 bp, 19 predicted proteins | sample Watercolumn_Towu_2_FD_181712 | JGI IMG/M metagenome (GOLD analysis project Ga0233425, IMG submission 181712) | Freshwater microbial communities from Lake Towuti, South Sulawesi, Indonesia - Watercolumn_Towuti2014_140_MG | ecosystem: Environmental > Aquatic > Freshwater > Lake | place...
TGTTCTGCCTGAATCTGCTACGCCGCAATCAGCAATACAACGTTGGCATCCGAGCCAAGCAAAAAGCCGCCAGTTGGTCACACCAATACCGCCTCTCTCTCCTTAACTTCTAAATGCGTTCACCGTGTCCAAAGCGGGGTTCGGCGGCAAGGAATTGGTGTTGATGCCGCTCGGCTGATTGGTAGTGATGCCGTCGAAGGCAAAACGGATTTTCGTTTCGGGGATAGCTTGCCACGTGTCAAAGCTGTTGCTGACGATGCCTTCGAACTGGCTGGGCGTCATGTTGGAGAGCGTGGAACTGGCAATGCCATTGGTGTTGAGCATCCACGGGACACCGTTGCTAAACGTCGTGGAGTTGTACAGGCGTTCATCCCAAAGTGTGTTGACGATGTTGGTGTGGGCGTCCTTGAATTGCAAATTCCCATAACTGAAACAGACGGATCCATTCGACAGGATTGCCGCAAAGATGCACAAAACAACGCAAAGAAGGCACGGACGCCCCACTCCCTTTTGCGCTTGCTTGCGCCTTCTTGCGGCTATCACTTTGCACCGCCTTTTGCTTCGTGTTCTTTCTGAATCTTGTGGAGGCGGCCAAGGAAGCCGTCGAGGTCGCCGGGTTCGGCGGGTGCTTCTTGTGCTCCCACTGTGCCGGGGGCGACGGGTTTGCCATTCTTGTCAACCCATTGGACGCCTTTGATCGGTTCGCCAGAGTGGACTGTTTTCTTGCCGGTCTTGGGATCGGTGGTGACGGGTATCTTGCCTTGGGCCATGCCGACGAGCCGGTGGAATTGTTTCTTGTCGCCGTATTTCTCCAGAAACAGAAGCATCTCTTCGCCTTCGGCGATGTGTTCCGCACCGGGAACCATCATGTAAATGGGCAACGGTTTGTCCACGCGCCCGCCAAGGGTGTGGACTTCGATGGCGTTGCCGGGAGCATGGTCGCCTTTGGCCTTATGGCTGACGCGAATGGTGGAGATGGTAATGACCCGTTTCTCCATCCAGACGGCCTGTTTCTTCTCGCATTTGCCAATGACAATGCTGTCGGCGTATCCGGTGAGTTCTTGCAGGGAGAGCTTGCGCAGCGTGGTGGCGTGAGCCGTGGCTACAATCCACGCCATGGCGATGACCAGTCCGAAAACAACTGGGCCACCGTGTTTCCGATGCATTGTTCTCACGCCTCTGCCAAGGTTTCCTCTCGGCGCGGAGAATACGCCCGGCAGGCAATCGAAGGCAAGCCTCGCGTGGCGATTGTCAGAGGTTCAAACTGTACCACTCCCCGCGGACTTGGTATAGATGGCGCAATGAGAATTCGATTCATCTTGGCGACGCTGATCTTGGTCGGCTCAGTGTCGGGTGCTGAAACCCCCGTTGCGTTGCCGCCGCCGAACACCGCCGGTGGGATGCCGTTGATGCAGGCGTTGAAGGAGCGCAAGAGCGCGCGCGAGTTCGACGCAAAACCGTTGCCGCCGCAAGTGCTCTCCGACCTGCTCTGGGCCGGCTTCGGCATCAACCGGCCTGAGAACGCTCACCGCACCGCGCCGTCAGCGATGAACTCGCAGGAGATGGACATTTACGTCGCCACCGCCAACGGCGTGTACGTGTACGACGCGAAGGCAAACCAATTACTGACGGTGTCATCGGAAGACATCCGCGCCCGCACTGGCAAGCAGGACTACGTGAAGGTCGCACCGGTCGCGTTGATTTTGGTGGCGGACTTCGCGCGGATGGTCAAGCCCAAGCCGGAAGAGAAAGATCGGCTCGCGACGATTGACGCCGGGTATATCAGCCAGAACTTCTATTTGTTTTGCGCCTCCGCCGGGCTGGCAACGGTTGTGCATGAGACGGACCAGACCGGGCTGCGCGAGGTGTTGCGGCTGAAACCGGACCAGAAGATCATCATCGCCCAATCCGTCGGCTACCCGAAGTCCCGTTGATCCATGAAGCGGATGGTTCTCGCATTGTTTGCGTTGGCGGTTTCCGCGTGGGCAGACGCTCCGGACCTCACCGCCACCATGAGCCGCGTGCGCGCGCTCTGGTGCAAACGGTTTCTGGACCCGGCCAGCGGGCGGCTCTTCGACTACGTCAGCCCGGACACGTTCCGCGTATCGCCGGCGATGCTGCCGACATTTGACGAAGTGCGCGCCGAAATCCCCAACAGCGCCGGTTGGGGCACGCCCATCGAAAACGGCCCGATCAACGGTGGCATCCTGCTCGGCGCGTTGGTGGACCGGCTGTCGTCACCGTCGCCGCCCGATTCCAAACTGGTGTTGTCGGTTGCCGACGGTTTGCTGGAACTGGCCGAGCGCGCGTCGCGTCGCGGGTTTCTGCCGCGCGGCCTGTTGGCGGACCGCAAAACGCATTACCCGAATTCCTCGGTGGACCAATACACCAAGTGGCTCTATGGGATGTGGCGGTTCTGGCACTGCCCGCTCGCCGACGCGGGCCGCAAACAGCGCATTCGCCGGGCCATTGCCGCGATGTGCGCCCGCATCGAGCAGGACGGTTTCGACATTCTTCGCGCTGACGGCAAACCGGCGAAAGCGAGCGACATCGGTGTCATCCGCATGGATCGTTCCTGTCGGTTGTTGTTGCTGTACAAACTGGGCGTGGTACTGGATGGCAACACGCGATGGGCGCGCATTTACCGCAACAAGATCGCCGAGAACAATGAAGCCCGCCTGAAGGACATCACCGACCCGCCGCCGGTGGAGAAGGCCAACTTCTACGTCTGGATTCAAAATCAGGTTTCGCTGCGCGTGCTGTACGAAGCGGAGAACGACGCGCGGCTCAAGGAAATCTATCGGCTCGGTCTTCGCGCCGTCAACGACCGCGCCCTGCGCGTGCTCGACCGCCACAAGGGCTACGACTCGTCGGCGCTGCGAAAGCCCTACGCGTACGACTGGCGCGGCCAGAAAGGACGATTACCCGATCCGTGGGTGATGCAGCGCCGTTTCATTCACGATCCGCTCGGTGCCCTGTTCTGCATCGGCATCAGTGACGACGAACCAGCGAAACAACACCTCGCGCCGCTCTGCTCCGAACTGCTGCGGAAATTCGATTACGACCTGTTAACTTCGGTCGAACCGTTCGTGTACGCGGAAGCCGCTTTCGCTGCGTTTTCAGGTGTCAAATGATGAAATGGTTGCTCCTAGCCGCCGTGGCGATTGTCGGTAACGAATCGGACGACATCCAAGCCCGGTTCCGTCTCGCACACCAACTCGCCCGCGAACGCAACGACCGCGCGCTCGTCTCGCGAATCGAACGCGCCAAAGGCGATGCGTCGCAACTTGCCGCCATCGAACGCGAAGTCGGTATTGATCCCGGTGGCTGGGCGATGAACGGCCAACCGATCTTTCATCCGACCCCGGCGATGCTGGCGAAGATGAAACCACTCGGCGAAAAACTCGACGCCGCCATGCGCGCCGGCGATCCGGAACAAACCCGGAACATTTTGTCGGAGTTGCGCACAGTGATGGGGAATCAGGTTGGTGTGCCTGATGTTCGTCGTAAAGGCGAACGGGCCACGCCGCGACCAATCACCAAGGACGAAGTGGTGAAGTTGTTTCTGCGCGCGTTGCCGAGCAAGCTGCCGACCTCCGGCCAGATGCTCCGCGTTTACGCCGGTTTGGTGCGCGCGTGTTGCGAGATGAAACAAGGCGATCCACTCGTCGTCGAAGCGTGCAAGTTCATGACCGATCACCAACAGCCCGACGGACATTTCCCGTTTCCCGATCTGCGCGGCAAGAACATCCGGTTCGGCGACATGACCGAGAAGGTTCTTCAGAGCGGGAAGGGCGAAGTCCGCGATGGCTGGCTCATCACGCTCGATCCCGGCGGCGGGACGCAGTTTGACACCGGCGAGTGCGGCAGCGCGTTGTTGTTGGCGGGAAAGACTTTTCAGAATGACGCCTGGACGAAGGCCGGTTTGCGCGCGGCAGATTGGGCGTTGGCGCAGCCGTGCGTCGGCAACTTCAACTACAACGCGTTCTCGGTCGGCTTGCTCGCCGACGCCTATCGCGTGACGCGTGAACAGAAATATCTCGACGGCGCCTTGAAGAAGTTCCGCATCGGCGTCGCGCCGGGCCAAGTCGAGAACGGACGTTGGATTGACCCGCACAACGCTCGCACCGTCTATCACCTCATCATCCTGCGCGCTCTGAACGACCTGTACCCTCTCGCTGCGGATGAGGTTGGGCCAGTGCGCACGAAGGCGGTCAATGTCATCGTGGAGGAGTTCGCGGCGATGGGCGTGACCACGCAAGGCGCGTTGCGGGAGTTGTCGCGGTGTAACGAGCCGCGCTTGCGCGAGACAATCGAATTGGTCAGCGCAGTGGTTTACTCGCGCTGGAATCGCAATCTGACGGAACTCGCGGCGCTGGCGTCACTGCGGTAGCGGGGCTTGGTGCTGTTCCCAGTCGCGTTTGCCTTCGAGGCAGAAAATCCATTGTGACGCGGCGCTGATCAGGTGCGCGTAGCCGCCGGTGTCGGAGAAGTCGTCCCAGAGAGAGCCGCCGGGTCTGCTGCCGGCGCCGATGCCGGTCGGGATGTAGCCGTATTGTTTGAAGATGGCTTCCCACGTCCGCAATCCGCCGCCGAGCTCGCGTTCGAGCGCGGCGTGCACGTCCTTCTCGGAGCCGGGCGGGAAAAAGTGCGACGTGGTGATTTGCGTCTTCGCTTTGTCCCAAATGCCGGGGTACGCTTTCAACGCCTGCAACGCCCAGCCGCTGACGACCATGTTTTGCGGGCCGAATCGCGAGCCGATGGGACGTGCTTTGCCGAACGGACCTTTGCGCTGCGAACGGTAATCGGTCGGCTTGCCATTGATGAATTTGTATGGGTGAAGATCGAAGACGTTGATGCCGGGCGCAGGAGCTTCATCGTCGCAGTAAATGCGGTAAAGCATCGGCAGCGTGAACGCGTCGTAGATGACGCGAAACGCGGCAGGTTCCGGCAACGTGCCGTTGCGGGCGAGAGCGACGTAGTACCGATACTGCTGATCGTCAGCGAAACCGGGAACCGTGACCGGCTCGTCCTTCTTGAATTCGTAGAGTGCGCGCCGCCAATCGTTGCGCGCGGTGGCGATAAACTTCCACGTCTCGTTCGACAGAGTTTGTCGCAACGTGGCATCGCCGCTGGTGAGCGCGAGCGCGGCTTTCACGGCGGGGATGTTCGGTGAACCGTGGCGGGCGCGGCATTCTTGGAGGTTCTTCGCGGCCTCGGCGATTTGTGGATAGCGCAACAACAGCCACGTTTGCTGGAGCATGACGGCGAGGTCTTGCGCCATGTGGTTGGAGGAGCCGTGCGAATACCCGCTGAGTCGTTTCTCCGGATTCGGCCGGTTCCCCCAATCATTTCGGCCGGCGAAGTTGACGTGCTCGTCGTTGTCGCGGCGCCCGCGCATGTCGAGGCTGACCGAAGCGCCATTGTCCCACCAATAGGGAACGAACCCTTTCTCGCGGCCTTGGAGGAGCCACTCTTTGCTGACTTGCCAACCGCGGGCGCCACCGGGGCGACCGTCGTTGCGCTCGGAGGTAAACAACTCGTCGCCGTGGTTGAGCATCTTGAGGTAGAACGGGAGTTGCCACTTCGTGAGGACTTCTTTGTAGAGCGGATCGCCGGTGGCCCGGTAGGCGTTGACCATCGCGACGGCAAACCACGCGCCATCGTGCATGGTGTCGAGTCCCTCGCCTTGGACCCAGAGGTTGCTCTTCACGTCGTAGTACTCGTAAATCATCCCGCGTTGCGCCGACTTCTCGTCCTTCTTCAAATGATGATCGAGGACGTATTGCGTCAACGTCCGCATGAAGCTGCGAGTCTCGGACACAGTCATCGGTTGCGTGACAAGGAGAATGGCGGCGATCAGGTTCATGGCGCGATGATAGCAGCTTGACCTCTCCGCTGTCATCGGGGAAAAGAAACCATGATCACTTCGCTGCTGCTCGTAGCCAACCTCATCTTCAATCCATCGTTCGAAACCGACGACGGCTGGACAACAGCGGGGCACGCCCAAGTCCAGCAACGCCTCAGCTTCGAGGCGGGTCGCGCCGGCGGACGTTGTGCGCGGCTGGATTGCACGGCGTTCACCGGCGACGGGCCGAGTCATCACGCGATGATTTGCCAGGTCGGCAAGGTCAGCGTGCGGCACGGACAATGGTATCGCTTCAGTTTCTGGGCGCGGGGCACCGGCATCCGCGGCGGCGCGGTGGAGGTCGCGTTGACCAACACGCGCCGGTGGGATGACGCCGGCTTGAGCGAATCGTTCATCGTGCGCGACGACTGGCAGCGGTTCGAGTTCCTGTTCCGCGCCAAGAGCGACTTGCCGGCGAAGACGAGCCGGTTGCAATTCTGGTTCAAGGGCACCGGCACGCTCTGGCTCGACGACGTGAACCTGACCGAAAGCGCCGAAGGCCCGCAATGGTTCCCGCAAATCAGCACCGCCGGCGTGAAGAACCTCGTGCCGAACAGCAGCTTCGAGTGTGGCGCTGCCAACTGGGGCGGGTTCACCTACGGCCTACAAGGCTGGGCCGGCAACCTCTACCGGCTGGAAGGAGAGATTGACACGACAACCGCCAAACACGGCCAAGCCAGTCTGCGCCTGCGACCGACGAAGCCGGTCTTCTGGTTCGACTACTACGAACCAATTCGCCAGCCGGTCAGCCGTCTTATGGCCGCCAACCTCGGCTGGTTCAAGGTCACGCCGGGCGAACCGCTCACGTTGTCGGCGTGGCTGAAATCCGACGCCGACGATGTCGCCGCAGAATTGCTCGTGAGCGATCCCTCGCGACGGCAATCGAAGAAGGAGATCAAGGTCAGCAAGGAGTGGACACGTCACGAGTTCACATTCAAACCGTCGCAGGCATTCCTTTTCGTCGCCATCGGCAGCGAGGCGACGCTCTGGATTGACGCCGTTCAACTCGAACGCGGCGTTCACGCCACCGAGTACGAGCCGCGCCAACCGGCTGAGTCGTTTCTCGCCACCGATGTTCCGGGCAACATCTTCACCAATGGCGTCGCGCGTCTCGTCGTCCGCGGCAACGCGCCCGGCAAACTCCACGTCACGGATTTCTTCGACCGCACCGTGCCGGAAACGAACGCGATCACACAACACGGTTTCTTCCGCGCCATGTGGACCACCGCGACAACGACGCAGGAATTACGTTTCGCGGTAATTGACCCGGTGCCGTGCAAAGATTCGCCACTCGGCTTCAACCACGCCTATCCGTGGGATTTTCTCGTCACAGAAGCGCAACAGGCTGGCGTCGTCTGGTGGCGCGACTGGTCGGCGAAATGGGAGACAATCGAAACAACGAAGGGGCGATATGATTTCGCCGTGCCGGACGCGCAGATCGAACGCGTGTTGAACCTCGGTGGCAAAGTGGACGTGTTACTGCCGTTCCCGTCGGCGCGATGGTCGAGCACTGCGCCGCCCGATGCAATGAAAGCAACCGGTTATCTGGGGCTTCGGTCGGTGGTATCGTACCCGCCGAAAGACCTCGCCGACTTCGGTCGTTACGCGGCGGCGGTGACAAAACACTATCGCCAGCGCGGCGTGACTCATTTCCAAGTCCTCAACGAAGCAGTCTATACCAGCTACGCGTTGCCGCGGTCGCACGGATTCGGAATGAACGATTACTTGAAACTGTTGGGCGTCGCACACGACGCGATCAAGTCGGCGGACAGCAAGGCGGTCGTGGTCGGCGGTCTCAGCGCCAACCTCGAATCGAACTTCACCACCGACTTCGTGAAGCAGGGCGGCCTGCGCTGGTGCGATGTCTTCGACCTGCATATGTACGATCCGCCGCGCTCGGCGGAGAGCTACGAGGAATCGTTCGTGGCGCTGGAGGAATTGATGCGCGCCAACGGCGGACCGAAACCGGTCTGGATCACGGAATGGGGTTGCTACGCCGACGATGATCCGCCCAGCTGGCCGTGGTCGGCCGGCGATGCCTCGATGAACCGGAGTCGCTGGCCGAGTGAGCGCGCTGCGACGGAGCACATCGTCAAGTTCACAGCGGTCAGTTTCGCTCACGGTGTCCGCAAGATATTCTTCCACGCCGGGACGTGCGGCACGATCAACGGCCCCGATGCCGGCGGCGTGCTCTTTGAGTACGGCGGCGCGCCGCGCAAGATGTACGCCGGCGTCGCGGTGTTGTCGCGCCTGCTCGGCGTTCCCGACCGTCTGGTGAAGCGTGTCGCCGATGGTGGTTTTCGCGCCTACATCTTCGCGACCGGCAAGCGCACGGTGGCAATCTGCTGGAGCAGCGAGCCACGGATGTTGTCGGGTGTCGAGGCGGTGGACATCATGGGCAATCCGTTGCCGTCACCGGTGCGAGTGGGATCGTCGCCAGTTTATCTCATTGGCGGGAACATCGAGGCAGTTCGATGAAATTGTGTGTGGTTGTAGTTCTGTTGGCATTGACGGCTCAGGCGCAGCCGCTGCCAAAAATCCGCGTGGCGCCAGATGGGCGGACGTTCGTGACGGAGAACGGCAAGCCATTCGTGCCGTTCGGCGTGAACTATTACCGGCCTGACACCGGCTGGGCACCGCAAGTCTGGAAGAAGTTCGACGCCGGTGCGATTCGCCGGGATTTTGCGACGATGAAATCGCTCGGCGTGAACTGCGTACGGGTATTCCTGAGCTACGGTTCGTTCTTCACGGAGACGAACGCGCTCGATGCCGCTGGGCTGGCGAAGTTCGACCAGTTTCTCGCCATCGCTGAGGAAGCCGGCATCTACGTGCATCCGACGGGACCGGACCACTGGGAAGGTTTGCCGACATGGGCGCGCGGCGACCGGATCGGTGATCCGAAGATTCTGGCGACAACGGAGAACTTCTGGCGATTGTTCGCGGCACGTTATCGTGGTCGTAACGTGATCTTCGCGTGCGACCTGCTGAACGAGCCAAGCGTGCCTTGGAATCCGCCCCAAGGTGCCGACGTGCTCGCGTATCAACGATCTCGTGAAGACATCGCTGACGAATGGACGCGCCGGCAGATGGCGGCGATCAAGGCGGCGGATCCGCAGGCGCTCGTGACGGTTGGGTTGATTCAATGGTCGGTGCCGGCGCTTTTGCCGGGGGTGAAGCATTACTCCGGCTTCCGTCCGTCGCGGCAGGCGAAGTTTCTCGACTTCATGGAAATCCATTTCTATCCGCTTGACAACAAGGGCGCAGAACCAGAGACGCGAAACTTGGCGTATCTCGAAAGCGTCGTGCGCGAAGTCGCGGCGACCGGCAAACCGGTGGTGGTCGCGGAATTCAGTTGGAACCGTGAAGGACAGGAGCAACAGGCGCGCTGGAACCGTCGTGCGGTGGAACTGACGGCGGGATTGGCGTGCGGCTGGTTGAACTGGGGGTTGTACGATGTCGCTGAGGCGCGCGATGGGAGCCAGTTCACGGCGTTATTGACCGTGGACGGAAAGCCCAAAGCGTGGGCGCGCGAGTTTCAACAGATGGCGGGGACGTTGAAGATTCCACCGGTGAAACAGGAGAAGCGTCCGTCGCTTGATTGGGATCGTTGCCTGACTGACACGAAAGCCGGCGACGAGTTTCGCGCTGCCTATTTCAAAGCGATGATGCCACTGGACACGTTCAACTACGTCATCGGTACGCAAACGTTCAGTCCGTCGTATCAATTCACGAAGGAGCCGAAACTGATCGAGACGGCGCGCGCAATCCTGGCGATGGGGTCGAACACGATCAAGTTCCAACTCAAGACGCTCGGACCTGAGGAGCGGCAGATGTTCGAGATGCCGTTCGCACATTACTTGGTCTGGGCTGAGACGGATGGGTTGTACGAGCTTGTCTGCAAGTTGCTGAAAACCTACAGCGGCACGGGTAAGACGTTCTATCTCGGCCACTGGGAAGGCGATTGGATGCTGCGTGGCACCGGCAACACGAAGGACGAGGACAGAATTACGCCGGCGAAAATCCAAAAGATGATTGACTGGCTGAACGCGCGGCAACGGGCTGTGGACGAGGCAAAGCGCGATACGCCTCACCACGGCGTCGAGGTCTGGCATTACACCGAGGTCAACCTCGTGAAGCTGGCGATGCAAGGCAAGAAGACGATGTGCCGCGATGTGTTGCCGAAAGTGCCGGTGGATTTTGTGTCGTACTCCTGCTACGACACGCAGAAATCACCGACGGAACTCAAGGCGGCGCTGAACTTCATCGAGTCGAAGTTGTTGCCGAAGACGGGCATTACCGGTAAGCGAGTGTTCATCGGTGAGTACGGCTTTCCAATCGCGCCGGCGGAACAAGACCGGCTCTCGCGGCAAGTGATGCGCGTCGGATTGGAGTGGGGCTGTCCGTTTGTGTTGTACTGGGAGATGTACAACAACGAGATTGACAAGGACGGCAAGCAGCGCGGGTTTTGGATGATTGACGACAAGGGCGTGAAGCAACCCATCTACCACACGCACCAGAAGTTCTACGAGAAAGCGCGGCAGTTTGTCGCCGAGCGAAGGCCGACGGCTGAAGAATTCGCGCGCTACGCCGTCACACTGTTGCCATGAATCGTCGGACCTTCCTCAAAGTCAGCGCCGCCGCCGTTGTCGCCGGTTGTGCATCGCCTCAAACCGGACGCAGGTTGCCGGAGGCAAGTTGGCAGAAACTACCGCGCTGGCGCGGGTTCAATCTGCTGGAGAAATTCAACGTCGGCAAGAACACCGCTTTCGTCGAATCGGATTTCCAGTGGATGACGGATTGGGGTTTCAACTTCGTGCGGTTGCCGATGGATTACCGCTGCTGGGCGAAGACGCCGGAGGCGGAGTTTAACGAGCAGACGATGAAGGAGATTGACCAAGCCATCGAATGGGGCGGGAAGTACGGCGTCCATGTCTGGCTGAATTTCCACCGCGCGCCCGGCTACACCGTCGCCAAACCAGCAGAGCCGCGCGACTTGTGGACGGACGCTGGCATTCAGGACATCTGCGCCCGTCACTGGGGAACGTTTGCGCGCCGATACAAAGGCATTCCAAACGCGCGGCTCGCGTTCAACTTGTTCAACGAGCCGTCGAAGGTCGAACCGGCGGTCTATCGCGAAGTCGCCGGCAAGATGGTCGCCGCGATTCGCGCCGAGGATCCGCAACGATTGGTTGTCGCCGACGGCATCGAGTGGGGACAGAAACCGGTGGCCGAACTGGTTGACCTCAAGATCGCGCAGGCGACGCGCGGCTATGCGCCGGGACACTTGACGCATTACAAAGCCAGTTGGGTTCACAGCGAAGGTTTCCCATTGCCGGCGTGGCCGCGTCCGATGGCGACCGGCATGTTATACGGCCCCGCCAAGAAAGAAATGGGTGGCCCGTTGGTCATTGACGGCCCGTTCAAGTCCGGGGAACTGCGCGTACGTGTGATGACGGTATCAAGCCGCGCGACGATGGTTGTGGAAGCCGACGGGCAGCCGGTGCTCACGAAGGAATTCGTTTGCGGTCCCGGCACCGGCGAGTGGAAGAAGGCCGTCTATAAGGAACAGTGGAAAATCTACCAGAACCTCTACGACCGCGACTACGCGGCTTCGATCCCCGCCGGCACGAAACAGGTTCGGCTCAGTCTGACCGGCGGCGACTGGCTTCAACTGAGCGAAATCGGCTTCAAACCATCCGTCGCCGGTGCGCGCGAGGACGTGTTGGGCCTGAGCGGTTCTTTCGGCAAAGAAGCCCAACCGGTCCGGTACACGCCCGATGATTTAGCGAGTCCGTTCAAAACCGAGAAGATGGAAGACCGCCAGTGGCTCTGGGAAACCATGATCGAACCGTGGAAGAAACTCAAAGAGCAAGGCGTTGGCGTGATGGTCGGTGAGTGGGGATCGTTTAGTTACACACCGCACGATGTCACGCTCCGCTGGATGCGGGATTGTCTCACCAACTGGAAGATGGCCGGGTTCGGCTGGGCGCTCTGGAATTTCCGCGGCAGCTTCGGCATTCTCGACAGCAACCGCAAAGACGTCGCCTACGAAGATTTCCAAGGCCACAAGCTCGACCGCAAGATGCTGGATTTGCTTCAGGCGTTCTGAGTCAAACACAGCATTTACATTCCGACTGGAAACGAATATAGTCGGGACGTGAGCACAGTCGAATTGATCTACGAAAAGGCGAAGTCGCTGCCGGAACCGTTGCAGACCGAGGCGCTGCATTATGTGGATTACCTGCTGGCGCGCCGTCCGGGGAACCACGAACAAATCGAGTGGAGCCGTTTCTCCGAACAACAACTCAGCCGTCAGTACGGGCCGGGCGACGCCATTTACGACGAGGATTGAATGCCGACGGCGGCGTATTCGCAAGGTGATATTCTGCTCGTGTCGCTTGTCTTCAGCAGCCAGATGGGGATGAAGCGACGGCCCGTCATGGTCGTGCATGACACTGGGGATGCCGATTTGCTGGTGGTTCCCGTCACGAGCCACGGCGAACGGACCGCCTTGGACGTGCCGCTCAGTCAATGGCAAGACGCTGGTCTGCGCCTCGCGTCGGTGGTGCGCGTGGAGAAGTTCGCGACGATTGAGAAGAGCACGGTCGTACGTCCGCTGGGCCGGGTGAGTGCCACGGATTGGTCGAACGTCGAAGCCGCGTTGCGCCGTCTCTGGCAGCAAATCCTGCGCACCGGCTGAAGGCACGATGCTGGAATTGCTTCAGGCGTTTTGATACGAAAGGAAAACTATGACACTATCTCGACGTTCATTTCTCAAGGGCGCGGTCGTAGCGCCGTTTATTCTGCCGTCGCGCATCTGGGCGGCGGAAACCAAACCGAATTCGCTGTTGACGATGGGATTCATCGGCATGGGCAAACAGTCGCGGGGACTGCTGGGCGGGTTCCTCGGCAACGACACGAAAGTGCTTGCCGTGTGCGACGTTGACACCACGCGGCGCGACAATGCCAAGAAGAAGGTGGACGATTATTACGCCAAGAAAGGCGCGACGAGCGCCGACTGCGCCGCCTACAACGATTTCCGCGAGATCATCGCCCGCAAGGACATTGACGCGGTCTGCATCGCCACGCCCGATCACTGGCACACCTACATTGCGGTGGCGGCGCTGCGGGCGCGGAAGGATGTCTATTGCGAGAAGCCACTCACGCAGAACATCCACGAGTCCGTTGTGCTCTTGCAGGCCGTGGACGCCAACCGTCGCATCTTGCAAACCGGTTCGATGCAGCGTTCGAGTAAGGAATTCCGGATTGCCTGCGAACTGGTGCGGAACGGCGCGATAGGCAAAGTGCAACGAGTTGAGTGCAGTTTCGGCGATCCGGGTGTGCCATGCGATTTGCCGGAGGAAGAGATGGAACCGGGGTTGGATTGGAACATGTGGCTTGGGGCCGCGCCGGTGAGGCCGTACAACTCGATCCTCAGTCCGCGCGGGATGCACGATCATTTCCCGCACTGGCGCAAGTACCGCGAGTTCGGCGGTGGCAGCGTCACCGATTGGGGCGCGCACCATCTCGATATCGCGCAGTGGGGCCTCGGCATGGACGCCAGCGGCCCGGTGCAGACATTGCCCGCACCGACGGGTGAACTTCGCGGCGCGAAGTTGGTCTATGCCAATGGCGTCACCGTCGAGCACAAGGACGGATTCGGTGTGCATTTCTTCGGTTCGGAAGGCGAAGTGCAGGTGAACCGCGGCAAGTTCGTTTTCAAGCGCGGCGACGAAACCATCGCGTCCTACACGAACAGCGCGGAGGATAAGAAGGTCACGTCCTGCGCCGCACAGGTGCAGAAGGCGGAACGCGCGTTCTTGGCCAACGCGAAGATCAAACTCTACGAGAGCAAGAATCACCTGTCCGATTTTCTCGAATGCGTGAAGTCCCGCAAGAAACCAATCACCAGCGAACAAGTCGGCGCCCGCTCGGCGATTTGCTGCCACCTGTTGAATCAGACCTACTACCACGGCCAGTCGCTGAGGTGGGATCCCGCCCGGTTAGCTTTCAAGGACCGCTCCGCGAAAGCTGAATGGCTGACGCGCGACTACCGTCGTCCGTGGGTGGTTTGAGCGTGAACGTCGCTGCACTCGGTTTGTTGTTGGCCGCGTCAGTTGTCCGCGAGTGGCGGCCCGACGAACTCGCCCGCTGGTCTCCCGGCAAGGTGAAGAATGTGCGCGTCGCTGACGGCGCGCTCCAGTTTGAAACGCAGACTGGCGACTCGATGCTCATCAGTCCGCCGTTCGATGCGTTTCCCGCGACGCCGTGGCAGTCCATCGAGTTGGCGATGAAGAGCGATGTGTCCGGTCCCGGCGCGGTATTCTGGACGGGCACGACGAACACGAAGTTCGGCGGCTTCTGGCCCGGCAAGGAAACGCATTTCACCGTTGTCCCCGGCAACTGGCAGACTTACCGGCTTGAACCATACTGGCAGGCCGAAGGCAAACTTGTCCGGCTCCGCCTCGACTTTCCCGAACAACACGCCGGTCACTACGCCATCAAATCGCTGCGCGTCGTCGAGCGGTCCGCAACCGACAAGGTGTCGTTGCAGGCTGACGATGGCGGCGTTGTCTGTGTGCGGATGGCCGCAAAAACCGGCGACGCAGCGGTGTTGTCGTTTGCCAGCCACGCGGTCAACGGACTGCATCGCGTAAGTTTCCCGATTCACGCCGATGGTCGGATGCACACCTACAACGTGGACGTGGCCGCCGACAAGAACTGGCGTGGCGAGATTGTCATGCTGGAGTTACCGCCCGGCGCGACGGCCACGGTCGGCCCGGAACCGCAAGGCCCGCCCGACCTCGACATCACGTTTCTCGGCTTGCAAGACCCGTGGGCGCGTTGCGGCAAGCCGGTCCGTCTGGAGGCGCGTGTGACCAATCGCGGCGGCGAGGCCGCGCGCGGGCTGAAGCCACAGTTGGAACTCAAAGGCGCGAAGCTGATCGAAGCCGGAACAAAACCGGAACAAATCGAGTTCGGAGTGCCGGAGACATTTGCGTGGACAGTTCAAGCGAACCGGCCCGGCTTAGCAACGGCCACGCTCACGTTGGACGGCGGAGCGACGCGGACATCGGCGCTCCGGTTTCGCGAGCCGTCGAAGCTGGCGAAGGCGGCTCACGTTCCCGAGCCGAAACTGGCGAAGACTGATTACTTGGTTGGCGCGTATTATTTTCCCGGCTGGCACACGGCGTCGCGCTGGGCGCCGTTGCGGGATTATCCGGAACGCCAGCCGTTGCTCGGCTGGTATCGCGAGGGTAGTCCCGAAGTGGCTGACTGGCAGATCAAGTGGGCGCTCGAACACGGTATCAACTTCTTCCTGTACGACTGGTATTGGGACCGCGGCCATCGTCACCTTGAGCACGGAATTCACGATGGACTGTTTCACGCGCGCTACCAGAACCTGATCAAGTTCTGTCTGCTCTACGCCAACCACAATCCGCAAGGTTCGCATTCGCCAGAAGATTTCGAGAAGCTGACGCGGTTCTGGATCGAGAACTACTTCAAGCGCCCGAACTATCTGACCATCGAGGGCAAACCAGTGGTGGTGATGTTCTCTTCGCAAAATCCGGCGCGCGATATGGGCACCGAGAAAGTCAAACCGACATTCGATCGGATGCGGCAGATTTGTCAGAACGCCGGACTCAAGGGGCTGTACTTGGTGGCCTGCATCAATAACGGCACCAACCTGCTCCAGAAGATGAAGGACTGGGGATACGACGCCGTCAGCGGCTACAACTGGCCCGGCGCCAACATGACGTCCGCCGAGACTGCGGCGCGCCGCGCGCCGTTTGCGACGTGCATCGAAGGCTATCGCCGGGCGTGGGATGAGATCGCCACTGCGAACGTTCTTCCGCTCATTCCACCGGTCAGCGGCGGTTGGGACGCGCGTCCGTGGCATGGCGAGGCGACGTTGGTCCGCACGGGGCGCACGCCGGAGTTGTTCGAGCGTCATTTACGGGACTGCAAGAAGTTTCTCGATCAGCAGAAACAAAAGATGCTGTTCGTCGAGGCGTGGAACGAGTGGGGCGAGGGAAGCTACATCGAACCGCACCGCGAGTTTGGGTTCGGCTATCTCGAAGCGATTCGCAAAGTGTTCGCGCCGCGCTCGCGCAAACCGGGTGAGATCGTTCCCGCCGATGTGGGGCTTGGTCCGTACGATATTCCCGAACAACCGCCGGTGACGGCGTGGAGCTTCACGACGGATGCGCTGGGCTGGAGCGGCAACGTGGAGAACTTGCGCGTGGCGGACGGCGCGTTGCGGTTCACCACACGCGGACGCGATCCGATCCTCACCAGTCCGAGGATGCAGGCACGGGCGTCGCGGTTTCCGTTCTTTGAAGTGCGGGTGAAAGCGAGCCGCGACATTGACGGTCAATTATTCTGGCGCACCACCAACGCAAAAGAGAGCGAGGCCAACAGCGTGCACTTCCCGATTCGCGGCGACGGCCAGTTCCACGATGTGCGCGTTCGCCTTGCCGACAACCGTCGCTGGCGCGGTGTCATTACGGGCCTGCGGTTCGACCCCGGCAGTGTGGACGGTGTCGAAGTGGCTGTTGAGTCCATCCGTCTGGTGAATCAATGAGTAAACCGAATATCCGCCATGCGTTCTTGCTTGCGTGCATTTTCTCCCTTGGTGCAGGTCGAGCACCGCAGATTTCCAACCGTCCGGCACGATCGGATGAGTGGGGTTATCGTCCTGCCGATGGCGTGCCGGTGCGATTGAATCCGCCGTCGCTGACGTGGATTCACGAGAGCGACGCGGTCACCTACACCGTGCAATGGTCCTCGACGGCCAATTTCGCGCAGGCCGTCACGGTGACGAACGTGCCGTGGCCGACCTACACGCATCACACGCCGCTGGCACCGGGGTCGTACTTTTGGCGTTACCGATTCAGGACAAAGACCGGCGCGGAATCGGACTGGAGCGTCGCGCGACGATTTGCCGTGACGCGCGACGCAGTGGCCCTTCCGATGCCGACTCCTGCGCAGCAGCGGCAGTTGGTGCCGCAGAAGCATCCGCGATTGTTCCTGCAGCCGGAAGATTTGCCGCGATTGCGCGAACTGGCGGCGGGCAAGGAAGCGAAGGCGTTTGCGAAGCTGCGCGCCGAGGCGGACCGGCTGATCAGAGTCGGGCCGACGCCGGAGCCGACGGAGATGGGGTCAGCGCGCGACAAGGAGAACGATCAGGCCGTCAAATACTGGTGGCCGAATCGCGAACAGTGCGACCGCGCGACGAAGGAAGCCGAGACGATCGCGTTTGTCTATCTGATTTCGCAGGACAAGAAATACGGCGAGGCGGCCCGCAAATGGGTGCTGCACCTGGCGTCGTGGAATCCAGACGGACCGACGAACTTCAAGCTCAACTGCGAAGCGGGCAAGGCGATGCTCTATCGTCCTGCTCGCGCCTACGATTGGGCGTGGGACATGTTCACGCCCGATGAACGAGCGAAAGTCCAAGCGGCTTGGCGACGGCGGGTCAGTGACGCGTGGGAGAGCGGCGAAATCCGGCGGGGCGTCGGTCATCTGAACCAGCCGTACAACAGCCACGGCAACCGCATTTGGCACAAGATCGCCGAGGTGGCGATTGCGTTCCTCGATGAAATCCCCGAAGCGCCGACATGGCTCGACTACGCGGTGAACAAGTTTTACTCCTGTTACCCGGTCTGGGCTGATGATGATGGCGGCTGGCACGAAGGCGTGAGCTACTGGGCTGGCTACCAGACGAAAGCAGTTTGGTGGCTCCAAGTCGCCAAGTCAGCGTTAGGCATTGACAGCCTGAAGAAACCGTTCTTTGCGCAAGTCGGCGATTACCCGCTCTACATCGCGCCGCCCGGCTCGCCAAATTCCGGTTTTGGTGATTTGTCATATCGTCCACCATCGAGCGGTGTCGGCGGATTCATGGAGTATCACCAGCGGATGCGCGGCCAGCAACCCGGTAGTCATGCGGGCTATTGGCGCTGGTGGACGGAGCAATCGAAGATGAGCGGGGAAGGGGGCGTTCTCGGTTTCCTCTACGATGCCAATCTGCCGGCGTTGCCAACGGCGAAAGCGCCGACGGATTTGCCGCAATCAAAAGTGTTTCACGGCATCGGCGTGGCCAGCCTGCACACGACGCTGCTGAACGCAAAAGACGACGTGCATTTCCTGTTCAAATCGTCGCCGTTCGGTTCGCAGAGCCACGGACATAATCCGCAAAACAGCTTCCAACTGAATGCGTATGGCGAGGCGTTGTTGACGGCGTGTGTCTATCGCGATCTGCACGGCAGCAAGTTCCACTACAACTGGGTTCACGAAACAGTCGCGCAGAACGGCGTACTCGTGGACGGCATCGGCCAGGAGAAACACAAAGCCACGCCGCAGGGACAGATCATCGCCGAGCAATTCACTGCCGGCTTCGATTACATCTGCGGCGACGCCACCCCGGCGTACGGCAACCGGTTGACGCGCGCGTTGCGGCACGCGGCGTTCGTGAAAGGGGAGCAACCGTTCATCGTGCTCTACGATGAACTGGCGGCGAAGACGCCGAGCACGTTTCAATTCATGCTTCACGCGCTCAAGTCGTTCACCGTGGACGACAAAGCCGTACAGTTGTCCGTCGAGATGCCGAAGGCCGGCGTGACGGTGAAATACCTCGCACCGGTGCCGTTGGCATTCCGTCAGTGGGATGGTTTTGTGCCGAAGCCGAAGAAGGAGTTCCCCAATCAATGGCACGTCGAAGCCGGCACGCAGGAGAAACGCGCTGAGATCGGCGTGCTCACCGTGATCGTTCCGTACCGGGCTGGGCAGCGGCGTGATTGGATGGCGGAGCGTTTTGAAAACGCCAGCGCCATCACCACACGAGTTACGTGTGGCAGCAAGGTTGCACTCGTCACGTTCCGCAAGCAAGGAACGGGAGCGAGTGTTGAGATGGGCAAATAGAGTTTCCAAGTGAAGCGGCTGCACATAATCTGGCTCGGAGTTCTGGTTGCTGCGCTCTACGGCTTGGTGCCGCGCCACGCCGATCTGCGCGGGTTTCATCCGAAGGAGATGGCACGCCTGGAAACGCAGATGTGGCGTTGTTACTACGCGCGCAACTACGCGGGGTTAAGCTGGTATTTGTATCGGACCTGCCGCGATGAATACGGGTTTTCACCGGCGGATAGCGTGCGGTTGATGATGTCAGCCGCGCGCGCCGCACGGGTGTTTCAGGATTCAAAGAATGAGACGGAATCCAGCAGTGCTCGTCCAGATTTGGAACGTTACTATGCACTTATCCAGCGACGCAGCAGAATGACATTCAACGTCGCCCGCGCGGCGGAACTGGAGTTGCGCTGGTGGCAAATGCGCCGGCAATTCGCGACACCCGAAGAGTATGGGCGGACAGTTGCAGAGTTGATGAGCGAAATCTATCAACGACAAAACGCCAATCTCCATCAGGCCGGCCAACTTCGAGCACAGGCGATGTTCTATCGCGATCAGCGTGGCAACGGCAAGATGACCGGTGCCGATTGGCAGCATGTCGAGACACAATTGTCCGAGGCCTACCGTCTCTATCACCGAGGCATCCATTCATGAAAGCGACACTGAGTCTTTTCATTCTAATGGCATTGATTTCCTTGCACGCGGAGCAATCCGATATCGTGCTCGCTGCGAGCGCGACCACCGTCTTGGTTGTCCCAGCCAACGCCGACGAATTCGATACAAAGGCGGCGACTTTGCTTCAACAATGGCTCAAGACGGACAGATTAGAGATTGTGGCGGAAGACAAACTCGGAGACACAACAGGTAAAGTTGTGTTGGCCCTCGGTCGGACACGATGGGCGGACGCGAAGAAACTTGCGGCGCTCTGGCAGGACGGCTTCGTCATTTGTCGAATGGACAACATTATCGTCATTGCAGGTGGAGGGCCGCGCGGGACGTTGTTCGGCGCAGTAAAGTTCCTCGACCGATTCTGCGGCGTGCGGTTTTATCTGCCCGACAAGCTCTTTACCAGCGTGCCCAAACAGAAACCGGTGATTCCCTCGACGCTGGACATCGTCGAGGAACCGTTCGTCCGGGCCACAAGCATGAGCGGGTCGCTGGCCGTGCCCGGCTACAACGACCGCTGGCTGTTGCTCATCGCCGGGAATACGCGCACCGGGCTGGCGGGCACGCATCAGCACAATATGTGGCACGCCTTCCCGCCGGAGAAGTTTGCGAAGCGATTGCCGGAGATTTATCCGATCGTCAAAGGCGAGCGTTACATTCCCAAAGCTGCCACGGACCAGAAGTGGAACCCGTGTTTCAGCGAGCCGAAGTTGCTTGATGCCGCCGAGGAAACCGTCATTGAGTACTATCGCGCGCATCCAGATCATCTCTGGTATTCGTTTGGCATTCAGGACAGCCACGTGATGTGCGAGTGCCCGCGCTGCGCGGCCTTTGTCAAGCCGCACGTGGAACGGGATCCAAAACTCGGTCGTGTCGCCGCCTGCTCGGAGTTGTTCTGGCGGTTCATGAATGCACTGGCCGAACGGCTGGAAGAGAAACTGCCGGGCAAATGCATCGAGGGCCTTGCGTACTCGATGACGCGCCTGCCGCCGCCGTTCAAACTGCACCGGAACATTGTCGTCTTCACCAACCTCCACATCGCCGAGTTGGACGCCGACCCCTACATGAAGCCGGAAGCGGACGGCATAACGCCGCTCGACCGCTGGCTCAGCGTCGCGGGCATCTACGGCAACCACGACTGGCATCAAGGCAACGGTTACCTGATCCCGCGCATCTACAGCGGCTACTGGTCGCGGTTCATGCGTCATCTCAAAACCAAAACACCCTTCACTTACCAGCACGCCGAGACGTACCCGAACTTCGGCCTCGACGGCGCGAAGTCCTACGTGCTTGCGCAAACATGGTGGAACCCTGACGTTGACACCACAGCGCTCTGGCGACAGTTCTGCGACGACATGTTCGGCCCCGCCGCCGGGCCGATGTTCGACTACTTCGCGACATTGGAGAAGCTCTGGACGTCGCTCGACAACGTGGAAGGCCCGGAGCGGAAACTGAATCGTTGGAGCAACCAGTTTGTGACCACCGAGAAAGACCGCGAGACGATCCGCCGGTGCCGTGCGTTGCTGGATGAAGCCAAGTCACTCGTGCGGAGCGATGCGGAGAAGAAACGGGTTGAACTGTTCTCGAAGACGTTTCGATTGAGCGAATACCTCTTCGAATTTGCTGCCGCACCGGCGGTGAGCGCCGCGCGAATCGAGGAGGCGAAACGCTACGCGCGCGAGGCGATCATTCCCGATCCACTGACGCTCTACCAAAACATGCGCTCAATGGAAGTCATCGAAGCCGCGATCAAAGGCGCCATCGGCAAGAAGACAATCACACAATGAAAACGCTATTCCTCCTTCTCATGGCGGCGCTCACAGCCGTTGCACAGGACTACACGTCGCGCGTTCCGAAGTTCCAGTTCGCCGGAACATTACCGGAACAGGAAGCGCAACTGAAAAGCAATCCGCTGATGCTGCGCTTCGCCGAGTCGCGACAAAAAATGGCGGGCGACCCGCACCGGCCGATCTACCATTTCGTCAGCCCGGAGAGTTCCCTGAATGATCCCAACGGACTCTGCTTTTGGCAGGGACGCTGGCATCTCTTCTATCAAGGCTATCCTCCGGAGGATAAGCGGCAACATTGGGGACACGCCGTCAGCGACGACCTCGTTCATTGGCGGGACTTGCCGTACGCGATTTATCCGAACCCAGAAGAGAAGTGTTATTCCGGTGCGACGCTCGTCGAGGACAACCGCGTCATTGCGATGTATCACGGCACGCAGGTCGGCAACATGGTCGCTGTGTCAAGTGACCCGCTTCTGTTGAACTGGGAAAAGGTCGCCGGCAAGGCGGTCATTCCGATCAAGAACGCCGACGGCTCGCCACTGCCGTATCGCGTCTTCGATCCGTGCATCTGGAAGAAGGACGGCCTCTACTACGCGCTCTCTGGCGGGACGCAACCGGGACCGGGCGGCAAGACCGTGGCAGCGGACTTTCTGTTTCGTTCGAAGGACTTGGTGACGTGGGAGTATCTGCATCCGTTCACGGAGGGCGACCGATTTACGCTCGTCGGCGACGACGGTGCGTGTCCGTATTTCTGGCCGATTGCTAACCGGCACATGCTGCTGTTCTTCAGTCACATGAGCGGCGGCCAATATCTGCTCGGCGATTACGACAAACAGCGCGACAAACTTGTCGTCACCGCGCACGGCAAGTTCAACCACGGCGCAGTCTCGCCCGCCGGTACCCATGCGCCGTCGGCTGCACCGGACGGCAAGGGAGGTGTGATTGCCATCTTCAACATGAACCCGGGCAAGGCCACATCAGGCTGGAACCAGATTATGACGTTGCCACGACGGTTGACGCTGAGCGGGAAAGAAGATTTGTCCATCGAGCCGGCCGGCGACATCGAGTCGTTGCGCGGCGAGCACCGGCACGTGGATGCGATGAAGCTGCCGGCGAACGAGGAGATCGTGCTGCCGAACATTCGCGGCAACGCGATGGAGATCGTCGCGGAGATTGACGCGAAGAACGCGCCGCTGGTCGAGTTGAACGTCCTGCGTTCGCCGAACAAGGAGGAGTTCACCCGCATCGCACTGTTCAAGGACCGCGGTTACCGGACACGCTGGATGTCGCCGTCGCGACAGTTGAGCGTGGTCAGCCTCGATTCGTCCTATTCCTCGACACTGGAGGACGCGCGGTCGCGGCCACCGGAGAATGCGCAGGTCTTCGTTGACGAGAAAGAACCGTTCAAGCTACGCGTGTTTGTGGACCGCAGCGTCGTGGAGGTCTTCGTCAACGGTCGTCAATGTCTGGCGATTCGCGTCTATCCCGGTCGCTCCGACAGCCTCGGCGTCTCGCTGCGCATGCAAGGCCGCGACGCGGCGTTGAAATCGCTTGATGCGTGGCAGATGAAGAGCATCTATCCGCGCGGCAGTGGCGACATCGTTCTTGCTGACTTCGAGGGCAAGGACTACGGCGCGTGGAAGACCACCGGCGAAGCGTTTGGATCCGGGCCAGCACAGGGAACCTTGCCGCGGCAGATGCGCGTGGAGGGTTTTCAGGGTAAGGGTCTCGTCAACAGTTTCTACGGTGGCGACAAATCCACCGGCACGCTGACGTCGCCGGAGTTCAAGATCGAGCGCAAGTTCATCACGTTCCTCATCGGCGGCGGCGGAATCGAGCGCGAGACCTGCATGAACCTGCTCGTTGGCGGCAAGGTCGTGCGGACCGCGACTGGCCCCAACATCCTGGAAGGCGGGAGCGAGGAGTTGGCACCGTCGTCGTGGGACGTGGCCGAATTCGCCGGCAAGACAGCGCAAATTCAGATCGTGGACAACGCCACCGGCGGCTGGGGACACATCAATGTTGACCAGATCGTGCTGAGCGACAAGAAACCCGCACCAACGCCTAAGCTCGGGGCGCGTGAACGCGAGTTGACCATCGATAAGCAGTATTTGCATTTCCCGGTAAAGAACGCGCCAAAGAAGGGGAAGAAGCAGCGCGTCGCGGTGCTGGTGGACGGCGCAGTCGTCCGCGAGTTCGAGACGGATTTGAGCGACCAGCCTGATTGGTTTGCGCACCTCGACATGAGCGCGTGGCGCGGAAAGAAGGCGACGGTGCGCGTGGAGAAACTCGCCAAGGACTCGAAGGCGTTGGAGCTTGTCGCGCAGGCCGATACGATTTGGAATGCGGAGCAGGTGTACCGCGAGCCGCTGCGAGCGCAGCTGCATTTCTCGCCGCGGCGCGGTTGGAACAACGACCCGAACGGCATGGTGTTCGCCGACGGCGAGTATCATCTTTACTTCCAGCACAATCCGTACGGCTGGCCGTGGGGCAACATGCACTGGGGTCACGCCGTCAGCCGCGACATGGTGCATTGGGAGGAATTGCCGATTGCGATTTACCCGTTCAAGTTCGGCGATTGGGCCTACAGCGGCAGCGCCGTCGTGGACAAGAACAACACGAGCGGTTGGAAAAAAGGCAACAACGAGTTGATCGTCGCCGCCTACACCAGCACCGGTCGTGGTGAGTGCATCGTCTATTCCAACGATCGAGGACGGACGTTTCAAGAGTTCGAGGGCAACCCGGTCGTCAAACACAAAGGCCGCGACCCGCGCCTGCTGTGGTATGCGCCGGGCAAACATTGGGTGATGGCAGTCTATGACGAGGTTGAGAAGGAGCAATGCATCGCCTTCTACACGTCGCCGGATTTGAAAACGTGGACGTTCCAAAACCGCATCGCCGGGTTTTACGAATGCCCGGATATTTTTCAGTTGTCCGGCAAATGGGTTCTGACGGCAGCCAACAGCGATTACATGGTTGGGACGTTCGATGGGAAGAAGTTCACGCCGGAGACGCCGAAGTTGAAAGGGCATCTCGGCAAAGGTTTCTACGCGGCGCAGACGTTCAGCGATGAACCGAAAGGGCGCGTGGTGCAAATCGGCTGGCTCCAGACCACCACGCCGGGGATGCCGTTTAACCAGGCGATGTCGTTGCCGCTCGAACTTGGGCTGCGCGACTTACGGATGACTTGGACGCCAGTCGAGGAACTGAAATCGCTGCGCGAGGGGCCGGCGAAGAGAGGAGAATTGCTGGAGGTGCGCGCCGAGTTTGACGCTGACGTGACGTTCACGATTCGCGGCGCGACGATCAGCTACAACGCAGCGAAACACGAAATCGTCGTGAACGACCGCCGCGCTCCCGCGCCGTTGGTGGATGGAAAACAACGCCTCATTGTCTATGTTGACCGGACCGTGCTGGAAGTGTTCGCCAGCGATGGCCTGACTTACGTTCCGATGCCGTTCACGCCGAAGCCGGAAGATCAGTCAGTCGCTGTCACCGGTGGTAAGGTGCGATCATTGGAGGTTTACAAACTGAAGTCGTGTTGGAATCGTGAATGAGGTTCCAGTAACCGGATTCCTGCTGCATCTGGGCTTGCTGGCAACGACAGGTGTTGGCATACTCCGCAACAAGGTGATCTTCTGATGGGTTGGAAAGCATCAATTCGAGCAATGGAGGCTGCGGAGCGACGGCAGCAGCGAGAGGCGCAGAAGTATCAGCGTGAACTGGAGCGTCGCGCAAAGGAGCAAACCAAACTCTCAACATTGGAACAAGCTCGTTTGGAGGTCGAGACTCACGAGAATCGCTTGGAAGTCCTTTTATCAATTCACAAGGAGCAAGGTGCGGTATGGGATTGGTCCGCAATCGCCGCATCCTTGCCTCCGTCTCATCCACAGAAGACCTCGTACCACGAGTACAAAATGAGACGCCGGATGCTGGTCATGCAGTCGCATCAGAAGCAAGAAGCAGGAGCTGCAGTTGATCGCGCTCGTTATCAGGATGAGCAGATGTTTCAGACGGAAATGCAGAACTACTCTGAGAAGAAAGCGGAATGGGAAGGCATGAGGAATCTTGCGCGACGCATTCTCGTCGGTGAGTCAAAAGCATATACAGAAGCATTGGTTGAAGTTAACCCATTTGCGGAAATCTCCGACCTTGGCTCGGAGCTTCACTTTACCGTTCACAGTATGAAGCTGTTGGGATGTGAGCTAAAGGTCAACAGCGCATTAGCTATTCCTTCCGAGTCCAAGACTCTCACGGTGAGTGGAAAGGTGTCCGTCAAACAAATGCCTCGGTCTCGCTTTCACGAAATCTATCAGGACTACTTATGTAGCTGTGTGTTGCGAGTGGCGAGAGAGGTGTTCGCCTTGTTGCCGGTGGAGACCGTTTTGATAACGGCGGCTGCTGATATATTCAATCCAAGCACAGGCAAAACGGTAGAGCACCCTGTCTTATCGGTCGTCATACCGCGCGCAGTCCTCGCACAACTTGATTTCGACCGTCTTGATCCCTCAGATGCAATGGAGAATTTCTTGCACCGAGGAGATTTTAAGGCGTCGCGCAAGTCAGGCGCTTTCCTGCCGATCACACCGTTGATTCCTGCCGACATCGCACAGGTATCCGGTGAGAGTGCGAAACTGGGCGATCTCGTCACTCACGTCCAGCGCGTACGCGGAGAGTTGAAATTGATGAACGCCACGCTCAGCCCACGGCCAATCCCAATTGTTTCAGAAGGAGAGCCATCATCATGAATATCTTCTTTGCTGTCTTGGCGGTTACGTTTCTGGTGCTCGCTGGCATCCTGCTCCTGAAGAACACACGATTGAAGAAGCTGCTTGCCAAACGGGATGGAGAAGTCGCGATGGCAAAGCAGGAAGCCGAGCGTATTCGTCAGCATTACGAGTCTGAAGCGACTCGCATCTACAAAGAGGCGCAAGCCGCTGTTGGCGAATCGCAGCGACTGGTTGACCAACAACTCGCTGAGATGAAACAGCAGGCTGAACATGTGCGACAGCACTATGAAGCCGAAGCACGGCAGGTGCAAAATGCAGCAGATGCGCTTCTTGCCAAGGTTATGAAAGACCTTGAACCTCTCCGCAAATACGAAGGACTGCGTGATACAGAGGCGGGAGTGCAGCAACAACTCGCTGACGCGTTGAAGGAAGCAACGAGTTTGCAGGCGGAGGCGCAGGCCGTGATTGAACAATCACGCGTTGCGGCTGCCGAAGAACGGTCGAAGGCTAACCAGAAAGCAAAAGAACTTTACGACCAAGCTGAGGAGCGCCTAAGCCAAGCGACCAGGGATGCCGGGCGGATTGTCGCCGAGGCTGAGAAACGCGCGGAACAAATCGGCAGTGATGCCTACGTTGCTCTCCGCGAGAAACAACTGTTGGAACAAGCGGTAAAGGCGATTCAGAACGTAGTGGAAGGTTACGGTGATCGTTACATCATTCCTACGCGCAGCTTGCTTGACGACCTTGCTTCTGATTTTGGACACACAGCGGCTGGCGAGTCTCTCAGGGCTGCGCGAGAGCAGTCACGGCGGATGGTTGAACAAGCACAAGCGGCGAGTTGCGACTATGTTGAGACCAACCGGCGCGAAACGGCAATCCGTTTCGCGATTGATGCGTTCAACGGTCGCGTGGACGCCATCCTCAGCCGGGTCAAGCACGACAACTTCGGCACGTTGGAGCAGGAAATCCGCGATGCTTTCAGTCTGGTGAACCTGAACGGCTCGGCTTTCAGAGATGCACGAATTCTTCCTGCCTATCTCGATGCGAGACTGGCCGAGCTAAAATGGGCAGTGGTCGTTCAAGAACTACGGTTGAAGGAGCGTGAAGAGCAACAGCGCATCAAGGAACAAATCCGCGAAGAGGAGAAAGCGCGTCGGGAATATGAGCGTGCCATGCGTGACGCTGCCAAGGAGGAGGAACTGCTACGCAAAGCAATGGAAACAGCCCAGCAACACATTCAACAAGCAACGGCCGAACAGAAGGCAAAATACGAGCACGAACTCCAAGAGCTTACCGAGAAGTTGAAAGAGGCAGAGGAACGCAATCAGCGCGCCATTTCGATGGCTCAACAAACAAAGCGTGGCCACGTTTACATTATTTCAAACGTTGGATCATTCGGGGAGCATGTATACAAGATTGGGTTGACCAGAAGACTTGAGCCGCTGGACCGAATTCATGAACTTGGCGACTCAAGCGTCCCCTTTGACTTTGACGTTCACGCGTTGATCTTTAGTGAAGATGCCCCGGCGCTGGAAACTAAGCTTCACAAGCATTTCGTGGAAACGCAGGTGAACAAGATAAACTATCGCAAAGAGTTTTTCCGCGTTGACCTCGCACACATCCGCGAGGAGATCCAGAACTTGGGTATTGAAGCCAAGTGGACGATGACTGCTGAAGCGACAGAGTATCGCGAGACCTTGGCGATTGAAAAGGCAATCAAAGATGATCCGGCAAAGCGTCAGGCTTGGGTCAATCGCCAGTTGGAACTTGAGCCATTGGATGGCGGAGAGGTTGTTGAGCGTAATGATTCACCAGCACATTAGAACAACATTCGCATTACTATTGTTGGCGTCGGCTGTCTGGGCAAAGGAGCCGAAGATTAAGCCTCACTTCACGCCTTTGCCGCCGGGCGCGGTGCGTCCGACGGGTTGGCTCAGCGATTGGGCGCGCGACGCGGCGGCGGGAATCACCGGACATCTCGACGAGCGCGCGGACGTGTTCAAGCACGGTTACAAGGGACATCACTTCGAGGCGCGCGGCGTGAAAGCCAACGGCACGGGCTGGCCATTGGAACAGTGCGCGTACTGGCTCGATGGGGCAGTGCGGCTCGCTTACATCCTCGACGACCCGCAACTCATCGCCAAGGTACGCGCGCGGCTCGATCTCGTCGTGGACGGCGTCAATCGCGGCGGCGAATCGTTCGTCTATTGGCAGCCGCGCAGCATTCTCAGCGTCGAGATGGACAAAGCCAACGGCCAGTTCAACAACTGGGCGCACTCGCACATGGGCCGGGCATTGGTCGCCTACTATCAGGCCACCGGTGAGAAGCGCATTCTCGATGCGCTGGTGAAAGTTTATCGTGACTATCCGCTTCCAGAGTTTTCCGCGCGCTTCATGCCGGTCAATGGCATGGTCAACCTCGACCCGATGTTGGAGACCTACACGATGAGCGGCGACGCACAGGTGTTGTCCAACGCACTCGCCGCGGTTCGCCAGCCGAAATTTCAGGAGATCGTCGCGCAATGGAACCGTGGCGATCTGGTTCACGGGCACACGGTCATCTTCTACGAGAACATTCGCGTGCCGGCGTTGATGTATCCGTGGACGGGTGATCGCAAACTTCTCGACGCCACGCTGGCGACAATCCGCTGGTCGGACGAGCGACACGGATTGCCGATGGGGCTTGTGTCGGGCGAGGAATATCTGGCCGGCATCGGCGCGACGCGCAACGTGGAGACTTGTAACGTCGCTGCGGGGCCGTGGACGTTTGGCTGGTTGTTGCGAATCACTGGTGAACGGGAGTGGGCGGATCGGATGGAGAAGGTTTTCTTCAACGCCGGGCCAGTGCCCATCGCGCGCGATTTTCAAACGATGTCGTATTACCAATGCGCCAACCGCCTGAGCATGTCGTTGCCGAATGACCGGCCCGGTTGCCCCGGCAACGCGCTGGGCGACAGTTATCGGTTCACGGAGATCGGACATCCGGTGCTCTGCTGCGTCGGCAACTGCAACCGCATCGTGCCGAATTACATCATGGCAATGTGGATGGCGACGGCTGATCGCGGCGTGGCGGCGACGTTATACGGCCCGAACCGTCTGCGAACAAAAGTTGCCGGCGATGTGCCGGTGGAGATTGAGAGCGAGACGAGTTATCCGTTCAAGGAGACAATCCGGTTGACGGTGCGGCCAGCAAGGAAGACCGAGTTTCCGCTTTACCTGCGCATTCCCGCTTGGTGTCGCAAGCCGTCGCTGGAGGTCAACGGTCGCAGTGTCGCGCTCACGAAGGACAGCAAAGGTTTTGCGAAACTCCATCGCTCATGGGCAAACGGCGACCGTGTTGCGTTGCGACTGCCGATGCGCGTGGAAGTGGTGACGGGACACGAGACGCCGTTTCCGCAGGACAAGTATTTCACGAAGCGTACGCTGTCGAAGCTCACGGAGATCAACAATCCGTTTGCGTGCGTGAACTACGGCCCGCTGTTGTTCGCGTTGCCGATTGCGGACGAGAATCCTGACCAACCGGTCAAGGAAGCAAAGTTCAACTACGCGCTCGACTCATCAATGGCGAAGGTGATTCGTCAGGCGATGCCGTCGCGCTGGTCGTGGCAACTCGATGCGCCGGTGAAGCTTCAAATCTCCGCTCGGAAGTTTGACTGGCAACCGACGGAGCTTCAACCGTTGCCGCCGGCGCCGGTCAAAGACGGTGAACCCGCCACCATTACGCTCGTGCCTTATGGCTGCACCAAGTTTCGCGTCAGTATGTTCCCCATCGTGGAGGATTGGCAGCGTCGGCGGGAGCAGATTTTGGCAAACATGGAGTTGGTGATGGGACCGTTGCCCGGACCGGAACGTCGCGTGCCGCTTGACGTGCAGGTGGTACACACGGAGACGTTGCCGAAGTTGACGCGAAAGAAGATCACGTATGCCGCGACGAAAGATTATCGCGTGCCGGCGTATCTGTTGATTCCGCACGGGTTGAAAGGCCGCGCGCCGGCGATGCTCTGTTTGCACGGAACCAGCGGCCCGAAAGGACGAACGGCTGGCCTCGGCGCGGATTATCCTCGCTACACGCTGGAACTGGCGGAGCGAGGCTACGTGACCATTGCACCCGACTACACGTTGCTGGGTGAGAATCAAGTTGATCCCACGACGGTAGGTTTCGAGAGCGGGACGATGATGGGTATCTGGAGCCACATGCGCGCGGTGGACTTGTTGCAGTCGTTGCCGGAAGTGGATCCGGAACGGATCGGTTGCGTAGGCGTCTCGCTCGGCGGCCACAATTCGCTGTTCGTCGGCGTGTTTGATCAGCGATTGAAGGTGATGGTGTCGAGTTCGGGGTTCGATTCGTTCCACAACTACAAAAGCGGCGATCTGTCTGGCTGGTGTCAACCGCGGTACATGATGCGCATTGAGACGGTTTATGGCAAAGACCCGAAGAAGATGCCATTCGATTTCCCCGATGTGCTCGCCGCGTTGGCGCCGCGGCACTTGTACGTGCACGCGCCGTTGGGCGACAGCAATTTTCGTGTCGAGAGCGCAAAGCGATGCGTGGAAGCGGCGTCGTCAGTTTACCGGTTGCTCGGCGTCGCTGACCGGATTGTGGCAGTTTATCCGCCAGGCAAGCACGGGTTTCCGCTAGAAGCGCGCGAAGCCGCCTACCGGTTCATTGATGGGGTGTTGAAGTAACGACCGCCGCTGGACTTTCCGGCGGCGAGGCACTAAGTTGGCGCGGCAATACAGGACGAATTGTGACAACACTGACACTGGGAAACAA
>Ga0233425_10003152_pt1 | contig 30764 bp, 30 predicted proteins | sample Watercolumn_Towu_2_FD_181712 | JGI IMG/M metagenome (GOLD analysis project Ga0233425, IMG submission 181712) | Freshwater microbial communities from Lake Towuti, South Sulawesi, Indonesia - Watercolumn_Towuti2014_140_MG | ecosystem: Environmental > Aquatic > Freshwater > Lake | place...
CCCGGTCTTCGGACCGGCCGGGCCGGGCCAGCAACAGCACGATGACTACTACCGCAATGACCACCGCAAGCTGGATGGCCAGCGAAATGATGTAAGTCACCGTCACGCGGCACTTCCCGGCAGGTCGAGCTCTGAGAACATCAGAGCGATGGTAACAGATACGGCGAAAGTGTCAAGAGTTGAATAGTTGAGTCGAACAGTGGCCAAGTGACCAAGTGACCCAGTGACCGAGTGTCCTTTGCCCAACCACTCGACCACTGGATCATCGACCACTGGGCCACTATTCGCCGCCAGTCTTGACTTCGCACGGAATGATTCCTATCCTAGCCTATGGAAATTGGGATTATCGGGACTGGCTATGTAGGACTGACCTCAGGCGCGTGCTTCGCGCATATCGGGCACAAGGTCTGGTGTGTAGACAACGACAAGGCCAAGATTGACGTGCTGCTTTCCGGCCGGATGCCCATCTATGAACCCGGACTGGACAAGGTCGTTGCCGAGAACGTCAAGAGCGGCCGGCTCATCTTTACGACCAGCATCGCGGACGCGGTCAAGAACTGCCGGGTGCTTTTTATCGCGGTGGGCACGCCGCCCAAAGATACCGGCGAGCCGGACCTGTCTTATGTTGAGGCCGTGGCGCGGGAAATCGGCGAGAACATGACCGAGTACACGGTTATCGTTGAGAAGAGCACGGTCCCGGTCCAGACCGGCAAGTGGGTGAAGCGGACAATTGACCGCTACAATCGCCGGAACACACCGTATGACGTGGCCTCGAATCCGGAGTTTCTGCGCGAGGGCTCGTCGCTGAATGACTTCCTGTACCCGGACCGGATTGTCATCGGCTGCGGGACTGAACGCGCCCGGGAACTCCTGCTCGAAGTCTACAAACCCATTGAAGGCCGGAAACTGGTTGTGGACCTGGAAAGCGCCGAGCTTATCAAGCACGCCTCCAATGCTTTTCTCGCGATGAAGATATCCTTCATCAACGCGGTCGCCAATGTCTGCGAGAAGAGCGGCGCGGATATCCTGAAGGTCGCCGAGGGCGTCGGGCTGGACAAGCGAATCGGTATGGCATTCCTGAACGCGGGCATCGGCTATGGCGGGTTCTGCTTCCCCAAGGACCTGCGCGCGTTCATCCGCATCGCCGAGGAGCTGGGCTATGACTTCCGGCTGCTGAAGGAAGTCGAACGCGTGAATGAGGAGCAGAAGGACCGGTTCGTCAAGAAGATTGAGGGCCTGCTCTGGAACCTGCGCGGTAAGACGGTCGGCATGCTCGGACTAGCGTTCAAGCCGAATACCGACGACATGCGGTTCGCGCCCTCAATTGACATCATCGCCCATCTGAAGCGGGAAGGCGTGACCGTGAAGGCGTATGACCCGCAAGGCCAGGAGCGGGCGAAACTGCTGATGCCGGACGTCACCTACTGCAAGGACCCCTACGAAGTCGCGGAGGGCAGCGATTGTCTCGCGATTGTCACCGAATGGGACGAGTTTCGGGAACTGGACCTGAAGCGCATCAAAGGCCTGCTCAAGCTGCCGATAATCGTGGATGGCCGGAACGTCTTCGACCCGAAGAAGATGGAAGAGTTGGGATTCATCTATCGGGGAATCGGGCGGTAGCTGAGAATGACGATTTACGAATTGGGAATGACGAATTGCCGCTGATGAACTTCCGGACCCAGGATATTCGTCATTCGTCAATCGTCATTCGTCATTGACATGAGAATACTCATCAGCGGCGGGGCCGGGTTCATCGGGTCGCATCTGTGCGACCGATTCATCGCCGACGGCTGCGAGGTCATCGCGGTTGACAACCTCATTACCGGTCGCGAGGCGAACATCAAACACCTGTTCGGCAGACCCGGGTTTGAGTTTGTCCGCGCGGACATCACCGAGCCGCTTTCGCTCAAGGGTCGTTTCGACGGCATTCTCGATTTCGCATCGCCGGCCAGTCCGATAGATTTCGAGCGGATACCGATTGAGATTCTGAAAGTCGGCTCATTCGGTGTCTACCACCTTCTTGAGCAGGCGCGCAAGGACGGCGCGGTCTTCCTTCAGGCTTCAACCTCAGAGGTCTACGGCGACCCGGAAGAACACCCTCAGAAGGAAACCTACTGGGGCCATGTGAATCCGATTGGCACGCGCGCGCCGTATGACGAGTCCAAGCGCTTCGCCGAGGCAATGGCTTCGGCCTATCACCGCAAGTACGGTGTGAAGACCCGAATCGCGCGGATATTCAATACCTACGGGCCGAGGATGCGGGAGGATGACGGCCGCGTCGTGCCGAATCTGGTCTTCCAGGCTCTGCGCGGTCAGCCGCTGACCGTCTATGGCGACGGCAGTCAGACCCGCAGCTTCTGTTATGTCTCGGACATGGTTGAGGGTATCGTGCGTTTGTTCAGGTCTGACGAAACCGGGCCGGTGAACATCGGCAACCCGGGCGAGTTCACGGTGAATGAGTTCGCGCGCATCGTGATTGAACTGACTCGCTCTGCGAGTTCTGTCAAGTACCAGCCATTGCCCAGCGATGACCCGAAAAAGCGCCGGCCGGACATCACCCGGGCCAGAACCCTGCTCGGCTGGGAGCCGAAAGTCCCGCTGCGCGATGGACTTGCGCAGACGATTGACTGGTTTCGCAGCCAGGTCTGACCGGCGGGCATGAGTTTGTGTCGCAACTGAAGGCGAAACCTTCGCCGCCCGGGGGGAATCCTGCCCGTGTGCGGTTCACGGACCGGCAGATCTTGCTGGCGATACTGGCGCTTCACCTGGTGTTGTCGCTGATACTCTTTGACCCCAAGCTGTCAACCGGCGGAGACAATGCGCAGTACTTGATACTCGCGAAGTCGTTGCTCCAGGGCTCGTACAGCAACCTCCAGGAGCCGGGCAGTCCGCCGCACTCCCAATACCCGCCATTCTTCCCGATGCTGCTGGCGCCGATAGTCGCGGTCTCGGGTGGGAGTTTCATACCGGTCAAGCTGTTGATTGTGGCATGCGGCATCGCCGGGCTGTTCGTGTTCTATCTCGTGCTGCGCAGACTCGGTTCCGGGCGCGATTGGGTTCTGCCCTTGCTGCTGCTCGCGGTCTCACCGCTGTTTCTGTCGTATGCCCATGACACATACACAGAGGTGCCGTTTGTGATGGTGTCACTGCCTGCGCTCTACTTTCTGTTGCGCGGCGCAAAGGAGAAGCGCCGGTGGCTCTGGGCCGGGCTGGCCGGGCTCTTCGCCGGGCTGGCGTTTCTGACTCGAACCCAGGGGCTCGCCCTGCCGCTCGGTCTGGCGGTCTTTCTGGCGCTGAAACGGCGCTGGTCGGAGTTGGGCGCTTTTGCGCTGGTCTTTGGTCTTGTATGGCTGCCATGGCTGATTCGTGACCTGCGCGTGCCGCATGATGCCGGATACCTGGCTCAACTCCTGCGTCGAGACTGGTACAATGCCGCTTCCGGGAATGTCGGCGCTGGTGAGTTTCTGAAGCGCATCGTGGACAACGTCGGCATCTACCTGCTGCGCGTTCTGCCTGCGGTTGTGCTACCGGTACTGGCGTCAGCGAAAGCGGTTCTCCCGCTGCTAGGCGTCGTGGTCAGCGGCGTCACGCTCTGGGGTTTCATCAGGGAAGCGAAGAAGTGGGGCATGGGTGCGCTCGAATGGTACGTCCTGCTGGCCGCTGGAGTGCTGTCGGCCTGGCCCACGGTCTGGTCCGGGGATCGGTTCCTGCTCCCGATTCTGCCGCTCCTGCTCTGGTATCTGATGGTCGGGCTTCGCGACCTGGCGCGCCGGCTCAAGCTGGCGAGACTGCCGGCCTATGCGGCCGGTCTGCTCGCCGTGCTCTGCCTCGCGGTGAGCGTCGGGCAGGCGGGCACGAGTCTGAAGAATCTGTCGGACTACGTCAAAGGTGACCGATTCGCCGGGTACGACGATGCGTGGCGCACGTACTTCCAGGCAGCGGAATGGCTGCGCGAGCATACTCCGGTCGACGCAGTAGTCGTCTCGCGTAAACCGCAATTCACGTATCTCTATTCACAGAGGAAGTCCTTTGTCTATCCGTTCTCGGCTGACCAGAAGACGGTGCTGGCCGATATTGACCGGCGCGGCGCAACTCACGTCTTTCTCGAGACCTTCTTCGGCTCCAGTGCGCAATACCTCTACCCGGTCATTCGGGACCATCCGGACCGATTTCAGCAGGTTGGGACCATTGGTGGCGGCCAGGTGCAGGTTCTGGTGTATGAGGTGAAGCGATGAGAGCTTCGGTGATTGTTCCGGTCTTCAATGAGCGGGACACGGTCGAGCATCTGATTGACGTGGTCAAGGCAGTGCCGGTCGAGAAGGAGATTATCGTGGTGGACGACTTCTCGACCGACGGCACGCGCGACAAACTGCCCGGCCTGACCGGAGTCAGAGTCATGTATCACGACGTCAACCGGGGCAAGGGCGCAGCGATTCGAACCGGGATTGTGGCCGCGACCGGAGACGTCATTATCATTCAGGATGCGGACCTCGAATATGACCCGAACGAGTATCCGAAGCTCCTTGCGCCGTTCGCCGACCACGAGGTCCAGGCAGTATTCGGGTCACGGTTCAAGGGCGGCGGCGAGTTTCTGTTCCTGAGTCGAATGGCGAACCTGTTTCTGACATTCATGACCCGCGTGCTGTTTGGCGGCCGCATCTCGGACATGGAGACCTGCTACAAGGTCGTGCGCCGGGAGTTAATGCTCAGCCTGAAGCTGGTGTCAAACCGGTTCGAGATTGAACCGGAGATCACAACTAAGCTCCTGAAGCGCAAGGTCAAGCTGGTGGAAGTGCCGATTACCTATCATGCCCGCAAGGCACATGAGGGTAAGAAAATCGGGGTCAAAGACGGCATCCAGGCCGTCCGAGAGCTCATTCGCTGGCGGTTCGACCGGTCCTGAGCTCGGCTCCTACCGACTGCGCTCGAAGATTCTGATTCGCGGCAGGATGTACATCAGGTCCGGAGGCGGAAAGCCCTTCTCGAACCGCAGGCCGAAGAGCTCGGGCCGAAGGTCGAAGTCCGCCACCTCGCGAAACTGCGGGCTGTTCAGCAGTCGGTCATAGAAGAGCCTCTCGCGCGGCAGCTCCGCAAGCTGCTTCAGATACTTGCGGTAGACTGCCTCACTCGCGACAAAGAAGTCGGTCTGGTTCAGCAGACCCGTATCCCGGTTGTTTCCCTGTCTGGTCTCAAACACGCGCTGCAATCGGAATCGCAGCGTGTCTGCAAAGTGATAGCCTTCGCCGGCGCTGGTCTCGACCGTCACCCGACTCCCGGCCGGAGCGCTGCGGGCGAGCCAGTCCGTGGCCGCGATGCGCGGGTCGGTCCGGGTCATGGGGATGAGATACGCCAGCGAGTTCAGGAGTGTGTACAGCACGACGCCGGCTCCAAGCGCGATGGCAAGCGTTCTTTGCAGTCCTGCGCGCCGACCGAACAGGACCGCGGCGCGCGCGACCGGAATCATCAGGAACGGTACGAGCGGCACGAGATAGCGGACATATGAGGCTTTGAAGAACACCAGCAGAAGCAGGAACACCGCAGTGAATGAGAGCACCAGCAGCAGATAGGGGTCGCGTTTCTTCGAAATCAGGTAGACCACGCTGCCCAGAGCGGCGAACAGGGGGACAATTCCGAGGCCGTAGAGAAGTGTTATCAGAAGACCGGGGTTGTCACGACCGGTAACCAGCATGAATCCGGTCTTCTCGCCGGCACGGCGTGCGAACTCGCGCATCACACCCTCCTTGACCGATTCCGGATGCAGCAGCAGGCCCGGGATGGCGACAATGAGGCCTGTCCCGGCGCCGGCCAGGGCGAGCAGCAGTCGACCGTGAAGCAGGGGTCGTTTCGGATGCCGCATCAGCCGGAGGAAATGGGCGGCGACGACCAGTGTCGCCACTGCTGCGCCATGATACTTGGTTGCCGCGGTCACGCCGCACAAGACGCCTGCCCAGACGTAGTCCCGGGTTCGGCCGGTCTCAAGGATGCGGAGTGAGAAGCACAATGTCAGGGCCGCGGTGAATGCCAGCGGAATGTCGTTCTTGAAATAGTGGGCATTGGTCACCAGCGCCGGAGAGAGCGCGGTGAGCATGGCCGCCAGCAGAGCCGTTGAGCTGCCCCACATCCGCCGGACCGTGTCATAGACCAGCAGCACTACGCCGCAGTAGAGCAACACTACCAGCAGCCGGGCCACCAGCAGCAGGCGAGCGTAGCTGGAGAAGTCCGGATTCGACTCAATTCCAGCCAGACCGGCAAGCGAGACAACTCTCAGGGCGACAGCCGCGACATCGAAGAAGAACGGTCCTTGTTCGTAGGCCCAGATGGTCGGGAAAAGCGGGCGAGACGGGTCAAGGATGGACAGCGAAGAGGTAAGTCCCGCGCTCTCGTCCGGATGAAACGAGTAGTGCGGGTGCGCGGCATCAGGCAGGCCCCAGCGGATGCCCGTCAGGCCGAGCGTGAGGCAGACTGCGAGCAGGATAATGATTGCCCGTGTGTCGGCTGAGCGCGAGGGTCCCGCTGCGCGGGATGCAGGTTGAGCTGGCGCTTGAGTCGGCTTCGGTCTGGCTGGGGTCATTCGGCGATGATGATAGAATTGACAAAGGAGAATGTCAAGTACTGCGGACTCGATGAGCAGCCTGACGCGTCGCGAGTACGAACGGGCGGCCTACTTCACCGCACAGGCCTTTGCCGAGGCGTTCGTGCCTGCGGAGCGAAGCAGGCAGACGTAGGTGCCGGCAGCGACGCGTCTGCCGCGCGAGTCGCGTCCGTCCCAGGCTACGATCTCCTTCGCGGAGCCGGCAGTTCCATCTCGAAGCCGGCGCACGGTCCGGCCAGTGATATCCTGAACCGAGACGCTGAAGGGTACGCCTGTTCTGGGGGAGCAGCGCAACTCGAAACTGCCATCCGGTCGGCGCAGCACCTCTATTCCAGGGGCGGGGTTGCTCCCGGGCGGAGTCTGAGCCGGCCACTTCGCAAAGCCGCCGATGCCGACGTCTATATACTCAGTCCCGGCCAGGTAGTAGCTGCCCCCCACGTCGCCGCCAAAGACGATGAAGTTGCCACGATGCGGGTCGAAGCAGCCGCACGAGTTTCGGCGGGCGACAGGGAGTTCACTGGCCGGGTATATCCTGGTCCAGTTCAGCGATGGAAGGTCGAGGACGTACAGGTCGTTGTAGAGCTGCTGTCCACCGTTGAATCCACCGAAGACAAACAACCTCCGGCCGCGACTATCGTAGTCGCTCGCGAAGTTGCACCTTGGCGAGGGCGGGTTGCCACCGGGAGTCAGCTCGGTCCAGCGTTCGCTGCCCGGAGTCAGGTCAAGCGACCAGAGGTCGGCATGGGCCTGCGTGCCGTTTGAGCCGCCGAAGACTACCATGCGATTGGAGTGCTCGTCGAGAAATGCCGCACCGGAATAGCGCGTATCCGGAACCGTACCGGCGGGGAATAGCTGCCGCCACAGAAGGCTGTCGAGTTTCAGTTCCCAGGTCTCGTTGTACCAGACGTAGTCCCAGGCGCCGGCAAACATGATGAGTGAGTTTCGCCCGGGGTGATAGATCAGGCACGGATACATTCGACCCGATGGCCCTCCGGACACATTCAGCCGTTCCCAGGTTTCGGCACCGGCCGCAAGGTTCAGCGTCCAGACATCGGTCAGGATCTGGGAAGCGCGATAACCGTGCAGGATGATCAACCGCTGGTGCACCGGGTCGTAGACCTGGGCGTGATCGGCCCGGCCGATCGGGGCGGTTCCGCTGACGTCTACCGGGGTCCAAGCGTATGCCGACGATGTGTCCAGACGTAGCGCCCAGACATCATTGAACCACTCACCGAGGAATGCGTCGTTGGTGCCGCCGAAAAGGACGGCGCGGTGATTTAGAGAATCGAGAGTCATGCACGCGGAGCGTCTGAGCGATGGTGTTGCCTGTCGCCACACTGCAGCCTGAACGGATCCGACCGTCACCACTCCGGCTACCGCTATTGGGACGAAGTGGCTGAGCACACTGCGCATAGTTCCTCCTGGTCTTCAGCCCGTCGCCGAGCCCGCTGGCTGGAAGGACCGGCATTCTCACCGCATCGCCTGCGAGTCCGGAGCCAGGGCAACGTCTTCTGGCTCTAGCTTAGCTCTGGGCGGTCATTTGTCAATAGGATCTTATGACGCAGCGGTGCCCGGAATCCACCGAGAAGTTGGGGGCAGTCTGCCCAGAAGTCCGGTAGAAGGCCTGCTGGGACTCTGCGCGAAATGCTAGTGGAGCATCCACCAGCAGTCACCGCGGAACTCGAAATCCGGAGAACGAACGCGGGGCCACACGCGCGCCCCCAGGCTCCACTGGAGCGTCCACTGGAGCGTCCACCCCAGCGTGGGGTGGAGACTCCACTGGAGCGTGGAGTGGAGTCCGGGGAGGAGCGTGGAGAGGAGCGTGTACCCCAGCGTCCACCGGAGAGTGGGGTGGAGCGTGGGGTAGAGCGTCCATCCCAGGGCGCACTGGAGCGTCCATTGGAGCGTGTACCCCAGCGTCCAGCGGAGCGTGCACTGGAGCGTCCACCCCAGCGTGGGGGGGAGGCTCCACCCCAGCACCGCCGCTGAAATGGGTTCGATTGGCAAGATGCGCAATCTCGGGGACTTGGCGTAGAACCACCCGAAATCGAGCTTGTGGCTGATGGCAGCCTCATGTAGATAGATTTGTCTACATGGATTGCGCGAAATCCCAATGACCAAGCCCCAACCTCCAATCAAGCCTCAAGCTCAAGCAGGAGAAGCGGCTGAAGGCGAAGTTGCGGTATGAGAAGCGGTGGGAGCGGGAGTTTCATGACGCGCAGGTGGTTGAGGCGCTGTGGAAAGAGGTTCTGCCCGTGATTCAGCCGATGTTCCCGGCCGGCGGCTTCTATTCGCCGCTGCCCTATCTGAATGGAGTGCGCGAATACTATCGGGTCTGGAAGCTGGCGACGAGACAGGCAAAGGGCAGCGACCCGACGCCGATGGTGAACTTTGCGTTCGAACAGGTGGAGAAGAAGGGACTGGCGATGCGGCTGATTCCTGCTATTGTGCGGAAGGTGCGGGAGATTGTGTTTGCGCGACTGGTGGCTGGTGGCTAGCGGCCGGTGACTAGTGGTCGTGGGCTCGCGGCCAGCGGTCGGCTCAATGGCCGCGCCTGAACACGAACAGCCAGTCCCAGGGCAGGGGCGGGTCGGTTTCGTCGGCGAGGTGTCCGCCCTCTTCGGACCAAGGGTACTCGAGCTTGTCCGATAGAACGCAGGAATAGCCGCACTTCCGAAAGAAGGCAATGGCTTCTTCGCGGGTGAAGTGTTTGGTCGGGACGCCTTCTACCGAGACGACACCTTGCGCCGCCGAGGTCAGTTCTTTTCGGCTGGCGCGCTCGACAAGCGCCCGAGCGCGAGGATAGGAAAGGCCGTCTCTGATGCAGGCCGCGAGTATCCTCGGATACTTGCTCATGACCGACTCCAGCGCAGGTACCACGGTTATCAGATGCGCGTGGCGTCTGAGTGAGCGGCTCATCGTATGGACGATGCTCGTGTTTGCCATGAGGTCCGGGTGAAGCAGGACATTCACCGAAAGGCCGACGTCGGCCCGGCATAACGGTCTTCTGCACGACGCGAGGTCGACCTGGGCCAGCCGTACGTTACTCAGTCCGACGCAGGCCGCCCGGGCCCGTTCGAGACACTGGCCTGAGTAGTCAACCGCGTAGACCGACCCGAAGACGCGAGAGAGGATGGGCAGCGCCCGTCCGACGCCGCACCCGAAGTCGCAGACCAGGGCTTTCTTCGAGCCGTACAGTAGTATCTGCTCGACGAGCCGGCCTTTGACGTCACTCGCATAGGCGTTGAAGACCTCCTTCTCGAAGGTCCGCGCCTGTCGGTCCCAGTGTCTGCTGCTGGTCATCCCATTGCATCCTTGAACTGACTTGAGTATAGCACGTCGGGGAGACCATGTAAAGTTCGTGCGCCGGGGAAATCAGACTGCAGACTACGGACTACAGAAGGCGATTGCTGCGCGTCTTTTGGTTCTCTGCGGCCAGGCGGGCTTCCAGGCTGGCATCAGGATTGACTTTGGCTGCGTGCGGTCTATCATTACGCACAATGAAACGGATTTCGTGGGATGAGTACTTCCTGAAGATTGCCGGGCTGGTTGCGGAGCGGTCAACCTGCCTGCGCCGGAAGGTGGGCGCGGTGCTGGTGCGTGACAAGCGGATTCTGGCGACCGGGTACAATGGCGTGCCGCATGGCGTGAAGCACTGCGATGAAGTCGGCTGCATCCGGCAGAAACGGGGGATGAAGTCGAGCACACATATCGAGGTCTGCCGGGGAATCCACGCCGAACAGAACGCAATCGTTCAGGCTGCGACGTCCGGCGTGAACGTCTCGGGTTCGCTGCTCTATTGCACCCACGAGCCGTGCATTACCTGCACCAAGATTCTCATTAACTCCGACATCAAGGAGTTCCGAGTCTCGGAACCATATCCTGACGCATTCGCCCGAAAGATGCTCAAGGAAGCCGGGGTGAAGGTGCATGTGGTCAACCGCCGGCGACACGCGTGAGGCGATAGGCGATAGGCGGTAGGCGGACCGCTCAGCGCTTTCGCTTCGTCTCCAATACCGATACGAACGCTTCGAGCCGGGTCTGGAATCCGGACTCGGATGTGTGCTCATCCAGAGAGATGTCGAGCAGCGGAATTCCATAGTCCCGGCTGAGCTCATGCAGGGTCGGCCCGACGACGGTGCCGGGCATGCAGCCGAACGGGTGAAGATGCACAACGCCGTCGTAGCCCTGTTCTGCGGCCTGGATGGTGTAGGCGACCGCATTCTCGTCTTCGCCGCCGGTGTTGTAGCGCCAGTAGCGTCGAGCCTCTTTGAGCAGGCGGTTGCGTTCTCGTTTGCCGAACCGAAATCCGTGGAATCCGAGCCAGCGGTGTGTAGTCAAGAACGGGTCAACCCAGACTCCGAGGTTGCCGAGCCGCTCGATGATGTCAAAGTTCACAACCGGTTCCAGCAGGCAGAACGATTCACCCACAAGGCGCAGGCGCAGAGGTCTGCGGCCCGGAATCGCAGGGATGGCACTGAACGAATCAGCTATCCTGCGCCGAATGCGGGTCAGTTCGCGGATTGAGTCGGTCTGGTCAATCTGCCGAAGTGCGGCACGATACTCGCGAGTGGCCGCGCCCGATTCCTGCTCAAACGGACGGTGCTTCCGGGCGAGCAATTCGACGCTGTCCACCATTGACGACTTCACCCATGCGATACGGGCGGCCTGCATGGCGCGACCCAGCATCTTCGGGAGGTTGCCATTCCCGAGCGCGAGAATCTCGCGGACGATCTCCGGATAGCCGTCGTGGCGCAGGATAAGGGTCTTGAACTTGAACCCCATATCGTTCAGGATATCGGGCTGAAGCCGGGCGTAGTAGCCGAACCGGCAGGACCACGAGCCGCCGACGTAGATGAGCGTGTCCGCATTCATTTCGCAGGCGCGAATCATGTTGCCGAGTGTGTACTTGAACGGGATACACATCTGCTCAGGCGCATGCAACACGCCGCGGGCAATGGTCTCGCGGTTCGGTGCCGGCGGCACAACGGGTTCGGCGCCCAGCGCCCGCAGCATCGCGCCAAGCGGGATGCGGATGTTGCCCATGAAAGGGAACGTAGCTCTCACAACGCAAGCTCCAAGCCCCAGAGCTCAAGGGCGAGTCCGGATTCTAGCTTTGACATTGGGACTTGACTCGTTGATTTGGACTTTGGCCTTTTACCTTTGAACTTGCCCGGGCTCGGTGCCGGACCAGATCCACAAACGCCTCGAGTCGTGTGGTCAGACCGGCTTCGGCGGTGTGTTCGTCGAGCAGAAGCGTGGACATCGGTGTGCCGGCGTGGTTGAGTTCGCGGTTGATGACCTCATTGATGACCGCGGACGTGCCACAGGAGAAGCTGGACACGAGGAGCAGGCCGTCAACCCGGCCCGCGCTGAGCATGTAGCTCGCTGCGCGCAGGAGTTCCTGCTCGTAGAACCAGCAGATTTCGCGGGCACGGGACGGTTCCGGGAAGTCAGCGGTCTCGGGAGTCGTTTGAGGGACGACCGGTTCGACGCCCATTCCGACCAGCCGGTCGAGCAATCCGATGCTGAGTGAAGGGTCGTAGAGCAGGTAGGAGTGAGCGACGATGCCGATGCGAAGGGCAGGGATTGGGGGTTGAGGGGCGGGGGGCGCGGGTCGGGGACTGGGCAAGGACGAATGACGAGTGTCGAATGACGAATGGGCGGTGTTCCAGAATGACTCAAATGGCGCGCCGGAGCGGAGGGTGGCGTCCATCTCGCACTGGCGCTGAAGCGCGCGCTCGAATTCGGAGCCGCCGCGGTGGTCGGATGTCAGTAACCGGGCGAGGTTCAGGTACGACTTGCGCGCCGGCTCGAGCCGCTCATCGAGATTCAGCTCGATGACCCGCGGCAGGGGAGAGACAACTGAGCGGATGAGGTCGGGCAAGGCGAGCGCCTTGGGACAGCCGAAGCGCAGACGGCTGTCCTGCTTCAGGCAGACGACACGAGGAACCAGCACGGCGTCGCAGCGACGACTAAGCCACGCAACATGCCCGAAGTAGGCCTTGACCGGCAGGCAGATCTCCGAGGGCGCGGCGCGGACTCCGGCGTCCAGAATCTCGCGGGTGGAGGCGGGCGAAAGAACGGTCCCGACTCCGAGGCCGGCAAGCAGGCCCTGCCACAATGGATAGTGGTTGTAGGTATGAAGAGCACGGGGGATGCCGAGGAGCATTCCGTATTATACAGACAGGAGAGCAAAGAGCAAAGAGCAAAGAGCAAAGAGCAAAGAGCAGGAGACTTGGGGCGGCATTGACAGTTGTACAAACCGCGCGTAGACTGGAGCATGAAGCGATGGATAGCAGTAGCGCTGCTGCTGGCCGTGGCCGGCTGTTCGTACAGCGTCGTGCGCCGGGTTTCGGCGGATGACTTCGGGGCGGTTCAGGAGGGGCGCTTCAAAGGGAACATCCGGGTGAACAACGGCGATACCCGCCTGACCGCGCTGGTGGCCGCCTGGCGACAGGAAATCGAGGCCGAGCCTGAGTTCCTGCGTCGCGTCTGCGGACAGTACTTCAGCGTGCCGGACTCGACCGAGTTTCGCTTCATGTATGTCGGCGAAGACTCAGTGGGTCGGCGTGTGATTCTGCGCTATTTCGGGTTCGCGCCCAAACCGTTCATCATTGCAGGCTGGCAGGCGCAGTTCGTGTTCGACAAGGTGAATCGGCGGCTCGATGCGGTCCATGTTGCGGAAGTGCCGCTGGAGTAGGCTGGGCGAATGACGAATGACGAAGTACGAGTGACGAGACGCTGATGAGGTTGACGCAACTGCGAATTTAGGCTAAGATTCGCTGTCGGGGCGTGGCGCAGTTGGCTAGCGCACCAGCTTGGGGTGCTGGGGGTCGCTGGTTCAAATCCAGTCGCCCCGACTTTGTTCAGTGGTCAGCGGCTAGTGGCCGGTGGCGGTGTTCCGGGCGAGTTCCTCGACAGTTGTTGTCCCCTGCCGCACTTTCTCAGCACAGTCATCGCGCATTGTCCTCATCCCGTGGGCGACGGCATAGTTGCTGATTTCGGTCGAAGGCGTGCGGTCCATTGTCAGGCGCCGGACCTGGTCGTCGACGATGAGCAGTTCGTAGATGCCGATGCGCCCGCGGTAGCCGGAGTTCCGGCAGCGGGGACAGCCCTGGCCGCGGCTCAGCAAAGTGTCGCTCGGGAGCCCGGTCGCCTTCAGCAGTCCTGGTTCGGGGCGGAAGGTGACACGGCAGCGGTCGCAGACCTTGCGCACAAGGCGCTGGGCAAGCACTCCGGCAATGCCCGAACCAACCAGGAAGGGCGCGATGCCCATGTCCACCAGGCGGGTAATCGCTCCGGCGGAGTCGTTGGTGTGCAGCGTGGAGAGTACAAGGTGACCTGTCATAGCCGACTGGATTGAGATTTCCGCAGTCTCCGGGTCGCGGATTTCACCGACCATGATGATGTCCGGGTCCTGGCGCAGGATTGCCCGCAGTCCGGAGGCGAACGTCACCCCGGCCCTGGGATTAACCTGACACTGACGAATGAGCGGCAGACGATACTCGACCGGGTCCTCAAGGGTCATGATGTGCTTGGTCTCGGAATTGAGGGTCTGCAAAGCGGCATAGAGCGTTGTGGTCTTGCCCGAACCGGTCGGGCCGGTGACCAGCACGATGCCGTAGGGCCGGCGCAGCAGTTCCTGAAACCGGGCCAGCGTCGCCGGGTCGAAGCCGAGTTCGTCCATGCCAATCATGACACTTGAGCGGTCGAGAAGTCGGAGCACGAGGTTCTCGCCGGCAACGGTCGGGAAGGACGACACGCGGACATCGACCGTGCGGCCGGTGGCCGGAACTTCGAACTGGCCGTCCTGAGGCTTGCGTTTCTCGGCGATGTTCATCCGGGCCAGGATCTTGACCCGCGAAACGACTGCCGGCGCCAGCCGCACGGGCACCATGGCGCTGATGCGCAGTTCGCCGTCCACCCGGACGCGCACGCGCAACTTCTGCTCATCGGGCTCGATGTGAATGTCCGAGACGTGGTCGCGCACGGACTGCGCGAGAAGATCATTGACAAACCGGACAATCGGGGCTTCGTCAGCCAGTTCTTCGTCGGTGCGTGCCGCAAGGCTCGGCGAGAGCTCGAGAGTCAACTCATGGCTGTCAAACTCGCTGAGCGCGGCGGCGACGTCGGCCGCCTGATTGACCGGCGCGCCGTACTGCTCGCTGATTGCCCGTTCAATGTCGATCGCCGAACTCAGGGCAGGCGTGATGTTCCGGCCGGTTACGCGCCGGAGTTCATCTACCGCCTTGATGTCATCGGGATTCGCCATCGCAACGGTGAGTGAGTCGCCGATGTGAAAAGCGGGAATCACCTTGTACCGACGTGCGGTCTCGGCCGGTACCAGTCGCACCGTTTCAGGTTCAAATACGTAGTTGGCCAGGTCGATGTAGGGAACACTCAGTTCCTCGGCGAGGAGCGAATTCAGCTCGTCAGCCGGGATCACCCGGGCGCGCAGCACGGCGTGTTCAAGGGTGTCGCCCCGGCGCTCGGCATCCGCGACGAGATGCGTGAGGGCTGCTTCATTGACCAGGCCGCGGCGGAGCAGGACCTTGCGAACCAGTCTCTCGTTCATGCGCGGCTCAGGACCTGGCGACGGGCACGCCGGTCCGCATCGGGGCGCCCGGCGACCGGTCCCTGGTTGTTTCCGAATCGGTCGCCCGGCCGGCCAGCAGGGATTCGATCTGATCCAGGAGCACCTGGTGGTCAAACGGCTTGGCCACGTAGGCATCGGCGCCGCACGACATGCTGACGTCGATGTCGCGGGTCTGGGATTTGGCCGAGAGGATGATTATCGGAATGTCCCGGTACCGGGTGTCCCGCTTCAGCATGGCGCAGATCTGGTTGCCGTCGATTCCCGGCAGCATCAGGTCCAGCACAATGAGGTCCGGGTGCTCGCCGCGCGCCTTGTTCAGACCTTCGTAGCCGGTGGCGGCGGTGATGACTTCGTAGCCTTTCAGGGTCAGACGTCGCTCAACGACGAGGCGAATGTCGGGCTCGTCGTCGACAACCAGAATGCGGCGGGATGGTTCAGTCATCTATGACTCCGATTGCGCGGCAGGAGGCGTGGCGCACAGGGAGCGGGAGTCCCCTGCGATGAGCACGCGGATTTTGTCGAGCAGCTCTGCGACATCGAACGGCTTGCGCAGGTAGCCTTCCGCGCCGAGCAGGATGCATTGGCTTTCAAGGGTGGCCGCATAGACGCTGGAGGCCGAGAACAGCAGGACCGGGATTCGCTGCAGCTCCGGGTCGGTCTTCAGTTCCTTGCAGACTTGATAGCCGTCCAGCTTGGGCATCTTCAGGTCGAGCAGGATGAGGTCGGGCTTCAGTTGCCGGGCCCGTTCCAGCGCATCGACGCCGTTCGACGCGGTTACGACCCGATAGCCGCTCAGTTCGATTCTCGTCTTTGTTACCATGACGACGTCGGCCTCGTCGTCGGCGAGTAGCACCAGTTTTGCGGCAGGCTTCATCTGACCTCCTGGAGTGTCGGCTGCAGCAGCTCGCTGAGCAGACGGTGAGTACGGCCCGGGTCGGTTTCATCGCGCAGGGCGAGCAACTGGTCCGGCCAGGCGCCGTCGGCCGCCGGCTCGAGCATGCCGGACCGGAGTCCGACCCGGACCTCGCGAGAGCCGAGAAAGAGGCTGGCTCCCTGGAGTGAGTCGAGCAATGCCCGGTAGCGCTCGGGCGCGAGGGCGGCCGAGGCCAGCACGAAGAGCGATCGGTGCGAGGGCATCGGGACGATGGTGTCGGTATGCGTCAGACGCGGTCGGACGAGTTCCTCGACCTGAGCCAGGAGGTCGGGCGCCACGGTCGAATCGACCGGAGGAACAAGTTCGAACAGGTAGAGGGCCGGTCGGCGCAGAGCATCGGGAGCAGGGGTCTGGTCAATGAAGCGTCGCAGGCTGGTCTGCAGATAGCAGTGTTCCTCGTGGCGGGGCAGAGTGAAATGGAAGCGCGTGCCCCTGCCTTCCTCGCTCTCGAACCAGATTCGTCCCTGATTCATCTCGACCAGTTGTCGGGTCAGCGCCAGTCCCAGTCCGGTTCCCTGCGGGCGCATGCCGTCGGACTGGGCAACCTGCTCGAATTTGCCGAAGATGCGGTTCTGCTGGTCGTTCGGGATGCCGATGCCGGTGTCTTTGACCGAGATGACCACTTCGGCCGGACAGGTGGCCGAATCATCCTGTCCGGCGCGGCAACAAACCGTTATCGTACCGCCGGCCGGCGTGAACTTCAGGGCATTGCCGACAAGGTTGACCAGGATGCGCTGCAGCGCCTGCGGGTCAGCTATGACCGCCGGGATATTCGCGGGAACTTCGGCATTGAGGGCGAGTTCCTTCTCCCGGGCGAGGTTCGCGTATGTGGCAACAACGTCTTCGACGAACCTCGCCGCGTCGACGACGCGGGGGGTGAGCTCGAGTTTGCCGGCCTCGATCTTGGACAGGTCAAGCAGATCATTGATCAATTCGGCCAGTCGGCGGCCGTTGCGGAGCGCCAGTTTGAGGAAGGCCTGCTGGTCGGGATTGAGCTCACCCAGCGAACCGTCACCAACCAGGTTGATGCCCTCGGTGATGGCGGTGAGCGGCGTACGGAGTTCGTGCGAGACGGTGGCGACAAACTCGCCCTTGGCATTGCTCAGCTTCAGCAGTTCGACGTTCGCGAGCCTGAGCTGACGGGCTTGTGCCTCAAGTTCCTGCTGGCGCAGACTGAGTTCGGTGTTGAGCCGGCCGAGTCTCTCATTGGCTTCAGCGATGCGGCTCTCGGCAGCGCGCAGATCCGAGATGTCATTAATGACCACGACGAATGACGTGATGTTGCCCTGTGGATCGCGGAACGGATTGGCGCTGTACTCCACCTGCCGGCGATGTCCGTCCGTGCATGGGAAGTCGCGATAGACACGCCCGACCGCACCGTTGGTGCGGGCGGCGGTGATCGGGCAGAGCTCACCGAACAGCGAACACGGACTCTGGTAGCGGCTCAGTACTTCGTGGCAGCGGCGTTGCAGAACCTGCTCCGGGTCCAGTTCGAGGAAGCGGCAATAGGCAGGATTCGCATACGTAATGCGGTAGTCCTGGTCGATAATGGCGATGCCGGACGGGATTGCCGAGACCACGGTTTCCAGGAAGTTCCGGTGCTTCTCCATCGCGCTGACTTCCTGGCGCGCGGATGACATGTCGTTGCAGACCAGCAGGAATTCGGTTCCGCTTCGGCTGTCGTCGTCACCATTGCCTTCGACCCCTGGTTCGGCAAGGCGAACGATGCTGATTGAGAACCACTGCTCCGAGCCGTCCCTGCGCTTCAGCGGGGCTTCGACGATTTCGCCGGCCGGAGGCGGCGAGGAGAGGAACTTCCGCGAGGCTCGAAGCCGGCCTACGACCGCGGCGGGCAGGACCTTGCCCGGGTCCAGCGCGGCGACTTCATCCGGTGAGTACCCGAGCAGTCGGCTGAACGCGGGATTGGCGCTCCGGATTCGATGCACGCTGGAATCAAGCATGAAGACCGCGGCGCCGCTGACGCTGAACAGCCGGGAGTAAGCGGTTTCGGAGTGATGCAGTCGCCGCACCAGCCGCTGCCGGTCCAGCGCCCGCTCAAGCGCAATGAAGAGTCGGTCGATATTGTACGGCTTCTCCAAATAGCCGAACGCGCCCAGGTTCAGAGATTGTACTGCGGTTGAGAGTGAGGAGAAGCCCGTGAGGATGATGGTCTCGGCGTCCGGGTGCGCTTCGCGGACCCGGCTCAGGACGTCCAATCCCGAGCCGTCGGGCAACTTGAGGTCAACCAGATAGACATCGGCCGCTTCGCGGCTGACAGCCACCAGCGCGTCCTGAACCGTTGCCGCCGACCGACACTCGTAGCCGCGAGCATCAAGGATGTCGGCAAAAGTGGTCCGGAAGCTCTCCTCGTCATCAACAATCATGACGCGGGGTCGGGCCGGAGCCGGGGGCAGGGTCGGAGCGGGTGCCGTGCGGTCGCGAACTTCGGATGCGACCTGGCTCATACCTTCTCACCGTTCAGTTGCAGCGGCGCCGGTCGACCGAGCGATGCCTGAGTCCGAGACGGCTGAGTCGACGTCAGTCCCGACCTCAGGTCGGCAGCCCGCACCAGCTCCAGCAGCCGGGCGAACCCGATCGGTTTCTCCAGCACCGGGACCCGGAGAGCGGCGGCCCGCTCTACAAGCGTCCGGTCGGCGATGCCGGTGACGAAGGCGAAGCCCGGGATCGGTGTGCCAGCCGCTTCAAGCATGCGCACGATTCGGTTGTGGACTTGCACGCCATTCATGTCCGGCAGCCGGAAGTCGAGCAGGCAGAAATCGAAGTGTTCAGCCTGGACGCGCTCCAGCGCGTCGGCGCCGGTCTCGACGCCGGTCACGGCGATGCCGAGCAGGCAGCCGATATCCTCAAGCGACTCGATGAACGGGCGATTGTCGTCGGCAACCAAAATGTGCATGTCAGGCGGTGGTCAGGGGTTCCGGGGCGGTGGGGCTCTGGGAGGGCGGGTCAGCGGCAAGGGGTCGGGGGCTGGGGCCCGGCTCTCTAGTGTAGCCGTACTTGTAGTAGTAGTAGTCCCGGCCGTAGCGGCCGGAATGCTTGAGACCGTTGACGACGAATCCGGTGATTCGCGCGCCGGACCTGTTCAGCGTCTGGCGCGCGTGCTCAATCGCTTCGGCGGCGGTCTTGCCGGCCCGCACGACCATGACCGTGGCATCTGCGCGCGCCGAGACAATTGCAGTGTCGGCCGCGACCAGCACCGGAGGCGAGTCGATGACGACAAAGTCGTATTCGGCCGCGAATCGGGTGAGCAGTTTTTCGGTGGCCGCCGAGTTGAGCACGTCGGCCGGGCTGGGCGGAATCGTGCCGCTGGGCAGGCACCAGAGAAGGTCAGTACCGGTCGGCGATATCGTTTCGGTGCCGGTGCTGCCGAGCAAAACCATGTCGGTGAATCCCGGCTTCTTGCGCCGATGGAATACCGAGTGGAGTACCGGGCGCCGCAGGTCGGCGTCCAGCAGCAAGGTCCGGTGACCGGCCTGAGCCAGAACCATTGCCAGATTCACCGCAACCGTGGACTTGCCCTCGGACGGCCCGGGCGATGTCACGACAATCGTGCGCAGCGGCCGGTCAAGTCCGGCAAAACGGATGCTTGTGCGCAGCATGCGAAAAGCCTCGGCGCCGGCTGAGGACGACTCGTCCCGGCTGACCAGATGCGATGTGACAGAGTCGCCCGGGCTGCGCGCAACGACTCGCCGGTCGCCGGTCCGGGCCAGTGCCGGTATGCAGGCGAGTACCGAGAGACCGTGGCGTTCGAGGTCGCGCGGCGAGTGCACGGAGGTGTCGAAGTACTCGATGCCCAGCGTGACGCCCAGGGCTAGTGCGAGTCCGAGCACGAGACCAAGCACGGCATTGGCCGGGACATCGGGTCGAGTCTTGCGCGCGCCGTGGGCGCGGTCTACGGTGCGTACGGCGGGAGTCCGCCCGACTTCCTGGATGCGCGCCTCTTCGTAGCGTTCGGAGAGCAGCGAATGGACGCGCCGGTCAGTCTCGACGTCGCGGCTCAGGCGGGCGAATTCGCGTTCGGCGCCCGGAAGTCGGCTGAGGGCGGCGTTGTAGTCGGTCATGGCGCCGGAGAGAACACCTTCTCGCGCCCGGGTAGCGGCCAAGTCTGCCTGGAGAGTGAGCTGTGACTGATACAGCGCCTTGAGGCCGGAGACGGGGTCGAGGAAACTCTGCTGGTCAACAAGATTCCGGGACTCGGTGGCGAGTTGCTGGCGGACGTCGTGTATCTGGCGGGTGAGGTTCTGGATTCGTCCGGTCTGCTCGTCGAAGCCCTGGATGAAGAGATTGGCCTTCTCGACTTCGAGCTGGTCGAGACTGGCCTTGAGGTTGGCGACGAGTGGGGAGGAGATGTCTTCGAGTTTGCTGCCAACGCCAGGACCTTCGCGGGAGATTCTGCCCTGGACGTGGGTCAGCTCGGCGGCAAGCCCCTGGGATTCGGTCCGGGCCTGGTGGTACACCACGGCGAGGTCGGACTGCTGGGTGATGAGCGCGCGGGTTTCGGCATCCAGGTCAACGAGGCGGTTGCGCTGCTTGAAGTCCTGGAGGTGGCGTTCGGAGGAATCGAGTCGCGCGCCAACGACGCGGAGCTGATCTTCGATGAACCGGCGGATAGCGGTAACGTCGGTGCGGCTTTGCTCGAGGTTGTAGACACGATAGGCCTCGACATAGGCATTGGCAAGCGCCGCCGCCAGTTCCGGCGTGGTCGCAGAGGTACGAACCTGCACGATGTCGGTCTCGCGGACGGGTCGAACAGTTGCCGAGTTCTGGACCAGAGCCGGCAGTTCGGCTTCGGTCCCGGCGTGCGATGTGCGAAGAGCTTTGAGCGAAGCCGTGTCGAGCAGAGAGACGACTTCCCGGGCGAGGCTGCGGCTCTTGAGCAGCTCAACGTGATTGGCAACGCGCGGGCTACTCAGGCCCAGCCAGCCCGGCGCTTTGGCACCGGAGAGGATATCGCTCTGGGCGCCGGGCTCAGCCATCAGCGTCGCGCTCGCCTCGTAGACCGGCTCGGTCCGAACCGTGATGAGCGCGGTCAGGGCAAGCACGCCCAGAAAGATGCCCAGGATCGTTCCGCGCCGACGCCAGATGATATCAAAGTAGTCATTCGGCGACTGCGGGGGGTGATGCGTGAGGCTTGACTCGATCGGGTCAACTGGTTTCATCGGTGGTTTGCCTTGGCGGTCTGGGACGTTCGGCTGGCGATACTGAAGTAGAGGTTGACAAACACGGCGAGCGATGTGATGATGGTGAGTTCGTCGCGGAACCGGTACCAGAACAACTCCGGCACAACGACCACATCGCCGGGCGAGAGCGTGGTGGTCTGACCGGTGCTCAGCAGGCGTCGAAGGTTGAGAGTTTGTCGGCTCTGGTCGATGCCCCGAACCAGCGTGATGCGACTGATGTCCGCTTTCTCGGTTGGACCGCCGCCGGCCGAGAGCAGCTCGACGATGTCCGGGTTGGCGCCAAGCCGATAGGCGCCCGGGCTTTGAACCTGACCCCAGACGTAGAACTTGAAAACCGGGGCCGGGGCGGCGGTGCCGGCTGACGGGTCGGTCACGACGGTCTGGGCCTTCGCCGGGATGACCAGAACGGCGAGCAGCAGAACCAGAGCCGTAGCCAGCGGGCGTCGAACAGTGAACAATGAACGACGACCGATGGGCGGCGAACGGTTTAAGCGGCTATCTGGCTTCAAACGTCTGCTCCGATTCGAAATCGCAGCGGCGGTAGCTCCAGAGCGCGGTGCCCGCTTCCGTTGTGGACCGACCGAGGCTGCGGTAGCTCAGCCGAGCCGGTTCGATGCCGGTTCGGACCAGGAAATCATACACCGCGCGTGCGCGCCGTTCGCCCAGCTTCAGGTTGTACTCGTCGGTTCCGACTTCACAGGTTCGGCCGAGGATAACCGTCTTCGCGCCGGGCGTCCGGTTCAGGACTGCGGCATTCTCCTTGAGCGTCTGTAGCGCCTCACCAGTCAGGTCGGACTGGTCGAAGTGAAAGTAGACCGGCTTCAGCTGCACGCCGATGCCAGGGTTTGAAGCAGCGAGTGGGGGCGGCGCGGCCGCGTCAGTCTGCGGCTGGACGATCATGTCCAGCGGGTCGAGCGCAATATCAAGCCGGCCGTCGGCCGCGAGATTGACCAGGCACTCAGCGAAACGTCGAAGATAGCCCGGGTTATCAGCCGAGACGAGGTAGGAGCCGGGTCGCAGGTCGGAGACGCGGAACTCGCCGGTCGAGTCCGCAATCAGGTTCTTGACTAGAGAGGCGTTGTCGGACTCGTTGGCCTGAATCGTAATCTGAGCCGGCAGCGGCGCGCCGGTCCGGCTGTCGGTAATCTTGCCGGACAGAGCGCCGAATTGGGGGAGATGTTGAACCGGCGGTTTCAGCGCGGTGCGGCGGCCGATGATGTTGTTGGCCTGGTAGCTTACCGCGGCCGAGACACGCTGAAACTTCTCTGTTGAGAGGAAACCTTCGATCTTGGTCAGAGCCACGCCGGCGGTGACCGGCCCCAGATTCGCCTTGACGCCGGCGTTGACGTCGCGTCCGTCGCCTTCCAGGGCGAGCGAAACGTGACGGCCGATGCGGGCCTCAATGCCGCCGAACAGGCCAACCGCCCATTGGTGGTGACCGCCGACCAGGTAGTCGGTGTTCAGATACTGCGAGCGGTTGCCGTATCCGACGTAGCGGCCGCGACCCAGACCGGCGTGGAAGCGGAAGACGCTGCCGACCGGGAACGAACCTACCGCGAACGCAGACAGGTTCTCAGCCGGCCGGAATTCGTACTTCTCGTCCGGCCAGACATTGTCGCCATTGCCGATTGCCGAAACGTAGTTGTGAATGCCCACATCGTGAATGCCGAGCGCGACGGACGGACGGCGCGCGCCGCCGTCAAGCAACTGGTAGCTTGCGCCCAGCACGTAGTCGCGGCGGGTGTAGGCGGTCACCGCCACAGACAGCCGCGGCACCGGAGACAGGCTGAAGTTCAAGTTGCGTTCGCCGCCCGGTACCAGTGGACTCGCGGACAGTCGCTGAGTGACGCTGGCGTTGAACAGCAGGGAACCGTATCTCTGGGCGTCGGCGGTCGGAGCGTCAATCAGCAGCGGAGTGCGATTGAACTCGGCTTTCAGACTACTCTGCAGACCCAGGGCCAGCAGAATCGCGCACGTGAAGAGCGCGAAGCGACTTCTTTCGTCGACAGACTTCATCGGTCTCTCCTTCCCGGCAGAGCCGGATTATTCTTGGTCGGCAATTGCCGACATCGGCGGGCAATACTAGCTTTCTACGAACAGGCGGATGCCCAGCCAGTCCGCAACAGGCGCGGCAAACGAGACCTTGAGCCACTCGTCTTCCCCGAACGGTTCAGAGGATAGCGCGTGGAACAGGTCATGCGGTGAAGTATCAGACATTATTGCTCCCTTCCATTGTTCAGACGGTCGCTTCTCGCCCGACAGGCTCGGACGACTCGCGGACCGTATTGCGTTGTTCACTCGGTACTCTTATGAAGCAAGTGGCCGGACTAGTGACCGAACCGCAGGCGGTTGCGTTCATGGCGAGGCCCAGCGGGTCGGACTGGTAGGTGCCGACAATACGGTAAAGCTGGTGGCGGATTTCCTCGTTGTTGCCGGAGGCGGCGGCGGCGCTGAGCGCGCGCAAGTCCTCAAGCGTATCGGGATAGCATGAGTGACGCGAAATCCGGGCGCGGTGAATGCGCTGGTTGGAGGTCGCGGTGGTGCCTTCTTCCGCAGTGAGCAGTTCCTCGAACAGCTTCTCGCCGGGACGCCGACCGGTGAAGACAATCGGCACGTCCTGACCAGGAATCAGGCCGGCGCGGCGAATCATGGTCTGGGCCAGGTCGGTGATGCGCACCGGCTCGCCCATGTCCAGAACGAAAACCTCGCCGCCCTGCGACAGGGTAACGGCCTGCATCACGAGCAGCACGGCTTCACTAGTGAGCATGAAATAGCGGCGCATCTCCGGGTCGGTGACCGTGAGCGGGCGTCGTTTGGCGATAGCATCGCGAAAGATCGTCGAGACGCTGCCCCGGCTGTCAAGGACATTGCCGAACCGTACCGCGCAGAAGCGGACGTCGCCCAGCCCGTTCATTGAGGTCGTGACCATCTCGCCGATGCGTTTGCTGGCGCCCATCACACTGGTCGGGTTGACGGCTTTGTCGGTCGAGATGTAGACGAAGCAGTCGGTTCCATGTTTCACTGCCGCCCGGGCAAGCAGGTGACTGCCCAGCACATTCACCCGCACCGCGTCGTCGGGATGGAATTCGAGGATCGGTACGTGCTTGTAGGCGGCGGCATGGAACACGACGTCCGGTTCAGTCTCCTGGAAGACGCGGCTCACGTCCGGCTCGCGGGTGACGTCGCCGAGGAACGATGTGATGCCCAGGGCCGGATAGGCACCGCGCAGCTCGTGCTCGACGTAGAACAGGTTTGAGTCGTCGCGTTCAAACAGGACCAGCGATGCCGGGTTGAATCGCGCGAGCTGCCGGCAGAGTTCCGAGCCGATGGAACCACCCGCGCCGGTGACCATTATGCGCTTGCCGCCGAAGACCCGCTGCATTTCACGGACATCCACGACCACCGGCGGGCGGCCGGTCAATTCGTGGATGGAGAGGCGCTCCAGCGCGCCCAGATCGGCGCGGTCATTGACCAGGTCGACAAACGAGGGAATCGTCTTCACCTCGATGCCCATGCGCTGCAGGCGCTGATAGAGTTCGCTCAGCGCGAAAGTCTGACGATAGCTGAGGAAGACAAAGACGGTCGCGATTTCGTGATCCCGGACCAGTTGCTCGATGTCGCCGGTGCAACCCAATACTGGGAGTCCCTGGCTGAAACTGCCGCGATTCGCCGGCTCCGGGTCAACGAAGCCCACAAAGTTGTAGCGCAGAGCCTGAATCCGGCGCAATGCATCGAGCAGGAAATAGCCCTTTTCCGAGCAGACTACGAGCAGCGCCCGCCGACCGTGGCTTCGACGGGTGACTTCGATGTAGAACCGCTTTGTGCTGCGGACGGCAATCGTGCCGGCGGTTGCGACCAGGGTCCAGACCAGCGCCAGCTCGGGAGTGAGCTGCGGAACCAGGCCGAGCGCACTGACGACCAGCAGAGCCGCGCCGACAAGCAACGGAGCAGCGCAGGCACGCGGCAGGTCGGCGAGGGAGAAGGTGGACCACTTGATGCCATAGACCGAGAGCAGGGAGTTGACGGTCAGCTGGGCGGCCAGCAGGGCCAGGGCGAGCGGGACGGCCAGTCCCACCGGACTGCCAGTCGGCGGCAGCAGCGTCGAGACCAGCGCGCTTGCCGCGATGATGGTCAGCGTGTCGCCGGCGAGATAGAAGAGCGTTCGCTTCGCCGGGGTCGGAGTGAAGAGTGACGCAGCCGTGAAGGGCGTGCGTCGAGAGTCGTCGAATTCGGTTCGGTTCCTGAGACTCGCGATACTGGGGGTGCTCACGTTCTGTGGTCTGACTCCCTGTTGCCTACAGTCTCCTGGCGAATGAAAGTTGGTGCGCCACCGTGACGAACCCGAGCGAATGGAGCACGCGGATCTGCGGACCGCTGGACGACAGGAGTTCGGCGGTCAGCAGAGGGATGCCCCGAACTCGACACCATGTCTCGGCCGCTCTGACCAGGGCGGCAACTGCGGATTCGAAGTCGTTCTCGGTGCAACGCAACTGCGTGGCCAGCGCTTCGCGGTCGTCGGTGCGCCGGATACTGAGCGTGCCGAGCACCGTGCCGTCCACGGCGGTGGCAACGAAGAAGCACCGATCAGCGTCCAGGTCGCGATTCGCCGCAGCGGCAGTCGAGCTCGCGGCCAGCGTGCAGCCCAGCGGCTGCAGCAGGGTCTGCCACGTCTGTTCGAACTCCGAAAGGTCGGTCCGGATGATGAGCCCGCGCTCCAGGTCCGAAGTCGTTGTCCGGAGCGGCAGGTGCGCGCCGAGCAAGACCCGCCCGGCCTGAGGTGCGAATGCGCATCCGCGCAAAGCAACAATCCCGGACGAGTCCGCGCGGTCAAGTTGGGCCGAGATTACGCCCCGGATGCCGTGCAGGTCGGCGAGAGTCTCCCGGACGAGTCTGAGCTTGATGCCGGCCTGCTCTCGGTCCGCCCCCTCGGCGGCAAGCCGGACGACGACGTACCGGCGTGAGCCGAATCGGGATTCGCGGACCAGGCAGACGCCGCGGATGTTTAACTCATCCGACTCCGCGCTCCAGTCGCTGAAAGACGCTACCGGACCGGTGCGGACGCCATCCGAATGCTCGCAGTACAGCTTGGCGATTCCGCCGGACTCAAGGACGCTCTTCACTGAGCTTAGTCCACATGCTGTGGCCTGGCCGGGCGTCTCGGTTCCGGACGCATGTCGGAGCCGCTCCGAGCCCAGCAGATGGCCAATCTTGTTCACAGTCACGCTGTCACTCGTCAAGCTGCCGGGTGACTCCGGCAGGCTCAGCAACTCTCGAATCTCCACCATGACACACCCCCTGTTCTTCACTCCGCGAATCCGGAGACGCAGCCGTCGAGTTCGGAGACGTCTCCCTGAGAACCGCCCGCATGGTCTCGTCAGGGCAAGTGGCGCGTCGTCCAGCCAAACGCCGGCTGCGCAGCGCCCGGGCCCGCTGGTTCTGGGGGTGTGATCGAGAACCAGGGACCGTTCCCGGCAATAACAGGAATTTGCCCATCATAAGCTCCTCCCTCGTTAACACCGGACATGCCATAGCTCGAGTCGAGACGGCAATGCCGTAAAGCTGAGAGAGCCGGTTGATTAGGAATCTTCAATGCAGAATGGCCCTCGGGAGGCTCCGCTGCGACTCTCGGCACCCAGTCGCCGGGATGTTCTGAAACCCGCCGGGAAACAGCTACTTAACGGTGCGACGCGTCAGTGGGACGGCTCTTGAACTTCCGCGCTTGTTTCCTGCCACTGATACTCACGAAACCGGCCCAGAGCAGGGCGAGCCCGAGCGCAAGGAGCCACCAAGGGTAGTTGGAGGGAACGTGGGTTCCGACCTTCGCCGTGAGGTCGTGATGGCAAACAGCAAGTGCGGCGTAGCTGCAGAGGAAGGAACTGAGAACCGCAAGCGCGCCCGTCAGCAGCGCAAGCCATTCGCCCGGGCGAGGGTAGATGACTTGCCCGGGGCGGACAGGACCGACGAGCGTGAGACCCCAGACCATCATGGACATCGTTTCCGGGTCTGCCTTCCTTCCGCTTCCCGGTCGCAGCTCTCGGGACTGCTGCTCCGCGCCGCCCGGCGTTACGGCGCCGATTGCCCGAGTTTCGGGAACCGGGATTTGTGGCTTGACTTTGTGATGTGTTTCAGTATGATACACGGAATGATTAGAAATCGCTTGCTCCGGCGCCGCATGTCAATTCGAAAGCGCGTTGTCGGAACGATGGAACGGCCGCGGCTCTGCGTTAGGCGCAGCGGCAAGAATACTTACGCCCTGCTGGTGGATGACTCCCGGTCGAAGGTGATTACGTCGGTTTCGTCCCTGACCAAGGAGCTGGCTGAAGTGAAAGGGACCAAGACGGTAGTCGCCAGGGAAGTGGGCAAGGCAGTCGCCAGGAAGGCGAAGGAACTGGGTATCGCCACGGTGGTTTTTGACCGGGGCGGGTATCGTTATCACGGCCGCGTGAAGTCGCTGGCCGACGGCGCACGAGAGGGAGGTCTGAAATTCTGAGGCATTCTCCGGGCGGGCAGCGTTCGGGCGGTGTTGGCTCCGACCTGGGCGATGGTTTTGTCGAAAAGGTCATTGAAATCAAGCGCGTCGCCAAGGTCGTCAAGGGCGGCAAGCGCATGAAGATCTCTGCCGCCGTGGTTGTGGGCGACGGCAAGGGCAAGGTCGGCATCGGCCACGGCAAGGCGGTCGAGGTCGCCCAGGCGGTGCGCAAGGCGACGACCCGGGCCCAGAAGAACATGATTACAGTCTCGGTTCGCGGCAGCACGATTCCTCATCACGCAACCGGCAAGTACAGTTCGAGCGAAGTGCTGATTCGACCGGCCGGGGCCGGCACCGGACTGATTGCCTGCGCTCAGGTGCGGGCAGTTCTCGAGGCGGCCGGGCTAAAGGATGTGCTGACCAAGGCGTTCCGCTCGCGTAATCCCCACAACCTGGCGATTGCGACCCTGCGGGCGCTGCAGTCGCTGCGCACGCTGGGCCAGATTGCCCAGGGGCGGAACAAGTCAATCGGACATTTTGTCACCAGGAAACATGAAGCAGTTGCGGATATCCCTAAAGAAGAGCCTGATCGACCAGAAGCCGTGTCATAAGCAGGCGGCCCAGGCGCTGGGCCTGCGACGGATCGGCCAGACCCGGGTTCACGGCGACACGCCCCAGATTCGCGGAATGATAGTCGTTGTGCGGCATCTGGTGAAGGTGGAGGAATTGTGAGGATGCAGGACATTCGGCCGCGCAAGGGCGCGACGAAGAAACGGAAGCGCGTCGGCTGCGGCACGGGTTCGGGTCACGGCAAGACCTCGACCCGGGGTCACAAGGGTTCGGGCCAGCATTCCGCCCCGAACAAGGACCTGCGCTTTGAGGGCGGCCAGATGCCATTCTACCGCCGGATTCCCAAGCGCGGATTCCAGAATCATACGCGCGTGTCGTATGAGGCGGTCAATTTGAGCAGTCTGGACGGGATGCCGGACGCGAGAATAACCCCCGAGGAGATGAGGAATGCCGGTCTGGTGCATAAGCTGCCGGTGAAAGTCCTGGGCAACGGCGAGTTGACGAGGTCGCTGCAGGTCGCGGCGCATGCCTTTTCGAAAGGCGCGAAGGAGAAGATTGAGAAGGCCGGCGGCTCGGTTGAAGTCCTGAAATGGTAAACAGCGTCCCGAATATCTTCAAGATTCCTGACCTCAGGAACAAGATACTTTTCACGCTCGGCATGGTCATTGTCTACCGGCTGGGCACCCACATCCCCACACCGGGCATCAATGCTCAGGCGCTGGGCGCGCTGCTGAACTCACCTCAGTTTAAGGGTTCGGCGTTCGGTCTGTATGACATCTTCGTCGGCGGCGCACTGGGCCGGGCGGCGATATTCTCGCTGGGCATTATGCCCTACATCTCGGCCTCGATCATCTTCCAGTTGATGGGTTCGGTTTTCCCCTATCTCGAAAAGCTCCAGCGCGAGGAACAGGGCCGCAAGAAGATCAACCAGTACACGCGCTACCTGACGGTCGGCCTGGCGGTCATTCAGTCGGCGAGCATCGCGGTCTACCTCGAAACCCAGCGCGGGTCGGCGCTGACCGGCGGGCTGGACATCGTCACCAACCCGGGTTTTCTGTTCCGGATAATGACCATTCTTACTCTGACGGCGGGTACGATTCTCGTGATGTGGCTCTCAGAGCGCATCACTGACAAGGGTATCGGCAACGGTGCGTCATTCATCATCTTCATCGGCTGTCTCGATGATACACCGCGCTCAATCGCCCAGACCTTCCGGATGCTCAGTTCGCGGTCTGAGGTCTTCACGCCGCTGACGCTCCTCGTTGTTGCGGCAGTTATTGTCGGGGTCTATGCGGGAGTGGTGTTGATTACGCAGGCAATCCGCAAGATACCGGTGCAGTATCCCAAGCGGATTGTCGGGCGCCGGATGTACGGCGGGCAGTCGACTCATGTGCCGGTGCGGATCAATCTGTCAGGCGTGATGCCGATTATCTTCGCCCAGAGCCTGATTGTCTTTCCGGGGACGATTGCCGCATTCGTCAAGAACCCGGTCTCGGCGTGGTTTCAGCGCATGCTGGCCCCGGGCATGTGGCTCTATGACCTGGTCTATGCCGCGCTGATTATCTTCTTCACCTATTTCTATACGTCGGTTGTCTTCAATCCGCAGGACCTGGCCGACAATATGCAACGCCAGGGCGGGTTTGTGCCCGGGATTCGGCCCGGCGAGCGGACCGCCGAGTACATCGACCGGATTGTCTCGCGTGTGACCATTGTCGGGTCGCTGTTCCTGGTCTTCATGGCCCTGCTGCCGACCGCGATGATGACGTGGCTGAAGGTGCCGTTCTATTTCGGCGGCACCACCCTGCTGATTATCGTCGGCGTCGCCCTGGACACGGTGCAACAGATTGAGTCACATCTGCTGATGCGCCACTATGAGGGACTGCTCAAGGGCACGAAGCTGCACGGCCGAAGAGGCTGATAGACCGCCTGCGGAGGCATGATGCCCCGCCTGACAATCAAACCCCGGACCAGTCTGAAGCGTCGAATCCGTTGCCGGGAATACCGGGCAAGTCCCAGTCGTATATCAGCATGAATGGCACCGCTACCGACCTTGAGCTTATCCACCGGGTCAAAGCCGGGGAGCACGAGCCGTTCAATGAGCTGATGACACGCTACAACCGGAAGATTTACCACGTGATCTACACGCTGACGCGGAACCACGCCGACACCCAGGACCTGGTCCAGGAGACGTTCATCCGAGCCTACACCCACATCCGGCGGTTCGACGAGCAGTACCGGTTCTACACCTGGCTGTACCGGATTGCGGTGAATCTGAGCTTCACCTTCCTTAAGCGCCGGAAGCTCGCGCCGGTGAGCATCGAACCGGATGACCCGGAACAGGGGGAGAGCGAACTGCCCGACAACCGGGGTGTGAATTTCGCCGAGCAGAGCGACCAGCGGCG
>Ga0233425_10003153_pt1 | contig 30763 bp, 28 predicted proteins | sample Watercolumn_Towu_2_FD_181712 | JGI IMG/M metagenome (GOLD analysis project Ga0233425, IMG submission 181712) | Freshwater microbial communities from Lake Towuti, South Sulawesi, Indonesia - Watercolumn_Towuti2014_140_MG | ecosystem: Environmental > Aquatic > Freshwater > Lake | place...
CGCGCAGGTCGATCTCCCGGCCGCGCATGCTCACCTTGAAGCGGCCGTCCTGGGGAACCCGCCGCTCGGCGATGTCCAGTTCGGCCATGACCTTGATGCGGGAGATGACCTGCTCGGCCATTTCCCGACCCGGTGCCTGGGCGATATGGCTGAGCACCCCGTCGATGCGGTACTTGATCGCCAGCCCGGCCGGGTCGTTCTCCAGATGGATGTCGGAAGCGCCCGAGGCCAGGGCGTCATAGAGTGTGGAATGGGTGAGCTTGACCACCGGCGAGGCATCGGCGCCGATGGCCTGCAGGGAGATCTCCTCCACCGCCTCGCGGCCGCCGCTATCGGCGCCGCCCACGGCGACGCCATCCATGGCCTTGAGATCGACTTCGAGCCGGTGCAACCAGGCGAGGATGTCGTCGCGCAAGGCCAGGGCCGGTGTGAAGGCGGTTTGCAGGCGCTGCTCGGCCCAGGACTCCAGCGCGGGATTGAGGGCATCGGCAAAGACGAACCAGACCCGGCCCTGCTCGTCTCGGCAAGCCAGGGATTCCCGTTCCAGGGCCTGGTTGAAGGGGATCAGATCGAAAGCGGGCGACATGTCCCGCAGCCTGGCCATGTCCAGGGCCGGGTAGGCGAAAGCTTCGGACAGCTGGGCCAGGAAGGCGGCGGGCGGCAGGGCGAGACTGTCCTGGAGCGCCACCAGCGGCGAAATGCCGCGTTTGGCGCCCTCCTCCCTGGCCTTGGCCACCTGCGCGGCATCGATGCGGGCAGTCGTTGCGGCGTTCATTGCAGCCTCCCGGCCAGCTCGAAGATGGGCAGGTAGAGCAGCACGACGATCACCCCGATGACCAGACCGATCATGGTCATCAGCAGGGGTTCCACCAGGCGGCTGAACCACTCGACGAAGCGCGCCAACTCCTCATCGTGGAACTTCGCCACGGCCTCCATCATCTCCCCCATGCGCCCCGATTTCTCGCCCACCCGCAGCAATCGCGCGGCCACCGGCGTCGACAGGCCGCCCGCTTCCATGGCGCGCGACAGGGATTGTCCCTCGCGAATCATGCGCGTGGCCTCGTCCAAACGCAGGCGGAGTTCCGGGTGCAGCAGGTTCTTGGCCATGCCCAGGGCCTGCACCACGGGGATGCCGCCCTGCAGCAGCATGCCGACGGTGCGATAGAAACGGGTGAGGTGGAACACGCGCAAACGTTCGCCCAGCCCCGGCGCCCGCCACAGGCTGCGTGAAATCCAGGCGCGCGGGCCCGAACGGGTTACGCCCCAGAGGCTCAGGGCGCCGCCGCCGAGCAACAGGAGCAAGGCCGTCAGGGCATGGGTTTTCACCCAGTCGCCGCCGGAGATCAGCAGTTTGGAGGCAAACGGCAGGCGGTCGAGGTTGCCTTCATAGACCGCGGCGAAGCGCGGGGTCACGTAGCCGAGCAGGAACAGGGCCACCAGCCCGCCGGCCGCGAGCAGCAGCAATGGATAGACCGAAGCGGCTACCATCTTCTTTTTTACCCCGTCCACCTGCTCCTGATAGGCGACAAAGCGGGCCAGGGCCTCCGCCAGGCTGCTGGTCTTTTCCGACGCCTGGACCACCGATACGTACAGTGGGGGAAAGACTTCCGGGAAATGGGCGATGGCGGCGGAGAAACGCTCGCCCTCGAACAGATGTCGTACCACCTTCTCCAGCACCTGCCGGGTTTCGGCACGCGTTTCCTTTTCCGTCAGGGTTTGCAGGGCCTCCGTCAGGGGCAGGCCGCTGCCCAGCAAGGCCATGAGTTCGCGGCTGAACAATACCAGGGGAAAACGAGGCCGCCGGCTCGGCCAGAGGCTGGCCGCACCGCTTCTGGGCCTGACCAGCAGCACCAGGAGGCCCTGGCCACGCGCCTGTTCGGCGGCCTCCTCCTCGCCGCCGGCCTCCACCGTCAGGGTTCTGCGGCCGCCGGGGCCGAGGGCTCGGATGTCGTAGAGCACGTTCTTCGCCAGACCGGTTGCGATACGCCTATTGCCAACTGGTGATGTCGGCGGCTTCCCCGGTGCCCCCGAGCTGGGCATCGCTACCCAGGGAAGAAAGATCGTATTCGCCGTGCTCGCCAGGCGAGCGGTACTGGTAGGGCGTACCCCACGCATCTTTGGGCACGGCCTTCCTGAGATAGGGCCCCTGCCAGCGGGTCACCCCGGCGGGTGGGTTATTGAGCGCCTCCAGGCCCTGCTCACTGGTCGGGTAACGACCCACATCCAGGCGATACTGATCCAGGGCATCCTCCAGCGCCTTGATCTGGGCGCGCGTGATCTTGACCTCGGACTTGCCGACCTGGGAGAAGTAACGCGGCGCCACGTAGGCCACCAGCAGGCCGATGATGACCAGTACGACGAGAAGCTCCAGGAGGGTGAAGCCACGGGCAGTGCGAATGTGCATGGCAATGCGGCATAGCCGGAGGGGGAACAAGCGAATGATGGCATGGGTTTGCTACCCTTGTCTTATTGGAACAAGCCAACCGTGGCCAACGAATAAATGGAAGCATGGGCAGTAATTGAATGAATCATCCCCAATCAATGCCCTGACGGTGTGTCGGATAATTTTACAAACCCTCAGCAATAATGAGGGCGGCCGCGAAAACAGCCTTAACTAACAGCGAGTTGCTTAATTTGGCACAGGATATGCTGGACACATGAACACAGTGGGCTCTCGCCCAGGATGAGCATTACGAGCGCACCTCTTTGAACAAGGAGAAGAGCATGACAAATCGCATCCGTCGATTCGCTTTCCTAACGAGCCTTCTGATGGCAGGCATTGTTGGAGGTACTTCAGCTCAGGCAGCGCAGCCCTGGGTTTCGGTGCCGTCCACTGCGCAAAATGGACAGTTAGTTGTCAACGGCGGTGATCTCGTCCCGGGCATCGCCCTGACCGTGAAGATCACCCATCCCGATGGCGTGGTCACCAGCCAGGTCGTGGCATCGAGCGCCGCAGGCAAAATGAACCTGTTGTACCCCCTGGGCATGCCGGGAAGTTATTCCGTCAAGGTTTACGACATGGCAGGCAAGCTCATCGGCGGCGGTGTCATGGGCCATATACGCTGAGAGCCCGCAAATGCTTCTCCAGTCCCACCTCTTTATGGCTGCGCTGGCAGGGTTGTTCACCGCCGGAACCGCCGCCCTGGCTGCGGATAGCAGCGGGAAGGTGCTGTTCATCTCAAACCGGGATGGCAACGCCCAGATCTATGTCATGAATGGCGACGGTTCCGGGCAGAAGGCGCTCACCGACGGCCCGGCAGAAAACACTCAGCCGGCCTGGTCACCGGACGGCAGGCGGATCGCCTTCACCTCCTTCCGGGACGGCAACGCGGAAATCTATGTGATGGATGCGGATGGCCAGAACCCGAAGCGCCTGACCAGTGACAAGTTTTCCGACACCGCCCCGACGTGGACGCCGGACGGGCGCATCGTGTTCCGCTCCATGCGTGACCGCTGGGCCAATTTCTTCTCCATGGATGCCAATGGCGAAAATACGCGGCGACTGACCGAGAGCAAGGTGGACAAGGGAGCGCCCATCCTCTCGCCGAATGGCAAATTCATCGCCTTCGTGGCTCACGGCGAGAAGGGCGATTCAGAAATCCATGTCATGCCTGCCATCGGCGGGGAGTCCAGGAACCTGACCGGCGCCCTGTCCAAGGACAGGAAGCTCTCTCCTTCCTGGTCCCCAGACAGCAGGCGGCTGGCTTACGTGGTTTCGAAGGGAACGGCACTCAATGTCTATGCGATCGACGCGGACGGCGGCAACCCTGCAAAGCTCACCGACAATACGGTCACCAATGCCAACCCCATTTGGTCGCCCGACGGCAAGCGCATCGCCTTCGTCTCAAGCCGTGAAGGCACGCGAACGGAACTGGCGCGGGGCGACATCTACGTGATGAACGCTGATGGTGGCAATGCAACCAACCTGACGCGCAACGCCTATGAGGACAACTACCCAGTCTGGTCTGCGGACGGCGCAAGCCTCTATTTCGTCAGCTTCCGTGACGGCACCGCCCAGATCTACGCCGTTCCCGCCCAGGGTGGTGAGCAGCGGCGCCTGACCCGCAATCCGGGCTACGACGTGATGATTACGCCCCAGGTTGCCCAGGCTCCCCGGCCACAGGCGGAGAAGATGGGCCTGGCCACCGCACCCAATCCGATTTCCATGCACTGAACGCAAGGAGCGAAACATGAAAAACAGAAATGCACACGCCTCGTATCAACGCTTCTTCAAGCTGGCCCCTCTGGCTGCCGCCCTCGCCCTGACCAGTAACGGCGCCCTGGCCGTCAGCCAAACCTATACCCTGGATGGTGACTTCGACATCGGCACCATGAGCGGCGTCAACCACACGATCGTCAGCAACCAGCTGCAACTGAACGTCGGCGGCACCAGCTTCCCGGTGCTGTGGATCGCCAACGCCGGCGAAGACACCTTGTCGAAGATCGACACCAACCCCTGGACCAACCCCAACATGAACGTGACCCAGGCGGGCCACGAGGTCGCCCGTTACCGGACCTGGTTCGACTCCGGTGTCTATGCCCATGATGCCTGGAACGGCGCGGCGCCGTCGCGCACCGCCGTCGATGTACAAGGCAACGCCTACGTCGCCGACCGCGGCTTCCAGTCAGCCAACTATCCGGGCTGGGCCTACATCTTCAAAATCCTCAACAACACCTACATCGACCGCAACAGCAACGGCGTCATGGACACCTCTGGGGATGCCAACAACGACGGTTCCATCCAGTCAGGCGAAATGATGGCCCTGACGGACAAGAACGCTAACGGCGTCATCGACATAACCAACAATCCGACCACCAACGAGGTGGCCGACGAGCGCATCGCCTGGGCGGTGCGTGTGCCGGACGGCGTCTATACCGGGGGCGGCGCGTCGCCCATCGCTCCCCGTCAGAATGCGCTGGCACGTGCCTTGTGCATCGGCACCGACGGCCACCTCTGGGTAGGCATGTACAACGGTACCGAGTACTGGAAGATCAGCGCGGTCGACGGCCACACCATTGCCGGCCCGGTGACTACCTCCTACCCCAACTACGGCTGCCTGATCGACCAGAACGGTACCCTGTGGGGCGCGAACTGGTCGTACGGCGTGCTGACCCGCATCGACAACACCCAGAACAACAGCGGCCCCTACCCGGTCAACTACATCTACAACCTCCCCGCCGTCTACGGTCTCGCCCTGCGCCGCGACGCCAGCAACCACGTGCACGTCATCATGGGCGGCTCCTGCAACAGCTACGTGGACTACGACGCCTTCACCGGCACCATCAGCTATCCGGCGGCAGTCAACTACTGCTCCTACGCCGTGGGTACCGACAACAACGGCAACATCCTGGTCAGCAAACGGGATGGCGGGGTGGTGAAATTTGCGCCGGATGGCACGGTGATCTGGGACAAATACACCCAGTTCGGCTACAACTCCGACAGCCGGGGCGTCATCGCCGACGCCAATAACGACATCTGGCAGGTGCACCGGGCCACCCACAATATCGCCAAGTACAAGGGTTCGGACGGCAGCTTCCTGGGCGTCCTGCCCGTCGGTTACGAGCCTTACACCTACAGCGATGCTTCCGGCACCGCCGCACTGAGCGTGACCACCCATACCGGCACATGGAATGTGGTCAAGGACGGCGGCGCGGCCGGCACCCAGTGGGGCAAGGTATCCTTCCCCACCGCCCCCGCCATCCCCGCCGGCGCTTCCGTGGCAATCGAGGTACGCACCGCCGAAACCCAGGCCGGACTGGCTTCCCAAACCTTCCAGGCGGTGACCGCCGGCACGTCTTTCAGCAAGACGGGGCGCTTCATCGAGGTGAAGGTCACGCTCACCGCCAATACCCAGGACCAGTCCCCCATCGTGTATGACGTCAACGTCGCAAGCACACCGGTGGCGGTCTGCGACGTGGATGGTGACGGTGATATCGACACCATCGACCTGGGCCTGATCAGCCGGGCACGCGGCCAGACCCCGACGGCCAACGACCCGCGCGACGCCAACGGTGACCGCAGAATTGACCCAGCTGACGTGAAGATCTGCACACAACGTTGCACAAGGACGAACTGCGCAACCCAGTGACGGATTCCGCCCCGGCAGATGCCGGGGCGAAACCAGACAAGATTGGCAACCAAGAAAGGAATAGCACCATGAAACCGACCCGAATCCTCACCGCGCTGCTGCTGGCGCTGGCCGCCTCCGGCGGCGCCCAGGCCGTACCCCTGTCGACCCTCGTGAATGGCGGCAGCATCACCGCCGGCGACAAGGTTTTCGACATGTGGAATGTCAGCCTCAACATATCCTCGTCCGGCAGCCTGGTCGACCTGGCCCAGATCGATGTCGCCGCCCTCAACGACGGCGGCATGAGCCCCGGCCCGGGCCTGAGTTTTGTAGTCAGCAACAATGCCCTCACCGTCACCGGCAACGACGGCAACTACAACTTCCTCGACCTGCAGTTCGGCTTCCGGGTCACTCCCACAGTCGCCGCCAACCGGATCAACGGCGCCTCCATGGACAACCTGATGGCGTTCTTGGCATGGACCGGTGACGATACGCTGGGCGACAACGGCACCTACATCCAGGAATGGATCGGCACCACGGCGGGCGGCAGCGATCTGGTCAATTCCATGCACCAGGAGTTCAGTGCCCTTGGGGGAGGCAGCAACACCACTGCCCAACTCATCGATAGCAGCGCCTTCCTGCCGCAGGCCAGCATCTACGTGACCAAGGACATCCTGGTCTGGGCCACCGGCGCCACCGGCGCTGCCGGTGCCGCCCCGGCGCTGACCGAATCGGCCAATATCCTCGTGTTCGAGCAGCGCTTCGCGCAGACCACAGTGCCCGAGCCCGCCACCCTGGCCCTGTTCGGCCTGGGCCTGCTTGGCTTGGGGCTGGCCCGCACCCGTCGCACCTGAAGGCCGTCTGACCGGACTGGCAAAGCCGCCCAAACGGGCGGCTTTTTTCTTGGCCCGGCGCTCAGCCGACGGAAGACGACCCGCCCAGAGAATCCAGGAAGCGTCCCAGGTCCTCCGCCAACCGCGCCTCCAGATTCAGCGCCGCGCCAGTCATCGGGTGGCGCATTTCCATTCGTGCTGCATGCAGGAACATGCGCTTCAATCCGCGCTTCTTCAGCGCCCGGTTGTGCTCGAAGTCGCCGTACTTGTCGTCGCCGGCGATGGGGTGCCCAAGGCTGGCCAGGTGCACGCGGATCTGGTGCGTGCGGCCGGTCTTGAGCTCGGCCTCCAGCAGGCTGAAATCCCCCAGCCGGCGAACCAGCCGGAAGACGGTATGGGCGCGCTGCCCGTCCTCGTCGACCACCACCCGGCGCTCGCCCTCGGCGTTGGTGTATTTATGCAGGGGCAGCTTGACGTGCCTGACTTGATCCCGCCAATCGCCCATCGCCAGGGCCAGGTAGGTCTTCCTGGTTTCCCCCTCCCTGAGCATGCGATGCAGTTCCACCAGGGCGGCGCGCTTCAGGGCCAGGATCAATACGCCGGAGGTGTCCTTGTCGAGTCGGTGCGCCAGTTCCAGGAAGCGGGCCTCTGGCAACTCCAGGCGCAACTGCTCGATGATGCCCAGGCTGACGCCGCTGCCGCCGTGCACCGCCTGACCAGCGGGCTTGTCGATGACCAGCAAGCTGTCGTCGCGAAAAATCACCCGCTCCAACAAGGGCTTGCCGATGCGAGCCGGCGTGGCTGCTTCCACCTTTTCCGCCACCCGCACCGGCGGAATGCGCACTTCATCGCCCTCCAGCAGTTTGTAATCCGGTTTGGCGCGACGCCCGGACACGCGCACCTCCCCTTCTCTGAGCATGCGATAGACACGGCTTTTCGGCACGCCCTTCAGGCTGCGGAAGAGGAAATTGTCCAGACGTTGACCTGCCTGTTCCTCGCCGATCTTGACTTTTGTTACCGTCGCTTTGCCGGATGGTTGCATTACCGTATACTCGCCTTGCTCAAAAAGCGTGCAAAAAGGGCGTTGAAGATCCTGCCCGCGCACTGACTATGAGCGCCGGTTGTCTCCGCTCACCGGCGAAGGTCGCCCGCCCGGTGTTCTTACTGTACGACGGTTCCTGGCCAAGCCGAGCCGTCCCTCGATCTGAACACCCGAGGCCCGTGGCCCGATAAAAGCAGCGATGGTAACGCAATTTGATTGCGCGACCCGCACCCGGACAAATGCCCGACCGGCCCGCCGGCGGGAGGACAGATAAACCTAGACCATGCACCAGCCGTTCAGCGACAAACAAAGACACGCCGCCTGACCCCCTGCCACGCATCGCCGCCGCCTACAGGCCGCGGCGGGGTTTATCACCCCGGGGCGCGTTTCGCGCAGGGGTAGAACATGAAACGTATGCTGTTCAACGCGACGCAGGCGGAGGAACTCCGCGTCGCCATTGTCGACGGCCAGAAGCTGGTCGACCTCGACATCGAGTCCGCCAATAAGGAACAACGCAAGGGCAATATCTACAAGGCCGTCGTCACCCGCGTCGAGCCTTCCCTGGAAGCCTGCTTCGTCAACTACGGCACGGAACGCCACGGCTTCCTGCCGTTCAAGGAAATCGCCCGCTCCTCCATTCCCAGCGCCGACAAGGGCGACTTCAGCCGCGGCCGCATCCAGGACGTGCTCAAGGAAGGCCTGGAACTCATCGTCCAGGTGGAAAAAGACGAGCGCGGCAACAAGGGCGCAGCCCTCACCAACCAGATCAGTCTGGCCGGCCGCTACCTGGTGCTCATGCCCAACAACCCGCGCGGCGGTGGTGTATCCCGGCGCATCGAGGGCGAGGAGCGCAACGAACTGCGCGATGCCCTGGCGCAACTGGAAGTGCCCCCCGGCATGAGCCTCATCGGGCGTACCGCCGGCATCGGCCGCAGCGTCGAGGAATTACAGTGGGACCTGAACTACCTGCTGCAGCTGTGGAACGCCATCGACGGCGCCGCAAAAGGCCAGACCGGCGCCTTCCTGATCTACCAGGAATCCAGCCTGGTCATCCGCGCCATCCGCGACTACTTCACCCCGGACATCGGCGAACTGCTCATCGACGAGCCAAGCATCTGCGAACAGGCCCGGCAGTTCATGGCCCACGTGATGCCGCCCAACGTCAACAAGGTGAAGCTCTACACCGACCCGGTGCCCCTGTTCTCCCGCTTCCAGATCGAGCACCAGATCGAGAGCGCCTATTCGCGCACCGTCACCCTGCCCTCCGGCGGCGCCATTGTCATCGACCACACCGAGGCCCTGGTGGCCATCGACGTCAACTCCGCCCAGGCCACCAAGGGCGGCGACATCGAGCAAACCGCCTTCAACACCAACCTGGAAGCTGCCGAGGAAGTGGCCCGCCAGCTTCGCCTGCGCGACCTGGGTGGCCTCATCGTCATCGATTTCATCGACATGGAGAGCGGCAAGAACCAACGCGAGGTGGAAGACCGCCTACGCGATGCCCTGCATTACGATCGGGCGCGCGTGCAGACCGGCAAGATCTCCCGCTTCGGCCTGCTGGAACTGTCGCGCCAGCGCCTGCAACCCAGCCTGGGCGAGACCAGCTATATCACCTGCCCGCGCTGCGCCGGCACCGGCCATGTGCGCAGCACCGAATCCTTCGCCCTGCACCTGCTGCGCATGCTCCAGGAGGAGGCCATGAAGGACAACACCGGCGCCGTGCACTTGCAGGTGCCCGTGGATGTAGCCACCTTCCTCCTCAACGAGAAGCGCCACGACATCCTTTCCATTGAAGCGCGGCACCGCGTCGAGGTTGTGTTGATCCCCAACATGCACTTCGAGACGCCCCGCTACACCCTGTCACGCTTCCGCCACGACCAGCTCAACCAGACCGAACCTCTGGCGCCCAGCTACAAGATGGTGGAAAAGCCCTCCGAGGAAGAGGAGGCCCAGCCGCGCAACGGCACTGCCGCCAAACCGGAACGGGCGCAACCCGTGGTCCAGGGCATCACCCCCAACCAGCCGGCACCAACGCCGACCGCGCCCGCTCCGACCCCGGAAACCGGCAAGCCCGGCCTGTTCGGCCGCATATTCGGCTGGCTCACCGGCAAGAACGCCGCCGAACCGGAACCGGCTCCCGAGCCGGAGAAAAAAGCCGAAGCGCGTCGTGAACGGGAACCGCGTCGCGGCCGTGACAGTCGCGGCGAGCGGGAAAGCCGGGAACGTCGCCCGCGCGGCGAACGCGGCGAGCGTAGCGACCAGGCTGAACGCCCTGCCCGCGGCGAGCGCCAGGAACCTCGCGAATCCAGGGAACCCCGTGAACCTCGCGGTGGCCGTGAACGCGAGCCCCGGGAACCGCGCGAGCCCCGGGAAGCGCGCGAGCCTCGGGAACCGCGAGGCGAGCGCCAGGAACGCCAGCGCCGCGAGCGTCCCGCCGAACCGCCCCGTGCCGAGGAAACCGCCGCTCCCGTAGCGTCCCAGGTCGAAGGTGCCACGACGGAAACCAGTGGCGAGGAGCAGGAAGGCCGGCGTCGCGGTCGGCGCGGTGGCCGTGGCCGCCGGGGCGAAGGCCGCCCCGAGTCCAGCGCCGCATTGGCCGAGCAAACCGTAAGTGAGATCGTTGCCGAAACCGGTGGCGCGCCAGAACCCCTTCCACAACCCGTCTCCGCACCTGCCGTGGTGAAGGCAGAGCCCGTTGCGGAGGCGGCAACCCCACGCCCGGAACCGCTTCCCGCCCCGGAACCCATGCGGGTAGCCAAGCCGGCGCCGGGCAAGCTGCCGGAACCGGACCTGAGCGCGGCGGGACTGCAGATGGTGGAAACCGCCGCCCCGAGCGTGGAGGTTGCGGGAAGCACCGGCGAAGCCGAGCCTCCCCGACGGCGCCGCGCCCGCGCCCAGTCCGCCAAAGCCACCGCGCCCTCCGAAGGGCTGGTCATGGTGGAAACCAAAGCGTCGGATATCGCGCCCGCGCCGGGCGAGACGCCCGGCGAATGGGGCCCGCCCTCCAACCCCCGCCGCCGTGCCCGCCCCAAGGCCGAGGAACAGGCTCCCGCGGAGCCGCTGGTGCTTGTGGAAACCAAAACGTCCTCGGGCAACGAGGCGACGTCTGCCTGAGCAGGGCCATGCGCACGTGAAAAAAGCCGGCACAAGCCGGCTTTTTTCATCAGGATTCCTGGCTCAGTTTATCCAGCAATCCGCGGGCAGCATCCTCCACCATGTCCAGCACACGGTCGAACCCCTGGCGTCCACCGTAATAGGGGTCGGGCACTTCGTGGTCTCGGAAGCGCTCACTGAAGGACAGGAACAGCCGCACCTTGTGCTGATGCTCGGGTGGGCACTGGCGCCTGAGGATAGCCAGGTTGTCCTTGTCCATGGCCAGGATGTAATCGAATTCCTGGAAATCCCGCGCCGACACCTGCCGTGCCCGCAACTTGGAAAGATCGTAGCCGCGCTGCTTCGCGGCCTCCTGGGCGCGGTTGTCCGGCGCCGCGCCCACATGGTAGTCGTGGGTTCCGGCCGAATCGATGACGAGCGTGTCGTGCACGGCAGCCTCCCTGGCCAGCCGGCGGAGCACACCTTCTGCCGTGGGGGAGCGGCAGATGTTGCCCATGCACACCATAAGGACGGCGGTAATTTTCCCGGAAGGATTCATCTCGGCAAGTCGCCCCGCCGGGTCTGCGACCGTCAGGGCAAGAGAAAGCGAAAAACCGCGCCATTTTCGTTGAACAGGCGAAGTTCGCCAAACCGGCCCTGGTTTTCATGGGCCTGTGCGATCAGGCGGGCGAACCTCAGGCCGAGACCAGTGCCATTCGACGACCAGCCCTCCGGCGCCGAACCACCGGCCAGGATGTGATCGGGGTAGCCGGCCGAATCGTCCCTGACGGAGAATGCCAGGCAGCCCTCTACCATGTCGGCCTCGATGCGGATGCCGGAACGGGCGTGCGCGAGGGAATTGTGGATGGCGTTGCTCAGGGCCATCTCGACCAGGGAACGGTCGAAAAACCAGATTTCGGGCACGCCGTCCCCCACCAGCGTGTCGATGACCAGCCGGTCACGGGCCAGGGACTGGGCGGTATCCCGCAACTCGCGCAGCATGTCCAGTGGGGAATAGGCATCTACCACCGGGTGCAGGGCATTGTTGGCGGCCTTGTAGATCAGCAGTGCCTGCTGAAGCCGCTCGATGCTGCGCAGGCACAGCAGCCTGGCGTCGTCGACGCGGCCGTCATGCCCGGGGTCGCCGCACAGCGGGATGGCGTCCAGGGTCATAGTCAGCAGGCCCAGATTATTCTTGAGCTCATGCATGAGTGCCGCGTACATGTCAGCGGAATCGAGTTTCATCAGGCGCTCCTGCGGCGAATGCCGTAACGGCTTTCGACTTCTTTCATCTGGTTGCGCAGCCCGGTGATGCGCGCATGCCCCGGCGCTTGCTTTTCAACGTCGGCGAGGAGGCGCCGTGCTTCCTCCATCAGATCGTTGTCCATGCCCGATTGCTCCAGGTACTTGAGGATGACCCAGATGCCATTCATGAGGATGCGCGGATTGAAGGGCGCTTCGCGGCAGGCGGTGAGCAGGCGGTCCACCGCACCCTTGAAGTCGCCCTTGTGGGCGAGGATGACGCCTTCGTTGTTGAGCTTGCGCACATCTGCGGTGGCCGCCGTGAGAACCTTGGCGCCCTCCTCGCCGCGACCGGATTCCTCATACAGCCGCCTGGCCTTGGCTAGCAGGCTGTCGCTGTCATGGGCATTGCGCGCCACCTCGCTGACGATGGCATCGGCCTCTTCATGGCGGCCGTAGGTCATGCAGGCGCCGGCCATGTCCAGCATCAGTTTTTCGTCGATGCGGGCGCCGGCGCCGCGCAGCTGGGCCGCCTCATCCAAGGCCTTCACGGCCTCCTCTGCGCGGCCCGCCTTGGTATGGGCCATGCTCTGCACCACCGCGGCCACCAGTTGGCCTTCCGAGCTGGCTTGCAGGGTGTGCTTGCCCTTCTTGAGGGTCTCCATGGCGGCGTTCACATCGCCCTGCTCCACCTGGACCCGACACAGGTTGCCAAAGTCCGAGGCGGACACGAACACCGAATGTTGGCCCTTTTCCAGGACCGCGCCGTAGGCACCGCGAGCAGTGGCCAGATCGCCGTTGTCCAGGGCGACATGACCCAGTTTCTGTTGCCGGCGCACGGTCTTCCCCGAGATGGCCACGCCCTGCTGCAGGGCTTCCTGGGCACCGGCGCCATCCTTCTTGGCCAGACGCACATCCGCCAACAGGTCATAGGCAGTCACCAGTTCGGGCGTCTTATCCAGCACATCGTGCAGCAACTCCTCGGCCTCCTCGTCCTTCTTCTGCAAGTGCAGGGCCTTGGCCAGGCCCATGCGTGCCCAGGGAATGGCGCGCATGGCGATGACCTGCTTGTAGAGGGCTTCCGCCTCCTCGAAGCGGCCCATGGCGTTGAGAACCTCGCCCTTGAAACGCAGAGCATCGACGACAAACCGGGGATGGTTGCGCATGAGTTCGTCGCAGGCGGCGATGGCCGCCTCGAGTTCGTTGGCCTCGTAATGACGATAGACCGTGGCGAAGGCCAGCTTGCGAAGCAGGATGCCATCCAGACGGTTGCGCAGTACCTCGGCGCTGAAAGGCTTGATCATGTAGTCGTCCGGGGCGAGTTCCGCGGTGGCCACCACCTTCTCGTATACCGACTCGGCAGTGACCATGATGAACACCGTGTCCAGGTTGATCAGGCCGCGATGGCGCAGTTCCTCCAACAGTTGTTGGCCGTCGCGGCCCTCGCCCAGGTTGAAGTCGCAGAGAATGATGTCGTAGCGGTTGTTGCCCACCTTGAAGATCACCTCCGCCGCAGAGGCGGCCAGGTCGATCTTGGTCATGCCGAAATTCGAAAGGGTCATCTTGAGGGCGCTGCGCATGCCTGGATAGTCGTCCACCACCAGCGCGCGCAAGGCACCGTAGTCGATCGTCTGCTCATTGCCCTTGATGGCGTTCAAGGCCATGCCTGGTCCCCCGTGTATGTTGTTGCGATTTGCTCGCATGTTTATCGGCTGAATTTCTCCAGCCTTAAGTCCCCAGGTGAACTTATTCCACCCCGAAAACCTGCTTCCGCAGTTCATGCATCCGGTCGCGCAGGAAGGCCGCCCGCTCGAATTCCAGATTCTTTGCGGCGGACAGCATGTCCTTCTCCAGTCTCTTGATCTCGCGCGCCAGGTCCTTCTCGTTCATCGCCTCGTAGCGGGCTCGGCCCTGGGTTGCCTGGAGTTCAGCGCGGGCGCCCTCGATGTCGTAGACGCCGTCGATGATGTCCTTGATGCGCTTCTTCACGCCTGTGGGAACGATGCCATGCTCGGCGTTGAAGCGCTGCTGCTTGGCGCGGCGGCGTTCGGTCTCGGTGAGGGCCCGGCGCATGGAATCGGTGATCGTATCGGCGTAGAGAATGGCAGTGCCGTGCAGGTGGCGGGCCGCGCGGCCGATGGTCTGGATGAGGGAGCGCTCGGAGCGCAGGAAACCCTCCTTGTCGGCATCCAGGATGGCCACCAGGGACACCTCGGGTATGTCCAGGCCTTCTCGCAACAGGTTGATGCCGACCAGTACGTCGAACACCCCCAGGCGCAGGTCGCGGATGATCTCCACCCGCTCCACCGTGTCGATGTCCGAGTGCAGGTAGCGCACCTTGATGCCATGGTCGGCGAAGTACTCGGTGAGCTGCTCCGCCATGCGTTTGGTCAGGGTGGTCACCATGACCCGCTCGGTCCGGGCGGCGCGCAGGGTGATCTCGGACATGAGATCGTCCACCTGGGTGCCGACGGGCCGGATAATGACTTCCGGATCGACGAGGCCGGTGGGCCGCACCACCTGCTCCACTACCTGCTGCTGGTGCTTCGCCTCGTAGGGTCCCGGGGTGGCGGAGACGAAGACGGTCTGGCGCATGACCCGCTCGAACTCGTCGAAACGCAGTGGCCGGTTGTCCAGGGCCGAGGGTAGGCGGAAGCCATAGTCCACCAGGTTCTCCTTGCGCGCCCGGTCGCCCTTGAACATGCCGCCCACCTGGGGCACGGTGACGTGGGATTCGTCGATGAACATGATCGCGTTCGGCGGCAGGTAGTCGATGAGGGTGGGCGGCGGTTCGCCGGGATTGCGCCCGGAGAGGTGCCGGGAGTAGTTCTCGATGCCTTTGCAGAACCCCAGCTCGGCCAGCATCTCCAGGTCGAAGCGGGTGCGCTGTTCCAGGCGCTGGGCCTCAACCAGCTTGTTGTGGGCGTGGAACCATTCCAGCCGCTCGGCCAGTTCCACCTTGATGTTCTCCACCGCGTTGAGCACCACCTCGCGCGGCGTCACGTAATGGCTGGAGGGATAGACCGTATGGCGGGTGGCCTTGTGCAGCACCTGGCCGGTGAGGGGGTCGAAGATGGCCAGGCTTTCCACCTCGTCGTCGAACAGGGACACCCGCACCGCCGTCTCGGCGCTTTCCGCCGGGAAGATATCGATCACGTCGCCCTTCACCCGGAACACGCCGCGCTTGAACTCCATCTCATTGCGGGAGTACTGCATCTCCGTCAGCCGGCGAAGGATGGCGCGCTGCTCCAAGCGCTCGCCCACCCGAAGGTGCAGGATCATGCCGTGGTAGTCCACCGGATCGCCGATGCCGTAGATGGCCGACACGGTGGCGACAATGACGCAATCCTCCCGCTCCAGAAGCGCCTTGGTGGCCGAGAGCCGCATCTGTTCGATGTGCTCGTTGATGCTGGAATCCTTCTCGATGAACAGATCCCGGGAGGGCACGTAGGCTTCCGGCTGGTAGTAGTCGTAATAGGAGACGAAGTACTCCACCGCGTTGTCCGGGAAGAACTCGCGGAACTCGGCGTATAGCTGGGCCGCCAGGGTCTTGTTTGGGGCCATGACGAAGGCTGGCCGGCCCAGGCGGGCGATGACGTTGGCCATGGTGTAGGTCTTGCCAGAACCGGTCACCCCCAGCAGGGTCTGGAAACGCAATCCCTCCTCCACGCCGCGCACCAGTTGCGCGATCGCCTCGGGCTGGTCACCTGCTGGTTGAAACGGTTGGTGCAGTGCAAAAGGACTATGGGGGAAGGTGACGGCCAAGTTAAAATTCCGCGCGCGAAAAAACCCGATCATTTTAGTCGTCCGGCGCCAGGTAACGCGCCGCATCCCGAGAAAAGGCATTCCCTTGGAACTCTCCCGCCGCGTTCAGAACATCAAGCCCTCCCCCACCCTGGCCGTCGCCGCCAAGGCCGCGAAAATGAAGGCCGAAGGCAAGGACATCATCGGCCTGGGCGTGGGCGAGCCGGACTTCGACACCCCCCAGCACATCAAGGACGCGGCCATCGCCGCGATCAACACCGGCTTTACCAAGTACACCGCCGTAGGCGGCACCCCCAGCCTGAAGCAGGCGGTCGTCGACAAGTTCAAGCGGGAAAACGGCCTCAGCTATACGCCCAATCAGGTGCTGGTCTCCTGCGGTGGCAAGCAGAGCTTCTACAACCTGGCCCAGGCCATCATCAACCCGGGCGACGAGGTCATCATCCCGGCGCCTTACTGGGTGTCCTACCCGGACATGGTGATCCTGGCCGACGGCGTGCCGGTCATCATCCACACAGGCATCGACCAGGGTTTCAAGGTCACCCCGGCCCAACTGGAAGCGGCCATCACTCCGCGGACCAGGATGGTGGTCGTCAACAGCCCCTCCAACCCCAGCGGCGCCGTCTACAGCAAGGACGAACTGGCGGCCCTGGGTGAGGTGCTGCGCCGGCATCCCCAGGTGCTCGTCGCCAGCGACGACATGTACGAGCACATCCTCATGGCGGACGGTGCCTACAGCAACATCCTCAACGCCTGCCCGGATCTCTACGACCGCACCATGGTGCTCAACGGCGTTTCCAAGGCCTATGCCATGACCGGCTGGCGCATCGGCTACGCCGCCGGTCCGGCCAAGATCATCGCCGCCATGGACAACATCCAGTCGCAGAGCACCTCCAACCCCACCTCCATCTCCCAGGTGGCGGCCGAGGCGGCCCTGAACGGCGACCAGGCCTGCATCCAACCCATGCTGGCCGCCTTCCGGGAACGCCACCGCTTCGTAGTGGACGGTCTCAACGCCATCCCCGGCGTGAAGTGCGTGGACAGCGGCGGCGCCTTCTACGCCTTTCCAGACGTGAGCGGGGCCATTGCCCAGCTTCACGCCGCCGGCCGCATTCCCGCCGCCAATGACATGGCCGTGAGCGAGTACCTGCTGGAGCACGGCGTCGCCCTGGTACCCGGCTCCGCATTCGGCGCCGAAGGCTGCATCCGCATCTCCTTCGCCACTTCCATGGACAACCTGAAGAAGGCCGTGGAGCGCATTGCCAAGGCCTTTGCCTAAGCGCGACGGACAGTCAATCCGCAGGACGCGACTCGGCAAACCGGTTGACCGAACACCGCGCCGTCAGTAATATCGCGGCCTCCCAATTCCCCGATAGCTCAGTCGGTAGAGCGACGGACTGTTAATCCGCAGGTCCCTGGTTCGAGTCCAGGTCGGGGAGCCAGACATGGAAAAGCCCGCAGCGATGCGGGCTTTTTTCGTTCGTGGGGGATGACCTCAGGGACCTGTAATGCTGGTGGCGCGCTCACTTATCTGGGTTTCCAAGTCATGGATATCGATGTCCGAGTTATCACCACATGAATCTTTCGTGACGGTGAGATGACATCTTCGGCAATCGACTCCGGAAGAGACTCAGCCCTGAATCACGGCTTGATCACAATGAAGCCCACGCTCGCCGGCATGTTTGGCATCCGAAGCGTTTCTGGCGACAGCAGTTCCAAACCTCGCTTGTCATCGATTATTCACACACCTCGGCGATCATGACCGCATTCACCGCGACCGGAGCCGCCATGTCCATGCAATGGGAAGTCGATCTGCGCATACCCTGCGAGGATGACGAGTCAGACGACGTCTTTCAACCCGACGAGGACGAGGACTGCTTCGCCTTCCTCGGCTGTCCTGAGGAGACCTGCCTCGGCGACTGCCTGAGCCTGCTACCCTGAGGGCGGCAGGGCCCACATCCAGCCGACGCGTGCGGGGCGCGGCTCAGCGCCGCCCCAGGGCGGCCTTTCGTCCCCGCCGGGCATCGATACCGACCAGCAGCAACAAACCCACCACGAAGTAACTGCCGGTGATCAGGATCGCCAGACGGTGATCGCCGCCGGAAATCCAGGTGACGGCGCCATAGGTAAGCGGCCCCAGGATGGAGGCGAGCTTCACCGCCAGCCCCCACAGACCGAAAAATTCGGCGCGTTTGGCTGATGGGCTGAAGTATCCGACCAGGGCGCGGCCGGCCGCCTGGGAGGCGCCCATGCACAGGCCCGCCAGATTGGCGGCGAGCCAGAAGCGGCCCGGACCTGTGGCGCTCCAGGCCAGCAGGATGACGGCGAGCCACCCCAGCAGGGTGAGGGCAATGGTACGGATGTGGCCCAGCCGATCCTGGACGTAGCCAAAGGCAAAGGCGCCAGCCGCCGCTGTGAGGTTGACTGCCAAGATCAGAATGATGGTATCCCGCGTGGAAAAGGCCAGGGCCTGTTGGGCATAGATGGCGGCCAGGGCGATCACTGCCTGGATGCCAGCCTGGTAGAACACGACGCAGACCAGAAAACGGCGCATGTCCCGATAACGCCTGGCCTGGTTTAGCGTAGCCCCAAGCCGGCGAAAGGCGGTGGCGAGGATGCCGTGCGGATGCGACTGCGGAATGGCCCGCTCGCGCAGGAACAGGAAGGTGGGCAGGGACGCCAGGGAGAATATGCCGGCGGTGATCCATAGGGTGACCGGCACGAACTGTTGCGCCACCTCTCCCCTGGCCTGGGATGCAGTGATGTAGGCCAGGCACGCGCCCAGGGTAGCGATGCCGCCGACATAGCCCAGGCCCCACCCCCAGCCGGACACCCGCCCTAGCCGCCGGCCACGCGCCAGTTCCGGCAGGAAGGCGGCGATCAGGTTCTCGCCGCTGCCGAAGCAGAAATTGGCCAGGACCAGCAGGCTCACCGCCCATGTCAGGTCGCCCGGTCCGGAGTGGGCCAGCCCGGCGGTTCCAGCCACGCAACCGGCGGTGGCGAGCCCCAGCAGCCTTTTCTTGACGGCATAGGCGTCGGCATAGGCGCCCACCGCTGGCGCCGTCACAAGGATGAGGCCGTAGGACACCGCCAGCGCGGCGCTCCAAGCGAAGGTCGCCCAGACCGCGTTGCCCGCCACCTCAGCGACGAAATAGGCATTGAAGACGGCGGTGATCACCACCGTGGTGAAGCCCGAATTGGCGAAGTCGTACATCGCCCACGCCCAAACCTCGCGTGGGCGGACATCCGAGGGGAAGGACCGGGCGCCCAACCCGCAGGCTTGCTTACTTGTCCTTGTTCAGCGACTTGCGGTACATCCAGTACGAAAAGCCCGCGACCACCACTGTCGCGCCCAGGACGGTGATGATGGACAAAATGCCCGTGGAGGTACCGAACAACACTTTCAGCATGATGGATCTCCTCGAATCCTGGGTTGTGTGGTCAATCCGCCCGTATGCGGAGTGCGGCTATCTTAGTGCGATTTGGGCCAGGAAGCAGCCGTTGCGACATTCCTGCTGGAAAGGGCGGCTTCTCGCACACCGATACGGCGGGGTAGGATCATGCCGGTCTACGCCGCCGCAGCCCACCCATGGCCGATCCCGCTTCCCGCCTTCCGTCACCCACCGATGACCGGCTGGCGCGTCTGATCATCGATAGCCACGACCGCATAGTCGGGCGCCCCCTTCTGGAACGCAGTGTGGTTCCCGATCCGTGGACAGCCCTATGGCTGGTACCCAAGGCCATCGTGGCGCATGGCACCCAGGCCGACCCGGTATTCTGCTACGGCAACCGCCTGGCCCTGGATCTGTTCGAATTGAGTTTCGCGACCTTCACCGCCCTGCCCTCGCGCTTTTCCGCCGAGCCCCTGGCGCGAGAGGAACGCGCCATCCTGCTGGGGCGGGTGAGTCACTTCGGCTTCATCGACGACTATGCGGGCATCCGCATCTCCAGCACCGGAAAGCGCTTCCGCATCGAGCGGGCCACGGTATGGAACCTCGTCGACGAGGAAGGCATATATCGCGGCCAGGCGGCGGCGTTCTCGCGCTGGACGCGGCTCTAGCCCCGGCTCTCAGGCCCCGCCCCTGCCCTCGCCGGCCAACCTGACCAGGGCGTATTCCATGCTGTCTGCCAGGGCGCGCCAGCTGGCTTCGATAATGTTGGTGCTGGCGCCCACAGTAGTCCAGGATTCGCTGCCGCTCTGGAAGTCGATCAGCACCCGCGTCGAGGCAGCGGTACCGGTGGCGCTGTTGAGGATGCGCACCTTATAGTCGGAGAGGCGCACCGTGCGCAGTACCGGATAGGCGCCCACCAGCGCGTCTTGCAAGGCGGTGGCCAGGGCGTTGACCGGACCGTTGCCCTCGGCGGCAGTGAACTTGACCTCACCGCCCACCTTCACCTTCACCGTGGCCTCGGAGAGCAGGCCGCGCCCGTGGCGGCGCTCGGTGATGACGAAATAGTCCACCAGTTCGAAAGGCCGTACGTAGCCGGCGAGCAGGCGGCGAAACAGCAATTCCACGCTGGCCTCGGCAGCCTCGAAGGTGAAGCCCTCATGTTCCATGTGCTTGATCTGGCCGAGCACCTTCTGGGCGTCTTCCCGATCCACATCGATGCCCAGGCTCTGGGCCAAGAACAGGATGTTGCCGCGCCCGGACAGCTCGGAAATGACCGAGCGCCTCTCGTTGCCGACCAGCTCGGGCTCGACGTGCTGGTAGGTGTCGCTGGCCTTGAGTATGGCCGCCACATGGATACCCCCCTTGTGGGCGAAGGCGGAATGCCCGGTGTAGGGATGGTGGTCGTCGTGCTTGAGGTTCGCCACCTCGGCAACGAAGCGGGACAGGGCGGTGAGTTCCCGCAACTGCTCGGGCCGCAAGGCCTCATAGCCCATCTTCAGCTGCAGGTTGGGGATGATGCTCACCAGGTCCGCGTTGCCCACCCGTTCGCCATAGCCGTTGATGGTGCCCTGGACCAGGGAACAGCCACCGCGCACCGCTGAAATGGAATTTGCGACGCCACAACCGCTGTCGTTGTGACAGTGCACCCCAAGGCGCGTTGAAAAGCGCGTGGCGACGTCGCGGGTGATTTCCTCCACCTGCCAGGGCAGCATGCCACCATTGGTCTCGCATAGCACCAGCCAGTCTGCGCCGGCCTTGGCGGCAGCCTCCAGGGTGGCCAGGGCGAATTCCGGGTTGGCCAGGAAGCCGTCGTAGAAATGCTCGGCGTCGAAGAACACCTCGCGCCCCTGCAACTTCATCCAGGCCACGCTGTCGCGGATCATGGCCAGGTTTTCCTCGGGCGTGGTGTCCAGCACATGGCTGACGTGGTAGTCCCAGCTCTTGCCCACCAGGGTCACCGCCGGGGTGCCGGCTTGCAGAAGTGCCCACAGGTTGGCGTCCGCCTCGCAGGCCGTGTGCTTGTGGCGGGTGCTGCCGAAGGCGGCGAGTTTGGTGGCGCCCAGGTTCAAGCGCGCGGCCCGGGCGAAGAACTCGGCGTCCTTGGGATTGGAACCGGGCCAGCCACCCTCGATGTAGTGGATGCCGAATTCCGCCAAGCGCTTGGCAATGGTGAGCTTGTCGTCGACGGAGAGGGAGATGTCCTCACGCTGGGTACCGTCGCGCAGAGTGGTGTCGTAGAGGAAAACTTGCGTCATGGCTGAAATGGGCGATTTGTGCGGTTGCAGCATGAAGCCGGCATTATCCACCATGCCTGGCCGTCAAGGTGCCGCCCTGGGTGTCTTCCCCCTTTGGAAAAGGGGGAGCGAGGGGGATTTACCAGGGTGGCTCAAGCGATGGTTATGAATCCCCCCTGCCCCCCTTTTCCAAAGGGGGGAACCCTCGCGGCCAGTGTCAATGCGACTCCGGCATCTCGCCGCCCAGCGCTTCCACCAGCGCCGCCAGCAGCTTGGCCAATTCCCCGCTCATGAGGGCGAAATCGATGTCGAAACGCTCTTCGTCGCTCTCCGCCTGGCCCTCGCTTTCTTCCTTGAGGATGTCCAGGAAGGCCAGCCGCTTGATCTGCAAGTCCTCGGTCAGCACGAAGGAAATCCGGTCGTTCCAGGTCATGCCCAGCCGGGTGGCGCTTTTTCCCTCGGCGATGTGCGTCCGGATCTCGCCGCCTTCCAGGGCATGGCGCACGTAGCGCACCGTGGCCCGCTCGTCGCCGGGGGCGCGCAGTTCCAGGTCCCGGTCGAGGGTGAAGCCGGCCGGTGCTTCGCCTTCGCTCAGCCAGGCGGTCATGGCGGCACCGGGAGACAGGCGGGTTTTCAGCAGCCTGGCCGGCAGCTCGTCGACGCTCTTGAGCAGCAGACCCAGCATTTCCTCGGCCTTGGCCCTGGCTGCGGCATCGACCACCAGCCAGCCGTGCACCGGGTCGATCCACACCCAGGTGACACGGCGGCGGACAAAGGCGCGGGGCAGCAATTCGTCGGTCACCCGTTCCTTGAGTTCACGCAGCTCCCGGCGCCCCACGGGGCGGCCCTCGCGCCCGCTGATCTCGGCGGCCCACTCCCGGGCGACCTGATTCACCACCGACGCGGGCAGCAGTTTTTGTTCCGCGCCGCAGGCCAGCAGGCATTGCCGGTTGGAAATATAGAGAAAGCGTTCATCCCCGCGCGGAGACAACCAGCCCGCGCTCTGCATGTCCATGGCGCCGCAGCCTTGCAGGGCGCGGCCGGCAAGCTGCGCATCGAGCCGCGAAATATCGGCATCCCAGCCGGCGGGCAAACGGTAAACCTGGAGATTCTTGAACCACATGGGTGCCTCGGAAAAACGGGGTTGGGGGGCGACGCCCGCAGCGGCGGACATATCTGGATGGCGGAACGGGAGCGGCGGCTGCATCAGTCCGCCTCGGGCAAGGACTCGTCCTCCAGGCCATCCAGGAAGAGGCTGAACACCCGGCCCTCCCCGGCCCAGCGCTCGGCTGCCTGGGCGAAGATGTCGAACAGTGTCTGCCGCGATTCCTCGGGGATCGTGCCGGCATGTCGGATCAGCAGCCAAGCGGGGCCGGCACGCCAGGACAGATCACCCAGGCATTCCTCCAGGGCATCCCAGTTCGCACCGTAGTAGTCCGGGAAGTCCAGGGCGCGGCCAACGGCGGTGAGCAGGCGCTGCTTGCCGGCCAAGCCGCGGCCGTCCAGGACGGGCACCAGTTCAGCCGGTACGGCGAGCCGATAGACGCCGTTCAGGGACGGATTGCTAAGGATGTCTTGCAGCTTGGGCATATCACTCCCGGATGCGGCGGAAGGAACGGTAATGGTCAGCGGTATACCAGAGGTCGCCCTCCCGGCCGGCGACGATGCGACGGGCGCCCCGGTCGCGGGCGCCCGGGGTGGGCACGGTGTATTCCCGGTAATAGCCGCGCTGTTGTTGCGGCAGGCGGCCTTCCCGGTTGCCGAAGACGCTGCCGTCCTTTCCGTAGGGGAAGGGTCCGCCCTTGCGGATCAGGCTCAGTGTCTGCCTGGCCTCCGGGGGCAGTTGGGCAACGGCGATGTCACCGGCATCCCGGCTACCGTTCCAGAAAGCATGGCCGGCACCGACCAGCAGTGTCAGGCCAAACAGGACAAGGACGAGGCGACGCAGCAGAAGCATCAGGCCAGCGTGTCGTCGGCGTGGCGGGCGATGTAGGCCTTGATGGCGGCGGTGTCCGGGTCCATGGTCTCGACGCGGCGCGGCAGGGCTTCCAGGTTCTCCAGCCCGGCGGGGCGCTCGGGGCGCAGGTTGAGGGCCTCCCGGATGGTGTCCTCGAACTTGGCGGGCAGCGCGGTCTCCAGGCAGATCATGGGAATGCCAGCTTCCCGGTATTCCAGGCCCACCTTGAGGCCGTCGGCGGTGTGGGTGTCGATCATGGTGTGGTAGCGGGACCAGACCATGCGGATAGTGGCCACCCGGTCAGCGTGGCTGCTGCTGCCGGAGGTGAAGCCGAACTCGGACACGTTGGCGAACAGGCCGTCGGCCTTCAGGTCGAAGCTGCCGCCTCCGTCCACCGCCTTCCACAGTTCTGCCACCTTGGCGTAGTCCCGGCCCACCAGGTCGGCAATGAAGCGCTCGAAATTGGAAGCCTTGGAGATGTCCATGGAGGGGCTGGAGGTGTGCAGGGTCTGGGCGGCGGTGCGGGGCCGGTAGACACCGGTGCGGAAGAACTCGTCCAGCACGTCGTTCTCGTTGGTGGCCACCACCAGCCTCGCCACCGGCAGGCCCATCATGCGGGCGATGTGGCCGGCGCAGACGTTGCCGAAGTTGCCGGAAGGTACGCAGAAGCTGACCTTCTGCCCCTCGTTTTGCGTGGCGGCGAAGTAGGCCTTGAAGTAGTAGATCACCTGGGCGGCGATGCGGCCCCAGTTGATGGAGTTCACCGCACCGATGCGGTACTTGGCCTTGAACGCCAGATCGTTGGAGACGTTCTTGACGATGTCCTGGCAGTCGTCGAACACCCCGCGCACGGCGATGTTGAAGATGTTGGCATCCTGCAGGCTGTACATCTGGGCCTGCTGGAAGGGCGTCATGCCTTGCGCCGGCGAGAGCATGAACACCCGCACGTTGTGCTTGCCGCGCACGGCGTACTCGGCAGCGGAGCCGGTGTCGCCGGAGGTGGCGCCCAGGATGTTGATGTCCTGGCCCACCTTGTCCAGGGCGTACTCGAACAGGTTGCCCAGGAGCTGCATGGCCATGTCCTTGAAGGCCAGGGTGGGGCCGTTGGACAGTTCCAGGATGAACAGGCCGTCCTCCAGCTTGCGCAGGGGGGTGATCTGGCTGAAGTCGGAATCCGGCCGGCCGTGGCTGTAGGCCTCGACCGTGTAGGTCTTGTCCACCAGGGTCTTGAGGTCGGCAGCGGGGATGTCGTCGGCAATCCGGGACAGGATGGCGAAGGCCAACTCCCGGTAGTCCATCTTCCGCATGGCAGCCAGGTCGTCGGCGCCGAATTGCGGGTAGGTTTCGGGCAGATACAGGCCCCCGTCGGGGGCCAGACCGCCCAGCAGGATTTCCGAGAAGCTCAGGGCGGGGGACCGGCCCCGGGTGCTGACGTATTTCATGGCGGATTCCGTCTGATGATCATTACCTTACTCACCGTCGGAAGGGGAATCTCCCCCTCCCCACCTCCCCCGCACACGGGGGAGGTATACCCCCTCCCCGCTCGCGGGGAGAATTGGGGAGGGGAGCTTCACCCTTTCCCAATGGCGGGGTGGAAAAAGCTCAGCCCTTCAGCTCTTCCATACGGATGCGGGTCACCTTACCGGCGATGCTGCCCAGGGCCTCGATTTTCGCGATGGCGGCATTGACGGCCTTTTCCTTGGCCACGTGGGTGAGCAGAACGATGTCGGTCTGGTCCTCGCCCTCCTCCGGCTCCCGTTGCAGCATGGCGTCGATGGAGATTTCCAGGTCGGCGAGTATCCGCGTGATGTCGGCCAGCACGCCGGGCTTGTCCAGGGCGCGCAGGCGCAGGTAGTAGGCGGTCTCCACCTCGTCCATCGGCAGGATGGGCAGGTCGGTGAGCTGGTCCGGCTGGAAGGCCAGGTGGGGCACCCGGTGCAGGGGATCGGCGGTGTGCAGGCGGGTGACGTCCACCAGGTCGGCGATCACCGCACTGGCGGTGGGCTCGGCGCCGGCGCCCTTGCCGTAGTAGAGGGTGGCGCCCACGGCGTCGCCCCAGACCAGCACCGCGTTCATGGCGCCTTCCACGTTGGCGATGAGGCGCTTGGCCGGCACCAGGGCAGGATGCACGCGCAGTTCCACGCCGCGCGCCACGCGCTTGGTGATGCCCAGCAGCTTGATGCGATAGCCCAGTTGCTCGGCGTACTTGATGTCGGCGGCCTCCAGCTTGGAGATGCCCTCGATGTGGGCCTTGTCGAACTGGATGGGGATGCCGAAGGCGATGGCGGACATAAGCGTCGCCTTGTGGGCCGCATCCACGCCCTCGATGTCGAAGGTGGGATCGGCCTCGGCGTAGCCCAGGCACTGGGCTTCCTTGAGCACGTCGGCAAAGGCCAGGCCCTTGTCGCGCATCTCGGACAGGATGAAGTTGGTGGTGCCGTTGATGATGCCGGCGATCCACTGGATGCGGTTGGCGGACAGCCCCTCGCGCAGGGCCTTGATGATGGGGATGCCGCCGGCGACGGCGGCCTCGAAGGCCACCATGACGCCCTTCTTCTGGGCGGCGGCGAAGATCTCGTTGCCATGCACGGCCAGCAGGGCCTTGTTGGCGGTGACCACGTGCTTGCCGTTGTCGATGGCCGCCAGCACCAGCTCCTTGGCCACGGTGTAGCCGCCGATGAGCTCGACGACGATGTCGATGTCCGGGTCCTTGACCACCGCGAAGGCGTCGTCGGTGACGCGGACCTTGCCGCCGGTGACGGAGCGGGCCAGGTCCAGGTTGCGGTCCGCCACGGCGGTGATCTGGATGGGGCGGCCGGCGCGGCGGGTGATTTCCTCGGCATTGCGGGTGAGGACGGTCCAGGTGCCGCCGCCCACGGTGCCGATGCCCAGCAGGCCTACGTTGATCGGTTTAGCTCCGGCATCACGTTCGCTGCGTTCACATGAGCCTTCACTGAAACTCGCGTTGCTCGTTTTCATCATTTCAGCAATCCATCTTTCTTGAACATGTCGCGCAGGCCGCGTATGGCCTGGCGGGTGCGCATTTCGTTCTCGATCAGCGCGAAGCGCACGTGGTCGTCGCCGTAGTCGCCGAAGCCGACGCCGGGAGCCACCGCCACCTTGGCGTCGAGCAGCAGTTTCTTGGAGAACTCCAGGGATTTCATCTCGGCATAGGGCTCGGGGATGGGCGTCCAGACGAACATGGTGGCCTTGGGCGCCTCCACCTTCCAGCCCACCTCGTTGAGACCCTTGATGAGCGAGTTGCGCCGCTTGCGGTACATCTCGCAGATGTCCAGTACGCAATCCTGGGGGCCCTCCAGGGCAGTGATGGCCGCCACCTGGATGGGCGTGAAGGTGCCGTAGTCGTGGTAGCTCTTGATGCGTGCCAGGGCGGCGCACAGGCGCTGGTTGCCGACCATGAAGCCCACCCGCCAGCCGGGCATGTTGTAGCTCTTTGACAAGGTGAAGAACTCCACCGCCACGTCCTTGGCGCCCTTCACCTGCATGATGGAAGGCGCCTGGTAGCCGTCGAAGACGATGTCGGCGTAGGCGATGTCATGCACCACCAGGATGCCGTACTCCTTTGCCATGGCCACCACCTTCTCGAAGAATTCGAGTTCCACGCACTGGGTGGTGGGGTTGCTGGGGAAATTGAGGATGAGCATCTTGGGCTTGGGCCAGAAGTCCTTGATGGCCTTCTCCATTTCCTCGAAGAAGTTCACCCCCGGGGTCATGGGCAGGTGGCGGATGTCGGCGCCGGCGATGACCGGGCCGTAGATGTGGATGGGGTAGCTGGGGTTGGGCACCAGCACGATGTCGCCCCGGTCCAGGGTCGCCAGGGCCAGGTGGGCGATGCCCTCCTTGGAGCCGATGGTGACGATGGCCTCCTTTTCCGGGTCGAAGTCCACGTCATAGCGGATCTTGTACCAGTTGCAGATGGCCTTGCGCAGGCGCGGGATACCCTTGGACACCGAGTAGCGGTGGGTATCGCCGCGCCGGGCGGTCTCGATCATCTTCTCGACGATATGGGGCGGCGTGGGCTGGTCGGGATTGCCCATGCCGAAGTCGATGATGTCCTCGCCGCGCCGCCGGGCGGCCATTTTCAGGTCGCCGGTGATGTTGAAAACGTAAGGCGGCAGTCGTTTGATTCTGGGAAATTCTTCCATCTCTGACGAGGCGCTTTAAAAGCGGGTAATCTTACCCGAGTGCCCAATTGACGGGCAATCCAGCGCGGTCGGATTCGGAATTTATCTCGCCTCTCCAGCCATGAACCCAACCTCCTCACCACAGAGACACAGAGGCACAGAGAGCGCCGATACATCAATGCCTTCCGCCTTATAGGCTTATCCGCCATCGGGTAAGTGAATGCGCCAATTCATGGTTCTTCTCGTCTGTGACTCTGTGCCTCTGTGGTTCTAAAACTGTGTTCTCAAGATGAAACTGCACCTTTCCCGCATCGAGGGCCTCAACCAGATCACCGGTCACGGCCCGGGCCACGTGCTGGTCAATGGCCTGCGCTTCGACACCGGTCTCATTGTGCTGCCCGATGAGGTGATGGCGAATTGGGCCGCGAGCTTCGAGGAACTCGCCGTGGTCCACTTCGACGCCCTGGCGATCCGGGCGCCGGAGATTGTGCTGATCGGCAGCGGCGCCCGCCTGCGCTTTCCCGCCCCCGCCCTCTATGCCACCCTGATCAGGGCGCGTGTCGGTGTGGAATTCATGGACACCGCGGCGGCCTGCCGCACCTACAACATCCTTGCCACCGAGGGCCGGCGTGTGGCGGCGGCACTGATTCCGGCCTGAACTATTCTATGTCCGCCTGACGCAGCCGCTCCGCGTCGCTGATGTAGAGCACCTGTCCCTGGAGCTCGATGCAGCCCTGGTCCGTCAGCTTGTGCAGCAGCCGCGACAGGGTTTCCGGCTTGACGCCGATACGGGAGGCGATGACCTGCTTTGGCGCCTCCCATTCAACCCGCTGCCGGCCGGTTTCGTCCGGGTCGGAATGGTCCAACAGGTATTGCAGCAGACGATCGGCACCCTTCATGAGGGTCAACCGGTCGATCTCGTTCACCAGTTTGTGCAGGCGGGCGCTCATGCCGGCCATGAGGCGGAAGCAGCGTTCCGTGTCGCGGCCCAGCCAGTCCTTGAAGGCGCGGCTGTCGAACGCCACCAGCCGGCACGGGCTCTGAGCGGCGGCGTTGACCGGATAGCGCCCCCCCATGAACAGGGTGGCTTCGGCGAACACCCGGTTGGCGCTGGCCAGCTCGATGACCTTCTCGTCGCCCTGGGGAGAGGCCCGAAAAAGGCGGATCACGCCTTCCGCCACCCAATAGAACGCGTGGGCCGGGTCACTTTGGCTGAACAGCAGCTGGCCTGGAGCCAGGAGCACCGGGCTGGCATGGGCCATGACCTCCAGGAACTCGCCCTCCGCCATGCCGGAGAACAGGTAGATGCGGCGCACGGCCTCGAAATCGGCTTGGCTGATGCTCATGATGCCCCTCCGGGGGAAATGTCCCGGAAGCGTCGGATCGCGGGGAACTCGCCTACATCCTTGTCCGGCAGCCGGGTATCGGGACGGTATACCGCGCATAGATGCGCGATGCCGAATTCCCGCGCCGAGCGCAGCACCGGCAGGCTGTCGTCCACCAGCAAGGTGCGCGCCGGATCGAAGGGCTCGCTCCGGCGCAGGGCAGCCCAGAAGGCGGGGTCTTCCTTGGCGATACCGTATTCGTGGGAGACATGCAGCGCGTCGAAATGCACCGCCAGGCCAGTACGCTCCATCTTCAGGTTAAGGCTCTTGCGGTGGGCGTTGGTGACCAGCACCACGCGCTTGCCGGCGGCCTTCAGCGCGGCGAGAAAATCGGTCACGTCGGGATGCACGGCGATGAGGTGGGCCAGTTCCTCCTTGAGGCGGACGATGTCCAGCTCCAACTGTTCGCTCCAATAGTCGACACAGTACCACTGCAGGGTTCCCGCCTTGGCATCGTAGCGGCGGAAGCATTCGGCGTGGGCTTCCTCGGGCGGCAGGCCGTGGCGCTCGGCGAACTTCTCCGGCACGTAGACCTGCCAGAAATGGTTGTCGTAATGCAGGTCCAGCAGGGTGCCATCCATGTCCAGCAATACGGTGGCTATCCCCGCCCAGGGGATGGCGGGAACGGCGGTCATCAGAGCAACCCGTCCTTGGACATACCCTTGCGACGCAGGATGCGGCGCAGAGTTTGCAAGGCCTCCAGCTGGATCTGGCGCACCCGCTCCCGGGTGACGTTAAGGTGTTCCGCCAGTTCCTCCAGGGTGGCCACGTCCTGGTTGTTGAGGCCGAAGCGGCGCTCGATCACCCAGCGGTGCTTGTCGGACAGCTCCGCCAGCCATTCCTGGACGTAATGCTCCACCTCGGCGGTCTGCAGCATGTCCTCAGGCCGCTCGGAATGCTCGTCGGCAATGGCTTCACCGATGGATAGGGTGGGATCGATGTCCAGCGGTGCATCCAGGGAAGCCACCCGGTCGTTGAGGGCCAGCACCCGGCGCACCTCCTCCACCGGTTTGCCGGTGAGATGGGCGATCTCGTCCGGGCCGGCGTCGGGTACGCCATGCATCTCCAGGTGGCGCTGGGCACGCAGGTAGATGTTGAGTTCCTTGATGACGTGCACCGGCAGGCGGATGGTGCGGGACTGGTTCATGATCGCCCGCTCGATGTTCTGGCGGATCCACCACGTGGCGTAGGTGGAGAAGCGGAAGCCCCGCTCGGGCTCGAATTTCTCCAGGGCGTGCATGAGCCCCAGGTTGCCTTCCTCAATCAGATCCAGCAGGGACAGGCCGCGATTGATGTAGTGCTTGGCGATGTTCACCACCAGGCGCAGGTTGTGCTCGATCATGCTCTGGCGGGCGGCGAAATCCCCATGGCGCACGCGAAAGGCCAGTTCCTTTTCCTCGTCCGGCGAAAGCAGGCCTTCCTTACCGATTTCGTTCAGGTAGAGCTGGGTGACGTCGGGAATCTCGTCAAAATCGAGGCCCAACTCGGCATGCGGCGGCTCGGCCACCTCCTCCGGTTCAACCTCGAGATTGGGTTCCGCGTCGGAGGAACCCAGAAAATTCTCTTCCTGCATCCTCGCTCTCAACTCAGTTTCGGCAGGTAATCGAGCG
>Ga0233425_10003154_pt1 | contig 30747 bp, 30 predicted proteins | sample Watercolumn_Towu_2_FD_181712 | JGI IMG/M metagenome (GOLD analysis project Ga0233425, IMG submission 181712) | Freshwater microbial communities from Lake Towuti, South Sulawesi, Indonesia - Watercolumn_Towuti2014_140_MG | ecosystem: Environmental > Aquatic > Freshwater > Lake | place...
GACCAGGACCGGATCCTTCTTCCTGGTCTTCCCGTTCGTCGCCATTCTGGTCGTCTCCCCTTTGTGACTGCCGCGCTGCCCGATCAGGCGAACTGGTACTCACGCGACGCCACGATCAGCGTCAGCAGGCGGACGATCCTCGCCTCGGCCTTGCCCCGCTCCTCCGCGGTCCCGAATCTGGCTGTGCCCCCGGCGCGGGCAACCTCGAGCAACGCTTCCCGGGTCTCTTCGCCAGCCTCCAGCGGCCCGGCGTGCTCCAGGCACGCGTCCACGAGCTTCTCCGGCGTAACCGCCGCACGTGACTTCGCCAGTCTCGCCACAAGCGCCTGAATCCCCGGCTTCGCCGGGTCCCTCACCTGCTCGACCGCGAAGTTCACGCGCTCCGTGAGCGTTCCGCCATCGATCCACTCCTTGCCGGTGTGCCAGCCCTCGACCGTCGGCGGGTCCATCAGCTTCTGGCCCATCACGATTGCGGCGGCATCGAGCGCTACCAGCCCCAGCTGCGGCGAGCGGTGGTCGCCCGACAGCTTGATCGTCCCGGCGATGAACTCCGCCGGGCACTTCACCCGCTTGAACCGGGTTGCCTTGAAGAAATCGGAGTTGAACAGGACTCGCATGATCGACCGCATGTCGGCGTTCGAGTCGGTGTAGGCCTTGACAAGGACCTCTATCGCCGCCGGGTCCTGTGGCGGAGTGACGCTCCACGCCGGGACCTGCGGCTCGTCGGCCACGAAGAAGTTGTAGATGTGGCGCGCGATGAAGCGAGCGGCAGCCGGCTGCCGGACGATGATGTCGACGATGTCCTCGCCGCCGAATCTTCCCCGCTGGCCCAGGAACACCTTCTCGCTGTCGTCGTGGTCCTCGGGCCGGTAGACGAACCGAGCCCCGTAGTGGCCGAACGGATACAGCGGGATAGGCTGCTCGAAGGTCCAGCCGGTGAACGCCCTCGCGACGTTCTTGATGTCGGCCTCGGTGTAGTTGCCGATGCCCATCGAGAAGAGCTCCAGCAGTTCGCGCCCGTAGTTCTCGTTGGGTGCGCCGCTGTGGTTCTCGCAGTTATCGAGCCAGTAGATCATCGCCGGGTCTCTGGACAGCTCGACCAGCAGCGTTCGCAGATTGCCGAGGCAGTTACGCCGGAGCATCTCGATGTGCTCGACCATGGTCGGCGTGTGCTCGCTCTTGGTCCATCCGGTCGCGAACACGTGGTGCCAGAAGAGGGTCATCTTCTCCTGGAGAGGACGGCGGGAGTTCACCATCCGGTAGAACCAGCGTCCGTTCCACACACCCGGGTTGTCCTGGTTCATCAGGTGCGGGTAGTAGCGGTTGAGCAGCTTCTCGTCGACCTCGGCGAACCGCTCCGGACGAACCAGGTCGTCCACGATTTCCTCGTAGGGCTTCCGGGAATACTCCTCGAGCTCGTCCCGTGAGGCCCCGAACCCTGCGCGCCGGAGCAGATGGGCGATGAGAGCGGTGTCGGCTGCCGCCATGGCCACCTCCGGATGATGTCGGTACCGGCCAGGTGTGTCCGGCCGGGCTAAACGGGCGGGCGTATCTGGGCGGGTGCCGGGCGTAGCCAGGCGGGCGTGAGTATACACGCGGCCATTTCGGCCGCGAACCACAGTGCGAGCGAGCCCCCGCGGTCGTCGTATCCCGAGACCGCGGGGCGGTCGAGGTAGGCACGGAGGTCAGGCTGCACGCCGGTGCCCACGCAGACGCCGGTCACACCGCCATCGTCATCGATGCGGTGCTGAGCGGCCGCCCACAGGCGGTCGAGCACAGGCCGGAAAGCCGTCATGTCGAGCCAGCCGATCCGCAGGCCGCGCGCGACCGCATAGCCGGTCATACAGGTAGCGCTGAGCTCCTCGTAGGAATCGGGGACGTCGAGAACCTGGCGCAACATCCCCGATGGTGCCGAGCTGCTGGCCAGCGCCATCAGGTGGCGCCGGTGCGAGACGATCAACATGGGGCGGACTGGGTGATCTGCGGGGAGATAGGTGAGCGCCTCGGCGAACCCGATGGCGGCGAACCCGTTCCCGCGGCCCCAGAAGTACGGGGCGTCGTCGCAGTGCCAGAAGAGGCCCTGGGGCCGCTGGCGGGCCGCAGCAGCCGCCATGTATGGGGCCAGGAGCGCCAGGTACCGGGGTTCGCCGGTATGCCGGAAAGCGCGGCCGAGCACCGCTGCCGCGAAGAACATGTCCTCGGTCCTGAAGTTCGCGTCAGCTGGCGGCGGCGGCAGGCCGGACGCGCCAGGTGCGTAGCGGTCGGCGGCGGCAACCATCGACTGGCGATAGCGGGAGTCGCCAGTGAGCATGAAGAGGTCTTCGGCCCAGACTGTGCCGGCGAGGTGCTGGCCGCCGGCGTCGGATGCGAACATCGGTCTGGCGCCGGTCACGTACGGCTCGACCAGCGTCTCGATCTCCCGCAGCCGCGCATCTCGTTCGGGACCGGCCTGCGTCGCGGGGTCGAGCGCCAGGGCACGCAGGCGGCCGCTGATGCCCACTCCCTGCGTGTAGATCACCGGGTCGATCCGGCGCCCGTAAACCGCGGCGAGCAGCCGTGCGGTTTCGAGCGGCGAGCGGGCTCGGAGTGGCATCAGACGCCGATTATCCGCGCAATGCGCGCCGGTCCTGACTCCTGCAACGCGCGTGCCGCCGAGGATGTCGCAGAATGTGCTGCCATGGTCGACCTCAAGATCGCAGGCGGCGAGATCATAGACGGGACCGGTAGCCCGGGCTTCTTCGGGACCGTCCTCGTCGAAGGCGACACCGTCCGCATCCACCGCGGCGACCACTCGCACATCGCCGCGGGCCGTACGATCCACGCCACCGGCCACGTCGTTTGCCCCGGCTTTATCGACGTCCACTCCCACGGTGGGCTGACGATCATGCGCGAGCCGCACCACCTGCCCAAGGTCGCGCAGGGCGTTACGACCGAGCTGATCGGCATCGACGGCAACTCGGTCGCCCCGTTCAAGTCACGGGAAGAACTGCACCACTTCATCGAACTCGACTGCGGCCTCAACGACTGGCCGCCCATGCCCGCCGACTGGCTCACGGTGGCCGAGCTGCTCGACAGGTACGACGACCGTGCCTCCGTGAACATCGCCTACATCCTCGGCAATTCACCGGTGCGCATCTGGGGCGTCGGCTGGAACGACCGGCCCGCGACCGCCCGCGAGCTCGAGGACATGAAATCGGTCGTCCGCGAGGCGATGGAAGAGGGTGCCTGGGGCCTGTCGACCGGCCTCGACTACCCGCCCGGCTCCTACGCCAGCACGACCGAACTGATCGAGCTGAGCAAGGTCACGGCGGGCCTGGGAGGCTTCTACCACACGCACACGCGGGCGAGCCTCTTGAGAAACGGCCTGCTCGCCCCCTGGGAGGAGGCGCTCGAGATCGGCCGCAAGAGTGGCGTTCCCGTACATCTGACTCACTACCGGCAGGGCGCGCAGGGCGTGGGCAGCCACCACGACTACATCGGGCTGGTCGAGATGGCCCGCGACGAGGGCATGGACGTCACGTTCGACTGCTACACCTACCCCTATTCAGGGACGCGGATCACCATCGCCCTGCCGCAATGGACGATGGACGGTGGCCCGGAGCGGCTCAAGCGGGCGCTGCAGGACCCCTCGGACCGTGAGCGGATGAAGCGGGAGATGGCCGACCGGCGGAGCGGCGGCTGGCGCAACCCGGACGAGCAGTGGCTTACCAACTTCCACCTGGCCCACAACAAGCAGTTCGAGGGCCACTCGATCTCCGAGATCGCGTCGATGCGAGGACAGGAACCGCTCGACTGCCTGTTCGACCTGCTCGCCGAAGAAGGCCTTGGGCTGTCGACCGTCGGCCTCGGTACCAACCCGCACACGCTCCCTGCATTCGTGTCCCATCCGTTCGGGATGATCGGGTCCGACGCCCTTCTGTTCGGCGACCATCCGAACCCCCGCACCTACGGCTGCTTCCCACTTGTGCTAGCCGAGTTCGTGCGCGCCGAGAAGCATCTGCGGCTGCCCGAGGCGGTGAGGAAGATGACTTCCTTCCCGGCCCAGCGCATCGGCATACCCGACCGCGGGGTCCTGCGAGACGGATTCCGGGCCGATATCGTGGTGTTCGACAAGCACAACGTGAAGACGCGGGCGACCAGGAAGAACCCGAAGGTGCTGCCCGAAGGCATCCCGTACGTGATCGTGAACGGCGTGGTCGTCATCGACGAAGGCAGGCACACGGGGAAGCTCCCGGGGCGCTCCCTGCGGCGTGGACGGGCGAGGACGTAAGCTGGTGCGGAGCTGAACCGGTGAGCCAGACGAGCGGGCGGCGACCGATGTTCGACACGATCGTCCGAGGCGGCACCCTGGTGACGTCGACCGGGACATCGAAGGCGGCGATCGGGATCAGGGACGGCCGGATCGCGGCAATCGGGCCGGAGGACGATCTCCCGGCGGCGCGCGAGACCATCGATGCCTCGGGAAAACATGTGCTGCCCGGTCTCATCGACTGCCACTGCCACTTCCGCGGCTGGGAGGACTACGCCCTGGCCACCCGCATGGCGGCCGCGGCAGGCCTGACGACGATCATCCCGTTCGGCATCACCGACGTCCCCCGCTCCGAGAGCCTGCCGGACTCCATTCGCAGGCATCGTGACGAGATCGGCCGCGTGGCCGCGTGCGACGTCGCGTTTCACTTCCAGGTCGGCGCCGACCCCCGGATACTGCAAGGGATCGAGGAGGCCGCGAAGCTGGGCGTCCGCTCGTTCAAGATTTCATGGCCTACAAGACGCGCCGGCCGCCTGTTATGGTCGACGACGCCTTCATCCTCGAGGCGATGGAGCGGATCGCCGCGATTGACGGCGTCACCCAGCTGCACTGCGAAAACGGCCACGCGATCGATCACAACGAGCGACGGAAAATCGCCCGTGGCGAGGTAGCGCCGACCGACTTCCCGAAGGCGGCGCCACCGTGGGCTGAGGCAGAGGCCATCAACCGCGCGATCGCCCTCGGCAGGGCGACGGGCTGCCCAACCTACGTGGTCCACCTGAGCACTCGCACCGGGCTCGAGCGCATACGGCATGCGCAGGCGGAGGGCCAGCGCGTGTGGACGGAGACCTGTCCTCAGTACCTGCTGCTGGCCGCGGAAGACATGGCGCGGTGGGGGCCTTTGCTCAAGATCGGTCCTCCCCTCCGTGCACGCGGCGGGGGCGATCACGAGGCACTGTGGCAGGGACTCTCGGACGGGTCGATCTCATGCGTGGGCAGCGATCATTCGCCTCACCCTCGGGAGGCCAAGGAGCACGGCTGGAAGAACGTCTTCTTTCAGCCCGATGGCTGCCCGGTCCCGTTCGGCTCGCCATCGATCGAGACGATCGCACCGGTGACTCTATCAAAGGGCGTGTTCGAACGCGGCCTGCCTCTGACGTGGCTGGCGCGGGTCATGTCGGAGAACCCGGCACGGATCTTCGGGCTCTACCCCCGCAAGGGCACACTCCAGGTAGGCGCCGACGCCGACCTCGCAATCGTCGATCCCGGCGCCGAGTCCACGGTCGCAGCCGACCGGCTGCTCGGCAAGTCGGGCTACACCCCGTATGAGGGGATGAAACTCCGGGGCTCAATCGTGACGACACTCCTGCGCGGGAGGTTCCTCCTGCGCGGGGGCGAGCTCAGCGCGTGGCCCGGCGATGGGGCCTTTTTGGAGAGCGGCCCCCCGTCGCGCCCGTTGGCGGCCACGCCGCTTGAGCGCGCACGCGACCCGCTAACAGGCAATGGTCCTTTTGGCCCAGGAATCGCCCCCCCCCCCTGCGTTACCCGTAACCCGACCTTTCGCACACCTGCGGCCCGGCTTTGGCGTACCTATAATCCCGTCATCGTCAAGTCTTGGGAAGGGGAGCCCGGATGCCGGCGATGACCGGACCTGACGAAGGCAAGACCGACGTCCAGTCTTCGTCCGAGGCTGCAGTGATATCGCGTTCCGATAGCGTCGCGCGGCACGGCGCGGGCGCCAGCATGGTCGACGAGGCGGTCGCCGCGGCGGATCCCGTCGCATGGTGCCGCGCAAACCAGCGGACTATCGACGCCGACTTCGTCAGGAAGGTCAAGGCCCGCCTCGACGCCGAAAACCGCGAGCTCCTGCGCGTCGACCAGGTCAAGCGCCGGTTCTTCTCGCTAACATCGCACGAGCTCAAGACGCCGCTGACGACTATGGTCGCCTTCGCCGATGTCCTGGCCGCCAACCGTAAGGGCAACCTGACGCCGAGGCAGTTGCAACACCTTCAGGTCATGCAGCGCAACGGGCGCCGGCTGAACGTTCTCGTGGAAGACCTGTTTGACCTTGCACGCATCGAGACCGGCGGGTTCAAGCTCACCCCCGCGAGTTCGAGGCCCGCAAGCTGCTTTAGGACCAGGTCGCCAGCTTCCCCCCGATCATCGAGCGAAAGCAGCAGGGGATCGTAGTCGACATCCCCGACCGCGACATCTGGATCGAAGCCGACCCCGACCGCCTCGTCCAGATCGTGTCGAACCTCCTTAGCAATGCCGCAAAGTACTCCCCGACCGGGACGAAGATACAGATGTCCGCGGCCGTCGATGGCGACCGCCTTTCAATCATGGTGAAGGACCAGGGGATCGGCATCGCCAAGAAGCACCACCGCGACATCTTCACAGCGTTTTTCAGGGCCGATAACGAAGAGACGAGGTCCGCTTCCGGCACGGGCCTCGGACTGTTCTTTACGAAGACGCTGGTCGAGATGCACGGCGGACAGATCGACGTCGATAGCGACATCGGCCGCGGGACGACGATGAGCTTCTACATCCGCGAGGTGCTTGCTTCCCCGTCCGCCGGCGCGAGGCCTACTCCGCCCGTGACGGCGCGTTCGCGCCTGGAGCCGATCGACGCCGCCCCCTCTACCTGACGCTCAGGCGTTGTAGCAGGCGACCAGTCTGTCCGACCCACGCGCCGTGAGCGGGGGGTGGTCGTTGTCCTCGCACGCCTTGCTGGCCAGGGGGCACCGGTCGAAGAACCGGCACCGCTTCGGCGGGTCGATCGGCCTTGCGATCCCGCCCTTGATCTCGACGCGCGGCCGCTCGTACGCGGGGTCGGGCACCGGGACGGCCGAGATCAGTGCGCGCGTGTAGGGGTGAGCGGGATCGCGCAGTACTTCTTCGGTTGGCCCCATCTCGACGATCTTGCCCAGGTACATCACGGCTATGCGGTCGCACATGTAGCGCGCCACGGCAACGTCGTGCGTGATGTAGACATAGGTCGCCCGCAGCCGTTCCTTCATGTCCAGCATCAGTTGCATGATGTTGCTGCGCACCGAAACGTCCAGCATCGAGGTTGGCTCGTCGGCGACAACGATGTTCGGCTCGAGGACGAGTGCCCGGGCGATCGCCACGCGCTGCCGCTGCCCCCCGGAAAGCTCGTGCGGGAATCGCAGGAGGTAGTTGCGTACGGGAGTAAGGCCCACCTGCGCCATGATCGCCATCACGTGCTCTTCCCGCTCCGCGAAAGAGCCGAGTCCCTGCACCACGAGCGGCTCCGCAATGGTGTCGAGCACAGTGCGGCGGGGGTTCAGCGACTCGTAGGGGTCCTGGTAGATCATCTGGGCGGAGCGCCGGAACCGCTTCGTCCCCCTGCCGTCAAGCGTGGAGAGGTCGACGGCCTCGCCGTCCCCGCCCCGGACCTGGATAGAGCCCGAGGTCGGCTCGATTAGCTTGACGATCATCTTCGCCGTCGTCGTCTTCCCGCACCCCGACTCTCCCACGAGTCCGAGGCTCTCGCCATCCGCGACCTCGAAGGAGACGTCGTCGACGGCGTGGATGAAGCTCTTCGGTGCGCGCAGGAAGGCGCCGCCCACCGGGTACAGCTTCCGGAGATGGTCCACCCTGACCGTCGGGACGCCCGCGCCTCCGTTCGAATGGCCGGTCATGGCGCGTTCACCGGGTTCCAGCACAGCGCCCATTGGCTCTCCGACCGGACTACCGGAGGGATCTCGGTCCGGCACCGCTCCTGCACCCGGGAGCACCGCGCGGCGAAAGGGCACCCCGGAGGCAGGTCGATCAGGTCAGGCGGGTCGCCGCCCAGGACACGCAGCGGGCGCCTGGGTCCACGGGCGCTCGGTACCGACGCCAGGAGCGCCTCCGTATACGGGTGGATCGGCCGCTTGAAGATCGCGTGGGCGGGTCCTGTCTCTACCATCCTGCCGGCGTACATGACGCCGACCGAGGTGCTGACCCTGGCGATTACGCCGACGTCGTGTGAAATGTAGATCATCGCCATCCGGCGCCGGCTCTGGATCTCCTTCAGCTGGTCAAGGATCCGGTCCTGGACGAGCACGTCCAGCGCCGTCGTTGGCTCGTCGGCGATGATCACACGCGGACTGCAGGCGAGAGCCATCGCTATGACGGCGCGCTGCCGCATGCCGCCGCTGTACTCGTGGGGGTAGCGCCGCAGCAGGGCCCCGTCGAGCCCGACGACGTCGAAGAGCTCCCGGGCCCGCTCGACGGCATCGCTGCGCGCGACCTCCTCATGCTGCTCGATCGCTTCGACAATCTGGTCGACGACCCGCTGCACCGGATTCAGGGAGTTCATTGCGGCCTGGAACACCATCGAGATCCCGCTCCAGCGGCGCTTCGCCATCTCCTCCTCTGAGAGCTGGAGCAGGTCAACGCCGTCGAGCAGGACCTTGCCGTTAACTATCTGCCCGTTATCCGCCAGGATTCGCATCAGCGCCAGCGCGACCGTCGTCTTGCCGCACCCCGACTCTCCCACGAGGCCGATCGCCTCGCCCTCTTCGAGCGTCATGGCGAGGTCAGTAACGGCGTGGACGCGGCCTTTCTCGGTCGCGTACTCGACCGAGAGGCCTTCGACCTGCAGGACCGGATCGGTCATCGACTGCGCAGTCTCGGGTTGACCACCGGGTCAAGGCCCCGTCCTACCAAGTAGAACGAGGCGCACAGCAGGGTGATCGACAGACCGGCCGGCATGAGCAGCCACCAGTATTCGAGTCCAAAGCCGAGGTAGCCGGAGGACTGTGCGGTGTTGATCATGATCCCCCAGCTCATGCGGATGTTCAGGACACCAAAGAAGGACAGGACCGCCTCCGAGAAGATCGCCGCCGTGACGGTGAACATCATGAACAGGAAGGCCAGCGGCATCAGGTTGGGGATCATGTGCGTCACGATGATGTGGAAGTGGCTGCCACCAGCTCCCCGCGCGGCCTCAACGTAGGGCTTGACGGAGATCGTGATGGCCTGAGCCTTAATGATCACCGAAGTGGCGCCGAGGCCGGATACGAGCCCGATCGCTATCGCCAGGGTCGTGAAGTTGAGGTCGAACAAAGCTGCGAGCACGATGTAGAGCGAGAGGGCCGGCATCATGATCACCAGGTCCGCCAGCCGCATCAAGACCGAGTCGAGCCAGCCTCCAAAGTAGGCGCTCACGGCGCCGACGGTCGTGGCAGCCACGACGGTTACGACGGCGGCAAGGATTCCGAGCAGGAACTCCGAGTGGGTACTGTGCATGAGCATGCTCAGGATGTCCCGGCCGAGCGGGTCGGTACCGAGCAGGTGCCGGGCGGAAGGAGGCGTCGGATGGCCGACCAGGGAGGCGTCGAAGCCGATTACCGGGTGGTAGACCTCGTGCTCCCAGACGGTCGCCATGAGGATCGGGTGTGCAATTGCAAGGAGTGCGAAGAAGACGATGATGGCGACGCCTAACAGGCCGATCCGGGACTCGGCAAACAGCGCCCAGGATTCGCGTAGCCGTCGCAGCAGGAGCGCCAACCGGATCTCGTAGTACTTGTCAAGCTGGCGGGCGGCCATGCCGGTGCTCACGAGTACCTGATCCGCGGGTCGAGTGAGACGTACAGGACGTCCGCGGCGATGTGCGCCACGAGCGAGAAAACTCCTGTGAAGACGAAGGCGCCCACGGCGAGCGGCATGTCGCCCACAACTGCTGACTCGAGCAACGTCAGTCCCAGGCCCGGCCACGAGAAGATCGACTCCGTAATCACGCCGCCGTCAATGGCTCCTGCCAGACTGAACATGAGGGCCGTGACGACGGGGAGAAGTGCGTTCCGGGCGACGTGCCGGTCACGGATCGCCTTCTCGGAGAGCCCCTTCGCACGCGCCGCGACCACAAAGTCCTCGCGCAGTACCTCGAGCATGCTGCTCCGGGTCAGGAGCATCGTCCCCGCAAAGCTGACGGCGGTGAGCACCGCCACCGGCAGGACCATGTGCTTGAGAATGTCCGCGGCATACCCGGCCAGACCGGAGCTCAGCCACCAACCCCATCCCGCGAGCGCCAGCATCGCGGCCAGGCCGAGCAGAATGAAGCCACGGCCAGGAAGCCGGCGGGCGTTCAGGAAGAAGGTCGCCGCGATCAGAAACCCGCCCCCAATAAACGCCGTCCACAGAAGGCGGTGGAACACGTGATTCGCGGCAAACGGGGCGTCGCTCCACAGCCGTGGCGTCAAGAACTTGCCGAGGGGTAGCCAGCCGAGTTCCAGCCCGAACAGCCACAGCGCCATCAGTCCCAGCCACGGCAGGAAGATCGTGAAGAGAAACACGCCGCTGATGGTAGAGGCGTACTCGACCAGGCTTCCGCGTCGCCAGGCGATGATCTTGCCCAGCACGAAGCCCAGGTAGAAGGAGACCACGGTGGCGGTCAGGAACAGCATCGCCGTCCGCGGGAGGCGCTCCATGATCACATGGACGACGGGCCGCTGGTGGATAAACGATCGACCGAGGTCGCCCTTGAAGAAGTTCTTCACGTAAAGCGCGTACTGGACGTACGCGGGGCGATCGAGCCCGAAGCTGGCCCGAAGCTCTGCCCGTTCTTCGAGCGTCAGGCGAGGATTGTCGAGAAACACGTTGGCGTAGTCGCCAGGCTGCGACTGCACCAGCACGAAGACGAGCGTCAGGAAGACGAACATTACCCCGGCGCTCTGGAACAGCCTGCTGGTGAGGTACTTAGTCACTGGCCATCGCTCTCACGAGACCCGGGCGCGTGAGAATCCGATCACAGTTCCTGATAGACGAACAGGGGCACACTGCTGGTGTGCCCCTGTTCGTTGATCTCTCCGAAGTCTAGTTGAAGTTCGTCGACGAAAACATCCCGTTGATGTCGTGCGTTGCAGACTGCACGCCATCAAGGCGGTCCGTGTACGGGAACTTCACCTTGTCGGGCCGGTAGAACTCGATGACGGGCACGGTGAACAGCGTCACGTAGGGCAGGTCGTTCGCGAGGAACTCCTGCATCTTGAACGCCTGGTCACGCGCCTTCGTAAGGTCCGTCTCGGCCAGGAACTCCTTGCGGAGCTTCTCGAACTCCGGGTGGACCCAGCCGCCGGCGTTGTTGTCGCCCTTGTTGGTCCGCTCACCCGAGAAGAATGAGTCGAGGTAGCTGGGGTAGATGCTCAGGCCCCAGCCGAGCATCTGGATGTCGAAGTCCTGGTTCGTGAACACCTTGTCGACGATCACGTTGAAACCGGTCAGGTTCGCGGTGATCGGGATGCCGGCATCCCGCAGCCACTGCTCGATCCAGATAGCCGCAGTAGCACGCAGCGGGTCGTATCCGGCGCTCGGGGCGAGCAGTTCCATGTTGCGAACTGCTACTCCGCCCTTCTTCAGTCCCGACCCGGGCACGACGCGGCGGTCATCGGCGTTCCAGGTCGGTTCCTTGTCCCACGTGTAGCCGTTGGCCTTGAGCAGGGTCACGACTTCCTTGATCCGCGCCTCGCGGGAGAGCCCTACGCCCCAGGTCTTTACCTTGGGGTTGTGCCAGTAGCCGTTGCCTGACGGGACGATGGTCTCGACCGGCTCGGCCGTCCTCTGCAGGATGTCCTGCGTGATGAAGTTTTTGTCGATCAGAATCGCTACCGCCTGGCGGAACGCCACGTCGTCGAGCGGCGCCCGGCGGGTGTTGAAGCTGATGTACCGGAAGCCATTCGACGGGTTCTGGAAGTTCCCGATACCCGGCCGGCCGGTGAGCTGGGCGCGAAGCCCGGCAGTCAGGCCAAGTGGGCTCAGGAAGTAGTCGATGTTGCCGCCGCGCAGGGCAAGCACTGCGGCATCCTGCGTCCCGTAGATGTTGAACGTGATCGAGTCCTGGTTGGGACCGCGCTTTACCTCAAGCGTAACGTCACCGGTGGTCTGACCGGTCTTGATCGTGCCCCGGCTTGTCGTCTCCTCGACGCCGCCGCCGGAGTAGTTCTTGAGGGTCGAGCCCGCCCACGCGTACGAGGGGTTCTTCGTCGTCTCGACGAAGGCGCCCTTCTCCCACTTCTTGAAAATCACCGGGCCCAGTACCGGCTCGTTGTCGCTCTTGGCCGTAAAGAGCACCTCCCGCGCCTTGGCGAGGTCGGTGTTCTTCTTGGCTTCGACGACCACCGGCTCCCAGAACTTTTTCTGGACGATGGGCGCCTGTGCGGCGCCGTACTGCCACTGTGCCAGCCCGGGCTTGGAGGAGAAGGTGTACTTCACGGTCGACGCGTCGGTCGCCTCCACCTTCTCCAGGACCGCCGACGGGAAGCTCGTGCTCCAGTTGCCTGGAAGCTTCAACTCCAGAGCGGTCATCGCGGTAAACGCTACGTCCGCGGCTGCTAGCTCGGTACCGTCGCTCCACTTGATGCCCTTCTGGAGCGGAATGCTGATCGTCCACTTCGCGCCCTCCTGCTTGAGCTCGGGAAGTGGCGACGCGGCGGCCTGCGGAACGATGTCGAACCGCTGGTCGGAAAGCCCGTACGGGGCCGCGTAGTTGTGACCGAAGACCTTGATGTTCCAGGTCGTCGCCGCAGGGCCCTGGATGTTCCAGATGTTCGTCGACGTGATGTCGGACGGCATCCCGATCACAAAGTTGACAGCCGCCTTCGGCTTCGGGGTGGGCGTCGCGGTCGCCGGGACGGGAGTCGCCGTCTGCACGACGACCACGGTCTGCTGGACGACTTTGGTCACCTCGACGGGCTTCTCGACGACCTTGGTCACTTCGACGGGCTTCTCGACGACCTTGGTCACTTCGACGGGCTTCTCGACGACCTTGGTGACCTGGACGGGCTTCTCGACCACCACTGTCCTCTCGACGACCACCGTCGCCGGGACTTCGACCTCCCTCGTACACGCCGCTGCCGCCACCGCGGCTGCAATCGTCGTGACCATCAAGATCACGCGTACGCTGGTTCGAAACCGCCTCATCTGGGTACCTCCACCTGCATCAACCGCGCTGCACGGCAACCCCTAATACCCGCTTTCGGACGTCGAGATCGCCGTCTTCTACGCCTCGCGACCTATCTAGGATTCTCCGCGGCGCCCGATGTTACACCGTACGGGCCGACCGCTGCCGTGGTGGCAGGCACGTAGATTCCAGGCTGCGCCGCCTCATGCTGCTCCTCCGCGTGGTAGGAGCTGCGGACCAGCGGTCCGGCGGCCACGTGTCGAAAGCCCATCCGCGACCCCTCCCGTGCGAGCTCCTGGAAGTCGCGCGGGTGGTAGAACCGTATGAGCGGGTGATGCCTGGGCGAGGGACGAAGGTACTGTCCGACCGTGAGCAGATCGGTGTCCGCGGCCCGGAGGTCCCGCATCGTCTCGAGCACCTCGTCCCGAGTTTCGCCGAGACCCACCATCATCCCGGACTTGGTGGCGCCGGGTGGATTCATTTGCCTGGCACGCTTCAGCAGTTCGAGCGACTGATCGTAGTCACCCTTCGGCCGGACCTTCCGGAACACCCTCCGAACGGTCTCGATGTTGTGGTTGAGGACGTCGGGCCGGGCGTCCATCACGGTACGGAGGGCGGCCCCGTCCCCGTTGAAGTCCGGGATGAGCACTTCGACCCGAATTCCCGGCGACGACGCTCGCAGCTCCCGGATGGTCCGCGCGAAGACCTCTGCCCCGCCGTCGGGGAGGTCGTCGCGGTCGACCGATGTGACGACGACGTACCTGAGCCCCATCTCGCTAGCCACACGCGCGACGCGGGCGGGCTCCTCGAGGTCGACCGCGAGAGGCCGGCCGGTCTTCACGTAGCAGTACGAGCACGCGCGGGTGCACGTGTCGCCCAGGATCATGAAGGTTGCCGTGCCCCTGCCCCAGCACTCGCCGATGTTCGGGCAGGCGGCCTCCTCGCATACGGTATGGAGGGTCTGCGTGCGCATGAGGGTGTGCAGCCGGGAGAAGTTCTCGCCGCCCGGCATCCTGACCCGGAACCAGTCGGGCAACCTGCGCTCTACAACCGTCACATCTGCGAGGATAGCAGAGGGGTATCTGGATGAGCCGACGTCGAAGGACGCGAGCACCGGGGCCCGCCGATGCCCTGGCGATCGACCGCGGCGGCCGCTTCGCTGCGGCGCTCGGCGACTTCGACGATTTCGGAGAGACGACATCCTCATATGAGGGCGTTCCGGTCGCCGTATCGGGCGGCATCCGCGGCGAGCGTGTCGTCGTCGAGGTGGTACGAAAGTACTCCGACCGCCTCGCATGCCGTGTGGTGGAGGTCCTCACCCCCGATATCGACCGCGTGGCCGCACCCTGCCCATACGTCGGCGAGTGCACAGGCTGCCAGTTCCAGCACATTGCCTACGAGCGGCAGCTTGAGATCAAGCGCGATCGGGTCACCAGGGCGCTCGAACGATCAAATCTCGCGCGCCCGGTCGACGTCCGGCACACGGTCCCAAGTCCCGTCCTGCTCGGATATCGGAACCACGCCAGGTTCACGATCGGCAGGACCGGGGAGGTTGGCTTCGTGAATCGCCATACCCGCCGCTTCCTTCGTGTCGGCGAGTGTCTCTTGATGGCGCCAGTGATCAACGGGGTGCTGGCAGGGGTCCAGGGACGGCTGGCCGGGATGACGCAGATGTCCGTTCGGGCGGGCCTCCGCACCGGGGATCTCATCGTTCAACCGGTACTACCGATAGGCGTTTCCGGCTCTGAACACGGTAGTTCCCACTACACGGAGTCGGTCGCGGGTCGCATTTTCCGGATTGCAGGCTCTTCGTTCTTCCAGGTGAACGTGGCGGTGGCCGAGCTGGTGGTCGAGCTGGTCGAAGACGCCCTACGGCTCACCGGCAGGGAACGCGTGGTCGACGCGTACGCCGGCGTCGGCGTTTTCACCGCGTTGCTGGCGTCGCAGGCGCGCGAGGTGATCGGGATCGAGGACTCGGCCTCCGCGGTCGCAGACGCCCGCAGCAACGCCGCCGGGCTTGCCAACGTCCGTTTTGAGCAAGGACGGACCGAGGCGGTGCTGGCGACGTTATCCGGCGTGGATGCGGTCGTGCTCGACCCGCCCCGGGCCGGATGCCATCCGACCACGATCTCGGCGCTTCGGGCGATGGACCCCTCACCCGCTTCCATTGCCATGGTCTCGTGCGAGCCCGACGCGATGGCGCGAGACCTCGCCCTGCTATGCGAAGGCGGCCGCTACCTGGTCGACTGGGTCCAGCCCGTCGATATGTTCCCGCAGACGTATCACGTCGAGTGCGTGGCGGCCATACGGCAGGCGTCGTAGCATTCGACCAATGGGTACGTCACGTCTGGGCCAGGTCCGCGCCGGTCCGCATCTCGCGCTGGTGGCGCCATTGCGCCTCGCTTCAGCGTCGCCCAGGCGTGCGGAGATCCTGCGCCGGGCCGGCTTCGCCTTCGTTGTGGAGCCCGCACGCACTTCCGAGCCGGCACCGGCTCCGGGCACCATCTATCCGGCGCTCCTGGCCGGGCGCCTCGCCGGGGCCAAGGTCGCCGATGTCGCCGCCCGGCATCCTCAGGAGATCGTGCTGGGGGCCGACACGGTGGTCGTGTTTGAAGGCCGGGTCCTCGGCAAGCCATCGGGCCCGGCCGACGCTGCCGCGGTGTTGACGATGCTGCGAGGTCACACCCACGACGTGATCACCGCCGTCGCGGTCGGCGGCACTCTCGGCGCGGTGTCAGGCACGCAGACGACCAGGGTGACATTTCGCCACTACTCGGACGCCGAGGTCAAGCGATATGTCGCCTCGGGCTTGCCGCTCGACAAGGCGGGCAGCTACGGGGTACAGGACGTTGCGTTCGCCCCGGCGGCGGCGATCGAAGGCTGCTACCTGAACGTCGTCGGTCTGCCGCTGTGCGTGGTCGGTGAACTCTTCGGTCGTTTGAACGGCTTCGCAGAGGGTTCCGACCGTCCGGCATGCGACCACCGCGGGAGAGGGAGCGGCGATCCAGATCGGGTGGCGGATCCGTGAACTTCCTCGGCATCGGTGGACTAGAGATCCTGGTCATTGCCCTCGTGGCCTTCCTCGTGCTGGGCCCAAGGAAGATGGCCGAGGCAGGCAAAACGGCAGCGAAGGTGCTCTCTCAGCTTCGCAAGCAGCGGGATGAGCTGACGGCGGCGCTTCTTGAGGAACCGGGCAAGGAAGCTCCGGGTGCGGGGAGCGGGGGCACGCATGGCCGCCCCGCGCCTCGCCCGGACGGGACGGACGATGACTTCCCGGGATATCCGGGAGGGGCGGCTCTGAGAGAACCGATCAAACGCCATTCAGGTCGGGACCCAAACGGCCCCCTGGATGCCGGAAGAGACAGAGACGCCGCGGGCCCCCGGCCAGACTCGGATGGCCAATCGGGCGCTCCCCGGGGCTGATCGCAGGTCATGGCCGACCGCCCTATGTCGCTGCTCGCCCACATCGGCGAGTTGAAGCGCCGCATCATCCGTTCAGTCCTCGTTCTCATCGGCACGACCATCCTGGCGTTCGTGTTTCACCGGCGGATTTTGCAGTTCCTGCTGGCTCCGGCGACCGAGCACGGCCTGAACCCGTACACGGGAGGACTGCCGGTCTTCACGGACCTGACCGAGCTATGGGGCACCATCGTCAAGGTCTCGATCGTGGTCGGCATCGCACTGGCGGCCCCGTTCTTCCTGTACCAGGCGATCCGGTTCGTCAGCCCGGGTCTCAAGACGGGCGAGAAGCTGTATCTGTACACGCTGATGCCCGCCGGCTTGCTGGCGTTCGCCGGCGGGGTCGCCTTCGGCTACTACGTCCTGCTACCGCCCGCCATCGGGTTCCTCGTCAACTTCGGCGGGGACCTCGCAACCCCCCTGATCCGGATCGGGTCCTACATCAACCTGATGACGATGCTCTTGTTCTGGATGGGAGTTTCGTTCGAGCTGCCGATCGTGATCTTCTTCCTGAGCCGGATAGGCGTCGTCACGCCGTCGTTCCTGTCGAAGAACCGACGGTGGGCGATACTGCTGGCGTTTGTCGCCGGCGCGGCGATCACGCCGACGTTCGACCCGGTGAATCAGTCGCTGGTCGCAGGGCCGCTGATCGTCCTGTACGAAATCGGCTTCCTGCTCTCACTGGTCGGCAGGCGACGCCGAAAGCGCGCCCGGGAAGGCGCCTAAGCCTTCTTGTCCGCCGGCTTCTCGGCCGACTTGTCCTCGGCCTTTTCGTCGTCCTGCCCCGACATCGCCTTCTTGAAGTTCCGGATGCCCTTGCCGAGTCCCGTCCCTACCTCTGAGAGCCGGCCGACGCCGAAGATGATCAGGACGATCACGAGGATGAGGATGATCTCGAGCGGGCCAATTCGGAAAGGCATGGGCGACCTCCGTCCCTTCTTGCGGGGACAACGTCTAATCGTCGCGCCCTGCCCCGAGCGCGGTCAATTCAAGGACAATACCTTACCGGCCCATGGAACCCATCATCGAAGTCCAGAACCTGGTCAAGCGATATCGCAAGGCCACCGAGAACGCGGTCGATGACGTCTCGTTCACGGTCCAGCCTGGTGAGTTGTTCGCGCTGCTCGGGCCCAACGGCGCCGGGAAGACAACGACCATCTCGATCCTCACGACAACCCTCTCGCCGACCTCCGGGTCGGTGAGGGTGGCAGGCAGCGACATACAGCGCGACGCCACAGCCGTCCGCAAGACTGTCGGAATCATCTTCCAGAAGCCGAGTCTGGATGCGAATCTGACCGCCGAGCAGAACATCCGGCTGCACGCGACCCTGTACGGCCTGTACCCGTTCCGTCCGACGTATGCCACGATGCCGGCCGGCTACAAGCGCCAGCTCGAAGAACTTTCCGCCGTCCTCGATATCGAACGCGAAGTGTTCAAGCCGATCAAGACCTTCTCGGGGGGGATGAAGCGCAAGATCGAGATCGTTCGAAGCCTGATGCACAGGCCGCGCGTGCTGTTCCTGGACGAGCCGACCATCGGCCTGGATCCGTCGAGCCGCCGGAGCATGTGGGAATACCTGAGCAAGGTCAGAGCCGAGACGGAGACCACTGTCTTCCTCACGACGCACTACCTGGAGGAGGCGGAGCAGGCCCAACGCATCTGCATCATCAACCGGGGACGCGTCGTCTCCTACGGCACACCGGAGCAGATCAAGGGCCAGCTGCTGGAGAACTACCTCCTGCTCGATGCCGACGATCGCGATCGGCTGCTGGCCGAGCTGCGTGAGCGCGGGCTATCGCCGTCGGGCGGGCCGCCGTTTCGCGTACCGGTCAACGGGCGTTCGCCGCACCAGATCCTCAAGTCCATCGAAACGCCCCTGACCGTGGTGCGGGTACATGCGCCGACGCTCGAGGACGCGTACCTGGCGATAGTTGAAGGCGGTCGGCGATAGTGAGATACGAATGGGGATAGTGGAACGGGCAAGCGGTGGCCGCTAACGCCATCCTGACGATCGCCTTCCGGGACCTCGTCAAGCTGCTGAAGGACCGGACACGCCTGCTGTCCAGCTTCATTTTCCCGTTCGTGCTGATCGCCCTCCTGGGAGGCATGCTCCAGGCCGGATTCGGCGACCGAATCGGGATCAACCTCGTCGCTTTCACGTTCACCGGCGTCTACATCCAGACGCTCTTCCAGTCGTCCGCGCTCGGGGTGATCTCGCTCCTCGAGGACCGTGAGAACGACTTCACGCAGGAGCTGTTCGTGTCGCCGGTCTCTCGCTACAGCATCGTATTCGGCAAGGTGCTCGGAGAATCGCTCGTCGCCATGGTCCAGGGGATCGGCATCGTCGTGTTCGGCCTCGTGGTCGGCGTGCACCTGGGAGTAACACAGATCGCCGGTCTCGTCGTGGTCGGCCTGGCATCGTGCCTGGTCGGCGGCGCGTTCGGGATCGTCATCCTCGCCAACCTGAGCAGCCAGCGCGTGGCGAACCAGCTCTTCCCGTTCGTGTTTCTGCCGCAGTTCTTTCTTGCCGGGGTCTTTGCACCGATCCAGGGTCTGCCTATCTACCTCGAGATCCTGTCGCGCGCATCGCCGCTGCGCTACCCGGTGGATCTTCTGCGAGGGATGTTCTATTCCGGCCAGCCCGAATACTCCGGCGTCGTCGTGGACAGCGTGGCGCTCAACCTGGTCGTGATGGCCGGGATGTTCGTGGTGTTCCTCGTCGCAGGCACGTGGCTGTTCGTGCGGAACGAGCGCAACCGGTAGGGCCTTCTCGCCTCATCGCGGGCGCGGCGGAGCGGGCGCCGCGCTTATGATTCGCCCTGCATCGTGACCGAGGAAGGTGATGGGTATGGCAGCCAGGCAGAAGAAGTTCTCGTTCCACTGGGGCAGCGGGGTCGTCGCCGAGGAGGCGCAGGCCGAGGGCCACTGGCATCGCCCGACCCTCCAGCTGATGGAATACACGGACGGCGAGGCAAAGGGCAACCTGAGCGTTCGCTTCTGCACGTACACGCCGCGCGGCCGGTTCAGCCGGTCGCCACTCATGATGTCGCAGGACGATATCGAACTGTTGCGCGCTGAGCTCAAGAAGACACCGCGACTGCGGAACCTCCTCAAGCGTCTGGTCGAGTAGCGCTTTGGAAAAGATCGCATTCGGAAGGATTGGTATGCAGGTCAGCCGGCTGGGCGTTGGACTCGCGGAGATCGGCTTCAACCTGACGATGAACGACGCGAAGCAGGCCGGTCAGGTGCTGAACCGGGCACTCGACGCCGGCATCAACTTCCTCGACACGGCTGCGTGCTACGACGTGTCGGAGCAGCTCGTCGGTGAGACCGTCTCGAAGCGCCGTGGTGAATACGTACTCGCCACGAAGGCCGGACACGTCACCGGCGGGTACGAAGGCCAGCCGTGGGAGTACCGGACGGTCGTCGACAGCATCGACCGGAGCCTCAAGCGGATGCGCACCGATCACGTTGACGTCGTGCAGCTCCACTCGTGCGGGGTCGACGTTCTGGAGAAGGGCGACGTGGTCCGCGCCCTGCAGGAGGCCCGGCAGGCCGGCAAGACCCGCTTCATCGGGTACAGCGGAGACAACGAAGCTGCTCACTGGGCGGTCGACAGCGGGCTTTTCGACACGCTACAGACCAGCTTCAACCTGGTCGACCAGAAGGCCCGCACTACCGGACTGCTGAAGAAGGCCGGGCAGCGTCGGATGGGGATCATCATCAAGCGTCCGATCGCCAACGGCGCATGGGGCGCGAAGTCAAGCCCATCCGGCTACGCGAGCGAGTACTACCGCCGGGCGGAGCAGATGCGGGCCGACGGGCCTGTTCAGTCGGCACCGGAAGACCGGATCACGCTTGCGCTCGGCTTCACCTTCGCCCACCCGGAGATCAACGTCGCAATCGTCGGCACGCATAACCCCGAGCACATGCGGTCCAACATCGGCAAGGTCGAGGAATCGCTGCCGATCGATGCGCGTGCGGTCGAGGACCTTCACCGTCGCTTCGACCGGCTCGGCGGCGACTGGCGGCAGATGGGCTAGCCGTCTGAAGATCACCGGGGTCCGAGTTAGCGTCCTCGAGCTCAGCGCCGCGCGGCGCGTATTCGATCTCGTCACGCTGCCGGGGATGCGGCGCGAGCGCTGGCTTCACTCGGCAGCGTCGAGTGCACGCGGTCGGTCGGCGCGAGGCGGAGCCCGAAGGCCCGGGAACCGGGTAGCCGGGGCGAAGGCCCACCAGTTCGTGATGCACGTCGACACCGACGAAGGCGTCGTTGGGATCTGCACTGCCGAGTCCGACGGCACGGCCCGGTTAGCCCGGGAGGACGCCGAACAGCTCAGACGTCTCGTAGTTGGCGAAGACCCGCTCGACCGCGAGCGTCTCTATCAGAAGCTGCACACGGGGACCCGCTGGATCTACCGCGTCCCTGGCTGGTTTGGCGCGTTCGACAACTGCCTCTGGGACATCGCCGGGAAAGTTGCCGGGCTACCCGTTTGCCGGCTCCTCGGGAGGGCACGCGAGCGCGTTCCGTCGTACCTGAACATCCGCGGCGCAACGATCGAGGAAGCGGTCGACGATGCACGCATGGCGGTCGACCAGGGCTTCCCGGCAACCAAGGACCACTTCTACCACGCCCCCGCCGAGAACATCCGCTGGCTTACCGCCATCCGGAAGGCGGTCGGACCCGACATCGAGCTCATGCACGATCCGGTAGGGGTCTACAACTACGAGCAGGCGGTCAGGGTCGGCCGTGCGCTAGAGGAGCTCGACTACCTGTGGTTCGAGGAGCCGTTGCCGGAGCGGTTCAACAACCAGCTGCAGCGGCTGTGCGCGGCGCTCGACATCCCGGTGCTCGCCACCGAGATGATCATGAATGACGTCGACCTCTGCGCCCAGTGGCTCATCTCAGGCGCCACCGACCTCGTGCGAGTCAACGCAAGACACGGGACAACCCCGGCGCTCAAGCTCGCGCACCTGGCCGAGCTCTACGGCACCAACGTCGAGCTGAACGGCGCTGGCGGTCTCTTCGGGCTCGTTCACGCCCACCTGCTGTGTTCGATCTCGAACACGAGCTACTACGAGTTCTTCCCCGGCGGCTGGCTCGACGAGGCCGGCAAGGAGATCGGTTTGCTCAACCCGCCGGTCCCCGTCAAAGGTCACTTGCGCCCGCCAGAGGGTCCAGGGTGGGGCGCGGAGTGGGACATGCGCCAGTTCAACAAGCGGAAGGTGGAGGAGTTCTAGCGTGGCTATTCTTCGGCGTGCGAACCAGCGGTTGACCGAGCGATTCCCGGGCGGCAACCGGTTCTACCTGGCGGGCGCCCGTACCGGGTCCCGCATGCTGCACGTCGGCGACATCATGTGGTCCCCCGGAGCGACCATGGCCTGTCATGTGCATCCGGAGCCGAAGGCCGAGGAGTCGCAGCTGGTCCTGGAGGGCCAGGTCGAGGTCACGTACGAAGGCCAGGCCTACACGATCGGGCCAGGTGATGTCGTGCTTGCGCCGCCCGGCACGCGTCACGCCTGGACGAACCGCACCGACAAGATGGCGCGGATGATCACCGTGTTCCCGATGAACGACCCGACGACCACGTTCGTCGATCCGGCACCGAAGCGGACAGGCCCACAGCCGCCCGGTGTCGCGTTCCGCAAGGACATGAAGTCGACCGTATTCGCGCCCGGCATCCTGCGCTACGACCTCGTGGGCGAGGCTCAAGGGGCCAGGTCGACGTTCTTCAGCATGCTCTACCTCGAGCCCGGAGCGAAGGCGCCGACCCACTACCACCCGGCGACAGAGGAGGCGCAGTTCATCGTCAGCGGCGAGCTGACGGCGGTGTATGGCAACGAGGTGACAGTGTGCCGCACCGGGGACCTTTACCTGGCGGAGCCGGGACTCCGCCACGGCTTCACCAACAAGTCGGACCGTCAGGCCGTGCTCCTGGCCATCCACCCGACATGCAAGCCCGAGCGCGTCATGGTCGACGACTCCGACCTGCCGTACTGAGAATGGCATGAACGTCGATTGGCCCGAGGTCGACCGCTGGATCACCGGCGAGGCCTGGGTCAACTCGAAGATCCAGGAACACCTGGAACGGCTTTGCGACCGCATCGGGCCGAGGTGGGCGTCGACTCCGGAGGAGCGTGCGGCTGCCGAGTACATCAGGGACCAGATGGCCTCGTTCGGACTCGCCGACTGCCGGGTTGAAGAGTTCCAGCTGCAGACTTGGTCGCACGGACCTGCAACCGCCTGGATCGACGGCTCTTCCCGCCCGATTCCGCTGCTTCCCTATCTGTTCTGCCCGCCGGTCGACCTGTCAGGCCCGCTGGTCGACGCCGGTTTCGGGACCGCTCGCGAGATCGAGGAGAGGCGGGGCGGTCTGTCCGGGGCGGTCGCGGTCGTCGATCCAGCATTCGAGCCATTCACCGCGCCGGTGCCCTTCCCAATCCGGCTCCGAAACCTGGCCAACGCCGGCGCCAGGGCTGTGATCGCAATCGACCGCAAGACCGGCGGCCGGATGGAATACCACCCGGCGACCGACTGGAGGACGGTCCGCCTGGACCCTCACCCGGTGCCGACCGTCAACGTCGGCCGCGAGGCAGGCCTATACCTGCGCCGACGAGTTGCGGACGGGCGCTCCGTCCGTATCCTCGTCGAAAGCAAGTCCTACAGCGCACCGACCGCCAACACGTTCGCCGAGTTCCGTGGTGCGAACTGGCCCGGCCGCCACATCGTGCTGGGCGGGCACCACGACACGGTATGGGCTTCGCCGGGAGGCAACGACAACGCCTCCGGCACCGTGGTCGTGATGGAAGTTGCCAGAGTCCTTGCCAGCCTGGCCTCGCAACAGGGTGCTGCACCCGGATGCACGATCCGGTTCGTGACCTTCAGCGCTGAAGAGCAACTCTTGCAGGGGTCCAGGGCCTTCGTAGAACGGCATTACGGCCCGGAAGAACTGCCCCTCATGATGATCAACCTCGACGAGCTGTCGACCGGCAACATGAAGGGGGTCGTCCTCCAGTTCCCGGAACTTCGCGAGTTCGTCCAGGAACATCTGGACACGATGGGCGACGGCCTTGCCTGCCACGTGATGACGCAGTTGGACGCCTGGTCCGACCACTACCCCTTCAGCCTGCGGGGCATCCCGAGCGCAATCCTGTGGCGCTGGCGCTTTTTCGGCCGGTATCCGGAGGCCGACTATCACCATGAGCCGGGTGACACGCTCGACAAGGTCCGCGTCCGGGACCTGAAGGAATACGTCGGCATGCTGGCCCGACTATTGTTGCGACTGTCTCACGTGGCGCCCGAGAAGTGGCCGACGAACAAGCTGGACCCAGCGAGCATCCAGGCCCGGATTCCCGGTGAGCTGACCCAGATCCACCGGACGTTCCACTAGAGCGCACGGCCGCCGTGCGTGACCGGTGCCCCGTCAGCGCCCCGGTTTCACCAGAGCGCCGCTGATTCAGCGCCCCGACTTCCGCCGTCCTGAGGCGGCCTTCGGCGTCGCAGCCTGCTGCTTCCTCCAGGCCTCGTACTCTCGCCGCGCCTCGTCCGTCAGCGGGTAGTACTTCCGAAGCTCCCCGCCCTGTGACAGGCGCAGCTTCGTGAACACCTCCCACTCGGCGTGTTCGTGGCCTTTCTGCGCCAGCTCCGGAGCAAGCTGCACCGGGACGACGACCGCGCCGTCGTCGTCGGCAATGATGATGTCGCCAGGCATCACCAGGGTGTTGCCGCACGCGATGGGCACGTTCACGGCAAACGGCATGAGCGTCGTCTGAACATGAAAGTTCGGTGTCACTCCCCGCAGCCAGTAGCCGAGGTCGACGTCCTTCGCGTGCGGCCAGTCGCGCACGCAGCCGTCGATCACGACGCCGATCCCCCCCTTGCCGCGGAAGTAGGTCAGCATCATCTCGCCGAACACGCCGCTGCTCATCTCACCTCGTGCGTCGACCACGACGATGTCGCCCGGTTGCGTGTGGTACAGCACGTGCCGGTGAAGCTGGCGCTCCGGGTCGACGTACTCGCCCTCGGGGTAGATGTCGCCGCGCTTCGGCATGAACTGAAGTGTTAACGCCGGCCCCACGACCGAGCGCCCCGGCGTTCGGGCGACCGGGCCCTGGATGAAGGCGTTCTTGATCCCCATCCGGCTCAGCTCGCCTGTCGCCGTCGCACTGCCGATGCCCTCCAACTGTTTGATGAGGCTCTTCTGGGGCCGCTTGATGTCCTGTGTGACCACGGTCGACTTCTTCGCTGCGGGCATTTGCTCAAGACTCCTGTGTGGCGGGCTCGATTTCGCTCCGGGAATCCTACTGCTATTCGATGGCGTCGGCTGTTCTGCCATCGCGGCGTTGGGCGACGGATCGCTCACAGCTACAATCCGAGCCTAGAACTCAAATGGGAATCACATATGTGCCCGGTACCGTGCGAGGACCCGCTGGCAGGCAGGCGGACCTGGACTTCCTGGTCGACAGCGGGGCAGCGTACAGCCTGATCCCGTACAGAGTGTGGAACGAGCTGCAACTGCAACCGACGCGGGAACAGGGATTCCGCCTCGCCGACGGCACGCTGGTAAGACGCCGCGTGTCCGAGTGCCACATAGCGCTGCGGGAAGGCGAGGGGCACACGCCGGTCGTGCTGGGCGAACCCGGGGACGACACAGCCCTCCTGGGGGCGATTACTCTCGAAAACCTGGGGCTGATGTTCAATCCGTTCAGCCGGACACTGCACCCGCTTCGCGCGCTGCTCGTCTAGCCTGCACGAGGTGCGGAGGTAGCGATGACGATCGAGACGACATACAGCGACGCCCGCGCAAGGCTCGCAGAACTCAGCACCATCGCGGCCCGAGACGGCGAGGTGATACTCATCCGCAGGCGCGGCGCCGGGGACGTTGCCCTCGTATCCGCCGCGGAGTTGCGGGGGCTAATGGAGACGGCCCATCTCTTAAGGTCACCTCGGAACGCGCGCAGGCTACTTGCGGCGCTCAGGAGCACCGAGTCGTCTATCTCGTGGGCGAGAACCGGATCGCCCTGTCCGGATCAGAGGACGGCTAACGCCACAGATCGGCGACCAGGCCAACGCAGGCGTCAGCCAGCTCACGATCGGCCCCTGCCTTGAACGGGGTGGTCCGGACCTCGTATCCGCCTTCCTCGTACGCCGCTGCGGTCGGCACGTAGGCGAACAGGCCGTTCGTGTAGCCGCAGAACACGGTGTGCGGCGCCTTTGACCGGCGCTTCACGTCTGCGCCGATCTCGGCGAACGGTTCCGCCGGTACGCCGACGAGCGCGGTGTCCCCAATACGGATCGCCTGCAGGTGCACGTCGATCGGGTCCTTCTGCGCCAGCCGGGCCAGGTTCCGGCGAATCCATGACCGCTTCGATGCCATCACCGCGGCCTTGATGGACTTCTCGTCGCCGGTCGTTCGCGCCTTCTGGAGCTTGCGCATGAGCTCGTCGAAGTCACGCTCGATTTCGGCGAGCGGCGGGAACTCGCCTGCCGGAAGTCGAACGGTCGAGTTCACGACTCGCAGCGTGTCGTCTGGTTCGCCAGTCGGCTCGTCCACGTACATGCCGAGGTCGGCGCCCGATCCGACGATCTCTACCAGTCGCTCCTTGCGCGGCGTGGGGTCGATCTCAGCCCGCACTCTGGCAGCCTCGAGCCCTAGACGCCTCCCCAGCCTGCGTGGCGCCTCGATATCTCCGACAAAGGTGATGACCGGACCCTGGTTGCCGGCCGCCCCCTGAAGGAACAGGCACAAACCGCCGATGTTTTGCTCGACGGTCCGCCGCGCGTGGCCCGGATAGTCCGGGGACAGGAGGCGGTTCGCTGGGCCCAGGATCGTGGGGTGGCAGGCGAAGTTGACGAGCGTGGCGAGCGGCCGCCCCTGCAGGTCATCGACCGCGGTGACCAGCACCTGATGGTCGGAGAAGCCCTTCCAGTTCCTGCCGGTGAACATAAAACCGTCGGGGGTGGTCGGCCTCCGGTTGACGTTGATGCCGCATGAGCCAGAGCCGGTGCCCACGCGGGCCGGCACCACCGCGTTCCTGGCGATCCGCGCGGCCTCAGCCACCTTTCCCGGTAGCGACTGCATGTACGGATCGATGAGCTCCGCGCCGCCCGTCAGGAACGTGCCGGGGAATTCTGACCCGGCGTGAGTGTGGGTCGCCGAGAGCCAGATGTTTGCGGGCGCCACCCGGGTCTTCCGGGAGACGGCCGTCCGGATCTGCTCGTCCAGCCAGGCTGGCAGCAGGATGATGTCAATGTCGACGATTACGCACTCGGTATCGCCACCAGCCAGATACAGCGCAGTCGCGTAGAAGGGCATATCGACACCCTCTGCGCGCTCGTGTGTCGCCGCACCCCAGCCGGCGTGCGCGATCCCAACCGGCGGGGTTATCTCGGTCCTGCCAGCTCCGGCCTTCAGCATCCGCCCTGCCCCCCGGGGCGGAATTGTAGGGCTAGCCGAGGTAGCGCCAGACTGCTACTAGCCGGCTCAGGACGTGCACTCGCTCCGCTGGAATCGTGATCGGCTGCATCAGGGGATTGGCCGGCTCTAGCCTCACGGTCGCACCGGCCCGGTAGATTTTCTTCAGCGTCGTCTCATCGTCCGGCGTGATCCTGACGGCGACGGTTGCGCCGTTAGGGGCGTCGTCCGTCTGCTCCATAACCACCAGGTCGCCGTCAGCTATCAGGGCGTCAATCATCGAATCGCCCTTGACCCGGAGCGCGTAGAGCTTTTCGCCAGAACCGGCGATTGCCTGGGGAAGGTCGACGACGTCCTGCGCATCGTAGCCCCGCCACGACTCGGTGGTAGGCAACGGGAACGGCGTGCCTGCCGCGATCGATCCGACGAGCGGTACGGCGACCATCTCACGCCTGGGACCGGCGCTACCGGACAGCGTGACCGACGCTCTGCCTTCGCCGACCAGCTCGAGGCCCCGGGAAACGCGGTCGGCCCGGTCGAGCAACCCGCGCTTCCTGAGGACGTTCAGGTTGTAGTCGACCACGGACGTCGAGCTGATGCCGCAGCCCTTCTGGATGTCACGGATCGTAGGCGGGTAGCCGTGCTCGTCGATGAAGCTGCGTATGAAGTCGAGGACCTGGCGCTGCCGTCCGCTCAGTCCCTGCATGCCGCCCCCCTGTAGTGCCGACCAGCACTAATGTTCTAATCGGAAGCTATCAGCGAAGGCAGACGAGCGTCAACGGGCGCGTGACACGCCCGAATGCCAGTCCAGCAGGCTGGCTCGCGGCCCATGTTGGTGGGCTTGGGGAGACTGGTGCGGCCTATCGCGGACGAGACCGGCCCGCGCTACTTCGCGGCCTTGTTGGCCGCCTTCATCAGTCGTGAGATGTGGCGGGCCGCGTTGTTCCGGTGAATCGCACGCTTGCGGCCCGTCGTGGCCAGATTGGCGATGGCTGCTTTGACCGTCCCCGCCGTCGACGCCTCTTTCGGGGCCGCCGCAATAGCCGCCCGCGCGGCAGCCAGGCTCGTGCGGGAGAGCGTCAGGACCGGGCGGTTCCGGGCTCGGCGGCGCACGGACTGACGAAAGGCCTTGTTCGGTGCTGGCATCAGGCTTGCCTCGGGTCGTTAGGTTCGGGTTGCTATGGCTCGAGCACGGCTCGTAGCCGGGACTCCCCGGTCGGCGCTGGAGCGTTCGTCCGGGGCCGCCGGTCCACCAGGCTCGTACGATCGACGGTCGAAACGCCCCGTACCGTCCCGAGCTTGGCGAACAGCCTGCTGAGCTGATCGATGCCGGTAGTGTACACGGTGAGAGATACGGTACAGCGGCCGCCCGGCTGCTCCTCAGACGAGATCGAGTGGATATTGACCCGCTCGGCCGAGACGACCGACGTGATGTCCCGCAGCAGCCCGACGCGGTCATAGGCGTCCAGACGTATGCGTACCGGCAGGCGGTTCTCGGCGTGGCCCCATGCGACCTCCACCAGCCGCTCCGGCTCGTCCTCGCCGCGGATGTTCGGGCAGCTCTCACGGTGGATGCTCACGCCCCGTCCGCGGGTGAGATACCCGCTGATCGGGTCGCCGTAGACCGGCAGGCAACAGCGGGCGATCTTGGTGAGCACGTTACCCATGCCCATGACCACGATGCCCGAGGCGGTGCCGTCCGGGGGCAACTCCGGCTTCGTTGGCGCGCCAGCCGTTGTGCCGGCCACCTGGCCCGCCGGTTCGGGGGTCGCCGACAGCCTGTCGATGACGGTCTGGGTGTCCAGCTGCCCCGTGCCCAGCGCTTCGAACAGATCGGCCGGCGACGGGTAGCCCATCAGGCGGGCCAGCTCTGCTTCCTTGACGTTTACGCTGAGGTGTCGGAGCGACCTTTCCAGCGCCTCCTGGCCGCGCTCGATGCTGGTCGTCCTCTCCTGGCGCCGGAACCACTGCCTGACCTTTTCGCGCCCGCCCGAGGTGACCAGATAGCCCAGGCTCGGGTTCAGCCAGTCGAGGCTCGGACCGCGCGAGGTCTTGGCCTTCCTGATCTCGACCGTGTCGCCGTTCTGGAGCGCCGTGTTGAGCGACACCAGCTTGCCGTTGACGACGGCGCCGACGCAGTTGTGGCCCAGCTCGGTGTGGATGCGGTAGGCGAAGTCGAGAGGCGTCGCCCCCTTGGCGAGCTCGACGACGTCGCCCTTGGGCGTGTACACGAACACGGTGTCGCCGAGGATGTCGGTCTTGATCGTCTCCAGGTACTCGGCGTCGCCCTTCATGTCCCGCTGCCAGTCGAGCAGCTGCTTCAACCAGGACATTCGCTGCTCGAAGCGGTCGGACGGCGCCGCCCCCTCCTTGTACGAGACGTGGGCTGCGACGCCCTGCTCGGCGACCTCATGCATGCGCTGCGTGCGGATCTGGGCTTCGAGCGGGTAGCCGTCGAAGCCGACCACCGACGTGTGGAGCGATTGGTACATGTTGTCCTTAGGGCTGGCGATGTAGTCGTCGAACTGCCCGGTGATTGGGCGCCACATCGCGTGCACGACCCCGAGCGCGGCATAGCACTCGGCCTCGGTCTCGACGATCACACGCAGGGCGATCAGGTCGTAGATCTCACTGAACTTCCGCCCCATCTGCTCGTAGCGTTCCATCTTGCCGAAGATGCTGTAGAGGTGCTTGGCTCGACCGCTGACCTGACCCTGAATACCGGCTTTTTCCAGCGCCTCCTGCAGGGACGCCGTGCACCGCTCCACGTACGCCTCGCGCTCGGCCCGCTTGCGCGCAAGCATCCGTGAGATCTGCTTGTACTCGCGCGGGTGAAGGTACTTGAAGGCCTCGTCCTCGAGCCGCCACTTCAGGTCGCCCATGCCGAGCCGGTGGGCAAGCGGTGCGTAGATGTCGAGGGTTTCGCGGGCGATCGCAAGCTGGCGGTCGGGAGCGAGCGCCCTGAGCGTCAGCATGTTGTGGAGGCGGTCGGCGAGCTTGATGAGCAGCACGCGCACGTCGTGCGCCATCGCCACGAACATCTTGCGCATGCTGGCGGCCCGCTCCGCCGACTTCTCGTCGGCCGCCGCTGCGCCCATCTCGAGTTCGCCCAGCGCCGCCAGCCCGTCCCCGTTTGGCGCCCGCGCCATCATGTCGATGCGGGACATCCTCGTGACGCCGTCGACCAGCCTTGCCACCTCGGCGCCGAACTTGGCCTCCAGCACCTTGTACGGGATCTCGCAGTCCTCGATCACGTCATGGAGCAGTGCCGCGGCGACAGTGGTCGCGTCCATCCGCAGGCGCGCCAGGTACTCGGCGGTCGCGATCGGGTGCTCGATGTAGGGCTCGCCGGACTTCCGCAACTGACCGCGGTGGGCCTCGGCGGCGAAGTCGAGGGACATCTCGACGAATGCGACGCGGTCGTCCGGCAGGTACGACCTGACCGTCTTGATGAGGTTTTCGGCCCGGACGCCGGCGCCGGCTGAGGTCATGCGCTGTCCTTCCAGCCATGTTACTCCGGTCGAGTGTGTGGCCAGTGGCCGGGCAGCCCGCCACAGGGGCCGAGTACTCGCCCGGAAATGCGCGACCATTAGCTTGTCCTGTCTCCGAGATCCGGCGACAGTTTCCCACTGTTAGAACGCCCAGATCTTAGCCTTCCCGAGGACCTGTTCCGGGGTCCTTCCACGGTTCCATCTGCCGGTGTGTGCCCGGTCGTT
>Ga0233425_10003155_pt1 | contig 30727 bp, 22 predicted proteins | sample Watercolumn_Towu_2_FD_181712 | JGI IMG/M metagenome (GOLD analysis project Ga0233425, IMG submission 181712) | Freshwater microbial communities from Lake Towuti, South Sulawesi, Indonesia - Watercolumn_Towuti2014_140_MG | ecosystem: Environmental > Aquatic > Freshwater > Lake | place...
AGAGAAATAGAAGAGCGATTTGGATCAGTAAGCCCGTCAATTGGGACAACGTGCCAGGTAGTAACAGCTTTTAGTGATATTGCAAGATATCAAAATGAATTAGGAAATAATTCTATAGCACAGGCTATAACAAATGCAGCAGGGGCTTTTGCGGATTTAGAAAAATTGGTTATAGATGGATCTGTAAAAGCTGGACGTGAAACTTTAGCAGCTGGAAGAAGGGCTGGGAAAGCTGGAGTAAGAGTTGGGAGAGGGGTATTGACAGGGCTTGGACGTGTTTTAGATAGTACTAGAAGTGCAGCACATAGAGTTGTTGTTGAGCCAGGAAAATTTACACAAGATGTTTTAGGTGCTACTAATAGAGCGACTACTGTTTTAGCAAAAACAGCATTTTTATTAGCAACGGATCCTAGGAGTCTTTCTGTTAAAATTATGGAGAAAGCCTGTGTGCTAAGGGACCATCTGGCAAGTATGCCACCGGGGCAAGCACTTGAAGAGAGTACAGCTTTGGTAACAGAGTTGCTTGCACCATTTTGTGTCCCACTTCCGGGAGCCGGGCAGGCTCTTGGTGCAATGGCTGGGGTACCAACTGTAGTTAAAGATATCTCAGCAGCTGCAGAGGTTTTGGTACAGCATTGTGTTAGCAGATAGGATCTTGTCAAGATAATTAAAAATTTGATCTAACCCAAATTTTATTTAATTTAATGTGTGAATTTAATGTATAAAAAACTCTTTGAGCTTTTCTGATTTTTTATAAAACTATCTTAATTTCTAAAATCTTAATAATAGATTTTTTCATATACACTTTGTAAAAACCAGTTTGCCGTAACGTAACTAAACTGGTTTGATAATACAACTAATTATTGTAACATCATGTAGTTTTAAAATTTTTATAACAAAAGGAGCGTAATGAAAAAAATTATTTTCAGATATATAGTGTTGATAAGTTTTTGTATGACGGCAAATATTTTAGGTATCACTATAACCACAAATAAAAGGGCATCATATTCTGAAACAACTAATGTGTATAAATCATCATCGGTTACTATATTAGAAAACAGCTTGCAAGATAAATATACGTTAACAAGCCAAGAGCTAAAAGATAAACTAGAGGAATTATATAAAAAAACACCTGCAGTAAATATAGATGTTATTACCCTTGTAGGGTGTACAAAATTAAGTGATCTTTCTGAAATTACATTCCCAAATACATTAAAAATATTAGATCTTGAAGGGTGCACAAATCTTAATAATTTTTCTAAAGTAAAATTACCAGAATCGCTAGAGGTACTAAATCTTGGTTGCTGTGACTTGTGTGGCACATTATCTGGATTGAAACTTCCAAAATCGCTGAAAGAGTTACATCTACATCAAAATTGGAGGCTAACCGATATATCAGAATTAGAATTACCTAAGTCGCTACAATATTTAGGTTTATCTGGATGTATTATGCTGAAACAATTACCAAAAGATATACGACTTCTGCCAAATCTGATTTGTCTTTCTCTTTCAGATAAAGGTGTGCTAATAAAAAATTTAAATACAGAAACTTGTATAGCAACAACGCGAGAAGAGGTTCAAAATTTACTTGATATTGTTTATAAAAAGCCAGAAATAAGAAAGGAAAAACATTGTATACGTGAAGAGAATGGAAAATGGTATTTAAAATTTATCAAAGTGCTCACAATAAATGAACCTTCTGTAGTAACCTGCGAAGAAATTAATAACAAATTAAGAAAACTTGATGAAAATCATGAAAACATAGAGGGACTAGTCATCTCAGGATTAATAAATACCAACGATACCTCTATAGTACAATTTCCAGAAACCTTAAAAGTTTTGCGCCTTCTTTGTATAGATCAAATGGAATTAAAATTACCAGAAACAATACAGGAGTTAGATGTTGAATTTTTTTCACAAATCTTTGAATTGAAATTACCTAAATCTCTACTAAAATTAAGACTGTCTTCTTCTCCTTCTAACAATAATGAAGGTACAATCCTATCAAAATTACAATTCCCAGAATCACTACAAGAGCTAGACTTAAAAGATTGTACAAATATTAGCGCTCTATCAGCATTACAACTTCCGTCTAACTTAAAAATTCTAAATGTAAAAAACAGTCCATTATTTTTTATATCTCAATCACCAAAATTATCATCAACATTTCAATGTGGTCAATTGGAAAGTTTATCAAACTTAAAATTACCAGAATCGCTGCTACGCCTAAAAATTAGCATTCCACAATTATCTGATATCTCTTGCTTAAAATTGCCAGATTCTTTACAAGAATTGGATCTTAGTTATTTAACGGAACTAAACAATATAGACAATTTAAAAATATCGAATAGATTAAAAAAATTATCACTACAGGGATGCTCTAAGCTTAAAGATTTGTCTTATTTAAAATTACCAGACTCTTTACAGGAAGTTAATTTAGCAGGGTGTATTAATTTAGAAAAATTACCATATAAATTAAAGGAGCTTAAAAATCTTACCGCTTTATATTTATCAGAAACCAAAGCAACAGAACACATAGATCAATATGGGTGTAATGCTACAACATCAGAAGAAGTTGAAGATCTTCTTGATATTATCTATAATCCCCAAGAGATAACAAAGGGATTCTCTGAACACACAATTCCATTTTTTTTCGAATCTTTATTTGATAATAAAAGAGAATCATTTGAAAATGGAATCGAAAGTCTTCCATCGAAAACAAATGTTGTTACAACTTTCACTCCAACCAAAGAAAAAAAAGATAAATTTACAAGTCAAGAACTTGATCAACAACTAAGGACGCTAGAAAAAAATGGCGAAAATATAGATGTGTTAAATTTCAGTTTCTGCCAAAACATCACAAGTCTATCTAAAATGCAATTACCTAAATCTCTAAAAGAACTATACCTTGAAAATTGTGCCAACTTAAAAGACATATCAGGTTTAACATTACCAAAAACACTTCAGATATTAGATCTTAGCAATTGTAAAAATTTGGTAAATCTACCAAATAATATAAGAGAACTTCCAAACCTTGAAAAATTATTTTTATACGGAACCCAAGTAGTTCCATATTTTATATCTATGAAAACACAAGAAGCAGAAAATCGCGAAACTGTTTTAAATCTTCTCAGTATAATTTACGACAAAAGCGATGTAATAAATGATTACAAATACATGCTTGACGAAGATGGTAATTTAACATCACGTTTTGTAAAAATATTCAAACCAATAGATAGATACAATATTACAATTGACAATCTAAAAGAGAAATTCAAAAAACTTGAAGTAGAAAAAGTTAATAACATAGAGATTGTAGACCTAAGTTGGTGCGATCAACTTGTTAATCTATCACGCCTAAAATTACCTAGCACAATACAAGAATTAGATTTAAGCTATTGTAAAAATCTTACAAGCATATTAGAACTAGAGCTACCAAAATCATTAAAAATCTTAAATTTATCGGACTGCGAAAGGCTTGGCGATCTAGATAAAATAAAACTGCCAGATTCTCTTTTAGAATTAAATCTTAACTACAATAGTCAAATTCGTAGTTTATCACAATTAAAATTACCAAAATTGCTTCGTAAGTTAAAACTTTGGGGGTGTAATAACCTAGAAACACTACCAGAAAATTTAAAAGGGTTACCTAATTTTGAAAAACTATTTATTTCAAGTTCAATGAAGTCTAATGAAAATTTGAATAATCAGATTAAAAATGAAAAGATTCCCCTTGATATAGATTTTTTACCTGTTAATCATTCTGGAGGGTGGTTGGATTATTTGCCTTGTCCTTAAACAAAAATTAAAAATAGAAGCCCTGTAAGATTATCTAGGGCTTAGTGCGTTTTGTATTGTTTATGGCTAAAGTAGGGAATGTATAGCAAAGTCGAGAGCGTTATAAAAGATCTGCTAGTTTTATGAATAACTGTTAAAAGATTATGAGTAAAAGACCAGACTTTAAAATATTTAAGAATATAGCCTTTCAGGATAAAGAATTTAGGAAAGAGTACGAATCTTTAAAAATCTCTTTGATGCTTAAAAGACTTAAGTAAATTTGCCAGCAAGAGCCTATTGTTTTTAGTAGTCAAAAATAAACTATAAATTATACTAAGCCCTGTATATAAGACATATATAATAAATCTATAAGAATTAAGGGGCTTGGTATGCAGGAGTTTAAGCGGACTGTTTGGTGTGGTGAGATTAATAAGTCACACTTGGGAAAAGAGATTTGGCTTTCTGGCTGGGTTAATAAGAGAAGAGATTTGGGCGGATTAATTTTTATAGATCTTCGTGATCGTACCGGCCTTATGCAATTGATTTTTGATCCAAAAAGTGCTCCTGATGTTACAAAAAAAGCTCATGATGTTCGCACTGAATATGTAATTTCTGTTTGTGGTGTTGTTGTAGAACGGACTGGTGCTGTAAACGAAAAGATCTCTACTGGGAAATATGAGCTTAGGGTTAATACACTTTTTGTCTTGAGCGAGTCTGAAACGCTCCCATTTCAGTTAGATGACAATAAAGTTTCTGATGAAATTAGACTTAAGTATAGATATCTAGATTTGCGTAGATTCTCTATGCAAAAATTTTTAAAATTACGTCACGATGTTATTTTTTTAATGCGAGAATACTTTAATAATTTAGACTTTTATGAGATAGAGACTCCCATATTATCCAAAAGCACACCTGAAGGGGCACGGGACTTTTTGGTCCCCTGTAGGGTACAGCCTGGGACATTTTATGCGCTCCCACAATCGCCACAGATTTATAAACAGTTACTAATGGTCAGTGGGTTTGAAAGATACTTTCAAATCGCAAGATGTTTTCGCGATGAGGCTTTACGGGCAAATAGACAGCCTGAATTTACTCAGTTAGATATAGAGATGTCTTTTGTTAATGAGCGGGATATACAAAATGTCTGTGAAGGGCTTATGCAAAAACTTTGGGAGAAGTTTTTGGGTTATAAAATTAATCTCCCTTTGGCTAGATATTCTTATGACGAAGTGTTTTTAAAGTACGGGAGCGATAAGCCAGACACTCGCTTTGAACTCTTAATTAATGATATAAGTGATATTTTTAAAGATACAGAAATTAAGTTTTTAAAAAGTGTTATTGATAAGGGGGGAAAGATCGGGGCACTAGCTGTTATGAATAAAAATTTTAGCCGGTCAGAGCTCGATAGCTGGACAGAATTGGTCACAAAAGAGTTTGGGGCCAAAGGGTTACTCTGGATAAAGATAAATAGCCAGAGTGAAATAGAATCTTCTGTTGCAAAATATCTACCAGGCGATTTTGTCTCTAGAGTTACCCCTTCGATATGTTCTTCGCAAGGCTCAGAACACTCAGGGCGAGCGCCGGAAGGTCCTGTGACTTTATTTGTTATCGCAGGCGAATACGAAGAGGCCTGGACTGTTCTCGGGCAATTAAGAGTAGCATTGGGTAAATTTTTAGATCTTATTGATAAAAACAGATGGGATATGTTTTGGGTTACAGATTTTCCAATGTTTGAATGGAATCGTGAAGAGAAAAAATGGGACGCAAAGCATCATCCATTTACAAGCCCTCAAGAGGGGTGGGAGTCTTTAGACATAGGTAAAGTTAAGGCTCGAGCTTATGATTTAGTATGTAACGGTGAAGAGCTGGGTGGAGGGTCGATTAGAATACATAGGGCTGATGTTCAAAGTAAAGTTTTTGATCTTTTGGGGATCTCTAGAGAGCAGGCTCAAAAAAGATTTGGCTTTCTTCTTGAGGCACAAAAGTATGGGTATCCGCCAGACGGTGGTATAGCCTTTGGTATAGATAGACTTGTAATGATGTTTGCAGGTACAGATTCTATTAGAGACGTTATCGCTTTTCCTAAGACTACAAATGGAAGTTGTTTAATGATGGAGACCCCATCAAGTGTTGATCAAACACAGCTAAGTGAATTGTTTATTAAGAGCGCGTATGAGAAAAAGTGATTTTGTTCGTATGGTTCGACTTTGCTCACCACGAACGAAAGTAGAAAAAATAAAAATAAAAGTTTAAATAAGAATTTAAATTGCTTTTATATTGCTTTTATAATGTGATGACGTTAAATTTAAAAAATTAAAATTTAACTTACGGAGTTAATTTATGTCTAGTTCCCCTGCGACGCTTGAGAAAATTATAGCTTTGTGTAAAAGACGTGGTTTTGTGTATCCAAGTGCTGAGATTTATTCTGGGCTTAATGGCGTTTATGATTTTGGTCCATTGGGATTTTTGTTAAAACAGAACATAAAAAATCTATGGTGTAGTAATATTACTAGTTTCCCCGAAGAGATAATTTTTGTAGATGGTGCTGTTTTGGGAGCCAGTGAGGTCTGGAAGGCCTCTGGTCACACTGATAGTTTTAGTGACCCAATGATCGACTGTCTTAATTGCAAGAGACGTTTTAGGGCAGATGAAATAGATAAAGAAAAGGGATGCCCAGTGTGTGGTGTTAAGGGCTGGACAGATGTAAGACAATTTAATTTGATGTTTAAAACACAAGTGGGTGCGTTAAGTGACGAATCAAGTGTTGCTTACCTAAGACCAGAGACTGCTCAGTCTATTTTTATTAATTTTAAAAATGTGATATCTAGTTATAGAATTAAAATTCCATTTGGGATTGCCCAGATTGGTAAAGCTTTTCGAAATGAGATTACACCTAAGCAGTTTTTATTTAGAATGCGTGAATTTGAACAGATGGAGCTTGAATTTTTTTGTAAACAAGAGAGCTCCGACGAATTTTTTGAATTGTGGGTCCAGCGGCGACACGATTTTATTTTATCTCTAGGTTTTAAAAAAGAAAATGTCCGGCTTAGAGCTCATGCATCAGACGAGCTTGCTCACTATTCTAAAGCCTGTTTTGATATAGAGTATAATTTCCCGTTTGGCTGGAAAGAGCTTGAGGGAATTGCCAACAGATCTTGTTATGATCTGTCACAGCATTCTAAGTTTTCTGGTAAAGAGCTAGCGATATTTGATGAAAACACAAAAAGCTCTTTTGTCCCATATGTGATAGAGTCTTCTATTGGTGTAGACAGACTGTTTTTAACAGCTCTTTTTGATGCGTACGACGAAGATAATATCGAAGGGGAATCTCGTGTTGTTCTGCGATTGTCGCCAAAATTGGCCCCAATTACTGCTGCTGTTTTCCCATTAACAAATAAACTTAACGAACAATCAGAAAAGTTATTTTTAGATTTAAAAAAACAGGGATTAAGGGTTCACTATGATTCTTCTGGCTCTATAGGAAAAAGATATAGACGCTATGATGAGATAGGAACGCCTGTGTGTGTTACTTATGATTTTCAGTCACTTGAGGATCATAAAGTTACAGTGAGGAATCGTGATACTTTAGTTCAAGAAAGAATATCTCTTGATCAGGTATATAGTTATATAAAGTTTCTTTTGTGATTATATTACCGGCCGATAGGCCGGTAATATCTTTAAGGGTATAAAAAAATAAAAATATAAAAATTTAGGGGCTTTTATGATCTCTATAGAGTTACCTCAATTTAAAAAAATAGAAAATATGACTAAAGATATTCCAAATTGTATCTCTTTTGCTCAAGGAACACTGCGTACCGGGGGTGTTCCAGAGGAAATTAGAAGATATGCACGTGAAATTTTATTAACAGATAAAGCTGATTATTATACTCATACATTGGGAATAAAAGAATTAAGAGAAAAGCTTGCTTTGATTTTATCGCGTGATAATAATACCAAAATTGATTTTTCACAAATAGTCGTTACACATGGAGCAATGGGCGGGATAATTACAATCTGTTTATCTCTTGTTGATCAAGGCGATGATATAATTCTTCCAGAGCCGACTTATCCTGTATATAAAGATATTGTAAAATTTTGTAGAGCTAACGCTGTATTTGTTCCTGCTTTTTTTGAAAAACAAAAGGGTGAAAAAAGATATTGGGAATTTGATTGTGATAGAGTTATAAATTCTATAACGCCAAAGACAAAGATGATTATTCTTCCCAACCCTTCGAATCCAACAGGAACCTGTCTTACATCACAAGATATTAAATCACTTGTAGATACTTGTAATAACAGGGGAATATATCTTTTAAGTGACGAGGTTTATGAAAATTACGTTTTTGAAGATAGTTTTAATTCTGTAACCCGTTATATTCCAGAGTCTGAATTTATAATTCGTGCAGGCTCTTTTTCTAAAAATTTTGCAATGAGTGGTTGGCGTGTTGGGTATATAGTTTCTTCATTAAAATACACAGATGTTTTTTCTGCTGTACAAAGTGGGACAGTCTGTTGTCCAAATGCTATAGCACAATATGCGGCTCTTTATGCACTTGATCATAAAGAGCTTATGAATGAGCAAATACAGAAAGTAAAAATAGGGAGAGAACTTTCTTATAGACTTTTAAGTCCGTTAGAAAAGGCTGATGTTTTATCTTTATCGCAGGGACATGCAGGCTTTTATCTTTTTCCAAAGACTTGTGAAAAATCTAGTAAAGAGCTTGCTTTTGATTTGTTAAATAAAGAGCATGTAGCTATATCGCCAGGAATAGACTTTGGGCCTTCTTTTGGTTCATATTTTAGATTATGTTTTGCAAGAGAACCACATGTAGTACAAGAGGGTTGCAAAAGAATAGTTAATTATTTCCAGAATAGATATAACATTTCAAAAGATATTTTTGGGCAGGTTAATGTTTAATTTTTAAAAATATAAAAATATAAAAAGAAAAAAGAGAATGTGAAAGAGTGGTATAAATACAGTATAGAAGAGGTCTCTAAACTATTAGAGACCTCTTCTATAAGTGGGTTATCTAAAGATGTAATAAAAAAACATAGAGATTTGTGGGGTGAAAATAAGCTTCCAGAATCACATGGTTTGCCCTGGTTCTTTTTTTTATTAAGACAGTTTTCTCATTTTATTATTTGGATTCTTATAGGTGCTATTGTTGTGGCTTCTCTCTGTGGAAGATTTGGTGATAGTATATCTATTGCTGCAATTGTAACACTAAATGTTATTGCTGGATTTATTCAAGAATATGCTGCTGACAGATCTTTAATGGCACTTAAGCGTACTATTATTCGTAATGTAAGAGTTATTAGAGAGTCTAAACTTTATGTTATAGACTCTTGTGATCTTGTTGTTGGTGATCTTGTTGTTTTTGAGGCTGGTGATATAGTTCCTGCAGATGGAAGAATTATAGAGGCTATACATTTATCTGTAGACGAATCTATTCTTACTGGTGAATCTGTTCCAGTATCGAAAATTTCACAATCTATAGGTGATTTACAAGATGATAATTCTAAAAATATGTTATTTATGGGAACTACTATTGTTAGGGGAAAGTGTAAAATACTTGTTGTTTCTACAGGGCTTAATACTGTTATGGGAAATATTGCTCAAACTCTTAAAAAAACTAGAGAAGAAAAAACTCCTATGCAGGGGTATATAGAAAAATTACTTTTTAAATTAATTTTTTTATATCTTTTTATAATTTTAATAATTTTTTTAATTGGGACTTTTCGAGGGGTGAATTTAGTTTCTATGTTGCTTATTTCTGTGAGTTTTGCTGTTGCTGCAATTCCAGAGGGATTACCGGTTGCCATAACAATAGCATTGGCTGTAGGTGTTCGTAAGATGGCAAAACGTCACGCTTTGGTAAGAAAATTTTCAGCTGTAGAAACTTTAGGTATGGTAACTGCACTTTGTACAGATAAGACAGGGACAATTACCAAAAATGAACTTATGGTTACTAAAATATGGGTTGATGGGAATATTTATAATGTAACTGGAACGGGATATTTACCTGAAGGAAAGTTTTTATTAAATAATAAATATATAGACGAACTTAAAGAAGATAGTCTTAAAAATCTTTTGACTTATAGCTCTTTGTGTAATAATGCTTTACTTGTTCAAGAGGGTGCTTCTTGGAAAATTATAGGTGATCCTACAGAAGGGGCACTTTTAGTTGCTGCACATAAAGCTGGTATAACATCTGAAAAACTTATTTGTAATTGGGCTCGAAAGGATGAGTTTCCATTTGATTCTTTGCAACGTAGAATGGGCGTTATATGCAATAATAAAAATAATAACAGAATTTTTATTATTAAAGGGGCCCCTGATGTTATTTTGTCATCCTGCACGAAAATATATAATAACGGTACTATAAGAGAGATAACAGATTATGATAGACGTTTTTTTCTAAATATTAATCTCTCTTTTACTCAAGAGGCATTAAGAACACTTGCCTGTGCCTATTGTGAAATTATAAATAGTGATAACGCTTGGGAATCAGAGTTTGTACTTTTAGGTCTATTTGGTATGAAAGATGTGCCAAGACTAGAGGCATATAGGGCTACTGCAATATGCAAACAGGCTGGAATTTTACCTATTATGGTTACGGGGGATAATGAAGGGACCGCTCGGGCCATTGCTACAGATGTTGGAATTATTTCTCAGGGAAGAGGAGTTATAACTGGTTTAGAATTAGATAAACTTTCTGATCATGTTCTTGTTCAAAGGATAGAGAATTATTCTGTGTATGCTCGTGTAAATGTATTTCATAAGGTTCGTATTGTAAAAGCTTTGCAGACTAAAGGGCATATTGTTGCTATGACGGGAGATGGTGTTAATGATTCTATTGCTGTAAAGGCTGCAGATGTAGGAATAGCTATGGGACTTAGAGGGGCTGAAGTTACAAAAGAGGTGGCAGATATGGTTATTACAGATGATAATATTTTATCAATTACTCATGCGATTGAAGAGGGTCGTGGTGTTTTTGCAAATATTATGAAATTTATTTTATTTCTTGTGCCACTTAATATAGCAGAGTTATTTATAATTTTTACTGGTGTTCTAATTATGCCGGTCAAAATTATAGACTCTTTTGGCGTATTACTTACACCTATTCAACTGCTTTGGATTAATTTAATAATAGATGGATTTTTGTCGATCTCTTTAGCATTTGATCCTGTTGATTTCTCTGTTATGAAAGAGGACCCTAAAGATCCTCTTGCGCGTATTCTATCAAGATCAAATATCACAGAACTTTTTATTGTGGCGTTTATTTTAGCTGGTGGAATAATGTGGTTATATCATTATACCTCTTTTATCTCATTTCAATATGCTCAAACAATGGTGTTAACAGCAATTGTTTTTTTCGAAATTGGTAGAAGTATAATAATTCGTGGGATTAGAGCATTAAGCCCAAGGGCTAATTTATATTTTTTTATCTCTTTAATATCTGTTTTTATTGCCCAAAGCTTTATTATATATAATAAATTTTTTGGTTTTATTTTTAACACTATTTCTCTTTCTATTAGTGATTTAGGAATTCTTTTGGTATTTGTCTCTTTTTTAGTTGTACTTACATTTTTTGTAAATAAACTTTTTTTATTTTATAGAAGAAGAATCATTGTAGAAGAGTAATTACTCGCATCTGTTCATCTTCTTCAGGCTTTATAGAACTTCTCTCCCCTGTGATCCAATCTATTGGTATTTCTCTTAGTGTTGGATCGATGTAAAATCTCTTTTTATAAAAGTGTATAGACCTATAAAGATTCAACCAGATTGGAAATGCAGTTTTACTGGCAAATCCGTGTGATCCCATTGGGTTACCGTCATCTCGTCCAACATATATTGCTGTTGTAAGTTCAGGCGTTGCACCAACAAACCACATTGTTACCGCACCATTTGTAGATCCAGTTTTACCGATAGATTCTGAGTTAATCCAGTTGTTGTTAGCAAGAAGTTTAGCGTTAAGGCTCATGCGCCAAGAAAGCGCTTTAACCATTTTGGAATTTATAATGCTATCAAGTACTTTTATTGGTGTAAAATTATTATTTTGCCATATTTTTATATCGTTTGTGTCTTTTACATATTCTATAAAATATGGTTTAACGTAAAAACCATTATTTGCAAAAACATTAAAAGCGGCACAGTTTTCTTCTGGTGTCACTTCAAGTGTACCTAGCGCTGCAGAGGGGAGTAATGGGAGCTGGGATATTATCCCAAAGTTTTTTACAAAGTTTATAATCTCTGGCGACATTAATTTTAAAAATAACTTTATTGTAATAATATTATTCGAGAAAGTAAGGGCTCGCACAAGTGTCATTGGTCCTTCAAAATCATCATTCCAATTTTTGGGCTTATATTCTTGGCCGTTGGGCATAACGATACTTATTGGTTCATCAGCAAGCACAGTATTAAGCTCTATTCCCTTACTTAATGCATAAGAATAAAGAATTGGCTTAAATGATGACCCCATTTGTCTTCGAGCCTGAAAAACCCTATTATATTGTGAAAGATGAAAGTCAAAGCCACAAACTAACGCTTTAATTTGCCCACTTGTTGGTTCTATGCTTATAAGTCCCCCATTTATCTGCTCACCAATCTTCTTTCTTAGTGGGGATAGTGTTTTTACAAATGCCTTTTCTGCAGATTCTTGTATATCTAAGTTTAGTGTAGTTTTTATCTTTAGCCCTTTTGTGTAAAGAGCTTCTCGTCCCCATATTCTTTCCGCCCAATTTCTTATCCATTCTTGTATATAAAGGCGTATTGGGCGACCGGGGGTATGATCAAGAATTGTTAACTTTTTTTGTTTAGCATCTTCGCACTCTTTTTTTGTTATAAAACACAGATTACACATGCTTGAAAGAATAATATCTCTTCTTTTTTTAGATGAATTTGGAGAATTAAGAGGAGAATAATATCTAGCAGATCTTGTGACTGCCGCAAGTGTTGCTGCTTGATCAATAGAAATTTCTTTAAGGGATTTATTCCAAAATCTTCTGCACGCAGCCTCTACGCCATAGATCCCTTTGCCAAAATATAGGGCATTAAGATAAAGTTCCAATATTTGCTCTTTACTTAACTGTCTTTCTAACTGTATGGCAACGAAAACCTCTTGAATTTTTCTTAAAAAAGTTCTTTGGCAAGAGAGAAACATTGATCTTGCAAGTTGTTGAGTGATAGTACTTGCCCCTTGCACTTTTCGTGCATGATAGATATTTACTAAAAGCGATCTTAATATTCCTCTAAAAGATATCCCAGGGTGGTTAAAAAAGTCATGATCTTCTGCGGCAATAAAAGCTTTTATTAATATTGGAGGGATTTTGTCGTAAGATATGGGATCTCGACGATCAAGTTCGAATCGTGCTATCTCTCGTCCCTCTTCATCTATAATAATAGAAGGTTTTGCTTTTGTAAGATAATCAAGTGTAGAAAGGTCAACCCAATCTTTTTCACTTAGATAAAATAATGCCCCAAGTGAGACACAGAAAAATAAACATAATAATAAAAAAAATTTTTTAAGCACAAAACCCCTTAAAAATGACACTATAATTTTATATTAAAAGATATAAAGAACAAATATACAGCTATATAAATTAACAAAATTATTGAGTTTTATCGATTGGGTGAGTTATATCTTTTTTAATTGGCAATATTATCTGATTGCATCGGGGGAGATTAAAGGGTTAATCGTAATTAATTATACGGGGGCTTTATGTACAGGCTGTTTAGGGAAAACAGGGGGCGAGTCTTTATAGGGATTTTAATTAAAATATATATATTTTTTTGTACCAATAATTTTTTATATCCTATATGTGTAACATTTAAAAATGAGCAAGAAATTTTTATAGGAGACCGTAATAATATCTCTTTATGTGATATAAAGACTCGTGCTGTGCTGTGTTCTAATACTTTAGGCAGATTAGATACAGAAGTTGGTGATGTTGGTATTATCGATAGTCTTACTTGGGATCCGGCAAGAGATTTACTTTTTGTAACAACACGTTGTGGAATGATTGAGGGATTTTATAACAAAATGTTTAAGTGTTCTGGTGATTTACGCAAATTATTTTATGTAAATTTATACTCATATGGGCATGTTTTTATATTTCCAAAGATGGGTAAGATCGCAAGGCTTAGGCATTATGAAGCCTTTGCGCGTGATCCAAGTTGTGATATGCAAGTTTATTGTGATTGTTGTAATTTAGTTATTCAAGATTTGGCTGTAGAAGAATCAGAAGATCAAAATGTTTTCTCTATGTTTTGTAATGACTGGACAAGTGGTGTAGATGTTGTTGATACACCAGATAATGGTATGTTTTTTATTTTCAATAGCCATGGAACAAGAGCAACTGTTTACAGAAAAATGGGTGAACGATTTGTAGATTACCAAATTGGCACATGTGATGATTATTTTACTGAAAGGGTTAAAAATATAACTTGTTCACATAATACCCCTTATGCAATTGTTGATATGTCAAGATGGGGAAGTCTCCATGCGTATGGGGATCATGTTTTTGGATTATTTAATTTTTCCAGTTTAAGATTTGAAAGATTTTTTATTTATGTTCAAGATGATATTTATGGGTTAAACCATAATAGTTTACACTCTTTTTCTTATTGTGAAGGGGATAACTTAGGCGTTTCACAAATAGTTAAGTTGCCAATTAGAGATGATTTAACGCATAAAATATCTGTTAAATCAGTACAGTTTTCTGCACAAGGTAATAGAGTTTTAGTAATATTAGAAGAATACTTTGATCCGTGGGTGCGCATCCCTGCAGATAAACCAAATTTGTATTTTTTAATTTATGATGTTTTAGCTGGACGTTTTTTAGATTGTGTTAGACCATGTTCTTCGCTTAATGCTGCTGAAGTTATATTATCTCCTGAAGGGAATTCTTTGGTTGTAGTAGCACAAAATGGAGAATGGATTACTTATCGAATTGATTAAAATTTTGATTTATATAATATAACTTTTGGAGCTCTTTATGATAAAAAATAAAGTTTTAATTTTTTTTAATGTTTTAGTTTTAGTTTTTTGTGGTGTAGAGACTATGTTTGGGATAATAACATTCTAAATCCTGGAAAAATCATGAACCATTCTCTCCAGAAATTTATAATTTCAGTACTTTTGTTTTTATCTCTATTCTGTTTTCTTGGGCTACCATTTACTCATTGGTGGTTTAACGGAGACGATTTCTCTGGGCTTGCCTTGGGAAAAAACATGCAAACATGGAAAACTTTTTGGTATCACTTTGTAGAAGGTAACGTTAGTAAATATTTCTACCCATCCCATCACCCATCCTATCTCCAATACGGAGCGGCTCCATCCGGTAACTTACATTTTTTTAACATTTACTATCGTCCAATTCAATGCGCCTATTTTGCACTTACTCATTGGCTTTTTAGTTTTAATGCATACAGTTACTACTTAGTCAGTGTCTTTATCCACGCGATTAATACAACACTTTTGTGGAACATGCTTACGTGGTTTACCAAAAGAGTACCTGCTTTATTTTTTGCACTTCTCTTTGCGCTCCATCCTCAAATTGGCTTTCGCTTTGGTGCACCTGCAAATTTTCAATATTACTTCAATGTTTTGTTGCTATTGTTAACTGTGCTTGCGCTCAAAAAATTTTTAGATTCTCGTCGCTATTGTTTTTTATTTTTATCGGTGTTTTGCTATACGATTGCACTATTCACCCGCGAAACAGCAATCGTCTTTTTTGCGCTACTTTTTCTTGGTAGCTGGTTATATCAAAAAAAATTCTCTTTAGCACCGGTTGCCCACAGCGCTGCAGCCCTAGGCTACCTTGCCATACGCATATATTTATACCCATTTATTTTTCCACAGGTTACTTTAGGAAATATAACGAGCACTATACCCGCTGTATATTCAACTATCTGCAGCCGTTTTAGCGAGATTCTTGTTTTTATATACGATACTCTTTCACTTTCGTGGCTCCCCTTTGGACACAAACTACTAAGGCTAAGTATTCTTACATCCGCCGCACTATGCATGATCATTCTTTTTTTGCAAAACAGGCATAAGTTATTGCTCACGTTTCTTGCCATCAGCTACGTTATTATGCTCTGGCCATCTCTATTTGGTGCCTACAGCCCACGATATTTTTATGAAGCATCGCCACTTCTTATGGTGTTTTATGCTACTCTTAAGGGAGGTATTCAAAAGAAACTCTTTATCTTTGACAATTCTTTAACAAAAATCATAATAACTTTTGCGAGCACAACACTCATTTGCCTTTATGCCTTTTTTACTTACACCAATCTTCGTTGTCGCGAAACTAAACTTTTTACTATGAAGCAAGCTTTCATAACACTCGCTCGTGACAAGCAAATTACATCTGGTACCCGTCCATTATGTTTTTTGGCATTCCCTGTAGATGGATTTGGAACTGGCATCGAACAGGCAGCTTGGCTATTTTTGACGCCGTCAAATAATTCTGTTTACTATGATCCATCAACTATGTTGATTCAAACCGATTCAAACATTTTGGAACATGCTGATTGGTACGTGCGATGTGCTCCCTATCACACTAAAAATTATGTAACGATTATTCAGGTACCAAATGGACTGCGTTTCACATTGACAAATTCACAGAAAATAAATTTCGGCAAATTATCCAACTATCTATCGCTTGGAAAGAAAATCGTACACCAAACAACGATTGTCAATGGACAAAAAGTAATCACTGATTTTACGCTCATCTTTGAGCCAAAATACCAAAGACAAAATATTTTGATAATTACGTGGGACTATGAAAAATAAAAAATTTGTTGTTAACGAATGGGAAAATTATCCTCTTCACATTCTAAAGGGAAAAGAGCCCTTTTTTATTTTATGAAAAAGAATAAAATATTAATTTTTTTTAGTTTTATCACATTAACTTTTTGTGACGGGCAAATTGATTTAGAATTAACAACATTCAGACGCGAGGGGGATTATTTTATTGGTTTTGAAAAGTATGTTTCTGTATCGCCTGAAAGCCTTACAGATGAAAAATTTGAAGTTGCTTTAGCTAAAAGTAATATGTATATAGAGGGTGTTGATGATGAAATAATTAGTACCTCTTGGAGTGAAGTCAAAGATTTTGATCTCTCTGGTTGTAAAAAACTTAAAATACTACCAGCATTGTGTAAGTTATCAGCATTGAAATATCTTTTTTTATGCAATTGTACAGGGCTCATTAGATTACCCGATTTAAGAAATAGCTGTGTAGCCCTTGAAATTTTAGACTTACTAGGGTGTACGGGTCTCCCTGCGTCAGTTCGAAGATTTGTCAATGGTAGAGATGAAGTTGAAAGGCTTTTTGCTGAGCTCAAGGCGATAGAATGTCTTTACGTGCCTGATGAATATAAGTGATTAATAAAAAAATAAATAAGATAATTTTGAGGTCTTTTAATTATGAAAAATAAAACGTTAATTTTTTTAAGCGTTTTAGTCTTGGTTTTTTGTAGTATAGAGACTGGGTTTGGAGTAATAATGTTCAAATTTAAGGGTGGCTATAATATTAGACCTGGTAAATATGTTCCTTTATGTCCTGAATGTGTTACAGATGAATCTCTTAAAGAAGCTTTAGCTGAAGGGAATATATACACAGATTCCGTCGTTGATGGCGTATTTCATGAGCCATGGTATGTAGTAACGCGTTTATGTCTTCGTGGTTGTAAAAATCTTGGGATACTACCAAGCTTGGATGAGTTAGTAGGGTTGGAGGAACTTTCTTTATGTGATTGTATAGCGCTTGTAAGGCTGCCTGACTTGAGAAGAAGTTGTCCAAAACTTAAGTTTATAAGCTTATACGGGTGTACAAGTCTTCCTGAGCCAGTTCAAAGATGGGCCGATGGTAAAGAGGAGATAGACAGGCTCTTTGCTGATCTTGAGGCGGCAGGGTGTATTTACGTGCCAAGTGAATAATAATAAAAATATTTAAGAAGGGTTAGCAAGAGGGTGCCACTACTCTACTTTTTTAGTAATCATAAATTTTATTAACATTTGTAATTTTAAATTTATCTTTATTTAATATCTTGTTTATCTGTTTGCCAGTATATTTTCTTGTCTTCTTGTTTTATTGAGCTATTTTGCTAAACTATCCCACTTGTAATTTGGGCCTTAAGGTACAGGGGTTTAGGTGCGTTTTAAATTTATATATATTTTTTGCTTAATTATCTCACACTTTTTTTCTCTCTTTTCACAAGAGCCCACAGTATTTTCAGGGGTACAGGAAGCTCAAGAGATTCAAGAAAAGTATAAAAAAACTATAGAAAAATACTGTAGCGATGAGTATTACGAAAAAATTTCACAAAAAGTAAAAGAGATATCTGAAACGTACACAGACGAATATATCGATAAAATTTTAGATAGAGAGAACAGCCGGCAAAGAGAACAGCTTGAGTTTAATAATAAAGCCCTTTTTGATCTTCCTATTATAAAAACTCCTGATGGGAACCCTATATCTTTTAGAAATAAAGATCTTATGATCTCTGGATTTTTGATAGCAGAATGGCTTTTAGATTACTGGGTTTATCGTTCGTTTATTTATTATGTGTCGCAGGTGATCTCTAATTTTTGTCTTGCTCATAAAGAAAAGGTAAGTGAAAATACTTTTTATAAAAGTTTAAGTGAAGATTTAAATATAAAAATAAAAAGATATCTCTTTGGATTTTTGTTTTTTTATGTCCCGGTAATTATTACACAAAATGCTCTTAAATCTCATCTTATGCTTACCCCACAGGTACAGTGGGAGATAGGGGACAGTTTGGCTAGATATTTTTTTTCTTATAATAACCAGGGTGGAAGTGTAAAAAGTCTCCCTGGTTTTTTTGACTATTTTGGTGGTAAAAAAATAGCAGGAATACCATTGCCCGTAGTGCATTCAACTGGGATAGATATTATATCAGGTGTACTTTATAATTATGATCTTGTGCCTGAGATTTCTAAGACGCTTATCTGGAAAGTTTTTGTTAACATCTCTTTTTTTGTCTCTTTTTTGTTTGTGATTTATAAATATAAGTTTAGCCCAGGATTAGAAAATTATTTTGTTTCTCAGGCAAAAGAGATCTCGCTTGTTTTATATGACAGCACTTATGATAAAAAAACTTTAAAAGAGTTTTTTATAAAAAATATAAAAAAAGAGTGTAAATTTAATTTTGCTGTTTGGGTTTCTACAAAACAGCTTGTGTACACATGGGGGCGCACATTAGAGCTTGCTATAGTTAGTCTCCCTATAGTTATAAATATTTTAAAAATTATTTATAAGGTGAATTATCATGAAGAGTCAAAATAGAGAACACACCAGCTTTAAGTCTGTGTGTTTCAAAAGAAGAAATTATTGGCCCGTTAGAAAATTTGTAAAGTTTTTTTTGTTTTTAATAATTTTAGTTTTCGAAAAAAATTTATATCCCACGCAAGAGGGTCAAACAGATGTTTTTGCTGGAGCACAAAATATTTTAAACATGAAGGATAAATTAGAAGGGGGGCTACGTGAAGAGGCTGAACACTTTCGTACCTATTTTGACCGAAGAAAAGAGGTACTTGATGGAAAAGAGAGAGCGCTTAATGTACGCAAAAAAGATATTAGTACTTTAAGAAGTAAAGATCCTGAAGGTTATAGACAGGAGTTACAAGAGTTAGAACGAGAACAGGCTCGTTACGAAAGAGAAAGAGCTCAGTACGATTATGATTTTAAAAGTGCACGTGAAAGATATGACCGTATTGAACGTATGGGAGAAAATATAGTTGGAGGTTTGTGGGAGGTTATGATGGGAAAAGAGCGGGCAAAAAAAGAGGCCATTGTTGCAGCCGTAAGACAAGATGTAGAAAATCAAGGGCGAATTGATCTATTTCGTGAGCAGTTAAAGACAGATAATCTGGTTAAAAATGGGCTCTTTTATGCGCTAACTGCTGCAGGGGTATTGACTAGTTATTATGGTCTTTCTCTTGTGTATAAATATTTAAAAGCAAAACTATTTGTGCCTACTCTTGTTATTGAATCTTCTCGACATGGGCTATGGGATAGCTTTAGTGAATTTATTTACGGGACTCCTGATAGTTCTCATGCTTTTGATGATATTGTTTTTGCCCCAGAGTTAGAAAAACAGGTAAAACAGATAGCCCAATCTGTTAAAAAAATTCATGAGAATGAAGCGTTAAACTATAGGAATTTACTCTTTTGGGGACCCCCAGGGACCGGTAAAACGCTTGTTGCAAAAACTATTGCACGCACAAGTGGAATGGATTATGCAATAATTCCTGCTGCGCGATTTCGGCAGTATGAACTTGCAGACGCCATAAAGATGTTAAATGAAGTTTTTGATTGGGCAGAGAATGGGAAGCGTGGACTAGCACTCTTTTTTGATGAAACTAGCGCTTTGTGTGCACCTAGAGGGGGCGGTGATAAAGCTGGAGATTTACTTGTAGAGGCGCTTCTTGCTCGTTTTAATTCTAGCTCTAATAAATTTATGATTATTTTTGCAGCTAATAATCCAGAGTTAGATGAGGCTGTCTTAAGTAGAATAGATAAGGTGATTGAAGTCCCTTTGCCTGGTGATTCTGAAAGAGAGCGTTTGATATTACTTTATGTAAAAAAATATCTAACAAAGGGGATCTTAGGGGTTAAAGAGATACTCACTTCTCAAAGAATTATCGAAGCTGTGAAAAGCACAGAGGGATTTTCTGGGCGTGATATAGAAAAGTTTGTTGGTGAACTTTTAAGTAGAGCTATGACAGAGAATAAAACACTTACTGGTGCTATTTGGGATGATGTTTTGCGTGAAAAAATTGTACAGCATAAGCAGACTTTGGAATGGACAAATTCTGTTAACTCAAAAAATAAAGCTCAATACCACAAAGCTTTCGCGTAAGAAATATAGCAAGCATTATTATTGTAGCAAGTGGGCAAACTATAAACCAATAGCCTATATTGTTGGCAAAGAAGTTATACCAGCTGGTTTTTTCAAGAAACATAAAGATAGTAAAGTAGCTTATAAGAAAGATTAAAACAGCTATAATTATTTGAATAGAATAGCGCCATAAAAAATTTAAATAGTTTCCTAAATAAAAGTCGAATTTATATTTAGTGTGCAAGAAATAAAAACAGGAAAACGTAAGAGTTACTCCAGAGATAACTAGAGATGCAGCTATTCCATAAATACCAATTGTTAACATTCCAATAAGATCTCCTAAAATGTTAACAATAGCAGCAGTTAAAATTATTTTTGTTGTTGTTTTTGTATCTTTAAGTGAATAAAAGACATTTAATAAAACTTTATTAAGACAAAAAAAGATTAATCCTGAAACGTAAATACTTAACACAAGCCCGCTTATTGACATCTGCTCTGGTGAGCAGGTGCTTTTAGAGAAAAATAGAGTTGCAAAGATTTGTCTTGAAACAAACATTATAAATATAGTTGTTGGAATAATTACCCAAGTTATTACCTTTGTAACTTCTAAAATATAAAAGTTAAGACGTTTTGGTGCATAGAGTACCATTCTGGAAAAGTGTGTAAGTAAAATACTTGAAATTGCAACACCAAATGTGCCCAAAGGTAGGTTCATTAATCTGCTCCCATAATATAAAATAGAAGGGGAGCCGGTTGGCAAGAACGATGCTATACTTGTCCCCACAAAAAGATTTAACTCTACTATGCTTACACCCAAAAGACATGGTAAAAATTTGGCAAGCACATTTTTGAAAAGTAAAAGGGCCCTTTTGGTAACAAGTCCAAATGAGAATTTATATTTAAGATAAAAATAAAGATTAAATAGTGCTTGAATAAGTCCCCCGGTAACACATCCAATACAAACCCATAATGGGGATAGAGTGTAAGAGAGTGTCAAAGTAAGAGTAATAATATAGGTTATATTCCATAAGACCGGGCCAAATGCTGGGGCGAAAAATTTATTAATCGACTGGAGAGCTCCACTTAGTAGAGCACTACTGGAGATAAACAGAAGAAATAAAAATAATATTCGTAAAAATGGGACCGCATAATTGATTTGAATTTGTGAAAAACCAGGAGCGATAATTTTAATTACGGTGGGGGTAAATAAAAGTACAAAAATATAGAGTAATATAACTATCCCTTCAAAAAATATAAAAGAAATGGTCATAAGTTCATGCGGGTCATTTTTATTTCCATCTTTGACACTTTTTACAAAAGCTGGTACAAAAGATGCACTCATTGCCCCTTCGCCTAAAATGTTTCTAAAAAAGTTTGGAATTTTTATTGAGGTAAAAAATGCATCGGCAATTGCCCCTACGCCAAAAAGTCTAGCAACTAAAATATCACGCACAAACCCGAGCCCCCTGCTTAAAAGGGTCATAATGCCTACGCCGATAGTTTTTTTTACTATAGCTTTTTTATTAAGATAATGGTTCATAAAACCCTAATTTTTAAATAAATAAAATATATAAAGATATATAAAGTTAAAGTATTTAAATTGTTTTTTCAAATGGCTCAAGTATGTGATTGTGTAATCTATACACAATAGACATTTTGTTATAGATATCAGGATCGTGTGAACATAAAATAATTCCCATACCCCATTCTTTTTGTGCATTTAATAAAATATTAATAATTATCTGTGCGTTATCTTCGTCTAAACTTCCTGTTGGTTCATCGGCTAGTAAAAAAGAGGGCTTATTAAAAAGAGCTCGCGCGATAGAAACTCTTTGTTGTTCACCCCCTGATAGATAAGTTGTGTATTCATTTGCTTTATTTTGTACCCCCATAGATAATAAAAGTTCACGAGCGCGTGCTTTGCATTTTTTATAAGACTCTTTTTTTACTAAACCAGGGAGCATAATATTTTCTATAACAGAAAGCTCTTTAATTAAATAATGAAACTGAAATACAAATCCTATGTTTTGTAAAAAAAGAGTTTTTTGTGCGCGCGAAAAAGAGTATATATTTTGCCCATTAAAAGAGATATGCCCAGATGATGGAGCTTCAAGCCCACCAATTATATGCAAAAGTGTAGATTTCCCACTACCAGAAACGCCTGTGATAGAATAGGTTTCCCCTTGTGTAAATATAGTGTTTAAATTATTAATTACCTGTAATTTTTCTTCTCCCTGAAAAAAGTGTTTAAACACATTAAAAAGTTCTATTTTTTGAGCCTGCTGGTTTGACATAATGTTACTCCTAAATTTTTTAGAAAAATCTTTTTGTTATAGGGCCAAAACAGATATTACCAAGATTCTTGCATTGCCAGAAGAAAATACTTTAATATTTGGTTAAGGACAGGCTGAACAGGGGGTTTTAGAGCAAAAGGTAAAAAGACGGCAGGCAAAACAACGTGCTTGCAAAACGGGGAGGGATCTATGGAAACTAAAATATCAGACTTTGTGAGCGAGCAGATAATATCGTTACCGGTAGTTCCAACAATTGATGTTGTTGTCTTTCCTCACATGGTTGTTCCACTTTTAATTCTTGATGAGAAGATTGTAAAGGGCGTTGAAGCAGCTTTTGATGGTGACAAAAAGGTACTTTTGCTTGCCGCGCGCCAGCAAAATGAGGGTTATCAGGGACCTATTGGCATTCAAGATTTATATAATGTTGGTACCATTGGTAATGTGATGAGAGTTATGAATCTTCCTGAAGGCGGCGTAAAAATTTTAGTTCAGGGGATAACAAAGGCTTTGGTTAAAGATATTTCGTCACAAAATGATAGCCTTAAAGCTGATGTTATGGAATTTAAAGAAAGTATACTATTTAATAAAGTTGAGGCTGAAGCACAAGTTAGAAATATCTTGGGGCTTGTTGAAAGACTGGCATCTGTTGGTCATATGTTTAGTCCAGATTTTCAGGCAATTATAACTCAAATACAGGACCCAGAAAGAACGGCAGATTTTATAATTTCACATCTGACAATGACTGTTTTTCAGGCGCAAGATCTTTTAGAAAAAAGAAATATTAATGAATTGTTTGAAGGAATTTATAATTTTTTAAACAGTGAGCTTGAAATCTCTTCTGTACAAGAAAAGATTCGTTCTAATGCACGTGATTCTATTAATAAGTCGCAAAGAGAATATTACTTAAGAGAGCAGATGCGTGCAATACAAAAAGAGTTGGGGGAAGAGGGGGAAATAAACGAAGTAGATGAGTTTAAAAGAAAAATTTTGGAACTAGTGCTTCCTGAAGAGGTGCAATTGGAGGCAACCAGGCAGATTCGTAGGCTTGAGAAGACTGCTCCAGATTCTATGGAGGCCACAGTAATTAGAAATCATCTTGAGTGGCTCTTGGGAATTCCATGGGGGATTTATACAAAGGACAGTAACGATATAAATAAAGCAAAAGAGGTTTTGGACACTTACCACTATGGGCTTGACGAGATAAAAGATAGAATATTAGATTTTCTTTCAGTAAGATTTTTAAAAGAGGACTGTCACACCCCTATATTATGTCTCTTTGGGCCTCCAGGGGTTGGAAAAACTTCTCTTGGCCAATCGGTAGCTCAGTGTTTAGGGAGGAAATATTTTAGAATCTCTCTTGGTGGTGTTTATGATGAGTGTGAAATTAGGGGACACAGGCGAACATATGTAGGCGCACTTCCAGGTAGATTAATACAGGCTATAAAAAAGGCTGGAAGTTGTAACCCATTAATAGTTATAGATGAAGTTGATAAAATTGGTATGTCTAACAGGGGCGACCCTTCGGCTGCTCTTCTTGAGGTTTTAGATCCAGAACAGAACAGTACTTTTTATGATAATTATTTGGGTGTGCACTTTGACATGTCTAAGGTGATGTTTATCACTACGGCTAATGATTTATCTACTATACCTGGGCCATTAAGGGATAGAATGGAAATTATTCAGATTGCTGGGTATACACATGAAGAAAAGATAGAGATAGCTCAAAGACATCTTTTATCTAGAGCAATCAAAAATTCTGGACTAGAAAATCATGGAATTGAGATGGGCCGTGAGGTATTTAGTAAAATAATTAGCTCTTATACTAAAGAGTCTGGAGTAAGAGAGTTAGAGAGATACATACAAAAGTTATGTGCTAAATATGCTCGCACATTTGTTGAAAGCAAGAAGAAAATAGCATTTACTCCAGATAATCTTGAATTATATTTAGGCCCACAGAAAGTTTCTTATGAGACATTCTCGAAGAAGAGTAAGGTGGGTGTCTCTAATGCTTTAGCATGGACACCATACGGTGGGGAAGTACTTCAAGTAGAGGCTGTACTAATGAGGGGCTCAGGCAAACTTATTCTTACAGGGCAGCTTGGTGACGTTATGAAAGAGTCTGCACAGGCCGCCGTAAGTTATGCTAAATCGCATTCAGACTTTTTTGGAATAGATAATAGAATATTTAACGAGTATGACCTACATATACATCTACCAGCTGGTGCTATTCCTAAAGATGGTCCTTCTGCAGGGATAACACTTCTTTCTACAATACTTTCTGTATTTACCGGTCGTGCTGTTAATGGTGAATATGCTATGACTGGTGAGATGAATTTACAAGGGGGTGTGCTTCCAATTGGTGGAGTTAAAGAAAAAATACTTGCAGCCAAGCAACATGGGTTAAAGACCGTTATTCTTCCAAAACAGAACGAAAGAGATGTTGTTGGGCTTGCAAAGCTTTATGAGGGATTAAAGTTAGTATTTGTTGAGAGTGTGGAGGAGGTTCTTAACCACGTCTTGATGCCTCGTGCCTAAATTAAACGCTGTCTTTAAAAATACCGGGCGCAATCTCCCGCCCGGTATTTTTGTGTTTATAATATTCTTATAAGCGTTAAAGTTATATAAAAAAAATAATTTTAAAAAATTTATTTTTTTTATATATACCCCAGTTGCATCCCACTTTGTGTGTCCCCCCTCTTGGGCTTGTAATAAATTTTATAATCTCTTCAAGATATTTAGAACTTAATGAAAAACTAACCCCCTGCGTTACAAGCCAGTGTATTACTACACGATTTTGTAAGACTGGGTCTATAGTATTAAATTTTTTTGTGTTCCCTATTAATTTTTCTTGTGTGTAACTAAAAATATTTTCGAACATTTCTAGTGTTAATTCCTGTAAAAATTTTTCTTCTTGTTGTAGGTGTTTTAGTGTCGAATCAAATTTTTGTTCTATGCGTGTGTCGCACTGTAAAAGTGCTGGAAGTAAAAATTTTCTTATTCTGTTTCGTAAAAATTTTTCGCAAGTATTAGTCTGGTCAAAAACATAAGGGATTTTATGTGCGTCTAAATAATTTAAAATTTCTTGTTTATTTATAAATAATAAAGGGTGAATATAGTTTCCCTCTATCTCTCTTATAGAACACAGGCCGGCCAGTGTTGCTCCCCTTATAAGTCTTATAAAAAACGTCTCTTGCTGATCTTGTCTATGGTGTGCAAGCGCTATTAGGTGCCCATTATGTTCTTTTTTTATTTTTTCTAGAAAGAAACGTCTAAGCCTGCGCCCCTTTTCCTCTAGAGATCCGGAAAGTTTTGGGGTGTACCCAAGCTCACCTGCATGTGAAAATACAAATTTTATTCCCAGTTTTTTACACACTTGAGCACAAAGCTCTACATCTTTGTAAGACTCTTTGCGCCATTGGTGGTCAAGATGTGCTGCGATTAGATCTATTTTGTCTTGAATAAAAAGTTCGTGAAGTATAAGTGTAAGAAAAATAGAGTCGGGCCCACCAGAGAGTCCAATAATTAATTTGGGCCTATCTGGAGTTTTGTCTTTTAACGCGCAAGAAATTAAATTTAAAGTGCGTGAACAGTACTTTTGGATCATTTATGTTTTAAAGTAATATTTTTAAAATTTTAAAAATTATAATAGAAAAAAGTATAAGGGCTTTATCTATTATGACAACTGGGTGTTTTATTCTACTTCGCCAGAAAATCCCATGGCTTTAAAGCCTGGGGATGAATGGCAAGTAGAACCCTTCGAAGCTTCAGCGAAGTAGGGTTGGCTTCGAAGAATTTCGCGCGAAACACCGGCTTTTAAGCCGTTGAGCGCTTCATTATAAAGAGAATGTTACGTGTGCTTTTGTCCCCGATCGTGTTTTTCTTTTTAACATTAATTGATTCTCTTTTGGATTTGCAAAGATATCTTGAAGTGGTAAATAACTTTCATCTTCTAATTTTATCCCATTTAGGTATATGACTAAATTATCTGGATTTTCATTTGCGAGTGCGAGTTTTCTTTTTATATCACTTACTGTGTCATTTGTTTCAGCTATTATAACAAAAGAGAATCGTGAATCCTCTATTCTTATGCTAATTTCTGTGCCTATTGTAAAGAAAAGGGTGTCTGTTTTAGTAGATTGGTCTCTATTTGTCTCTTGTTTAATAGCGTAATCTAAGGGGAATTCTTCGTCATCTTCAAGTTTTTTCCCATTGAGAATTAAAAAAATAGATTCGTGCTTGGCAAGTGGTCCTGTTGAGATTTCTTCTATTTTATGTTTTATTTTTCTGGAGACAGACAGAACCTGTTCCCCTTTGGAAATTTCAATTGAAATGTATAAAACGGATGTTTTGTATGAGAGATTTATTATCTCTGAATAAACAAAAGAAAAAGCAAAAAAAAGTAACAAGCTTAAGAGTTTATTTTTAAAATTTCCCATTTTTTTAGTTTTAATTTTTAAGTTTTTATATTAAGTTTTTATATATTGATAATATATTAAATTTTTTATCTGTAAGATTATTTTAATGTTTTTTGTCTATTCTGTCTAATTGTAATTAAATTATTGACTATTTTGGTTAAGATTTATTAAACTTAAAAATGTGGGAAATCCTTTAAAATAGGAGAGAAAATGACGAAAAGTTATAGAAAAAAAAGAAAACATAATACCCCTTGGAAGATAGAGGGGAAGAATACTAAATATAAAAATTTACATGAAAAACTAAAAAATCATTTTCCCGATAGAGTTTGGGGTGCGCCCCCTGAAAGTTCTAAGAAAAAGGGCCAGCGTATTTGAAGGTAATCTAAATTAATACACAAAATAAAAGTTGTGTTAAAATAAAACCCAATAGAAATCTTGGGTTTTATTTTTTTTAATTATTATAAAGTTTAAAAGAAAAGTATGTTAATAGATGAGTTACGAGAAAAATTAAAATCTGTAGAGCCGGATGTTCAGGCTATTCAGGCCTTTTGGAATAAATCTGGACTTGAAAATAGATTTAGGGAGCTTGATGAAATAGTAAACGATGAAAATTTTTGGCAGCATGCTCAAAGAGATTCTATTTTGCATGAACATCGTAAGCTTAAGCCCCTTGTTGAGGGCTATTATGATATTATAAAAAATTATAAAGAGCATGTAGAACTTGTAGAACTTTTTGCAGATAACGAGTCCCAGCTTAAATCTATTGAGCATGATGTCTATTCTATTTGTCGTAGGGTTACTAAATTCAAAGTAGAATTACTTTTAAATAAAGAGAATGATGACAAGAACTGTTATTTAAGTATTAACTCTGGCGCCGGGGGGACAGAGTCTCAGGATTGGGCAAGCATGCTATTGCGAATGTACCTAAGATTTTGCGAACGTGAGGGTTTTTCTGTTGATATTTTAGATTATCAGGCAGGTGAGGAGGCTGGAATAAAATCTGTAACACTTTTTGTTAAAGGCCGTAATGCTTACGGTTTTTTAAAAACGGAGGCTGGGGTTCACAGATTGGTTAGAATTTCACCATTTGATGCCAATAAGCGAAGGCACACTTCGTTTGCAGCACTTACTGTTACTCACGAAGTAGAGGACGAGAAGATAGATATTAATGAGTCTGATCTTAGAATAGATACCTATAGAGCTGGTGGAGCAGGGGGGCAACATGTGAATAAGACAGAATCAGCTGTGCGAATTACGCATATTCCGTCTGGGATAGTAGTTGCTTGTCAAAATGAAAGATCACAAGGGCAAAATAAACAGACAGCTCTTAAATTATTAAAAGCTAGATTAATAGAGCGTCAGGAGCAGGAGAAGCGCGAAAAAGAGGCATCTATAGAGAAGAAAAAAATAGAATGGGGGTCACAAATTAGATCTTACGTTTTACACCCGTACAAAATGGTCAAAGATCATAGAACTGACTTTGAATCACCACGTCCTGATCTTGTGCTTGATGGGGATTTAATGCCCTTTATAGAAAATTATCTTTTAAGCACAGCTGTGTTGTAATTATTTAAAGATGATGACAGATGAAATCGGCTAATCTTTTTATGGCTCTGTGTACAGCTCTGCCTGAAAATCTCTCAGAAAATTTAGTTTCTTTTTGTGAATCTAGATAATCTATGTTTAATGAATCTGATATAAAAAATAGAAAATTATCATCAGGGTCGCGATAAAATGTAAAGGCATAAACGTGTTCTTCTGGTCCAAATGGAATACAAAGTAAAATAGAAAGAACTAAAGGGTCTTTTGTTGCTTTATAATGTAAGTGTAATTGTGAAACATAACCTTCTATAAAATATCCCAAGCCATCAAATAAAATTTTATTTAGAAACGGGAGTGTTTCTATCATGCTGGTTTTTTTATATTCTTTAGATGTTAATAATGTAATAAATGCGTCAGGGAGACCCCCAATATCTTCACATACGGCTAAAGTTGATCGCCAATCATCACGCTCTGATTCTGGGAATGTACTTAACGCAGCATTTGTAAGTACTCTTTTTGTTTCATTAAAGTGTCTTTCATCTTGAATAAATGTAAGACGTTCTGGTGATTCTTGACATGCTTCTGTTATAGTAAAACTGTTTTTAAACGCGTGAAATACACAGGAGTATTCCTTTCTATCTTGTGATAAAACTTTAAGTTGGTATATGTGTGCATTTTTAATTTTTGGACTTTCTTCTGCTTGTCTTGGCCCAAAAAGTTCAGCCCCTGTTTTATGACGAAGAACAAGTTCTGAATTGTGTTCAAGAAAGTCTATTATGTCTGAAGTTTTAACAAAACAATAGGCTTTTTCAGAAAATAAGATAAATAAAGTAAAAAATAAAAAAAGTTTTGTTAAATATAATCTTTTTTTAAGGGGCATCTTCCCTCCCAAATTAATTTTTTAATAATTATTATTTATAATTGTACTATATCTTAGAACCATAGTCTAGGCTTATTTCAATCTGGAATATAAAGGTGATGAAAATTTATATATTAATCTGGTCTTTAAAGTCTTTACGGATTTTTGTAGAAATGTTATTTTTTCAAATTGTTGTGAAAGTTATTATAAAAGCTTGGTTTTGGAGTAAAAGATTGAAAAAAACATTAAAATTTTTGATTTTAGTTTTTTTATTATTAGGTATTAAAAAAGTTTATGGGATGAATAGAGTTTTTTTATCTGAGCCTATATCTGTTACAGATTATTGTGGAATGATAGGTGGTATTAAGGTAAGTGTTGTTGAAGATTCTGTTGAGCACGTTACTTCTGATGAATTTTATAGAGCTGTGGAGGAAGAATTATCTCATGTTCAAGATGTGTTGTATTTAGATTTACATGGATGTGTGTCTTTAACAAAATTATTGGATTTAAAAAAATTTAAGAAATTAATGTTTTTAGACGCTCACAATTGTATAGGGATTGGATCTGTTGATATTAGTAGTTTATATTATTTAAGAGGGTTAAATTTTAATGGTTGTTCTAATCTTTCATTTGTACATGGGTTGTTGGATGTTTTACTGTTTCCAAGATTGAATTTTGTAGATATTAGGGGGACTCATTTGATTTGTGGTATTGATGAATATATATTGGCTGGCGCAGCTTTAGCTTCACGTGCTGAAAGAGACAGTGTAGGAAGAGCATTTGTTTTGGCTCTTTCTGGGCTTCTTAAAATTGAGTATAAGCGTAGTTGATTAATTATCCTGTCAAAGCAAAATAAAAATGTCCTCTTTTTCTGCAACATGAAAATGTCCTCTTTATTTAAAGAATAAACCATTGGTACGCCTCCATGGATGATTGGGTGATGGGATTTTAGGCCAGCCTGTAGTAC
>Ga0233425_10003156_pt1 | contig 30716 bp, 30 predicted proteins | sample Watercolumn_Towu_2_FD_181712 | JGI IMG/M metagenome (GOLD analysis project Ga0233425, IMG submission 181712) | Freshwater microbial communities from Lake Towuti, South Sulawesi, Indonesia - Watercolumn_Towuti2014_140_MG | ecosystem: Environmental > Aquatic > Freshwater > Lake | place...
CGACACCCTGGCCGATCCCTTCAGGGTCGAGGCCGACTTCAACGACCTCAGCGCCCTCGACACCTTCGGCGTCGCCCTGACCGCCGACTGGGCCATGTCGGACCTGTGGTCGTTCAAGTCGGTCACCGCCTGGCGCTCCATGGATTACGCCAGCCACCTCGACCTCGACGCGACGCCGCTGGCCGTGTTCGGCGTCTACGTCGACGAAGACCAGCACCAGTTCAGCCAGGAGTTCCAGCTGACCTACGCCGGCGAGCGTCTGAACGCCGTGGCCGGCGTCTTCTATTTCGACGAGACTGACCTGACCTATTCCGGCCTCCTCGGCCCGGTCATCAGCCTCGTCACCGGCTCGATCAACGACCAGCGCAACCGCTCCTATGCGGCCTACGGCCAGGCGACTTACGACCTGACCGAACGGCTCAGCCTGACGGCGGGCCTGCGCTACACCTACGAGGACAAGGATTTCCGCCGGACCCAGACCTTCTACGGCCCGATCACCACACCGCCCGAACGCGACGATCCCGGGCTGCTGGTGACCGACATCGACACCGCGGCGAGCTGGGACTCCTGGTCGCCGAAGGTCGGGCTCGACTACGCGATCTCCGAAGACGTCATGGCCTATGTCAGCGTCAGCCGGGGCTTCAAGTCCGGCGGCTTCGACGGCCGCGCCAACGACGCCTCGGGCGCCGCGCCCTACGATCCGGAGACCTTGTGGGCCTATGAGGCGGGCCTGAAGTCGACGCTGATGGACCGGCGTCTGGTCGCCAACATGGCGGTGTTCTGGAACGACTACACCGACCTGCAGCTGTCGAGCTTCTCGGCTGACGGCGGCGGCGGCTTCATCGCCCTTTTCACCAACGCCGGCGCGGCGACCATCCGCGGCGCGGAGCTCGAACTGACCGCGCGTCCGGTCCCGGCGCTGACGCTGAACGCGACGGTCGGCTATCTCGACGCACGGTACGACGAGTACATCGGCCCCGGCGGGGTCGACATCAGCGACCAGCGCCATCTGGTCAACGCGCCGGAGTGGTCGGCGCGGCTCGGCGGCGTCTACGTCGTCGACCTGGGGCCGAACGGCTCCCTGACCCTGGGAGCCGACGCGGCGTACCGCTCCAAGGTCTATCCGACCGTCTCGTCCAGCGAGGTCCTCGCCCAGGAGGGCCACACCCTGGTGGACGCCTTCGTGCGCTGGAGCGACGGCGATGACCGCCTGTTCCTCCAGCTCGGCGGCCAGAACCTGACGGACGAGCGGCATATCGAGCAGGGCTTCGACCTGTCGGACTCGCTGGGATACCAGCTCGCCTATTTCGGCGCCCCCCGCACGGTCCGCCTCACCGCCGGGTTCAGGTTCTGAAATGACCCGCGCGCGAAGGCCCTGGGTCGAGCCGGACACGGCGGCGCTGCTGGCGGCCATGGCCACGGACTTCGCGGGCGCTCCCGCCGAGCCCACGGTCGACGAACGCCGGCAGGGACTGAACATCGCCGCCGGCCTGTACGGCCCGGCGCCGGCGCCGGTGGGTCGGGTCGAGGAGCGGGTCGCCCCGGGTCCCCGCGGACCCGTTCCCTTGCGCGTCTACTGGCCGCCCCGGGCCGAGCGCGACCGTCTCCGCCCCCTGGTGGTGCACATCCACGGCGGCGGCTGGGTGCTCGGGGATCCCGACGGCTATGAGCGGGTCTGCCGGGCCTATTGCGCGGCCGGCGACTGCGTCGTGGTGGACGTCGACTATCGTCGGGCGCCGGAGCACAAACACCCGGCGGCGCTGGACGACTGCCTGGCGGCTCTCGCCTGGGCCGCAGCCAACGCCCGGGCGCTCGGCGGCGATCCGATGCGCCTTGTGGTGACCGGCGACAGTGCGGGCGGCCACCTGGCGGCGGCGACCTGCCAGCAGACGTCGATCCCGGTGGCGCTGCAGATCCTTGTCTACCCGGTGACGACCGCCAGCGCCCACGCCGGCTTCGCCTCGCGCAAGACGCTGGGCGACGGGACCTGGTTTCTCCGCGAGTTCGACATCCTGCGGGCCGAAAGCGAGTATTTCCCGCCCGACGCCGATCGGGAGGCCGCGCCGGCCTCCCCCCTGCTGGCGCCGGCGGAGGTGCTGTCGCGGCAACCGCCGACCGTGGTGATCACCGCCAGTCTGGACCCCCTCTGCGACGAGGGCGCCGCCTATGTGAAGGCGCTCAAACGCGCCGGAGCCGTTGCGCGGGAATGGCGGATCAAGGGGACGATCCACGGCTTCGTCCTGTTCGCCGGCCGCATCGGCAAGGGTCGCGACGTCATCCGCCGCATCGGACGCGCAGTGTCCGGCGCGCGGTTCCGGCCGCCGCGGCCGGGCCGGATCCGCAACTGAGCCGCCGGCGCCGCCCAGCCCCGGCCGCATCGCCGCGGGTCAGATGTGCAGGACGCGCTGCCAGGCGTCGAGCGACGCCTCGTGCATGGCCTCGCTCATGGTCGGGTGCGGATAGACGATGCCGTGCATGTCTTCCTCGGTCGCTTCCATGGTGATGGCGGTGACGAAACCCTGCACCATTTCCGTGACTTCCGCGCCGATCATGTGAGCACCGATGAGGGCTCCGGTCTTCGCGTCGAAGATCGTCTTGACGAAGCCCTCGACCTCCCCGGCCGCGACCGCCTTGCCGTTCACCCGGAACGGGAAGCGTCCGACCTTGATCTCGCGGCCCGCGGCCTTCGCCGCCTGTTCCGTCAGGCCGACCGACGCCACCTGGGGCTGGGTGTAGGTGCATCCCGCGATCGGCGAGACCACGTTCGGCGAGCGGAAGCCGGCGATGTGCTCGGCGGCGTGAATGCCTTCGTGGCTGGCCTTGTGCGCCAGCCAGGGCGCGCCGGCGCAGTCGCCGATGGCGTAGAGCCCCTTCACATTGGTCTCGCCGTGCGGGCCGGTCTTGACGTGCCCCCGGTCCATCTCGACGCCGAGCGCCTCCAGGCCGATGCCGTCGGTGTTGGCGGTGATGCCCACGGCCGAGATGCAGACCTCGCCCTCGAGGGTCTCGGCCTTGCCGCCCGCCTCGATGTCGACCTTCACGCCGGCCGCGGACTTCGAGACCTTCGTCACCCGGGCGCCGACGCGGAACCGGATGCCGCGCTTCTCGAACGCCTTCTGGGCCGCCTTCGACACTTCCTCGTCCTCGACCGGCATGATCCGGTCGACCGCTTCCACGACTGTAACTTCCGCGCCCAGGGCTCGGTAGAAGCTGGCGAATTCCAGTCCGATCGCCCCTGATCCGATGACCACGAACGACTTCGGCAGCCGCTTCGGGGCCAGCGCCTCGCGATAGGCCCAGATCCGCTCGCCGTCCGCCTCGAGGCCGATCTGCGGCAGCGCCCGCGCCCGCGCGCCCACCGCCAGCATCACGGCCTTCGCCTCAACCGTCCGGTCGCCCCCGGCGTTCAGCTTCACGACCACCTTCGGGGCCGCGGCGCCCTTCTCCAGCCTGGCCGAGCCCTCGATCACCTCGATCTTGTGCTTCTTCATCAGGAAGGCGACGCCCTTGTTCATCTGGGCGGCCACCCCGCGCGAGCGCTGGATGATGGCGTCGAAGTCGAAGCCGACCTTCTCGGCCGAAAGGCCGTAGTCCTTGAGATGCGACAGGCTCTCGAACTTCTCGCCGGACTTGAGCAGCGCCTTGGTCGGGATGCAGCCCCAGTTCAGGCAGATGCCGCCGAGGTTCTCGCGCTCGACGATCGCCACCTTCCGGCCCAGCTGGGAGGCGCGGATGGCGGCGACGTACCCGCCGGGGCCCGAACCGATCACGATGAGGTCGAAGTCAGCCATAGGCCCTCCTTGGCGCGAGTCTCCCGCGGGCAGCCTCTTTAACGCGCCGGGGGCCGGGCGGGCCACTCCCCTGCCCTGCAGCGATACAATTTGTCAGGCCATCAGAAAGGCGATGAACGCTTCCACGTCCATGGCCGAGACGGCGACGACGATCGTGGCCGGCATCAGGACGAGCAGCACATAGGCGGCGAGGTGGGCTGCGCCGCGCCAGAGGGCGCTGAACGGCGGCGTCCGGTAGTAGGACGACGCCGCCGCGGTGAAGTACAGCAGATACGGGATGACCACGGGCCAGGCCGGGAAGCCCGGGCCCCACTTGTTCGCCAGGGCGAGAAGGCTGAGCAGGCCGAAGCCGATGACGTGGGCCCACATGGCGAAGACGAGGTGCTCCATCAGCAAGCGCCGCCGGCCGAAGAACGGCGCCAGAAGCAGCGCATAGAGCGGCATCAGCAGCCACAAGGCGTTCGGCAGCCACGCCGCCAGCCGTTCGGAGATCAGCGCCTGCTCCCGGTTGCTCTGGATCTCGTAGAGCAGGTTCTGCCGGTCGCGTTCGGTGACCGCCTGCGCCGCCGCCGCGCGCAGGGCCGCGGTCACGGCCGGATCGATCGTCGGCTCCACCCGACGCCGCATCCACAGTTCGCCCTGGGCGACGTTGTCCATGTGCACCGTCGCGCCATCAGGGTCAGCGACGGCGGTCACCGGCCGTCCCGCGTCCACCGGGCGCGCGACGAACTGGTAGAGGGCGACGTCCGCGAACCCCAGGGCCAGCAGGAACAGCGCCGTCGCCACGACGAACAGCTTGGTGGGTGTCTGGTAGCGACTGCCTGCGGCGCTGCGGTACGCCTCGAGCAGGCGGCCCGGCGCGGTCGCAAGGGCGATCAGGGTGCGGGCGGTGCGGCCGTCGACGAGGCTGCCTTCCGAGAAGGCCTCCTCGACCCAGTCGCGCAGGGGTCGGGGGCGATCATCCGAGTCCTGGCCGCAGGCGTGGCAATAGCGGCCGTGGAGCGCCGCCCCGCAGGCTCCGCAGCCTTTCGGATCGCCGGTCGGCGTCGCCTGCGCGGCCGCGTCGGTCATCCCCCCCCTCCCGTAGCCCGCATTGCGGGCCCGCGCCGGCCTCAGGCCAGCATGGTGACCGGGTCCTCGATCATGGCCTTGAACACCTGCAGGAACCGGGCGCCGACGGCCCCGTCGACGACCCGGTGATCGCAGGTCAGGGTCACGGTCATCACCGTCGCCACCGCCAGCTGGCCGTTCTTCACGACCGGCCGCTGCTCCCCTGCCCCCACGCTCATGATCGCGCCCTGGGGCTCGTTGATGATCGAGGCGAAGGCCTTGATCCCGAACATGCCGAGGTTGGAGACCGAGAAGGTGCCGCCCTGGAACTCCTCGGGCTTCAGCTTGCGGTCGCGGGCGCGTTTGGCGAGGTCCTTCGACTCGGTCGCGATCTGCGACAGGGTCTTGGTCTCGGCCTTGCGGATGATCGGAGTGATCAGCCCGCCGTCGATCGCCACCGCCATCGCCACGTCGGCGTGGTGGTGCATGGCGATGCCTTCGGGCGAATAGCTGGCGTTGGCCTCCGGCACCGCCTTCAGCGCCATGGCCGAGGCCTTCAGCACGAAGTCGTTGACCGAGACCTTGATCCCGTCCTTCTCCAGCATCGCGTTGACCTTCGCCCGCGCGGCCAGCAGGCCGTCGATCTCGCAGTCGATGGTGAGCGGGAAGTGCGGCACGTCGCGGAAGCTGTCGGTCAGGCGCCGGGCGATGGCCTTGCGCATGCCGTCCAGCGGCACGAGGTCGTAGCTGCCGTCCGGAATGCCCATCTGCGCCAGCGACAGGACCTTGCGCGGCTCCGCGCCGGCCTGGGCGCCCGCGGGCGCGGCCGCGCCGCCCTTGCCGGCGGCCTCGACGTCGCGGCGCACGATGCGGCCGCGCGGGCCGGAGCCCTTGATCGATTTCAGATCCAGCCCGGCCTGCGCGGCCAAGCGACGCGCCAGCGGCGAGGCGAACAGCCGGCCGCCGTCCTCCGACGTCGCGGGAGCCAGGGTCGACGCCGCGGCCTTGACGCCCTGCGGCGTGGCGACGGCCTGGCCGCTCTCATGTCCCGCGGGGGCGGGTTCGGCCTTCGGCTTTGCGACGTCGGCCGGCTTCGGCGCCTCGACCGGCTTCGGGGCCGGCGCGCCGCCCTCCCCCTTCAGCCGCGCGATCGGCGTGTTGACCTTGACCGCCTCGGTTCCCTCGGGGACGAGGATCTCGGCCACCTCCCCCTCGTCGACGGCCTCGACCTCCATGGTCGCCTTGTCGGTCTCGATCTCGGCGATGACGTCGCCGGCCTTGACGGTGTCGCCGGCCTTGACGTGCCATTTGGCGAGGACGCCTTCCTCCATCGTCGGAGAGAGGGCGGGCATCAGGATATCGGTCATTTCGCCGCTCGCGCCTTGGTCTCTGCCACCATCTCCAGACCATCCTGCCAGCCGGCCAGGATGTCGGAGAACGCCTTCTCCGGATCCATGCCCACCGCCCGTTCGTAGGCGTTGGAGTAGTTCCACGCCAGCTCGGCGAGGATCAGCCCGATGAGCCGCGGGTCCCGGGCGGCGGGCCGGATCGTCATCTGCGGCCGGTTGCGACACCACCAGACCCGGGCCAGCTCGGCCACCTCGGTCTCCTCCTCGAGGAGGACCTCGTCGGGGATCGGCAGGCTCTGGTTCTCGATGCTCATGCCATCACCTGCTTCACGGCTGCGACGATCCGGTCCACGCCCGGCAGGGACAGCGCCTCCAGATTGGCGGCGTACGGCAGCGGCACATCCTCCTGGTGGACGCGCAGCGGCGGCGCGTCGAGGTAGTCGAACGCGTGCTCGATGACCCGGGCCACCACCTCGGCGCCGACGCCCATCGGCCCCCAGCCCTCTTCGGCCGAGACCAGGCGGCTGGTCTTCTTCACGCTCTCGACGATGGTCTCGTGGTCCAGCGGGCGCAGGGTGCGCAGGTCGACGACCTCGCAGGAGATCCCCTCCTCCGCCAGCGCCTCCGCCGCCTGCAGGGCGAAGCCGACCATCCGGCTGTGGGCGGTGATGGTGACGTCGGTTCCCTCGCGGCGGACCTTGGCCTTGCCGATCGGCAGGACGTAGTCCTCGACCTCCGGCACATCGAACTCCAGCCCGTACATCATCTCGTGCTCGAGGAAGACGACGGGGTTGGGGTCGCGGATGGCGGCCTTCAGCAGGCCCTTGGCGTCGGCCGCGTCATAGGGGGCGATCACCTTCAGGCCGGGCACCTGGGCGTACCAGGCCGAATAGTCCTGGCTGTGCTGGGCCGCGACGCGGGAGGCGGCGCCGTTCGGGCCGCGGAACACGATCGGCGCTCGGATCTGGCCGCCCGACATGTACAGGGTCTTGGCCGCCGAGTTGATGATGTGGTCGATCGCCTGCATGGCGAAGTTGAAGGTCATGAACTCGACGATCGGCTTCAGCCCGGCCATGGCCGCGCCGACGCCAAGGCCGGCGAAGCCGTGCTCGGTGATGGGGGTGTCGACCACCCGCTGGGCGCCGAACTCCTGCAGCAGTTCGCGGCTGACCTTGTAGGCGCCCTGGTACTGGGCGACTTCCTCGCCGATCAGGAAGACCGCCTCGTCGCGGCGCATCTCCTCGGCCATGGCGTCGCGCAGCGCGTCGCGGATGGTGGTCTTGACCAGCTTCGCGTCGGCCGGGATTTCCGGGTCGCGCAGTTCGACCTTCGGGCTCGGCGTCTGCGGCGGGGCCTTTTCCGGATCGCCGGACTTCTCCTCCGCGGCCTCGGGCTTGGCCACCGGCGCCTGGACCGAGGCGGCGTTCTGCGCCGGCGTCGCGTCCGCGTCGTCCCCCGACAGCCGGGCGATCGGCGTGTTGACCTTCACGTTCTCGGAGCCCTCGGGCACGAGGATCTCGAGCACCTCGCCCTCATCGACGGCCTCGACCTCCATGGTCGCCTTGTCGGTCTCGATCTCGGCGATCACCTGGCCGGCCGACACGGTGTCGCCCGCCTTGATGTGCCACTTGGTGAGGGTGCCTTCCTCCATCGTCGGAGACAGCGCCGGCATCAGGATGTCGGTCACGGATCAGGCCTCCACGTAGACGTCGGTGTAGAGCTCGGACGGATCCGGCTCCGGGCTCTCTTGAGCGAACTGGACAGCTTCCGCCACGATCGCCTTGACTTCGTTGTCGATGGCCTTGAGCTCGTCCTCGGTGGCTGAGGCCTGCTCCAGCAGCATCTTGACGTGCTCGATCGGGTCGCGGGTCTTCTTGACCTCGTCGACCTCCTCCTTGGTGCGGTACTTGGCCGGGTCCGACATGGAGTGGCCGCGGTAGCGGTAGGTCTTGACCTCGAGGATGTACGGGCCGCCGCCCTCGCGGGCGCGCTTGACCGCGCGGGCCGTGGCGTCGCGCACCGCCAGCACGTCCATGCCGTCGACCTGTTCGCCGGGGATGCCGAAGCTGGCGCCGCGCTGGCTGAGGTCGGTCGTCGAGGACGAGCGGTCGATGCTCGTGCCCATGGCGTACTGGTTGTTCTCGATGATGTAGATGGCCGGCAGCTTCCACAGCTGGGCCATGTTGAAGCTCTCGTACACCTGGCCCTGGTTGGCCGCGCCATCGCCGAAGTAGATGAAGGCCACGGAGTCGTCGCCGCGGTACTTGCCGGCGAAGGCCAGGCCGGTGCCCAGCGCCACCTGGGCGCCGACGATGCCGTGGCCGCCGTAGAAGCCGGTCGGCACGTCGAACATGTGCATCGAGCCGCCCTTGCCCTTGGACGAGCCGCCGATGCGGCCCGTAAGCTCGGCCATGACCTCCTTCGGATCCATGCCGGCGGCCAGCATGTGGCCATGGTCGCGGTAGCCGGTGATGATCTTGTCGTAGCCCTGCTTCACGCTCTCCTGGACGCCGACCGCCACCGCTTCCTGGCCGATGTACAGGTGGCAGAAGCCGCCGATCAGGCCCATGCCGTACAGCTGGCCCGCGCGCTCCTCGAAGCGGCGGATCAGCACCATCTCGCGATAGTAGCGCAGCAGGTCCTCCTTGGAGGCCCGGGGCGTGTTGGGAATCTTCGTCGAGGTCGCTTTAGCGGCGGCTTTCGCCATCCGTCATCTCCCGGCTGGACCCCGCCGGGCGGAGCCTCTTGTCGTTACGGAAAGGGGCTTTAGCAGCCTTCGTTCCCGAAACGCAAAGCGGCCCGGTGAAGCTGTAACTAAAGTTCACGATCTGGCGGCGGAGGCCCGTTCCGACACCGGATGGGAGACCCGGATCACATAGTCGCGCGGGTCGGCGAAGCCCAGGACGGCGCGGGCGCGTTCCTCGAGCAGGTCGCGGGACAGGCTGTCGGTACGCAGGTAGCGGACACGGACCTCGAGATCGCGGCGCTCTTCCATGATCCGCGCCAGCTGGGCCTCGCGGCGCAGCAGCAGGGCCTCGCGCTCGCCGCCGCCCAGCAGGCCGCGCTCGCCGGTCAGGGCCTGCACCCCCAAATAGGCGATCAGCAGCAGCAGCACGCAGGACGGTAGATAGGGCTTCATCCGCTCGGGCACTCGGACGCTCCTTCTGAGCGCGGACTCGTGATTGACCAGTCCTGACCGAAAATGCCTAACGAACCGTAGCTTGACCGCAGGTTTTGCGGTCGCGCCCGCCCCTATTTCAGCAGCATGCCGTCGCCGTAGTAGGCGCCCTGGTCACCCAGCATCTCCTCGATGCGGAGCAGCTGGTTGTACTTGGCCGTGCGGTCCGAGCGCGCCAGCGAGCCCGTCTTGATCTGCCCGCAGTTGGTGGCCACGGCGAGGTCGGCGATGGTCGAGTCCTCGGTCTCGCCGGAGCGGTGGCTCATCACCGCCGTATAGCCCGCGCGCTGGGCGATATCGACCGCATCCAGGGTCTCGGAAAGCGTCCCGATCTGGTTGACCTTGATCAGGATCGAGTTGGCCAGGCCCTCGCCGATGCCGGCCGCCAGGCGGGCCGGATTGGTGACGAACAGGTCGTCGCCGACCAGCTGCACCCGGTCGCCGAGGCGTTCCGTCAGCAGCTTCCAGCCGTCGAAGTCGTCCTCGGCGCAGCCGTCCTCGATCGAGACGATGGGGAAGCGCTCGCACAGGTCGGCGAGGTAGCCGACCATGCCGTCCTGGTCGAAGGTCCTGCCCTCGCCCGACATCACATACTTGCCGTCCCTGAAGAACTCGGTCGAGGCGACGTCGAGACCCAGGTGGAAGTCCTCGCCGGCGAGATAGCCGGCCGACTGCCCGGCCCTGGTGATGAACTCCAGCGCGGCCTCGGCCGACTGCAGGTTGGGGGCGAAGCCGCCCTCGTCGCCGACGTTGGTGTTGTGGCCGGCGTCCTTGAGCGCCTTCTTCAGGGCGTGGAAGATCTCGGCGCCCATGCGCAGGGCCTCGGAGAAGCTCTCGGCGCCGGTCGGCAGGATCATGAACTCCTGGATGTCGATCGGATTGTCGGCGTGGGCCCCGCCGTTGATGATGTTCATCATCGGCGTCGGCAGCACCCGCGCCGAGACGCCGCCGAGGTAGCGGTACAGCGGCAGGTTCGAGCTGATCGCGCTGGCCTTGGCGCAGGCGAGGCTGACGCCGAGGATGGCGTTGGCGCCCAGCCGGCCCTTGTTCGGGGTGCCGTCCAGCGAGATCAGCGCCTCGTCGATGCGGCGCTGGTCCTCGGCGTCCATGCCCGACAGGGCGTCGAAGATCTCGCCGTTGACGGCGTCGACCGCCTTCTGGACGCCCTTGCCGCCCCACAGATCCTTGTCGCCGTCGCGCAGCTCGACCGCCTCATGGGCCCCGGTCGAGGCGCCCGAGGGCACCGCCGCCCGGCCGAAGCTGCCGTCGTCGAGCACCACGTCGACCTCCACCGTCGGATTGCCGCGGCTGTCGAGGATCTGGCGGGCGACGATTTCAGCGATGTCGGTCATGGGAGCGGTTCCGTGTACGGCCGTGACGATTGCGCCGTGCTTTAGCCCCGCCGTCGCGAAAGGCCAACCGGCGGGGGCTCAAAGATCGAGGCGCAGGAACGGGTTGCTGTCGGACGCCCGCCCCCCTCCGCGTCAGGCGCAGCCTTCGACGTACTGGATGGAGGGCCCGCCGGCGCGGATCGCCTTCACCGCCCCGTCCTGGCCGATCTCGAAGACGAGGCCGCGGGCGTCCGGATCCTCGACGTAGCCGGCGGCGCCGCCGCGGCTCCACACGGTGATGTACTCCGCCGGCGCCGGCTCGTACTTGTGCGGCTCGCGCCGGGCCTCCGCGCCGTAGGCGGCGGCGATCCCGTCGGCCGGGTCGCCGATCCCGTAGCCCCGCTCGGTCGTCACCTGCGAATCGCGGATCGCGGAGATGCGGGTCAGGCGCCCGTTCTCGATCATCACCAGCAGGCCCTCGGGGGCGCGGGCCGGCCGGAACTCGTCGCAGCTGGCCGGGTCGGGTCCGCCCACGGCGTCCGGGTTCGCATCCTCGCCGAGGGCGGCGACCACCTCGGCGCGGGTCATGCCGATTCGCAGCGGCCCCCATCCGTCGGCCGTCAGGCGCGGGCTCGTCGAAGCGGCCGCCGGCGGCGGCGTGGGTTCCGGCGCCGCCGATTCGGGGGCGGCGGCCTCGGGGGCGGCCGGGTCCGGCGCCCCGCAGGCGGCGAGGGCCAGGACGGCGGAGGCGAGCAGCAGGCGACGGATCATGGCGAGGGCTCCGGCAGGTCGGGCCCCTATCAACGCACGAGAACCGCGCGCCGTCAATCGGCGTCAACGCGTGGAAAGACCTAGTCTTCCTTCGGCGTCAGGACCTGGCGGCCGCGATAGGTGCCGGTCTTCAGGTCGATGTGGTGCGGGCGCTTCAGCTCGCCGGTGTCCTTGTCCTCGACGTAGGCGTTCGTGCCCAGGGCGTCGTGGGCGCGGCGCATGTTGCGACGCGAGGGCGATACTTTCCGCTTCGGAACGGCCATGTCCGTCTCAATCTTCTGGTCGGGCGCCGGAAGGCGCGAAAACAACAGCGGCGGCCCCCGGGAGAGCCGCCACGCGAGCGCGGGCTTATGCATGAAGCCGCCGGGCTTTTCAAGCGCCGCCGCGCGGGGCGGTGACGTTGGAAGATGACCAAATCGAGTCTCAAAGCTTGCACGCAATTCACTGGCTGACCAACGGCCGGCTCCCTACAGCCGCGCTTCCCCGTGAAGACCCGAAGGAACCGACATGTTCACCCGTGTGCTGCTCGCCGCCGCCGCCCTGTCCGCCCTCGCCGGCCCCGCCTCGGCCCAGAGCCTGCTGGAACGCGCCGCCCGCGGGGCGGGGCAGGCCCTCGCCGAGGGCGCCGCCCGGGAGGCCGCGGCGAGCCTTTTCGGCCGCCGGGACCGCCGCGCCGCCGATGGAGCCGCGGCGGAAGCGTCGGACGGCGCGCGGGGCGGCGGCGATGCGGCGGCGGTCTCCGCCTTCGCCGATCCCGCACCGGTGAACTACAGCCCGGCGCTCCCGGGTCCCTACCGTCTGGAGTTCCCGCCGGAGCTCGCGAACGCCGAGCGGGCCTTCGACGAGTTCAACCGCGTCGCCTGCGCCGACTGCGAGGGCGGACGATCCTACGACTCCTGGATCCGCCACCACGTTCCGGAGGTGCAGCCGATGGGGGCGCTCGAGAACCGGGTGGGCGAGATGGCGGTGGGCGAGGCGATCCGATGGACAGGGATTTCCGGAGCCGAACTGGCGCTGACCGTCATCGGCGAGGCGCCCGTGGGGGCGTGGCCCTGCAAGCAGGTGCGCTGGAGCTCGCAGCGGGACGAACGGAGCGCCGAGCGGCTCGGACTGTTCTGCTACGGCAAGAAGGGCGACTATCTGGGCGAGGGCTGGGTGGAGGTGCTCTGAGCGGCCTCCCACGCCGTGCGGGCCAGGGCGTAGTAGACGCTGTCCTTCCACTCGCCGCCCACGTTCCAGGTGCGTTCGCCGAAGCCCGTCCGCACGAACCCGAGCTTCTCGAGCAAACGGATCGAGCCGGCGTTGTCCGGATCGACGTCGGCGGTGAGCTCGGCGAACGGCAGGGTGGCGAAGACGTGGGCGATCGCCGCCGCGGCCGCCTCGAAGGCGAGGCCCTGGCCCCAGTGGTCCGGATGCAGGATGTAGCCGATCTCCGGCGGCTTCCAGAACCCGACCTTGCCGATCACCGCCCCGTTGCGCTCGATGACGAAATCCGGATGTCGCGGACCGTTGGCGATCATGCTGTCCAGCCAGGCGGTGGTCTCGTCCAGCGACGCGTGAGGCGGGGTCGACCACCAGCGGGTCGCGCGCGCATCCGACAGGACCGCGTGCATCGCCGCCAGGTCGTCCGTCCGGGCGGACCGCAGCTTCAGGCGCGGGGTGACGATCTCCATGCGTCAGCGTCGCCGTACGCGACGGCCGGGGTCAAGCCAGCCACCGGGCCAGCACCACGAAGGCGAGGTCGTCACGCCTGGGCAGGCCGAACCGCGGGTCGGTGGCCGGGAAAGGCCGCACCTCGCCCGTCGGCAGATAGCCGCGGCGGGCGTACCAGTCGATCAGCTCGACGCGCTGGACGATGACCGTCATCTCCATGCGGCGCGCGCCGAACTGCTCGACGGCGTGTCTCTCGGCCGCCGCGATCAGACGCCGTCCGAGCCCGGAGCCCTGCAGCAGCGGATCGACCGTCAGCATGCCGAGATAGGCCAGGCCGCCCCGCCGGTTCGAGACCTGCACGCAGCCCACAGCCGCACCGCCGCGCTCGGCGACGATCACCGCCTGGGTCGGATCGGCGAGGATCGTTTCCAGCGAGGCCAGGTCGATGCGCTGGCCGTCGAGCAGGTCGGCCTCGTGGGTCCAGCCCCGGCGGGCGCTGTCCCCCCGGTAGGCCCGGTGGACGAGCGGCTGCAGGGCGACCGCGTCGCCCGGGCGGGCCAGCCGGAAGTCGGAATCATCCATCGGAGAGCATCCCCGCCACGGCTTCGCCGATGGCCAGCGAGCTGGTCAGGCCCGGGCTCTCGATGCCGAACAGGGCGACGAGGCCGTCGAGGCCGTGGTCGTCCCGCCCGCGCAGCTGGAAGTCCGGTTGCGGCTCGCCGGGGCCGTGCAGCTTGGGCCGGATGCCGGCGTAGTCCGGGGTCAGGGCGCCGTCCGGCAGCGCCGGCCAGAACCGGCGGATGGTGCGCTCGAACGCCGCCGCGCGGGCGGGATCGACGGAATAGTCCTCGACGTCGACGTACTCCAGGTCGGGGCCGAACACCGCCTGCCCGCCCAGATCCTTGCGGTAATGGGTCCCCAGCGCTCCCGGGATCGGCGGCGGATAGACCAGCCGGTCGAAGGGCGCCTTGCCGGCCAGCCGGAAGTAGACGCCCTTGCCGAAATGGCCGGCCGGGATGCGGTCGGCGGGGTAGCCGTCGATCCGTCCGGCGGCGTCCTGCGCCCCCAGCCCGGCCGCCGTGACCAGCAGGCGAGACGTCAGGGTCGCCCCGCCCTCCCCGCCCGCGGTGATCGTGAACCCGCCGCCCGACAGCGGTTCGGCGCGTTCGAACGGCGTGGAGACGACGACCGACCCGCCGGCGTCCTCGATCTCGCCCTGCAGGGCGAGCATGTAGCCGTGGCTGTCGAACACGCCGCTCTCGGGCGACAGGATGGCGGAATGGACGGCGAGCGCGGGCTCCAGCGCCCGGGCCTGGGCGCCCGTGAGGTGCGCCAGGCCCTCGACCCCGTTGGTCGTCGCCTGCTCGAAGATCGCCTCGATCCGCGGGGCCTCGGCCGCCTCGGTCGCGACCACCAGCTTGCCGCACCGGCGGTAGTCGACCTTGCGGCTGTCGAGGAAGGCGTAGAGCGCCCGTCGGCCCTCGACGCAGAAGCGGGCCTTCAGCGACCCCGACGGATAGTAGAGGCCGCCGTGGATCACCTCGCTGTTGCGCGAGGAGACGCCCTGGCCGATGGCCGGCTCCTTCTCCAGCACCAGCACCGTCAGCCCGCGCCGGGAGAGCGCCCGCCCGCAGGCGAGACCGACCGCCCCGGCCCCGACGACGACGGCGTCGAAGTCGAAGCTCACGCCTTGCGGCCGTAGAGGGCGTCGGCGCGGGCCTCGAAGCAGTGCATCAGCTTGCCGACCGCGCGGTCGAAGTTGGCCTGCAGCATCATGTCCAGCAGCCGGGCCCTGAAGGCGAAGTCGATGAAGAACTCCACCCGCGCGCCCTCCGGGTGCGGGAAGAACTCCCAGCGGTTCTTCAGGTGGTGGAACGGGCCGCGCAGCAGACCGACCTCAACCTTGGGCGCGTTGCGATCGTGCCGGACCCAGGTTGAGAACCGCTCGGTCAGGAAGGAGAAGCCGACGCCGGCCTCGGCGTCCAGCACCGACACCCCCGGTGCCTCCTCGCGCTCGTTCCAGACGCGCATCGAGGTGACCCAGGGGACGAAGTCGGGATAGGCGCGCACGTCCGCCACCAGATCGGCGAGCTGGTCGGGCTGATACGGCAGGATCCGGGTGACGCGGTGAACGGCCAAGGCGGCTCAGCGTCCGCTCTGCGCCATCCGCGCCGCTTTCAGCCGGGCGAAATCCTCGCCGGCGTGGTGCGAGCTGCGGGTCAGGGGCGAGGACGACACCATCAGGAAGCCCTTGGCCCGGGCGATGGCCTCGTAGGCCTTGAACTCCTCGGGCGTGACGAAACGGTCGATGGCGGCGTGCTTGCGGGTCGGCTGCAGGTACTGGCCGATGGTGATGAAGTCGACGCCGGCCGAGCGCATGTCGTCCATCACCTGCATGACCTCCTCCCGGGTCTCCCCGAGGCCGACCATGATGCCGGACTTGGTGAACTGGTTCCGGTCGCGCTCCTTGACCATCTGCAGCAGGCGCAGGCTGTGGAAGTAGCGGGCTCCGGGGCGGATCTTCAGATACAGCCGCGGCACCGTCTCGAGGTTGTGGTTGAACACGTCCGGGCGGGCGTCGATCATCACCTCGGCCGCGCCGTCCTTGCGCAGGAAGTCGGGGGTCAGGATCTCGACCGTGGTCTGCGGCGCCTGCAGGCGGATCTGGCGCACCACCTCGGCGAAGTGGGCCGCGCCGCCGTCGGAGAGATCGTCGCGGTCGACGCTGGTAATGACCACGTGATTGAGACCCATCTGCTGCACGGCGAGGCCGACCTTGACCGGCTCCTCCGGGTCCAGCGCGTCCGGCAGGCCCGTCTTGACGTTGCAGAAGGCGCAGGCCCGGGTGCAGGTGTCGCCCATGATCATCAGGGTCGCGTGCTTCTGGCTCCAGCACTCGCCGATGTTCGGACAGGCGGCTTCCTCGCAGACGGTGTGAAGGCCCTTCTCCTTCACGATCGAGCGGGTGGCGTTGTACTGGCCCGAACCCGGGGCCTTGACCCGCAGCCAGTCGGGCTTCTTCAGCACCGCCGTCTCCGGCCGGTTCTGCTTCTCCGGGTGACGCAGCTCGGCGGGCGTCTTCTTCAGGGCGTCGATCAGGGTGACCAAGGCGAACTCGCGCGGCGGGGGCGGGAACCGGCTATGTCGTCCTTCCGCACGGCCATGGCAAGGCGGCCCCGAACCTCACGCAAGGTAACGCATCTTTTCAACGCCGGGTCCGCGCACTAGTTTGCCGCGCCCAGAACAGGCGCGGACAACGCGCCGGCACGGAGGATGAAGGTTTGCGCGTAGCCCTGGACCCGAAGGCCGGCGAGGAGACCATCTTCGACGCCCTCATCGCCGCGCGCGAGCGCTATGGCGACAAGGAGATCCTCGAGGACCAGGATCGCAAGCCGCTGACCTACACCGGCCTGATCCGCGCCGCCTTCGTGCTGGGACGCAAGGTCGCAGCCATGACCGAGCCCGACGAACGCGTCGGCATCCTCCTGCCGTCCAGCATGGGGGTGGTGGTCACCTTCTACGGCCTGCACGCCCACGGACGCGTGCCGGTGATGATCAACTTCACGGCGGGCGAGCGGAACATCCGGGCCGCCATCGCCGCCGCCGGGGTGAAGAAGGTGCTGACCGCCCGCCGCTTCATCCAGCAGGCGAAGCTGGAGGAGCTGGTCGCCGACATCGGCCAGGCGGCGGAGATCGTCTGGCTGGACGACGTGCGCGCCACGATCGGGCTGCAGGACAAGTTGTACGGCCTGATGGCCGGACTGATGCCGAAGCGGTTCCGGGTGAAGACCGAGCCGTCGTCGCCGGGCGTGGTGCTCTTCACCTCGGGCAGCTTCGGCGCGCCCAAGGGGGTGGTGCTGAGCCAGTGGAACCTGGTCGCCAACTGCCGGCAGGTGGCCCAGCATATCCAGCTGAAGCCCGAGTGGGTGATGTTCAACCCGCTGCCGACCTTCCACTGCTTCGGCCTGACGGGCGGCGTGCTGCTGCCCCTGCTGCAGGGGATGAAGGCCTTCCAGTATCCCTCCCCGCTGCACGCCAGGCAGATCGTCGAGCTGCTGCCGGAGGTGAAGGCCTCGATCCTGTTCGCCACCGACACCTTCCTGAACCAGTACGCCCGCGTCGCCGGACCGGACGACTTCGACACCCTCGAGTTCGTGGTCGCCGGGGCCGAGCGGGTGCGCGACGAGACGCATCACCTGTTCAACACCCGCTTCCACGGCCTCAAGCTGCTGGAGGGCTACGGGGCGACGGAGGCCGCGCCGGTGGTGGCGGTCAACCATCCGGACCGCAACCGTCCGGGGACGGTGGGCCAGATCCTGCCCGGAATGGAATGGCGGCTGGACCCGGTTCCGGGGATCGACGAGGGCGGCCGCCTGTTCCTGCGCGGTCCGAACGTGATGGAGGGCTACCTCTCCGCCGACGATCCGATGTCCATCGAGCCGCTCGAGGGCGGCTGGCACGACACCGGCGACATCGTGGACATCGACCCGGAGGGCTACATCTGCATCCTCGGGCGGGCGAAGCGCTTCGCCAAGATCGGCGGCGAGATGGTCTCGCTCACCGCGGTGGAGGGACTGGCCAGCGCGGTCTGGCCCGACGCCCGCCATGCGGTGGTCGCCGTGCCGGACAATCGCAAGGGCGAGAAGCTGGTGCTGGTCACCGACCGCGCCGACGCCGAGGTGGCGCGGCTGGCGGAATGGGCCCGCGAGCACGGGGCGCCCGAGCTCGCGGTGCCGAAGAAGATCGTCCGCGTCGGCGAGGTGCCGGTGCTGGGCACCGGCAAGACCGACTATGTCGCCATCCAGCAGATGGTGGAGCTGGACAAGGCGGCCTGAGCCGGACGCCCGCGGCTCAGGCCGCGAGCTTCCGCGCCGTTTCGGCGACGTAGCGGCCCTGCCAGCGAGCCCCCTCGAGCTCGTTGTCGCTGGGCATGCGCGAGCCGTCGCCGCCGGTGATGGTGGTGGCGCCGTAAGGGCTGCCGCCGGTGATCTCGTCCATCCGCGACTGCCCGGCCCAGGCGTAGGGCAGGCCGGCGACAAGCATGCCGTGGTGCAGCAGGGTCTGGATCAGGCCGATCAGGGTGACCTCCTGCCCGCCGTGCTGGGTGGCGGTGGAGGTGAAGGCCGAGCCGACCTTGCCGACCAGGGCGCCCCGGGCCCACAGCCCGCCGGTCTGGTCGAGGAAGTTCCGCATCTGCGAGGCGGCCGTCCCGTAGCGGGTGCCGGCGCCGACGATGATCGCGTCGTAGTCCGCCAGTTCGTCGACGGTCGCGATCGGGGCCGCCTGGTCGAGCTTGTAGCCGCTCTTGCGGGCCAGCTCTTCCGGCACCAGTTCCGGCACGCGCCGGATTTCGGCCTCCACGCCTTCGACCGACCGCGCCCCTTCGGCGACGGCCTCGGCCATCCGCTCCACGTGGCCGTAGGTCGAGTGATAGAGAACGAGTACGCGGGTCATGATCTGCTCCGATCTGTCTGCAACAGCTACGGTTCTTAATGTGGGCGCGTTGCGCCCGGCGCAAGCCCCCTCGCCGACAATCGCCCCGGACGCAGCGCGGTTCCGGCCTCAGGCCCGATTGATCGGGCAGACCCGGTCGTAGAAGGCCCGGTCCGCGGGGACCTTCTGGCCGCGCGCAAGCCGGAACCGGTGCTCGACCACCATCGCCTGCTGCTCGATGTTCAGCCGGTCCCAAGCGCAGTCCACGTCGAGCGGATAGCGGTACGACTCCGGCCGGTCCCCGGCCTTCAGCTTGCCGGTCAGCAGGTTCACGCCGCGGGCCGCCTGCCAGACGTGGGTCAGTTCGTGGATGAAGGTGGCCTGCAGGCCCAGCGGCGCGGCGGCGATGTCGGCCGGCAGCGAGCGCGCCGGCCAGACGATCCAGTCGCGCCCGAACCAGCGGCCGGGGACGAAGGCGCGGACGACCGGCCACGGGGCGGCGAGCAGGCGCACCACGCTGTAGTCGAGCGCCTCGCCGAAGGCCTCGCGCGCCAGGGCGATTTCGGCCGGAGACAGCCCCCGGATCACGGGGCCGCCGCGACCGGCGGATCGGCGACGACGCCGGTCCACTCCCAGTGCCACGGCTCGTAGACGTAGGGGGTGAAGCCGAAGCGCCCGGCGTTGCGCACCAGCCAGCGATAGACCGGGCCCCGGCTCATGTGCAGGCGGCTGGCCGGCGAGGTGTCGTCGACGCCGAGGCCGGCGAGATGGCCGACGTACAGGTCGACGGCCGCGCCGGTGCGGTGCGGCGAGCAAACCGCCCGGCGCAGGCCGTCGCAATTGCCCTGCTGCGCGCAGCGGGCCGCATCGGCCTCGGGATCGCGGAAGCCGGAGAAGATCTGCAGCAGCTCCGCGTCGGCGGCGACCTCCGGAACCTCGGCGCGGGCGGCGGCGACCATCCGCCGGTAGGCGTCCAGCACGTCCCGGCGCAGCAGCCGGGTCAGGCGGTCGGCGTGCTCCTCCTCCGCCACCAGGTAACCCAGCTGGTTCAGCGGCGGCGGTTCCGGGCAGGGCTCGTCCCGCACCCGCGCCATGATGAAGGGCCGGCGCTCCTGCCACAGGCCGCGGAACACCTGGAAGGTGGCCGGGTCGAACCAGCCGGTGACGGGCAGGCCATGGCGGCCCTGAAAGCCGGCGAGGGCGCGGGCGAAGACCGGCGAGCCGGGCGCGCAGCCGGTGCCCAGCTCGTGCTGGATCAGCGGCAGGTAGGCCTCCCAGCCGAGTTCGGCCGCGCCGAACGGGGTCCACTCCAGCCGGCCCAGCGACTGCGCGTTGGCCAGGGCCGGGGCGGCCCACTCCAGGTCGTCCGCGTCGCAGGCCTCGGCCCCGTCCCGGCCCTGGGCGCACGCCGCCCCGGCGCCGGCCAGAACGGCGGCGGCGGCGAGCAGCGACAGCAGCGGACGACCGGACCTCATCCCGACAGGGTGCCCCCGGCCGGCCGCGCCCGGCAAGGGGCTTCGCGCGGGGATGGAGCGGCGGCGGCGAATGCTGGCATGGTGGCGTCGCGGCCGACTCAGCGGGCCGTTCGCGGATCCCTCCATGACCGAGGCCCCTGCCCCCAGCCCCGCCGCCGCCCCGCGTCGGTCCAACGCCGTGCTCGCCGCCTTCGCGGCCAGCTGCCTGCCGTACGCGGCGCTGGGCCTGCCGGTCTACGTCACCCTGCCGGAGTTCTACGCCAGCCACGTCGGCGTGCCGCTGGCGGCGGTCAGCCTGATCTTCCTGATCGTGCGGCTGGCGGACATCGTGGTCGATCCCTTCCTGGGCATGGTCATTGACCGCACCTCGACGAAGTGGGGCCGCTACCGGGTGTGGATGGCCGCCGGCGCGCCGATCCTGATGATCTCCGTCGCCATGCTGTTCTTCGTCGCCCGCGGCGCCGGCCCGGCCCATCTCGCGGCCTGGCTGGTGATCATGTACCTCGGCTATTCGATCAGCCTGCTCAGCCAGATGAGCTGGGCGGCGGTGCTCTCGCCCGACTACGATCAGCGCTCGCGCATCTACGGCTGGTGGCAGGTGTTCAACATCCTCGGCGTGCTGGCCGTGCTGCTGATTCCCGCCATCGCCCAAGGCCTCGGCTATTCCTACGTGGAGGCCGTGCGCATGCAGGGCGGCTTCATCGTCATCCTGCTGCCGCTCGCCCTGCTGGTGACCCTGCGGTTCACCCCGGAGCCGCGCAACGTCACGCCGCCGCCGCACGGCGGCCTCGGCGCCACCCTCGCCCTGATCTCCCGCCCGGTGCTGCGCCGCCTGCTGGTCTCCGACCTGATGCTCGGCGCCGCCCGGGGCCTGATCGGGGTGCTGTTCTTCTACTTCTTCGAACAGGCGCGGGGCTTCGAGCGCGACCAGACCTCCATCCTCCTGCTGGTCTATTTCGTGGCCGGCCTGGTCGGGGCGCCGGTCTGGGCCGCCCTCGCCACCCGCATCGGCAAGCACCACGCCCTGGCGGTCGGCAGCCTCTATTTCGCGGTCAGTTTCGCCGCCGCCACCCTGCTCGTGCCGGCCGGGAACTTCCCGGCGGCCGTCGCGGCCATCTTCATCACCGGCCTCGCCTTCGGCGCCGCCGACCTGCTGCTGCGGGCGATGATGGCCGACGCCTCCGACGCCGTGCGGCTGGACGACGGCGCCGATCGCACCGGCCTGCTGTTCTCGATCCTGAACGCCACCTCCAAGCTCGGCTACGCCATCTCGGTCGGCGCCTTCGCGGTGCTGGAGTGGATCGGCTTCGACGCCGCGCCCGGGGCGGTCAACGCGCCCGGCGTCATCCTCGGGCTGCAGTGGCTGTTCATCGCCGCCCCCGTCGTGCTGCTGGTCGTCTCCGCCGCGGTCCTGCGCGTCTATCCGCTGACCCCCGCGCGCCATGCGGACATCCGCGCCGCCCTGGCCGCCCGCGAAACCCCGCCGAGCCCGTCCGCATGAGCCCGATCGACCGCCTCAACGCCATCATGGTCCGACTGCGCGATCCGGAGCGCGGCTGTCCCTGGGACGTCGAGCAGACCTTCGCCACCATCGCCCCCTACACCCTCGAGGAAGCCTATGAGGTCGCCGACGCCATCGAGCGCGGCGACATGGACGACCTGAAGGGCGAACTGGGCGACCTGCTGTTCCAGGTGGTGTTCCACGCCCGCATGGCCGAGGAGGCCGGGCTGTTCGCCTTCGACGATGTGGCCACGGCCATCGCCGACAAGCTGGAGCGGCGCCACCCGCACGTGTTCGGGGACGAGGCGGCCCGGGCCGACGGCGCCGCCCAGAAGGCGCGCTGGGAGGACATCAAGGCCGACGAACGCAAGGCGAAGGCGCAGCACGGCGTGCTCGACGACGTGCCGGTCGGCCTCCCCGCCCTCGCCCGCGCGGCCAAGCTGACGAAGCGCGCCGCCCGCGTCGGCTTCGACTGGCCGTCCACGGCCGAAGTGCTGGACAAGCTCGACGAGGAGGTGGCCGAGCTGAAGGCCGAGATCGCCGCCGGCGATCTCGACAAGGCGCGCGGCGAACTGGGCGACCTGCTCTTCGTGATGGCCAACCTGGCCCGCAAGCTGGGGGTCGAGCCGGAGGACGCCCTGCGCGGCACGAACGCCAAGTTCGTGAAGCGCTTCGCCTTCATCGAGGCCGAGCTGGCGAAGGCCGGGCGGACGCCGGAGGAGTCGGATCTGGCCGAGATGGATGCGCTGTGGGACGCGGCGAAGGCGGCGGAGCGGCGCGGCGGCTGACCCCTCCCCGCTGCGCGGGGAGGAGACAGCTTAGCGCTACCTGCGATTGCAAGTCGTTGCCCATACCCGAAGGCGCACCTACCGTCTCCTCCCCGTCGCGCAGCGATGGGGAGGGGGACCATGCGAAGCATGGTGGAGGGGTGATGACGACCCGTGTGACCGTCGAGAGAGCCCGGACGCTTCGCCGGATGATGACCCCGCCGGAGGCGCGGCTCTGGACCTGTCTCCGCGGCAAACGGCTTCGCGGTCTGAAGTTCCGTCGCCAGCACCCGATCGGGCCCTTCATCCTCGATTTCTACTGCGCCGAGGCGCGGCTGGCGGTGGAGGTAGACGGCCAAGGCCACGAGCACCCGGAACGGCTGGCCCATGACCTTCGGCGAACGGCGTGGTTGCACCGGCAGGGAGTGCGCGTGATCCGGCTCGCGGCGGAGGCGGTCCGGACGGAGCTGGACGGGGTGCTGGAGTTCATCGCTCGCGTGGCCCTGGAACGGCGAGGCGGCTGACCCCTCCCCCATCCGTCGCCTCCGGCTCCGGATGGTCCCCCTCCCCGCTGCGCGAGGAGGAGACGGCGCTACGCCCCGAACATCCGCTCGAACCGCCCCAGCGCCGCCGGATGCAGGCGCACCTTCACGTGCGTCCGTCCCGTGTCGTCCGTCTCACGCCCGGTCACCCGGCCGTTCTCGTACAGCCAGGCCAACGCCTCGCCCTCGCTCGGCTCCAGCGTGAGCTCCGTCTCCGGGTCGTCGTCGATCAGCGAGGCGATGGTCTCGCGCAGCGTCTCGACCCCCTCCCCCGTCCAGGCCGAGACCGCCACCGCCTGCCCCTGCGTCCTCAGCCGTTCGGCCTGGGCCAGGGTCGCCTCGCGCGCCTCGCCGTCCAGCAGGTCGATCTTGTTCCAGACCTCGAGCACCCGGCGGGTGCGGCCCTCGACGGCGGGGATCTGCTCCAGCACCGCCTCGACGTCCTTCGCCTGGGCGTCGCTGTCGGGGCTGGCGATGTCGCGCACGTGCAGGATCAGGTCGGCCTCGCCCACTTCCTCCAGCGTGGCCCGGAAGCTCTCGACCAGCTCGTGCGGCAGGTCGGAGATGAAGCCGACGGTGTCGGCGACGATCGCCGGCCGGCCCTGCGGCAGGCGGATGGTGCGCTGGGTGGTGTCGAGGGTGGCGAACAGCAGATCCTTGGCGAACACCTCGGACCCGGTCAGGCGGTTGAACAGGGTCGACTTGCCGGCGTTGGTGTAGCCGACCAGGGCCACCGTCGGGAACGGGACCTTCTGGCGCGCCTTGCGGTGCAGGCCGCGGGTGCGGCGCACCTCCTCCAGCTCGGCCTTCAGCTTGACGATGCGGTCGGCGATCAGACGGCGGTCGAGTTCGATCTGGGTCTCGCCGGGGCCGCCGGTCGAGCCGGTGCCGCCGCGCTGGCGCTCCAGGTGGGTCCAGGTCCGCACCAGCCGCGAGCGCTCGTAGTCCAGCCGCGCCAGCTCGACCTGCAGCCGGCCTTCCTTGGTCCGCGCCCGACGGCCGAATATCTCGAGGATCAGGCCGGTGCGGTCGATGACCTTGCAGTCCCAGGCCTTCTCCAGATTGCGCTGCTGCACCGGGGTGAGCTGGTCGTCGACCACCACGGCCTCGGCCTCGGCGGCGCGCACCAGGGCGGCCAGCTCGTCGACCTTGCCGGAGCCGAACAGGGTGGCGGGCGCGACCTTGCGCACGCGCACGATCTCCTCGGCGCGCACGTCGAGGTCCAGCGCGCGGGCGAGGCCCACGGCCTCCTCCAGCCGCTCCTCGGCGAGGCGCGGGCTGTCGCTACGTCCGTCGGGGTGAATGACGACCGCCCGGATCAGCGGAACGGCGTGGTCGATGTGCTTTGTGGTCAATCAGTCTTCTTCGGCGTCGGGCTCGTACAGCTGCACGGGCGCGGACGGCATGATGGTCGAAATGGCGTGCTTGTAGACGAGCTGCGACTGGCCATCGCGACGCAGCAGCACACAGAAGTTGTCGAACCAGGTGACGATCCCCTGCAGCTTGACCCCGTTCACGAGGAAGATGGTCAGCGGCGTCTTGGTCTTGCGGACCGAGTTGAGGAAGGTGTCCTGAAGGTTCTGACGCTTGTCGTGCGACATGGCAGGTTGGTCCTGTTCTTGTTGCTTGCCGGCGGGAGGGGCCGGTCGGGCCACCTTAACGGCGCCTGCGTCCGTCGCAACGCCTAGATGGCCTCGCGCCGCGCCCGTTCAAGGTAGAGGGTGCGCAGCTTCGTCGCGATCGGCCCCGGCTTTCCGTCGCCGATCTTCACGCCGTCGATGGACACCGCCGGCATCACGAAGCCGCTGGCCGAGGTGTAGAAGGCCTCCTTCGCCCGCTTGGCCTCCTCGACCGAGAAGGCCCGCTCCTCCAGCTCGACGCCCTCGCTCGACGCCAGCTCCAGCACGGCCGCGCGGGTGATCCCCCGCAGGATGTTGGACTGGGTGTCGCGCGTGCGCAGCTTGCCGTGCTCGTCGACGATCCAGGCGTTGGTCGAGGAGCCCTCGGTGACCAGGCCCATCTCGTCGACCATCCAGGCCTCGGCCGCGCCGCGCTCCTTCGCCGCCTGCTTGGCCAGCACATTGGGCAGCAGGCCCACGGTCTTGATGTCGCAGCGGCCCCAGCGAATGTCGGGCTGGGTGATCACCGCCACGCCCTTCTCGGCGGCGGCGTTCCCCTTCGCCAGCGGCAGGGTGCGGGCGGTGACGATGACGCTGGGCGGGGTGCCCTCGGCCGGGAACGGATGGTCGCGGCGGGCCGTGCCGCGGGTGATCTGGATGTAGACCAGCCCCTCGCGCACCCGGTTGCGGCGCACCGTCTCCTTCAGCACCCGCGCCAGCGCCTCGCGCGTCATCGGGCGATCGATGCGCAGCTCGTCGAGGCTGCGCCACAGGCGGGTCAGGTGCCCCTCGAAGTCGGCCAGGCGGCCGTCGAACACCGACCAGACCTCGTAGACCCCGTCGGCGAACTGGAAGCCGCGGTCCTCCACGTGCACGACGGCGTCGCGCAGCGGGCGATAGGTTCCGTTGACATAGGCGACGCGACTCATTCCTCGACCGATCCTTCCTCAATGTCCTCGCCGCCCCGCGCCGGCGACACGCCGAGCGACTTGAGCTTCCGGTGCAGGGCGGAGCGCTCCATGCCGATGAAGGCGGCGGTGCGGCTGATGTTGCCGCCGAAGCGCATGATCTGCGCCGCCAGGTACTCCCGCTCGAACACCTCGCGCGCCTCGCGCAGCGGCAGGGCGATGATGCGCTCGGCGCCCAGCGAGCCGCTGGAGCCGGCGTTGGTCGCCTCCTGCGGCAGGGCGTCGGCGCCGATCGGCTCCGACGGATCTCCGGTGGCGAGGATCAGCAGGCGCTCGACGTTGTTGCGGAGCTGACGGACGTTGCCCGGCCACGGATGGACCTGCAGCACCGCGATGGCGTCCTCGCCCAGCCGCCGGCGCGGCAGGCCCTGGGAGGCGGCGAGGCTCTCGATGAAATACTCCACCAGTTCGGCGATGTCCTCGCGCCGTTCCGCCAGCGGCGGCACCCGGATCGGCACCACGTTCAGCCGGTGGAACAGGTCCTCGCGGAAGCGGCCGGCGGCGATCTCCTCCTTGAGATCGCGCGAGGTCGAGGTGATCACGCGCACGTCGACCTGGACGTCCTGCTCCCCGCCCACCCGGCGGAAGCGCTGCTCGACCAGCACCCGCAGCACCCGGCTCTGGCTCTCGCGCGGCATGTCGCCGACGTCGTCGAGGTACAGGGTGCCGCCGTGGGCGCGCTCGAACACGCCGATCTTGCGTGGCCGCCCGTCGACCCCCTCCTCGCCGAACAGCTCGACGTCGAGGCGCTCGGGAGTCATGCCGGCGGCGGCGATGGCCACGAACTCGGCGCGGGCCCGGGCGCTGGCCTCGTGGATCTGCCGCGCCACCAGCTCCTTGCCGGAGCCCGGCGGGCCCGAGATCAGCACCCGGCTGTTGGCCGGGGCCACCTTGGCGATGGTGCTGCGCAGCGCCTGGGCCGCGGCCGACTTGCCGATCAGACCGGTCGGAGCGGCCACCTGGGCGCGCAGGCGACGGTTCTCGCGCTTCAGCTGCGAGGCTTCCAGCGCCCGCTGAACGACCACCACCAACCGGTCGGACTTGAAGGGCTTTTCGATGAAGTCATAGGCCCCGCGCTGCAGGGCGCTGACCGCCGTCTCGATATTGCCGTGGCCCGAAATCATGACCACGGGCAGATCGGGATCCAGCTCCTTGATCAGGTCCAGCAGCTCCAGCCCGTCGAGGCCGCCGCCCTGCATCCAGATGTCGAGCAGGGCCAGCGACGGCTTGCGGGCCCGGATGGCCGCCAGGGCCTCGTCGGAATTGGCGGCGACGCGCACCGCATGCCCCTCGTCCTCGAGCAGGCCCGAGACCAGTTCGCGGATGTCGGCCTCGTCGTCGACGACCAGAATGTCGGCTCCCGTGGATCGCATGACGCCTCGCTATTGCGCGGCCGCGCGCGCCGGGGGCGCCGGCGCCGCAGCGCCCTTGCTCCCGGCCGTCGGGGCCGCCTTCAGGGGGAAGATCAGACACACGCGCGCGCCGGAGAGGGTCTCGGCGTCGGCCAGCTTCAGCTCGCCGCCGTGCTCCTCGCAGATGCGCTTGACGATGGCCAGGCCGAGGCCGGTGCCCTTCTCGCGCGTGGTCACATAGGGTTCGGTGAGCCGGTCGCGGTCGCGCGCCGGCAGGCCGGGACCGTCGTCCTCGACCTCGAACACCGCCTGGCCGTCCTCGACCGTCAGGCGGGCCGAAATGCCCGGCCGCGCGCCGTCGGTCGGTCGGGGGTCCGCCTCGCGCCGGGCCGCCACCGCCTCGCCGGCGTTCTTGAGGATGTTGGTCAGGGCTTGGCCGACCATGCGGCCGTCCGCGTGCAGCACCGCCCGCGGCAGCGGCTCGGCCAGCTCCACCCCGACGTCGGGCGCGGCCACGCGCTGGGCGAACACCGCCTCCCGCAGCAGCTCGGCCGGATCCTCGACGGTGAAGCGGGGCGCCGGCATGCGGGCGAAGGACGAGAACTCGTCCACCATCCGGCCGATGTCGCCGACCTGGCGGATGATGGTCTCGGTGCAGCGGTCGAACACCTCCACATCGTCCCCCACCTGCTTGCGGTAGCGGCGGCGCAGCCGCTCGGCCGACAGCTGGATCGGGGTCAGCGGGTTCTTGATCTCGTGGGCGATGCGACGGGCGACGTCGCGCCAGGCGGCGTTGCGCTGGGCGGTGACCAGGCGGGTGATGTCGTCGAAGGTCAGCACCATTTCGCCGCCCAGGCCGCCCTCGATGCGCACGCGCAGCCGGCGGGTCTCGCCGCCGCGGCTGACGTCGATCTCCTCCTCGATGTGGGCCTCGGCCCGCCCCGCCAGCTCGCTCAGCTCGGGCGACACCTCGCCCAGCGGCCGGCCGATGATCTCGGCGTCCGGTATGGCCAGCAGCTCGACCGCGCTGTCGTTGATGGCCGAGACGCGCCGGCGGCGATCGACCCCGATCACCCCGGCCGACACCCCCGACAGCACCGTCTCGATGAACACCGTGCGCGCCTGCGCTTCCTCGCTCGCGGCCCGCAGCGCCCCCTGCTGGGCCTCGAGGTCGCCGGTCATCCGGTTGAAGGCGGCGGACAGGGTCTGGATCTCGCCCGGCCCCTCCCGGTCGTCCACCCGGGCCGACAGATCGCCGGCGGCGGCGCGGTCCGCGGCCTCCACCAGCCGGCCGATGGGCGCGGAGATGGCGCTGGCGGCCGACATCCCCAGCCAGACGGCGCCGACCAGCACGAGCAGGGCGGTCTCGAAATAGCTGAGGGCGAAGGCGGCCTGGATGCGGTCCCGGCTCTCCCGCGCCTCGCGATAGGCGACGATCGACTGCTCCGCGTTGCGCATCTGCGCGATGAGGCCCGGCTGCAACGGCCGGACGAGGTAGAGGTAGGCCTCGCCATAGCCCGGCAGGGCCATCAGCGAGCGGACCGCGTCGGGGTTCTCCGTGACCTGCTGGGGCGGCTCGCCGCCCTCCGCCGCCGCCTCCAGCACGGCGCGCGGCGGGGCGACGTAGGGGGGCGCCCCCGCCGTCTCGCCGCTGGCCAGCACCTCGCCGGCGGGGCCGAGCACATAGACGGCGGGGTAGCCGAACAGGTCGGCGATCTGGGTCAGGGCGTCCGAGAACTGGATGCGCTGGCCGAACAGGCCGCGCACCCCGCCCAGCTGCTCGGCGATGACGCCCAGGTCCCCGTCCATCTCGCCGGAGACGTCGGCGAGGTAGGCTTCGCCGATCAGGGCGCCGTTGTCGACCGCCGCCTGCACATTGCCGCTGAACCACTGGTCCACGCCGCGGTTGACCAGCACGCCGAAGACGAGGGCGATGGCCACGGCGGGCACCAGCGCCACCAGCGAGAACAGGGTGACGAAGCGTAGGTGCAGCCGCGCGCCGGCGTGGGTGCGCCGGCGCACCAGCACGAGCACGCGCCGGCCGATGACGACCGCCAGGCCGCCGATCAGTAGCAGGTTGAATCCCAGCACCGCCAGCACCGCGCGGCTGGACGACTCCCGCGCCCCGTCGCCGCTCGCGCCCGGGGCCGTGGCCAGCAGCCAGATGGCCGCGCCGCTGACCAGGAAGGCGAGGGCGTAGGCGGCGAGGAAGACGTTGCGGCGGCGATCCTCCGACCAGCCGGCGAACCAGCGCGCCGCCCCGCGGCGGGGCGGCTCAGGCGCGTGGTCGGCGGCGGGCGTGTCCGTCATGCCTCCGCAGCTTCCGCCAACTGTGGCCCGATATCAACAGCAGAGTTGCCAGAAAGCGTCACCGGCCGCCACAGCTCCGCCAACGCCGCCTCGACCTCGCCGGGCGTCTCCAGCCGGCACAACCGCGCCTTGGCCGTCCGACGGTCCGCCGCGTCGGCCGGCCACGGCGCCTGTTCGACGTACCAGCCGAGATGCTTGCGGAACATCTTCAGCCCCAGCGGCAGGCCGTAGAAGGCCACCGAGGCCCGCAGGTGCTCGACGACGATGGCCAGCCGCTCGACGCGGTCCGGCTCCCGCAGCACCGTCCCGTCCGCCAGCGCCCGCTCCAGGTGCGCCGCCAGCCACGGCCGCCCGTACACGCCGCGCCCCAGCATCAGGGCGTCGGCCCCGGACCGTTCCAGCGCCGCGCGCGCGTCTTCGGCCGTCAGGATGTCGCCGTTGACGATCACCGGCACGCCCACCGCCGCCTTGACCTCGCGCACCGCCGCCCAGTCGGCCCGGCCGGTGTAGAACTGCTGCCGCGTGCGCCCGTGCACGGTCACCGCCTTCACGCCGAGCGCCTCCGCCCGTCGCGCCAGATCGGCCGCGTTCCGCGAGGCGTCGTCCCAGCCGAGACGCATCTTGACCGTCACCGGGCGCGAGGTGGCGCCCACCGCGGCCTCCATGATGCGGCAGGCCAGGTCCGGCGTGCGCATCAGGGCCGAGCCGCAGGCGGCGCCGGTGACCTCCTTGGCCGGGCAGCCGAAGTTCAGGTCGACGATGTCGGCGCCGGCCCGCTCGGCCATGCGGGCCCCCTCGGCGATGGCCGCCGGGTCCCCGCCCACCAGCTGGATCACCGTCAGCGGCAGCCCCTCGCCCACCGCGGCGCGCCGCACCACGTCCGGCCGGGCCCGCGCCAGCTCGGCCGCCGCCACCATCTCGGTCGCCACATAGGCCGCGCCCAGCCGCGAGGCGAGCCGGCGAAACGGCAGGTCGGTGATGCCGGTCATGGGCGCGGTCAGCACCCGGCCGGGCACGTGCACCTCGCCGATCTGGAGTCCTGGGCTCATCCGTCCTTACCGCCGACCGACGCGCCTCTCGTCAAGCGCAACCGCGGCGATTAGAAGGCCGGCGATGACCTCGCCCCTCCCCGCCTTCGCCGCCGTGGTGGTCGCCGCCGGATCCGGATCGCGCGCCGGCGGGGCCAAGCAGTGGCGTCCGCTGGGCGGGCGGCCGGTGATCCGCTGGTCGGTGGAGGCGCTGATCGACGCCGGCGCCGACGAGGTGGTGGTGGTGGTCCCCCCCGACGCCGAGGCCGAGGCCTCCGCGGCGCTGGCCGGACTGTCCGGCTGGCGGCTCGCCGCCGGCGGCGCCGAGCGCGCGGACTCCGTGCGCAACGGCCTAGCGGCCCTGGGCGGCCCCGGCGGCCGGCCGGTGCTCGTCCACGACGCCGCCCGCCCGCTGCTCTCCCGCGCCGTGATCGCCCGTTGCCTCGCCGCCCTCGGGGAGGCCGACGGCGCCCTCCCCGCCCTGGCCGTCGCCGACAGCCTCCGCCGGGGCGAGGACGGCTTCGTCGCCGGGCCCGTCGGCCGCGACGGCCTGTGGCGGGCCCAGACCCCCCAGGCCTTCCGGCTGGAGACCCTCGTC
>Ga0233425_10003157_pt1 | contig 30713 bp, 22 predicted proteins | sample Watercolumn_Towu_2_FD_181712 | JGI IMG/M metagenome (GOLD analysis project Ga0233425, IMG submission 181712) | Freshwater microbial communities from Lake Towuti, South Sulawesi, Indonesia - Watercolumn_Towuti2014_140_MG | ecosystem: Environmental > Aquatic > Freshwater > Lake | place...
CTCGTGGCGGAGGCCAGCCGCAGCCAGGGTGTCTGCCCCGCAGGCAGCCGGCGAGCCGGACCGGAGGGGAGCCCCCTGGACCGGCTGAGCCCCACTGCACCGCAACGGCCCGATATCGCCCTCGTGGCGGAGGCCAGCCGCAGCCAGGGTGTCTGCCCCGCAGGCAGCCGGCGAGCCGGACCGGAGGGGAGCCCCCTGGACCGGCTGAGCCCCACTGCACCGCAACGGCCCGATATCGCCCTCGTGGCGGAGGCCAGCCGCAGCCAGGGTGTCTGCCCCGCAGGCAGCCGGCGAGCCGGAGGCCCATCCGACATCGAGATCATCGTTGACGCGTCGGGTGGAATCTGCTTTGCTGGATTCCATCCCGCGTGCGAGGCGCTGGTACGCGGAGCGGGCCTCGCGCCCGGAAAGCAGAGGGACCGGTGAGCAAATCCGAATTCATGACGCGCATGGAAGAGGTCGAGACTCTCATCCGCGCCCGCTACCCGATTATCTACCTCGTGACATTCGAGGAATCCAAGACCGACCGCGTGCTGGCGCGCATCGCGGCGCGGCGCAACAAGCAGGCGTACGCGTGGAGCTTCACGCAGGGAATCCAGCCTCTGGGCGCCGCACCGGACGCGGGCAAGGCCCGGGGAAGCTCGACAAAGGATCCTCTTGCGGCGCTGGATCACGTGCTTGCAAGCAACGAGGCAGCGCTCTTCGTGTTCAAGGACCTGCACCCGTTCCTGACCAGGTCCAACCATGCCATCATTCGAAAGCTGCGCGAAGCTGCCATGGCGCTCAAGAACAGCTACAAGAGCGTGCTCATCTGCGCACCCGTGCTGGAGCTTCCGTGCGAGCTGGAGAAGGAGGTGGCGGTGCTTCACCTGCCGCTGCCCGGCGTGCTGGAGTTCTCGGAGCTGGTGGATCGGATTGCGTCCGAGGTCAAGGACAACCCCAACGTCAAGGTGCGGCTGGACGCAGGGTCCCGCGAGAAGATGGTGAATGCCGCGCTGGGTCTGACGCTGGCCGAGGCGGAGAACGTCTTTGCCCGCTCCATCGTCGCGGACGGCGTGCTGGACGGCAGCGACGTGTCGAACATCCTGTACGAGAAGCAGCAGATCATCCGCAAGTCCGGGCTGCTCGAGTACTACGCGGCAGCAGAGAAGTTCGCCGACGTCGGCGGGCTGGAGAACCTCAAGGCGTGGCTGCACAAGCGGGCCAACGCGTTTTCCGCAAAGGCGCGCGCGTTCGGCCTGCCCGCTCCCCGGGGGATCCTGCTGCTGGGCGTGCAGGGCTGCGGCAAGTCCCTCACGGCCAAGGCAGTGGCAAGCCAGTGGCAGCTTCCGCTGCTCCGGTTCGACATCGGCAAGATGTTCGGAAGCCTCGTGGGGTCCAGCGAGGAGAACATGCGGCGGGCCATCCAGGTTGCGGAGTCCGTGGCCCCGGCCATCCTGTGGGTGGACGAGATCGACAAGGCGTTTGCAGGAGTGGCCGAGTCCGGGGGCTCGGACGCGGGCACCAGCTCCCGCGTGTTCGGGACGTTCCTGACCTGGCTGTCGGAGAAGAAGTCGTCGGTGTTCGTGATGGCGACTGCCAACAACATCGCGCACCTGCCGCCCGAGCTGCTGCGCAAAGGGCGCCTCGACGAGATCTTCTTCGTGGACCTCCCCAGCAAGGCGGAGCGGGAGGAGATCTTCCGGATCCACATCTCCCGCCGCGGCCGTGCGCTGGAAGCGTTCGACATCCCTCGGCTGGCGGACATGGCGCAGGGGTTCAGCGGTGCAGAGGTCGAGGAAGCGGTGGTGTCCGCGCTCTACGATGCGTTCCACGAGGGCAGGGACATCACCAACGAGCACGTGGCCAAGGCCCTGTCCGAGACGGTCCCGCTGTCCCGCACCATGCAGGAGGGGATCGACCGGCTCCGCGAGTGGGCCGGGACCCGGGCCCGCCGTGCCTCGCCCGGGCCCGACGACGGCCGCTTCGACGACACGTTGAAACGCAAGATCGAGATCTGAGGAGAATCCCGATGTCCGTAAGCGTGATGCTCATTCCCGTGGTCGTGACGAACTGGCCGACGATCCTGCCGGTGCTGGTGGCCGCTGCCGGCGCGCTCGGCTTCACGGCCGGGCGGGAGAAGGTCCGGAACGTGCTGACGAACAAGGTGTCGGTTCCGGTCAAGAACGGCGAGTTCGTCACCGACGGGCTTGCCGCGGGAGCCAGCCTGGAGATGGTGCGCGGGGACGTGACGCTGCGGTTCTTCCTGGACAGGAAGGGGCAGTGCCAGGTGGAAGCATCCGGATCCTCCATGTCCAAGGCGGAGCTGGAGCGGCTCGCGACCACGGCCGCGGGCAAGGTGGTGCAGATGTATGCGTACCACAAGCTGGTGACCGAGGCGAAGAACCAGGGGTTCACGACGGTCGAGGAGCAGGTGGACGAGCGCGGGGCCATCCGCATCCGGCTCCGCAAGTTCGAGTAGCGGGCTGGGGGACGCTGTGAGCGGGCAGAAGGACTCCAAGGGTCGGTTCGGGCATCTGGAGGTGGCGCCGACAGCGCCGGCCGCCGCATCCGGGGAAGCGGCCAGGGAGCGGGAAGCCATCGGGCCTGCGGACCACGTGTCCCGCGGGCAGGGGCTCGAGCAGCAGGGCCGGTTCGACGAGGCGCTGCAAGCCTACTCCCGGGCGCTGCGCCAGGGTGCGCACATCGAGGCCGCGTGGGTGGGGCAGCTGCGCTGCCTCGTTGCGATGGGAGAGCACAACGAGGCTCTGACCTGGGCCGGCCGTGCGCTGGAGTACCTGCCGCAGAGCACGGACATCCAGTCCATCCGCTGCATCGCACTGGCGAGGCAGGGCCGCATGTCCGAGGCCATGGCGTTGTCCGACAAGATCCTCGAGACCGGAGCGGCCTCGCCGCTCGCGTGGCTGGCCCGGGCATGGGCCCATGGCGACGCGCGCATGGAAGCCGCGGAGCGCTGTGTCAACAAAGCGCTGGAGATGCCTGCCGACGCGCAGGGGACGGGAAGCGAGGCGGCCACGTTCTACATGGCGCACGAAAACCACGCGGCAGCCCTCCGACTGCTTCGGGAGGTGACACGACAGCGGCCGGCGCTGGCCCACCCGTGGTATCTGCAGGCACTGTGTCTCGAGGCCATCGGAAGCGTGGATGAGGCCGCTCAGGCGATGCGCAACGCGGTGCGGCTGGCGCCGGACAGCCGGCGCTACAGAGACGATGCCCATCGGCTCGAGGGGGCCAACCCTCTGGTGAGCTGGTGGCGCAGGATGTTCCGCAAGTAGGAGGTGGGGACCTTGGCTCAGGAAGAGATCGAAATCGTTCTGGGGCCTGACGGCGAAGTGGAGCTGGTGACGCACGGGGTCAAAGGCAAGCGCTGCATGGACTACCTTGCCGCGTTCGAGAAGGCGGTGGGAAAGGCCACCAGGGTGGCGCAGACGGCCGAGTATTTCGAGACCGGGGTGGAGACGTCGGTTGCGGGGCACGTGCGGCGGGACGGGCGGCGCAAGTAGATGGAATGCCCTTCGTGCAGCTTCCAGAACATGCCGGGGCTTGCCGCGTGCGGACGGTGCGGCGCACGCCTTGCGGCGGCCGAAGGTGAGACCTTCCTGCCGGAGCGGCTGACTCCGGCACGGCGCCTGGCCCGGGACGTGCGGGGCTTCCTCAGGCTTTCGGATTTCAAGCGGTACAAGGCGGTTGCGATTCTCCTGTCCGTGGTTCCGGGCATGGGGCACCTGTACTACGGGCGCTATCGCGGGGGCTTGCTGTTTCTTGCAGGCGGGTTTCTCTCCCTCACGCTGGCAGCGCGCTACGACGGTGCGTGGCCCGCGTCCTGGGCCATCGCGGGGTACTGCATGCTGGCGGCCGGAGCGATGGTGCGGTTCCTCTCCATCCCCGAGGACGGGACAGGATGGCGGCACCTTGCGCTGTCCGCGTGCGTGATTGCCGCGGTGTGGCCCCTGGCCACCGTCGTCTCCACCAGGGCAACACTGCTGTGGGACACGAAGTACGTGTCGCTGGAGTTCCCCGTGGGGCCGCTTCCCGCGGACCGGCTCCTCCCGTTCGATCGCACGGCCTACCTGGAGACCGTGCCGCAGGTCGGCGACGTGGTTCTGACCGTGAGGGGAAACGTGGACGTGGTGCTTGCAGAGCCCGGGGACAGGCTGGAGTGCACAGGGGAGTCGCTGCTGCTCAACGGTCAGCCCGCGCGGTTCCGGCCGTTTGCGTTCGACGGCTACCCGCCGGACTTCGCCGTGGCACTGCCGGGGAATACGTACTTCGTGATGCCGTATGCCGTGGGGGAGGATGCGCGCATCGCGAACAACTTTGCCGCGCTCGTGCTCCCCGCGGCCTTCGTGGCCCCGAGCCAGATCCTCGGGCGGTATGCGGGTCCTGCCCTGCCCCCCTTTCAGGGGCACCCGCCGCGGGAGGAGGAGAGGGGCATTCAGCGAGTCGAGCGGCACGCAACGCAGCCTGACGCGCCGGAAGGAGACTGAGATGAAGGACATCGTGTCACTGCTCAAAGCCGCGGCCGGAGCCAAGGCGTCGGACCTGCACCTGGTGCCCGGCTGCCCCCCGTTCATCCGTGTGGACGGAGACATCCGGCAGCTCGTGCCCGCGCTGGCTGACGGGCTGGAAGCGGAGGCGCTGGCAAGGAGCCTGCTGACGCCTGCGCAGCTGAAGGAGGTCGAGGAGAAGCGGCACCTGGGGTTTTCGTACACGGTGTCGCAGCTCGGGCGCTTCCGCGTGGAAGCCTTCTACACGCGGGGGCGGCTCGGAGCTTCCATCCGGCTCGGGTTCCTGAAGGTGCCCGCGCTGGAGGACATCGGGACGCCGCCGGTGTTGGAGGAGATCTGCCGCGGCCATTCGGGCCTGGTGCTGGTGTGTGGCCCCACGGGTGCGGGCAAGACCACCACGCTGGCCGCGATGGTGGACTTCATCAACCGGGAGCAGGCGTGCCGAATTTCGACCATCGAGGACCCCATCGAGTACCTGCACCGGAACAAGCGCGGGGTCGTGGTGCAGCAGGAGGTACTGGACGACACGCCGTCGTTTGCAGACGCGCTGGTGCACGTGCTGCGGCAGGATCCGGACGTGATCGTGGTGGGGGAGATGCGCTCCCTGGACACCATCCAGACCGCGCTGACCGCGGCCGAGACCGGGCACCTGGTCATGGCCACGCTGCACACGACCAGCGCCTCACAGACCGTGGACCGCGTCATCGACGTCTTCCCGCCCTACCAGCAGACGCAGGTGCGCGTGCAGCTCGCGGCCAGCCTCGAGGCCATCGTGTCACAGCGGCTGCTGCCCCGCATCGGCGAGGGCCGCGTGCTCGCGTACGAGGTGCTGGTCGCCACTCCCGCGGTGCGCACCCTCATCCGCGACAGCAAGAGTCAGCAGTTCGTGAGCGTGATCCAGAGCAGCGGCGACGTGGGGATGTGCACCATGGACGCGTGCATCGCACGCCTCTACAACGACGGAGTGATCGCCTACGACGTGGCCCTGGAAAACCTGGAGAACCGGAGCATGATCCGCCGCCCTTCCGTGTAGGCGGAGCCGCGGCGTCCCGGCGGGAATCCGGCTATTCGAGAATCTCGAAGTGCACGATGTCGTTGATGCCGCCGGCCCGCTTCTTCTTCTCGAGCAGCACGGCCTTGACGCGTGCGCCGGGGCACAGGCAGTCCACGCAGTGCGGGCAGATGCGGTGGATGAGCACGGTGTCCGCTCCATCCAGCTGCACCGCACCGATGATCTGCGGCTCCTTGAGCGCGTGTCCCGAGGAGTCTTCGGTGACCACGGTAAACGACATCAAGGTGCCTGTGGGGGGCAGCTCGATCCACGTGTCGAGCGCGTCGAAGCAGCGCTCGCAGTAGACCGAGGGCGGAGCGTACGTGATGCCGCACCGGTCGCACCGGGTGGCAAGGAACTTGCCGTCCTTCTTGAGCGCGGTGAAGAATTTCTCGCCCGCGAGGCCCAGGGTGTACCGGTAGTGGACCGGGATCTTGCCGTGCCATGCGGTCATATCGACATTGCGGGTCAGTCTCTCGGTGAATGCCATGGCTTCCTCCGCATTAATAGGGTTTGAAGTACTTGATGTCGGTGATCGCGCCCGTGCGTTCCTTCTCGGGCTTCCACACCGCCTTGACCTTCATGCCGATCTTGACCTTCTTGGGGTCCACGTCCCCGAGAAGGTGCAGGATCCCCATTCCTTTGCTGGCGCCATCGATCTCGATGACCGCGGGCATGAGGGGGGGCTCGTTGGGGCCCCTGCGGCTGGCGTCCCAGTTGACGCGGGTCACCGCGAATGTGTTGACCACGCCGGTGTCCTTGACGAAGTGCCACTCGTCGGTGGGCCTCCAGCACAGCTCGCAGAACATGCGCGGCGGGATCATGATGCGGTCGCATCCGGAGCACGTCCTTGCCACGATGCGCCCGTTCTTCAGCTCCTTGAGGTAGCGTCCGATCGCGACGCCGTCGTCCCACGCGTACTCGAGCGCAGGGTGGTCCTCGATGGTGATGGCCTTCTCGAATTCCTCACTCGACATCGGAGTGCCGGGAAGTTTCTCGTTGAGCATGGCTTCCTCCTTATCGGTTCATGACGACGACGGTGCCGACCTGCATGAGATCGCCCCATGCCTGTGCAACGCCGACGCGTGGGTCACCCGGGATCTGCCGCTTGCCAGCCTCGCCCCGCAGCTGCAGGAAGAGCTCGATGATCTTCATGAGCCCCGTAGCCGCGATGGGGTTGCCGACGCCGAGCGCGCCGCCCGACGGGCAGCACGGCAGGCGGCCGGTGCGTGCAGTGACGCCGTCCGCCACGAGCTTCGCGGCCTCGCCCCGCTTGCACAGCAGCAGCCCCTCCATGTGGTGCAGCATCTTGTAGTCGAACGGGTCGTACGGCTCGGCCACGTGGATCTCCTTGTCGGGCTCCCGGATGCCGGCCATGTCGTAAGCCATCTTCGCGGCCTTCTCGACGTACACGGGGTAGTAGAGGTCGCGGGTGGCCCAGTACGCGGTTTCCAGGCACCAGCCGACGCCGGACACCCACACCGGCTTGTCGGTCACCTGCCGCGCCTTGTGCTCGTTGGTGAGGATGATGGCCGCGGCGCCGTCGCTGGCCGGGCTGATGTCGAGGCGCTTGACCGGCCACGCGAGGACTTCGGAGTTGAGCACGTCCTCGACGGTGATCTTCTGGCCGAGCTGAGCAGCAGGGTGATCGATGGCGTTGGCCTTGTTCTGGACCGAGACCTTGGCCACGTCCCGCTCGGAAAGACCCCAGCGCTGCATGTAGCGGTTCATCTCGAGCGCGAAGATCCAGATGAGCGTGGGGCCAAGAGCCTGCTCGGTGGTATGGTCGAAGATGGTGATGAACGCTCCCTGCGGGTGCGGGAACGTGCTGGACATCTTCTCCTCGCACACGACCAGGCAGGTGTCGAACTTGCCGGATGCCACGTGCTGCCAGCCGTGGATGGGAGCGAACACGCCCGTGCCGCCGCCCACGAAGTGGCGCATGTAGGGCTTGCAGAAGCCGCCGGAGCCGTCTGCGAGATACTCGCCCTTCATGTGGACGCCGTCGAACGCGTCCGGAGCGGTTCCCATGACCACGCAGTCGATGTCCTTGAGCGTCATGCCCGCGGAGTCGAGGGCCATCTTCGCGGCTTCCCATGCCAGCTCACGGCCCGTCTCCTTGGCTCTGCGGACGAATCGGGTGATGCCTGCGCCGACGCATGCTACCTTGTTGTATCCCATGGGCGCACCTCCTACTCGTTGGAACAGATGACGACGGCGGAAGTGGTGGTCGGCACCCCTCTCCACGCCTGCGCCAGCCCGGTGGTCACATCAGGAAGCTGCCGCTCCCCTGCCTTGAACGAGAGCTGGAGGAAGAGCTCCAGCAGCTTCTGGGCCCCGGTGGCTTCCAGCAGGTGGCCGACGCCGAGGCTGCCGCCCGACACGTTGACCGGGCAGTCGCCGGTGGGTCCGAGCCGTCCCTCGTCCAGCGCGTGCAGCGCCTGCCCCTTGCCGAACACCTTGAGGGCTTCCAGCGCCTGCAGCTCGCGGTATGCATAGGAATCGTCGACCTCGAACAGGTCGATCTGCTGGGACGGGACCGTGATGCCTGCTTCCTTGTAAGCCATCTGGGAAGCGATTTCCGCGGACGGGGCCGAACCCCAGCGCCGGGTCTCCAGCGCGGTGGTTTCAGTGGCCCAGCCGGTGCCGGTGATCCAGACGGGGCTGGAGTTGAGCTGGCGGGCCAGGCTCTCCTCCGCGAGCACCGTGACGATGCAACCGTCGGCCCTTGGCGCGATGGAGAGCCTGTTGACGGGCCACGCCACGGTTTCGGCCCGGAGCACGTCCGCAACGGTGAACCGGCCCGCGTGCGCGGCCGAGGGGTTCAGCATCGCGTTGGCCTTGTTCTTGACCACGATGGCAGCGCACTGCTCTTCCGTGGTCCCGGTGTCGAGGAGGTAGCGGTGCATGTCGAGGCCCGCGACGAAGTGCGGCGTGACCTTGAGCGGCCGGTTCCAGATCGGGTCCATGCCGAAGCTCAGCACGTCGTCATGGGTCTTCATGTTGGACGCCTTGGAATGCGCTTCCACGACGACCAGCTTGCCGAGCCCGCTCTGGATGAGCATGCACGCGTTGCCGATGGCCTGCAGGTACTCGCCGCAGACCGTCTGCACCGGCTTCTTCACCGCGCCGAGCTGATCGTTGCAGTACTCGTCGCTGATGGAGTAGCCCTCGCAGAAGTCCTCGGCTGCACAGATGAACATGTCCACGTGCTGGGGCTCGATCCCGGCCGCGGCATAGGCCTTGGACGCGGCGAGATAGACCAGCTCGCGGTAGGAAAGGTCCGGGGTGACGGCCGAGAAGCCGTGGTACCCCATGCTCACGATACCGACTCGACGATTCATCGTCCCTCCTCTCGGAAATTGTAACGCCGCAAGCCTTATAGCAGGGGAACCGCTGGATGTCTACCGTGGCGAGAAGAGGCGGAAAACAGGGAGGAGAACCGGGGGGACGTCGCGGCTCCGGAGCCGCGGTGGGAGCCGTCCCGGCCTACTTCACGTCGACCAGTGCGATGTCGTGCATCTCCTTGCCCAGCTCGAGGGTCACGACCTTCTTCTGCACGGACTCGTTGGGAGTGCCCCAATTGCGAATAATGGTGGCGTAGACCTTGGTGCGCGTGGTGGCCCGGTTCCAGTCGGAAGCGAAGTACTTGACCTGGACGCGGTACTGGCCCTTCTTCGCCTTGGTGGACATGTACATCTCGGGGCCGAACCCCTGGGTCACGTCCGTGGTCAGCCGCGCTCCGCTGGCCGTGTTCGGGTGGCTGAAGTAGCACTCCTCGCCGCCCGGCTCGGTGACGTGCAGGTCCACGTCGGTGCCGTCGGTGTTCCAGGTGATGGAGATGACCAGGTCGGTGGCGGCCGCGCCGAGCTCCTGGGCCACGCTGTCGCGGCGGGCGGCCGCGTAGTCCGGGACCGACGACGTCAGCTCGCCGCTCTGGATGCGGCGCAGCATGCGCAGGTAGTCCATTGCGAGGATCTTGCGGAACTCGCCGAACCGGCCGTCCCAGCCTCCGGTGAGGCCCACCTCGTAGTACACGAGAGCGAGGTCCGCCATCTTGAGCTCTTCGAGGCACTGGGCCATGGCGCGGTAGGTCTGGGGCTCGAAGGGCCGGGAAGCGGCCACGCGGCGGAACAGGTGGAACGCGGTGCCGCCCAGCCCCATCTCCATCGCGCTGAACCCGACGTCCAGGGAGAGCACGCCGTCGCCCGGGCTGTTCTCCACCAGCGAGCTGAGGCCCTTGAGCGCATCTGACGCTCCCAGCGTGTCCAGCCTGCGCTTCGCGTCCACGGACACGACGTCGTAGTCGAGCTGGTGGGTCTTCAGCTGCTCCTGCAGGAGGCCCGGAACCCCCTTCCACGTGTGGTCCTTGCACGCGATGGCCGGGGCCTTCACGTCGAACGCGGACGGGGGCAGCTTCTCCAGCACCATCTCGAACGCGCTGGAGGGCTCGAAGGACATGCCCGGCACCTTGCCCATCTTGTGGAGCCAGTGCATGAACGCGACCTTGGGATCGCCGAGGCTGGCGCCCAGCTCGCGGATCACCTTGGCCACGAGGTCCCCTGCCAGGGTGGCCTTGACCACGAACGCGTCGTCTTCGGGCTTGATGTTGAAGCGCAGGTAGTCCGCCTCGCTCTCCAGCATGAGCAGGGAGCAGCTCTGACCCGTGACGCGGAAGTGCCGGGCGTAAGCCTCGGACTGCTTCTGCGTCGCGTCCACGAACTCCTCGAGCTGGTTGACCGCGGTCTGGCCGTAGATGCGCGGCGTGAGGTCTGAGCCGATGGCGCCGGGAAGAGGCATGGTCACGGTCAGCGCCTCGTCGCCCCTGCGCACCTTGAGGTCAACTGCTGTGGCGCCGGCCAGCTTGCCGCGGCCCACCAGGAGGATCTGCTGGCCGGGGTAGAGGACATTGGGCCTGCCGGCGATGAGCAGGTCGCTTCCGCCCGCAACCGACATGCCTTCCAGCAGCCACGGCCGCTGGCGGTGCGCGGTTGCGGCCTTGCGGATCTCGGCCTCGCCCACCACGGAGAACACCGCACCCCCGGTTTCCCGGGCCACGTGGCCGAGCATCCGGATGTCGGTTCCGGTCATGCCGGTCTGGTACGCGAACAGGGACGCGGCGCGGCCTCCCTTGAGCGCGGCGGAGATGGCGTACGGATCGGACTCGCCCCATGTCGCGGAGCCGTCGGAGAGCAGGAAGATGTCGTACCGCCCCGCGTCGGTGGGTCCGGGCATCCACGACGGATTCGCGGCCTGCCGCAGCGCGCCCGCGACGTCCGTGGCCCCTTCCAGGGCCAGGGTCTGGGCGTACGCCATGAGCTCCGCGGTCGTCTCCGCCGTGTTGGGGACGATCTGCTCCTTCCACCAGAAGGTCTCGATGTTGAAGAACATGACGGCAAACGACTTCAGGTCTGCGCGGTTGGCTTCGAGGATCTGCTGGATGAGCGCCAGCCAGATGTTGAACGCCTCGGGGTTGGAGCTGAGCGACACGTCGATGGCGAACACCGCGGTGGACGCGGTGGATGCGCCGGCCTCGGGAAGCCTGGGAGTGAACTTCGCGGCGAAGTAGTCGCCGGTCTTCTCGTCCGAGCCGGCCATTGCCAGGTCGCCGACGTTCGAGAGGCGCAGCGTCACCGCGCGCTCCAGCGGGAACTCGTAGCGGTAGACCATGCGGCCGTCGGCCTCCTTGGGCGCGGTGTCCGGGGTGACGACATAGGATGCGCCGGGCACCTTGCCGACATTGAGAGTGACCACGGTCTTGGGAAGCCCTTCCGGCATGTCGAACCGGTACTCGAGGTCGGTGCCCGCACGCGTGAGATCCACTTCGTATCCCACGACGACCCGGTGCAGCCGGTTTGCCTGGATGGGGAAGATCCGGGAGCTGAAAATGTCCGCTCCGGACCACTCCATGAGCGCGGGGTCGACCCTGCGGCGCACGGTCTCCCGGTATGCGTACGCGGCCTTCTCCTTGGGCACCATGCGGGCTTCCTTGGGCTGCTCCCACACTTCCTTGCGGTCTTCCATGATGCGATCGGGCGTGAAGCCGCGGCGGCCGCCCTTTCCTGCCATCTCGAAGCGGGGGTGGGAATCGGCCTCGACGGCCTCGAGGCGGCTGGCGCCGAACGCGAGGAAATACGGAGACGCTTCGTTGGGCAGGCGCAGCTTGAACGTGCCTTCGTACTGGCCCCCGCGATCATTATAGAAGTAGTAATCGATGACGACCCGGGCACGGAAGCCGTCGATCTGGACGTTGACCTCGGAGCCGCGAAGGGGCAGCTCCTCCTTGTCGCCGATCATGAGCTTGGCAGTGTTGGGAGCCGCGGCCGCACGCTTCCAGGTTTCCACGGGCATTGCCCGCGCCTCGTCCTTGCCCTTCTTCTTGTCCTCGTCCGCGGCTCCGGTGGCAGCGCCCAGGCCGCCCGCGAATCCGCCGTCCCCGCTTCCGAAGTCCGACCCGAGGATGCCCACCACGGTCTTGCTGCCCACCATCTCCCTGGCCCGGTCCATGCGCTCCTCGGCCGCCATCTCGGCCGGCTTGGCCTCCGCGGGAGCGGCCTCGGCCGAGGCCGTCGGCTCCTCCGTCTTCATCTCCTGCTTCGCGGGCTCGGGCAGCTTCTCTGCGGTGGGCTCCGGCCTGGCGGCCTGCTCCTTCCCGGTGGGTGTGGCTTCGGCCGTCTGCCCTGCTCCCGCGGTCCCGGTCCCCTTGGCGGCCTCCGGCGTTGCGGGCTGGCCGGGGGCCACCGCGGGCGCCCCCTCCTTCTGGGCAGGGGTCTCGGACTTGCAGGCCACGGCCGACACTCCCGCGGCGACCAGCAGGCAGACAACCAACGTGCAGCGCAGAGACGGTCTCATCTTTCCCTCCTCCTCAAAAAAGGCGCCCCGGCTACGAGTGCCGCGGCGGACGGTTCAGAGACTCACGACAGCGGCCCGTAAGGACTCCGGAATAGCCGGGGAGTTCCCCGCGGGCCTCCGCTCCGGGCTCGTGGGAAGCACCACGTGCGGTTTGGAGTCCCGGCATGAGTGTCTACGGCTTCGTCGGATCCACGGGCTTGGTGCGAATGGTCATCTGGAGGTCCTTGTCCGGCTCGAGCTTCTTGAAGGACCAGGTGAGCACGCCCTTCTTGTTCGACGCGGGCGGCGGGCTCACGCCTTCCAGCACGACACCGGCCTCGGGCGTGACGGTGATGTCGGCCTTGCCGATGGAACCCTTCCAGAGGGATCCGGAGCGCAGCACGTAGGTGAACTTCGCGGTGTCTCCCTCGAGGGTGATGCGTTCCTTGTAGGACACCCGCACGCGGACCTTGGAGGGCTTCTTGGCCCAGCCTTCGACCGAGTCGATGGGGATCCACTTGGAGATGGGCGGCGTGAGGCGGGCCTCTTCGTGGATCACGTCCGGGTAGGCATTTGCCGGCTTCCCGTCCATGGTCACTTCGAAGTCATCGATCATGTTGACCTGGGTGTCGAGCAGGGGCCAGGAGATGCGGAACGCGTAGTACGGCTTGCTGCACTCGCTGCCCCCGGTCGGAAGCGCCCGGCAGTACTTCAGAGGATCGAGGTCGCCGATCTTGATCTCGAACTCCGCGGTGACGGTGGCGAGCTCCGCGCCCACGGTGATCTCGACCTTCTCCCACTCCATGCTGGCGGTGGGCTCCACGGGCGTGGGGTCCGGCGCGATGTCAGCGTACGCGGGTACCGCGGCCAGAATGGCGAGAGCCGTGGCGGCGAATGCCAATCGTTTCATGAGCGTCCTCCTCTCCGATTCATGCGGCTTGAGGATAGCCCCCTGCCATCGCACTCGTCAAGCGAGTGGCGATGCGCACCCTCAATGTCCTACTGCGCGGCGGAGACGCAGTGATTCGTCAAGCTGTCACACGTGCCCCAGATCCCGTCGGTGCAGCCGCAGCCCAGGTCGGACAGGCAGCAGTCCGGGTCAAGGGTCCAGCCGTGGTTGCACTCCCAGAGCGCTCCACCCTTGACCTGGCAGGTATCGATCGTGCAGGGGTTCCCGTCGTTGCAGGCAGGATCCCCGCTCTTCGAGCAGGGGCACTGAACCTTGAACTTGATGCAGGCCGACGCATCGCAGCCGGGCAGCGACGCGCCGGACCACGTCAACGTGCAGCACACCTGGTGGTAGCCGTTGGCCAGCTTCGCGGACTCGAACTTCCAACCCGAGACGGCGGCTGGCGGTTCTTCGTCCCAGCGGCATTCGGCACCGGCTTCCTGTGCGTCCATCTGGAGATTCTCCGGTATCAGGATCACCTGTGCCGGGGTCCCGCAACCGGCAGCAAAGAGCTGGAGCAGGAGCTTGGGCGGCGGCGGCTCCACGCACTTGCCGCAATCGCACAGGAGCCCTTCGTCGCATTCGCCGCAACTGCCTCCGCACCCGTCGTCACCGCACTCCCATCCTTCGCACTGGGGCGTGCAGAAGCACGTCCCCTTGATGCACGTGTACTTCGGCTCCGGCTCGGGGCACACCCCGCAGAGGCCGCCACACCCGTCGTCGCCGCACTGCTTGCCGCTGCAGTCGGGAGTGCAGACATCCTGTTCGCCAGCGGGATCGACGTCCGAAGCGTCGCCGGTTTCGTCGTCCGTGCCATCGCCTGCCGCGACATCGCCGCAGTCCCCTGCATCAGCATCAGCCGCGGTATCGTTGTCGGCCATCACATCTGAATCGGAAGATTCCTCCGACGCTTCGGACGGGACGACCCCGTCGGTCGCCTCCAAGCCATCAGCCTGCACGTCCTTGCCCGTCGCTTTCGAGTCATCTGCCTGCACGTCCTTGTCGCCGGCCAGATCCGATGCCGGCTGCCCCCCGGCATCAGGAGATGGGCTGCTGCCCGACCCGCACGAGACAGGAGCAAGGGCCAGCAGCGCCCAGATCAGCCAGCCGACAAGACGGTGTTCCATGGCAACGACCTCCGGTATTCGACATCAAGACGGCACGCGACTCAGATCCAGCGCTGTGTCGATTGTACACCCACGGCTGGCGGCGTGCCAAGCCACGAGTAGTCCCCCGGCCGCTCCTGCAACGGGCAACGGGGACCCGGTCAGGGGCGGGACCTGGCGCAGTCCCGGCTAGATGGCCCAGCGCAGGCAGAACTGGAGGGCCGAGACGTCGCGGCCGTCCCACGTGTAGTGGTCGATGGAGACCTCCAATGTGGACGGGAACGCGATGAGGATCGCGGCCTGTCCGAGGCTGGGCAGGTCCCGGAAGCGGAACGCCCGGGCCATGAGGCCGACGTGGTAACCGGACAGGTCCGCGGACGTGCCGCCGAGCTCCGCGGTTCCAAACCGCGGTGCGCCCACCAGCATGTAGGCCGGCTGCCCCAGTTCGCTGTCCACGATGAGGCCCAACCGGACCTCCGGCATGTACGAGAGCGCACGGCCGCTTCCAACGTCGTCGAAGAAGCCGCGATACAGCCAGCTCGGCTCGATGCGCAGACCGGCACCCACGGCGGGTCCGCCGAACCGGACGGTGACTCCCCCCGCGCCGACGAATCCGCCGGCCATGTCGCCGTTCCCGGGCCACGGCTCGTCAAAGCTCATGAGCGCTCCCATCCCGAACTCCACGTACCAGGAGATCTCGGTCTCGGTCTCCGGCTCCGGCGGGGGCGGCTGGACTTTGTGCGCCGGAGGCTTCGGCTTCCCATGCTTCTTCTTCGCCTTCTTCCCGGCCGCAGACGCGGTCAACGCCATGCACAGGCAGACCAGGAAGACCAACAGGCCAGTCATCCTACGGGCTCTCATCATACCCCCCTGTCCTCACGTACCCACCCCCGCGGGTCCAAGGACCCACGCTGCGGGAACCGCGAGAATACCGTTGCCCAGCTCCCTGACCTCCCGGTCCATGGACAGCACGAGCGCATTCAAGAGCGGCTTGTCCAGCAGAGCGGACAAGTTCCTCAGGTGCCGGGCGTCCTGAGAGGACACGCGGTCGGAAGCTTTGACCTCGACTGCGGTGAAACCAGCCTCAGTCTCGATGAGCAGATCCACCTCCAGCCCGTCGTGCGTCCTGAGGTGGTACAGGTCAGCCGGCAGGGCCGCGGTCCGCACCTGCTTGAAGATCTCTCCCACCACGTAGGACTCGAACTCCTCCCCGTTGCAGGGCCCGCGGCGTCCTGTCAGACTCCGGTGCACGCCGGGGTCTACGAAGTGCACCTTGGCGCTTCGGACGAGGCGCTTTCGAGGGTTGCGGGCGTAGGCTGGCAGCATCACGACCTGGTAGCTCAGCTCGAGGTAGCGCAGGAAGCGACGAGCGGTGTCCACAGCGATGGACGAGGCCCGCGCCAGCTCTGCGAAATTCACGGGCGCTCCGGTGCGCAGAGCCAACGCCCGCTGCGCCAGCGCAAACGGCTCGAGGTCCCGCAAAGCAGCCAGGTCCGCAACGTCCCGCTCCAGGTACAGCTTCCGGTAGTCGCTCAACCATTCGAAGCACTCCGGGTCGTCAAGCTCGGGATCGTGGACAGCGGGCATGGCCCCACGCTCGAGGTACCGCCGGAACATGGCTTCCGCCTGGACAAAGCCCTGATCCGCAGCCGGCATGCCGGCCAGCACGTCGTCGCTCCTGCCGACAGCCCGCAGGAGCGCCAGCAGACGGGACTCGCCTACCGGCTGGTCCCACGAATCCGTCATCATCTCGGGCAGGGTCAACGGCCACAGCTCCTCCACCGCCGCGCGCCCTGCAAGGCTCTCCTTCACCTTGCCCAGCAGCCGGATCTGGCTGCTGCCCAGCAGGAGATAGCGAACGCTGGAGTCCGCGTCCCGTGCGGCCTTCAGTGTCTCGACAAGGGACGGGACCTTCTGCACCTCGTCAAGCACCGCCCGTGGGTGTCGCCGGATCCAGTCCGCGGCGGCAAGACGGCTCCATTCGGGCCGCAGCGCAGGGTCTTCCAGGCTGATGTACTCGTAGTCCGGGAACGCATGCTGCACGAGGGTGGTCTTTCCTGTCTGCCGTGCGCCGGTCAGCACGACGATGCGCCCGTGCTTTGCAGCAGCCCTCCTTTGAAGCCTTCCCAACAGCGCCCTGTTCTTCATGGCACCTTGTGATTTCGGCGTAATATCGCCAAACACGTCGTCGATTTTACGCCGATTTCGTGGTATTGCAAGGCCGTTGACCCGGAACCGGACTGTGGAATAGGGTGGAGGCTGCGCACAGGGAGGGAGGTTCATGGTCGGCATGATCCTGGTTTCGGCAGCGTTCGTCTTCTTCGGCGCGCCCGGCAACAGCGGAGACTGGGATGCGCCGGGAGAAGGAAGCATCGGCATCGCGCTGGACCGCGGCCTGCTGTGGGTCGCGGACCGCAAGGCGGTCACCGCGACCGCGCTGGACCCGCTGACCGGTGCGGCGGTCCGGACCGTGAAGCTCCCCTGCCGCGAGACCGGCGGGCTGGCAGCAGGTGAGGGGAAGCTCTGGTGCTCCGAGGTGCTCCAGAACCTGCTGTTCGAGGTGGACGCGGCCACCGGCATGACCTCGAAGCGCATGGAAGCCCCCTGCGACTACCCCGGAGCGCTCGCGTACGAGGGGGGCCTGCTCTGGGTGCACTGCCCGTTCGAGAAGAAGATCTCCGTCACCGACCCCGCGGACGGTACCACGCTACGTTGGGTCCCCGCGGTGAGCAGGCGCATGTCCGCTCTCGGGGCCGGCGGCGGCTACGTGCTGGCGGCCGACAAGGAGAAGGACCGCGTCTTCATGCTGGACCCGGAGAGGGGAAACGTGCTCGCCGTGCTTCAAGCCGGGTCTCCCAACGTCACGGGGCTCGCGTTCGACGGCCGCAGGCTGTACACCGTGGACTACCTGACCGATCGAGGCCGCACCCTGGACCTGGACAAGTCCCCGCCGTTTGCCATCGAGGGATCGCAGGACGCTTCGGTCACGTTCCGTCACCACGTGCTCTCCGGCGGACCCGCACCGCTGACCGACGTCAACGTCTTCGTGGCTCTGCCCGAGGACCGGATCACACAGAAGGTCCACTCGCTGGTTCCGCTGCCCCCGGGCGCGGACGTCCAGGAGGTTGCGGACAAGCAGGGCCAGCGGTTCTGGAAGTTCCACCTCGACCAGCTTCCCGCGGGCCAGGAAGCCACGTTCGGCTACACCGCGGACGTGACCCTCAAGACCGTCAGGTGGTTCACCGACCCGCGGCGCAGCGGCACTGCAAAGGACATCCCTGCGGACATTCGGGCGAAGTACCTCGGGGACGGCACCAAGTACCAGGTCAAGGACCCCGCGGTGGTCGCCGCGGCGCGCGGCATCGCGGGGGAATCCAGGAACCTCCACCTCGTGTTCCAGCGCACGTACCGGTTCGTGCTGGACAACATGGACTACGCGCTGTCGGGCGGCTGGAACGCGGCACCGCTGCTGCTGGAGCGGAAGAACGGGTCGTGCAGCGAGTACACGTTCCTGCTCATCGCGCTGCTGCGCGCCTCGGGCATCCCGGCCCGCTACGTGGGAAGCCTGGTCATGCGGGGCGATCCCGCGTCCGTGGACCTCGTGTTCCACCGGTGGGCAGAGGCGTATCTCCCGGGCCTGGGCTGGTTCCCCGTGGATGCGAACCGCGGGGACACGGAGTGGCCGTCGGACCAGGCCGACGGCTTCGGCTTCCAGGACGGGGTCTTCCTCGTCACCACCGAGAGCAGCGGTGACTCGGACATCCTGGAATGGGGATACAACTCCGTCGCCCGGTACCGCCACGAAGGACCTGCCGAGGTGCGCGAGTGGACGAGCGCTGAATGGGAGCCGCCCTCGGGCGACTCGGGAGGTGCACCATGAAATCCGCGAATGCAACGCTGGACAGGCTCATCGAAGCCGGAGCGCGGGTCATGTGGATCGCGGCGCACCCCGACGACGAATGCTTCTCCGGGTCGATCCTGGCAAAGGCGTCGTTGCGATGCTCGAATCCGCTCCACATGCTGGTGCTGACGCATGGCGAAGGAGGGGAGTGCTGCGCGGCGCACAAGAAGGACCGCCCGCTGGCCGAGGTGCGCGCCGAGGAGATGCGCGAGGTTGCCCGGCGCTACAAGGCATCGCTGACCATGGAGCGCTTCTTCAACGCGGCGCTGCCCGTGGAGTCCTTCCCCATGCGCCACGAGTTGGCCCGCCGCTGGCTGGAGCAGGGGGACCCTGCCGACGTGGTACGCATCGCCATCTGCGATTTCAAGCCCGACGTGGTGCTCACGTTCAGCCCGCTTTTCGGGGCCACGGGCCACCCCGAGCACCAGCTCACCGCACGCTTCGCATTGGCCGGGATCCGGGAAGCGGCCACGACCGTGTCCCCCGATGTCCCGTCGCACAAGGTCGAGCACACCTACTTCGTGCTCAACCGCTACTGGGGCCTTCGCATGCTGGGCATGGGCAACGATCCGCTAGAGCCCTCCGAGACGTTCGACGTGAGGCAGCCGTGCGTGGAGGGGCGCTCGTGCGTGCAGGTAATGGCTGAGAACACGCGGCCACACGAGACGCAGGCCCGCGACATGGGGCACCTGCGGTTCATCGCCAGGTTCCTGAAGGTGGCCTACCTGAAGGAAGTGGACCCGTTCCGGGACAGGTTCCACGCCGACGAGTACTGGCCGGTGCGCGGGATGGGATGAGCCGCGGCGGCGCCTGCGGTTGCGGGACGCAACGCAGGGCCTACCACCGGTCGAAGTGCAGCCTGGCAGCGTTCCACCGATCGACCGTTTCCTTGCTCTCCGAGGGGTGGCCGATGCAGATGAGGGCTGCGGGGACCAGCGTCTCGGGAATTCCAAGCAGGTCACGCATTCCCTTGATGCGAGGCTCCCGCGGGTAGATGCCCAGCCACACCGCGCCCAGTCCCATGGCGTGCGCGGCCAGCAGGATGTTCTGCGCTGCCGCGGAGCAGTCCTGAAGCCAGTAGCCCTGGTCGAGAGCCACGGCCGGGTCCGCGCACACGAGGATGGCCAGCGGAGCCCCCTTCAGCATCTGGCCGTTCTGGTGGAAGGACGGGATCGCGTCCAGCGTGGCCCGGTCCCGGATCACCACGAAGTGCCACGGCTGGCAGTTGCCCGCGGACGGCGCGGCAAATGCTGCCTTGAGCAGCAGGGTCACCTGGTCTTCGCCGACCGGCTCACCGGTGTAGCGCCGTATGCTGCGGCGGCTGAGAATCGTGTCCACGAGCGTCGGCATGCTCCCTCCCCGGCCGCGACGTCGTGCGGCACCTGGGAAGTATGTGAGCGAAATCCCTTGATTTCAAGCTCCGTTTGTGGCATAGGGCAATCTCTGTTTCGTTTCTATGGATTCAAGGGAGGTCATCATGAACCGTGTAGTATTCCTTTTGGCAGCGCTGGCCCTGGTGGCCGCCGGCTGCGGCGAGAGCAGCACGACCGAGCCTCTGTGCCAGGCCGGAGTGATGAAACAGTGCGACTGCGACGGGGTGGCCGGCGCGGGCAGCCAGACCTGCTCGGTGGATGGCAACGCCTGGGGCAACTGCGTGTGCCCCCAGCCGATCTGCGTGGCTGCGGCCACCCAGCCCTGCGACTGCGACGGGAAGGTCGGTGCGGGCACCCAGACCTGCGCTGCGGACGGCAAGGCCTGGGGCGAGTGCGTGTGCCCCGAGCCGGAGCCCGACGTCGTGGACGTGGTCGAGGACGTGGAGCCTCCCGAGGACATCCAGCCCGAGGACGTCGAGCCCGAGGTGGAGCTGCCGCTCATCTGCCTGCTCAACAACTGCACCGAGAACGCGCACTGCACCGGGTGCTCCGACGGGCGCCACATCTGCCTCGTCGAGGAGAACCGCTGCGTCGCGTGCAACCCCAAGACCGGCGAGGGCTGCAAGGCGGACGAGCAGTGCTCCTCGTGGGGCATCTGCGTGCCCAAGACCCTGACCTGCCCCACCGACTCGACCACGGGCGAGCCGAAGGTCGTGTGCGTGGCGAACGCGGACTGCCTGGCCTGCTCGCCGGCAAACCAGGTCTGCGACACGACCACCCACAAGTGCGTCGCGTGCACCCAGACCAACACGTCCCACTGCCTCCCGTCCGACATCTGCGTCGAGGGCAAGTGCTCGCCCAAGTGCCCCATGGCCTGCAACGTGGACAACGACTGCATGTACTGCGGCGCTCCGGAATCGCCGGCTCACGCGTGCAACAACCACAAGTGCTCCGAGTGCTCCCCCACGTGGCCCTGCCCTGCCGGCCTCGTCTGCCTGCCCATGGGCGTCTGCTACCCGCCCTGCGGCTTGCCCGGCCCGGTGCCCGGCCAGTGCATGACCGAGAAGGACTGCAACTTCTGCGGCGACCCCAAGACGCCCGGCACCTATGACTGCAAGAAGCCGCTCAACGACCCCGACGGGCATGGCACCTGCGTGCCGCCCGTGGAGGGGTGCGAGGACATCGGCCCGGGCGTCGCGGTGCTCCCCGCCCCGTGGTCCGACTACACCCAGCTGTGCTCCAACGACGACAACTGCAAGGGCGTCGGCATCCAGCTGAACATCGGCAAGTTGGTCCGCGACCTCATCGGTGCGGACGAGGTCATGGGCATCGCCATCGGCGATGCGAACGTGACCTACGAGATGGCCCAGTGTGCGGAAATCAAGATCATGGAAGGCATCAACTGCGGCGTCTGCGTCCCGTGCAAGGAGGACAAGGACTGCAAGGGGATTCCCATCGACGGCATGATCCTCCAGCTCTTCAAGGAGGACCCGCTGGCCATGATCGCGGGGGCGCTGCTCATCAACATGCTGTGGGGCTCGCAGCAGGAGCACAACCTCAACTTCTACTGCCAGCCGGTGGCCATGGGCTACGGCGTGTGCGCACCGTGCGCCAACCCGCTCCAGAAGTGCGCGGGCGGCAGCAGCGGCGGGGGCAGCGGAAAGTGCGAGCACGAGGTGTGCGAGACGGGCAGCGCGATGGATCCGTCCTGTTCTTCCTGCTCCAAGGCCGTGTGCGAGAAGGACGGCTATTGCTGCGAGACGGAGTGGGACGCGGTGTGCGTGAAGGAAGTGGACCAGTACTGCGCCACCCCGTGCGGGGGCAGCACGGGCTGTGCTCCGGACATCTGCACCAACGACAACCTGCTGGCCCAGGATCCGTCTTGCGGCGGGTGCGTCGCGGCCGTGTGCACCGCGGACCCGTTCTGCTGCAACAAGCAGTCCGGAGCGTGGGACACCTACTGCGTCAGCGGCACCAAGACGCAGGCAGCGTGCGCGTCGCTGTGCGGCGGCGGCTGCGCGCACGACGAGTGCACCCCCGGCGGCCCGCTGGTCGCGGACTGCTCTGCCTGCGCCAAGGCCATCTGCACCGCGGACCCGTACTGCTGCCAGTACGAGTGGGACAGCCAGTGCATCGACGAGGCCAAGGCAGACAACGCCTGTTCTTGCAACTAGTTAGACATCACAAGTAAAACCAACCCATCCACAAGTCTTCCCGCGTGTTGGCGTGTCTGTGCCGCGCCGCGCAACAAACACTAGATTCCTTCTTTCATTTCTACTAGTATGGGGCCACGTTGCCTTGGACTCTGTGCGCAAGAAGGAGGCCTCTACATGGATCACCCGATACACTTCGATGTCATCGTCATCGGGGCGGGGCCTGCCGGCCTGTCCATTGCCTCGGAGCTGTCCAAGCACCTGAAGGTGGCAGTCGTGGATCGCAAGGGCCATGCGTCCCACTGCACCAAGAGCTGGTTCGTGCCCGGTATCGCGGTGCACGACAACAAGGACATCCAGCCGTTCCTGACGCCGGGAGTCAAGCGCTTCATCACCAACACGTTTGCCGGGCCCGAGATGGCCTGGAATGCGAAGCTGAAATACGGCTACTGGTTCGTGAAGGAGCACGAGCTGCTGGACCACTGGGCTTCCATCATCGAGTCCAGCGGTCGGAGCAAGGGCAACGGCAACGGGTCGAGGCTGTTCCTCGGGCACAACTTCCAGAGCCACTCGGTCAACTCGGGCGGGGTCCACGTCCGGCTGCTGAAGGTATCCACCGACGTGGAGGTTCACCTCCAGGCGCGCTTGCTCATCGACGCTTCCGGATCGGATTCCCAGCTTCTCAAGGAGTACCAGCTGGATGCGCACCCCTACTGGTGGTCGGTCTACGGGTGGATAAACCGGCACAAGAGCCTGCCCAGGGACATGAAGGTCGGGGACTACCTGCTGTGGGGCACGTTCGGCGACAGCAATCCGAACCTCCAGGCGACGCTGGCACAGGGGCGGCCGGTGATGGAATACGAGATCCTGGACGACCACCATTCGTTCCCCATGGTGTTGTACCTGCGCAAGACGCGGGTGGACCTGGAGACGATGAAGAACGAGTTCGAGCACATCATCAAGCACGAGGAGCTCGGCAAGCCGTTCCGGGGCGAGAAGATCGAGGAGCGCAAGTGGGGTTGGTACCCGTCCGGCGGCCTCATCCAGAGCTTCGCCCGCGACCGGGTTGCGTTCGTGGGAGATGCGGGGGGCTGGGCGACCCCATGCGGGTGGGGAATGGGGTTCATCCTGACGAACTACAAGAAGTACGCGGCCAACATCGTGACCGCGGTACGGGCCGACACGCTGGACGAGCACATGCTGGCCAGCTTCAGCCACATGGCGCTCCACGAGAGGAACGAGGTCCTGGTGGACCAGGTGGCAGCGCACTTCCTGTCGCAGGCGACGCCGCAGCAGATCGATCGGTTCATCGACTTCTGGAACGTGGAGGGGATGAAGTTCCTCTACTGTGAGAAGCTGTTCACGCTCACCATCACCGAGCGCGAGGTCGAGTACGTGGTCGGCACGCTGATGAAGCACTTCGACATCCGGGAGCTGGCGAGCGTCTTCCCGCGGGAGGACTACCCGCTCCTCGTCCGCATGCTGCTCGTGTTTGCCGAGGCCGCGGCCTGGCATAAGATCTCCTGGCTGTCCAAGGACCTGGCGTACCACGTTGCGAAGCTGCTTGGTCGCAAGGTGCACAAGCACCCGCCCGAGGCGGACGTGTTCGAAAACGGGTTCGACTTCATGGACTACAAGAAGGTCCTTGCCAAGGGGCGGCGCACGCGGTTCCTGAGCCGTCTGTCCAAGAGGGGTCGCAGGGGCTAGGCTCGAATGAGGATCCTGCTGGTGAAGCCAAGCTGGTTTCGGAAGGGTGCGCCGACCCAGGTGCGCTACTCGTCCTTCGTGCGGTTTCCGCCGCTTGGACTCGGCATCATTGCGGCGCTGTCCGAGGGACACGACGTGCGGATCGTGGACGCGGATCGCGAGGCGCTGCCTCTGGACACGAGGTTCGACCTCGTGGGGATCACCGTCACGACGTTCGCATCCGACGGTGCGTTTGTGCTGGCCCGCCACTTCCGCCAGAGGGGCGCCCGCGTGGTGCTGGGAGGCGTGCACGCGAGCATCATGCCGGAGGAGTGCCTCCGGCACGCGGATGCGGTGGTCGTGGGCGAGGTCGAGTACATCTGGCAGAAGGTCCTGGAAGACGCGGCAGCCGGCCGGCTTGCGGGCACGTACCGGGCGGACCGGGTCACGAACCTGCGGGACGTCCCTTCCCCGCGCCGCGACCTGATGAACGAACCGCGCTGGTTCACCTGCGTGGAAGCCACCCGCGGCTGCCCGAACAAGTGCCGCTACTGCTACCTCCCTTCCGTGCCCTGGCACGTTCACCGGAAGCGGCCGCTGGAGGCGGTGGACGCGGAGATCGGCGGACTGCGGCAGAAGTCGTTCATGTTCGTGGACGAGAACCTGTTTGCCGATCGGGAGTACGCCCGCGAGCTGTTCCTGCGCATCGCGAGGCACCGCAAGTTCTGGCTGGTCCAGGTCCCCACCAACATCTCCGGGGACGCCGCGCTGCTCGATGCGATGCAGAAGGGCGGGTGTTTCAACGTGCAGGTCGGATTCCAGAGCTTCAACACCCGCGTGCTCTACGACGCGGCCGTGGGTCACAACCGGGTGGAGCGCTACCGCGAGTTCGTCCGCGAGCTGCACGCCCGCCGGATCGTGGTGAGCGGCTTCTTCCTGTTCGGCTTCGACGCGGATACTCCGGACGTGTTCGCCCACACGGTCGAGGCCATCAAGAAGATGGGAGTCGACGACGCGACCCTGTTCGTGCTGACTCCCTTCCCCGGCACGTCGTTCCACGAGCAGTTCGAGGCCGAGGGGCGCTTGCTCCCGGTGACGTCGCGGGTCGACTACGGGTGGTCCACCGTGACCTTCCGGCCCCGGAACATGACCGCGGCCGAGCTGGAAGCCGGGGTCCGGAGGGCCTACCGGGACCTGTACCCGCACTTCACGAAGCGGCTCTTCCACGTTCTGCGATCCCAGGCGACAAGGCTGGCATCAAACCCGCGCTTTGCTGCGGCGCTGGTTGGGGGTAATCTCACGCGGCCGGGCATATAGAGGCCGCCGGGGAGAAACCAGGGTGGGGACGATGAAGGGGCGAGACGACCGGAAAGGGACGCAAATCGGGCAATACGTAGTCCACGGCGAGCTGGCCAGCGGCGGCATGGGAACGGTGTACGTTGCCACTCACGGCCGGCTGGGGCACGTGGTCGGCATCAAGGTTCTCCACAAGCACTACCAGGCGGACACCGAGCTCAGGTCCCGGTTCGTCGACGAAGCGAAGATCCAGGCCAACCTGCGCCACCCCAACATCCTCGGCGTACAGGACATCATCGAGGCTGAGGACCACAGCGGCATCGTCATGGAGCTGCTCAACGGCTGCCCCCTGGACGCGTACTACGAAACCGCGGGGCTTCCGATTCCGCTGCCCAGGCTGCTGAAGTTGTTTTCCACGCTGTCGGGAGCGCTCTTCTTCGCGCACACGCGGGGAGTCGTTCACCGGGACCTCAAGCCGGCCAACGTGTTCCTGCACCGTTTCCACGACGACGTCGTGCCGAAGGTCATGGATTTCGGCATCGCCAAGGTCCGGGGTCTTCTTTCCGGGTCGAAGCAGACGACTGCCGGAGCGGTGATGGGAACTCCCGCGTACATGGCGCCGGAGCAGCTGGAAGACGCCAGCACCGTGGACCACCGGGCGGACGTGTTTTCCCTCGGCGTCATGATGTACGAGGCCGCCACGGGGCAGCTTCCGTTCAACGCGGACAACATGGCCAGCCTGCTCAAGGACATCCTGGTTGCGGAGCCGGCCCGGCCATCGCAGATCCATCGGACGTGCCCGCCGCAGCTCGACCGGGTCATCATGAAGTGCCTGGAGAAGGACCGGTCAAGGCGCTTCGACAGTGCGCTTGCGCTCCAGGAAGAGCTCAAGCGCCTGGGCCACGAGGTGGGTTTCGAGGGGATCGTCTCCGACGACGTGCCCAGCCGCGGCCTCGACGACTTCGGGGTGGATTTGCCCGCGTTCGCCCTGCCCCGGGACACACACGTGGGACTGCGGGCTGCCTCCGCACCGGACAACAGGGAGGCGGGTCCGGACGGCGAAGCGCTCACGGTGGTCGCGGGATATCGGAAGGACGACACCGGCCAGTTCGTTGGGTCCGACCCGTCCCGGGTCAGCGCGGAGCCGACGGAGGACGAGGCGCAGCTTCCCGGGTTGCAGCTTCCGGGATACCGGCTGCTTGGCCGCATCTACGCGGGTACCGAGACGGTGGTCTACAGGGCCGTGGCGACCGGCATGGGCGACCGGACGGTCATGGTCAAGGTGCTCAACACCGAGTACCCGAGCCCCGAGGCCATCGCCCGGCTGAAGCACGAGTACGCGCTCACCAAGGACCTCGACATAGAGGGCGTGGCCCGCACTATTGCGCTGGAGAAGTTCGGCAACGGCCTGGCGCTCGTGGTAGAGGACTTCGGAGGGACGTCGCTCAAGTCGCGCGTCGAGAAGGGGCCTTTGCCCGTTGACGAGGTGCTGGACATCGGCAGCCGCCTTTCCGGCGTGCTGTCCCAGGTCCACGCCCGCCAGATCGTCCACCGGGACATCAACCCCCGCAACATCGTCATGAACCACGCGATCGGGCTGGTGAAGATCATCGACTTCGGGCTCGCGTCCACGACCGGAGAAGGAAACGCCGAGAGCCCGGGAGCGCTGGCCGGCACCCTGTCCTACATTTCGCCGGAGCAGACCGGGCGGATGAACCGCCCGGTGGACCACCGCACCGACTTCTATTCGCTGGGAGCGACTCTGTACGAGCTGGCTACGGGCCGCCTCCCGTTCCAGTCCGACGACCGCGTGGAGCTCATCCACTGCCACCTGGCCAGGCAGCCTGCGCTGCCGCACGAGACGAACCCCGCGGTTCCCACGGCCTTCTCGGACATCATCATGAAACTGATGTCCAAGAATGCGGAAGACCGCTACCAGAGCGCACAAGGCCTCCAGGCAGACATCGAGGAATGCATCCGGCAGTTCCGGAAGACAGGGCGGATCCAGCGCTTCCCGCTCGCGGCGCGGGAGGTCAACGACAAGTTCCAGATCCCCCGCAAGCTCTACGGTCGCGAGGCGGAGACCGACCTGCTGCTGGAAGCCTTTGCCCGGGTGTCTCACGGCACCCGGGAGCTGTTGCTCGTGGCCGGATACTCGGGCATCGGCAAGACGTCCCTGGTGCGGGAGGTCCACAAGCCGATCACGCAGCAACGCGGCTACTTCATCTCGGGCAAGTTCGACCAGTACAAGCGGGACGTGCCCTACTCCGCGCTGGTGGACGCGTTCCAGGGGTTGGTCCGGGAGCTGCTCACCGAGGGGGACTCGGATCTCGAAACATGGAGGAACCGGATCGGCCAGGCGCTGGGCCCCAACGGCGCGATCATCACCGACATCATCCCGCAGCTCGAGCTGGTCATCGGCAAGCAGCCTCCGGTGCCGGAGCTGGGGGCTGCCGAGGCCCGGAACCGGCACAACATCGTGTTCTCTGCGTTCATCGGCGTGTTTGCCCGCGCCGAGCACCCGCTGGTGGTCTTCCTCGACGACCTCCAGTGGGCGGACAGCGCGTCCATCGAGGTGCTCCATCTGCTGGTCACGGGCGGGGAAGGCGGTTCCCTGTTCCTGATCGGTGCGTTCCGGGACAACGAGGTGGACGCGTCCCATCCCCTGACCGCGGCCATCGACGACATGCGCAAAGCCGGAGCGGTCATGACCAACCTCAAGCTCCAGCCGCTGTCCGTCGAGCACGTGCAGCGTCTCGTGGCGGACACGGTGAGCACGTCGCTCCAGGAGGCGTTGCCCCTGGCGCAGCTCGTGCACGCCCGGACCGAGGGCAATCCGTTCTTCATCGGTGAGCTGCTCAAGTCGCTTCACTCCCAGGGACACGTGTCCTTCGACGCGACCGCGCAGCGCTGGCGCTGGGACCTGGAGAAGATCCAGGCCGAGGGGATCACCGAGAACGTGGTGGACCTGATGGCCGGCAAGATGCGCAGGATGAGCCACGGGACGCAGCAGGCTCTCCAGCTCGCGGCATGCATCGGCGGCCACTTCGACCTCCAGACGCTGGCCACGGTGTCCGGCAGGTCCGCGGGCGAAATCGTCCTCGCGCTGAAGGAGGCGGTCAAAGAGGGTCTCCTGGTGCTTCCGGGGGAAGCCTACCGCTTCATCGAGCTGGACAGCTCGGAGCTGTCCGGCGGGCTGCTGGACGCGGTCCTGCTGCGCTCGGTCAACTACCGCTTCGCGCACGACAAGATCCAGCAGGCGGCCTACTCGCTCGTGAAGCCGCGAATCGCGGTGGCGGTGCACCACCAGATAGGCACCCTGCTGCTCAAGGACACGCCTGCGGAGAAGCGGGAGTCGCGGATCTTCGAAATCGTCAACCAGCTCAACAAGGCCCAGGATCTCCTCAAGGGCCGCGACGACCGCATGGATCTCGCGGGGCTCAACCTGGCGGCAGCCCGCAGGGCCAAGACGTCGGCAGCTTTCCGCACTGCCCTCGGGTACCTCGAAACCGGGATCGGCCTGCTCGACGACCAGGCCTTCGACTCGCATCGGGAGACGGCCCTCGGCCTCCACTGCGAGGCAGCAGAAGCATCCTACCTGTGCACGCGGTTCGACCGGATGGAGCAGCACATAAGCGTCGTGCTGGCTCATGCGCGCACGCTGGACGAGAAGATGCAGGCCCACGAGGTGCAGATCCAGGGGTACATCGCGCAGGCGAAGAAATGGGAAGCGGTGCGTACCGCGCTGCCCGTCCTGCGGATGCTCGGCCACAGCTTCAAGGAGACCCCGGGCATGCCCGGCATCCTGTGGGCATTGGCCAAGGCGAAACTGGCGCTGGCCGGCAAGACCCCGGAGAAGCTTCTCGACCACAAGCAGATGATCGACGCCCGGGCGCTGGCCGCGCTGCGAGTGGCCACACGCGTGGCCTCCACGGCATACGTCGTCTCCCCCAACCTCTTCCCGGTCCTCGTGCTCAAGCAGGTGGAGCTCTCGGCCCGTCTCGGCAACAGTCCCGGCTCCTCGTTCGCGTACGCGCTGTACGGGACGATCCTGTGCGGCGTGCTGGGCGACATAGAGACCGGATACCGGTTCGGGAAGCTGGCCCTGAGCTTGCTGGACAAGTACAACTCGGGACAGCTCAAACCCCGCGTCTGCTTCACCGTGGCCGCCACCAGCCAGCACTACAAGGAGCACTACGACCAGACCATCCCCCGCTTCCGCGAGGCGGTCAAGCTCTCCCTCGAGATGGGCGACCCCGAGTTCGTCGGTGCCAACGCCGGTGCGCTGGCTTACGCGACGCTGTTCTCCGGCAAGAACCTGCCGCAATGCGAGAAGGACATCGGAGCCCACGTGGATCTCGTGGGGCAGCTCAAGCAGGCGCCTTACGAGCGCTACCTTCGCATGTGCCACCAGGCCGTGCGCAACCTGCGGGGGAGGGTCGCGGAGCCCTGGGTGCTCAAGGGCGAGTCGGTGGACGAGACCGCGGTGAAGCCGGTGCTGGAAGCCAGTGCGGACCTGCACGGGCTGGCGGTGCTCTACCTGCTCAAGTGCATGCTGGCGCTCTACTTCGACAAGCCGCACCTCGCCGCGGAGTTCGCTAACGCCGCGCGGCCGCACGTTCCCGCGACCACGGCCATGCTGCCGTCGGTCGTCTTCCACATGGTCGACGCACTGGCAGCGCTCGCGGTGCTGCCCAGCGCAACGGGAAGCCAGAAGGGGGTGCTTCTCAAGAGGGTTCGCGGACAGATCACCGCGCTCAGGAAGCTGGCGAAGCACGCCCCCCAGAACTACCTGCACCGCATGCATCTCGCGCAGGCAGAGCTGCACCGCGTGGAGGGAAGGACCGACGCGGCCATTGCCAGCTACGATCGCGCCATCGAGCTGGCGCGGGAACACGGGTTCGTGCAGGACGAGGCGCTGGCCGGCGAGCTGGCCGCACGGTTCTACCTCGCGTCGGGGAAGAGCAAGGTCGCACGCACCTACATGTCGGACGCGCACCAGGCACACGTGGCGTGGGGCGCAACGGCCAAGGCCAAGCAGCTCGAACGGGCCTTCCCGGAGCTGCTGGCTGACGTCCTGAGCGTGGAGCGCGTGCGCAACCTGACCGGCACCATCATGCGATCCGTCTCCCAGTCCTCGGAGAGCACCTCGGATTCCAGCTCCAGCTCGGCCAGAGACAAGGTGGACATGGCCGTGGTCATGAAGGCGTCCCACGCCATCGCGAGCGAGAAACGCCTCGACCTCCTGCTCGAGCGCGTCATGAAGATCCTCGTGGATGCGGCCGGAGCCCAGGCAGCGTTCCTGGCCCTCGACACGGACGGCGTCATGTACATCGAGGCCGAGGTGGACGTGCAGTCCGACCGCACGTGCGTCCTCCAGCACACGCCCGTGCGGGACCGCACGGACATCCCGTCGACCGCGGTGAACTACGTGATGCGACTGCGGGACCTGGTGGTCCTGGACAATGCGCTCCAGTCCGCGGAGTTCTCACGCGACTCCCACATCATGGCGGGCGGCGTGAAGAGCCTGCTGTGTCTCCCGTTGATGAGCCAGGGACGGCTTGCCGGCATCGTCTGCCTCGAGAACCGCATCGCGGCGGGCGTGTTCAGCCCGGGCCGCGTCGAAATGGTCAAGATGCTGGCTGCCCAGATGGTGGTCTCCATCGAGAACGCCCGGCTCGTGGCGCGCCTGGACGACAGTCAGAAGCCGGGCTAGTTCAGACGGTTACTGAGTCCGTGATGCGCCATGCAGGCATGGCCCGGGGGGCTACACGGGGCCCATCGCTCACGCTCAGGGTAATGTGGCGGGCAGCCGCTTGCGTGCCTTGTCGATCAGGTCGCGGAGGTTCCCCTTCTCCG
>Ga0233425_10003158_pt1 | contig 30699 bp, 23 predicted proteins | sample Watercolumn_Towu_2_FD_181712 | JGI IMG/M metagenome (GOLD analysis project Ga0233425, IMG submission 181712) | Freshwater microbial communities from Lake Towuti, South Sulawesi, Indonesia - Watercolumn_Towuti2014_140_MG | ecosystem: Environmental > Aquatic > Freshwater > Lake | place...
TGCCACGGTACGTCAGGAAGTCCTGAAGGTTCCACTTGTTGTCGGTACTGCTCCACACCACGCCCACCTCGAATCGCGGTTCCAGGAATGCGCCCTGAACGGCCTGCACGATGGAGTAGTCCTTGACTCGCAGATTTTCAACGTCCCAGGTGTTGAGTTCCAACAGATCCTTCTTGATCCAATCCTCGAACTTGGTGGACAACTTATCCGGATCGATCTTCACGTCGTAAACGGGATCTTGACCAGCGATGCGCACGAACCGATGCCCTTCGGCGTCCTTGATCTTCTTGCCCACGACGAGCGAGTAGTTTGTACCTCCTTCCCCCTCGAACCGCACGAGCAGGCCGACGCCTTTGGCGCCCGTCTTGACCTCTCCCTCTTTCGGTTCAATGACCCCGAACAACTCGTGTTCGGCGGGATCCTGCGTGACCAGACCCAGCACTTTCAAGCCCACGAAGATCGTGGCGGCGTTGCGGATACGCTCTTCCGCGTCCGCCGGATAATCCGCGTGGGACGGGATGGTCCACAATCCGGTGCGCGCATTCTTGGCCACCTCGAACGGATAGGTCTTATCCTGCTGCTCGTCGTAGCGCACGATCTTGAGGCGCGACAGCTTGCCGGTGTCCGGGAAGCCCTCAAACACCTCCTTGTCGATTTGCTCATCCGGTTTCTTGGTTTCTATGCGCGGCTGCGCCACGTAGGCCGTCCCGGCCAGGACCACTGCTGCCACCAGGTACACCGAAGTCTTGCCAACCTCTGACATCGTTCACTTCTCCGGTAATCCGCTTCCCGTCAGGAAACTGGATGGTTTGCTGAGCCAGAACACTCTCATCTCGAATCGTCGGTCCACCGCTAGCGCAGCCGTGACTTGGCCACTCCTTCGCGTTCCCGCAGTCGGCGGACGACGAACACAATCAGGCCGACGATCATGGGGGGAATCGGGGGAATCGCGACGGCCCAGAACTTGAACCGATTCTGGATCTCGAGGATCTGGAGATCCGTTTCGCGGCGGACCTTCTCGATCTTGTCGTTGCGTTCTCGCTGTAGCACCTCGCGCTTCACATCCAGCTTCTGGTTCAATTCCTGCTGCTTGATGCCCAATTGCTGGGCTGCCGTGTTGAGGTCCGCCAGGCTGACATCCTGTCCTTCTTCTTGTTTCTTTTTGAGTTCATCCACCCGGCTCTGGAAGTCCTTCAGCGCTTTCTTGTTCGCGTCCTCCGCCTCCTTGATCGCCGCGTTGAACCGGTCCTCGAACTCCACGCGGTCGTCGAATTCCTTGGAACGCGCCTGGCGCGTCATTTCTTCGACAACTTTCAAGGTGCTGTGGTGGGGCTTGCGCCGGCGGATCTCGACGTACTGGCTGTCGCCCGAGAGGAAATCGATGATGTTCAGCAGGAAATTGACGTTCTCAAAACGCCAGGTGATTTCCTCATCCTCATCAGGCCGAGCGCGAATGCGCAGGAACGCATTGATCATCAGGTCGATGTCGGCCACGTAGACCACGTTGATGGGCTTCGTGGCCGGTTCGGGTTTCTCTTCCGGCTTCTTTTCCTCCTTGGCGTTCTCTTCTTTCTTCTTGTCCTTGTCGGTGGCAGCGGCGGCATCGTCCTTCTTCTCCTTCGCCGCGGCATCCGTTCCTTCCTTGGCGGGATCATCGGTTTTGGCTGCGGCTGCGGGCTTGCCCTGAATGCGTGCGGCGAGGATCTGTTCCCCGCGTGGCCGGCCCTCCTCGGCGACCATGCGTGCCGGGTCTTCCTGAGCCGCCCGGAACTTCTCCACGGCGATCGTGCCTGCGAAGTCCCCCGTCTTGACCAGAGCCGTGAACTTGGTTTCCCCGTCACTGGCGGGTTCGATCACGCCGGGTACCGGGAACAGGATCTCGCTCAACCCTTTCGTAATATCCTCACCGGGATTGATCGCTTCATCGGCACCGGGTGCGTCGTTGCTGGCGAAGATCCAGGCGTCGGGAATGCCCTGAATCTGCAGTTTGGGATACGGGTTGTAGCGCTGCCACGCGAGGTCCGGATTGAAGCCGCCCATCATGGAGGGTTCTCCGGGCGACTCAATGCCGAGCGCTTTCCACAGTTCCTTGATATCGCCCTTGGGCTGCGGGCCGCCTCCACCGCCGAACATGCCACCGCCGGGAGCCTGCTTGGGATCGCCCGTGCCGGGGGCCATCGACATGAAGATCGGCATCGGGTCCTCGAAGACGGCCGTAGCCTGTCCCGCTTTGACCACATCGACGAAATTCGTGAACTGTTCGGGCGACAATGAGGAGGGCTGCACCGCGAGCAGAACCGTGTACTTGCCGAGTTCAATCGGATTAGTGGCATCCACTTCCTCGACTTCGTACTGTTTCTCCAGTTCCTGAATGATCTCCTGCTTGGGCATTTGTCGCGGCATGCCGCCGGCAAAGGAGAAACCGCCGAACAGTTGGGCGTCCGTGCGCAGCACGCCGATCTTCTTGCGGGTGCCGCTGGCGACCGTGCCGATGGAACGAATCAACTCGTACTCGACGGGTACACCGTAATCAAAGAAAGGCACGACCACCTTCTCCAGGCCGGCACTGAAGGCCGCGCCCAGGATGACCTGTTCGTCCTTGAAGGCCCCTCGCGCGCGTGTGCGCACCAACGTGGGCTTGATGCCGAATCGCTGTTCGGCAATGGTGGCTTGGTCGCTGAACGGCTCCAGATTGTCGTGCAGTCGCACATTGATCTTGCCGCCGGAAATGGCATTGAATTCCTTCAGCAGCGACACCAGGTTGTAGCGCGTTTGCACGTACAGCTCCGGCACCTGCGCGCTGACGAAGGCGTCGATCGTAATCGGGTGCTTCGGTTGGATGTCGCGCAGGAGTTCTTTGGTCTTCGGGGATAAGGAGCTGACCTGGCCGAGTGTCACGTCGCGGCGCAGCCGGTCGTGGTTGGAGACGATGAGCACCAGCGCTACGACCATGACCAGCAGTGCCAAGGTGCGTACCAGGAAGTGTCCCAGCAGCGAATGCCCGTCACGGCCGCCGCTCCAGTGCCGGGCGCCGATCAAGACCATGCTCAGGTACAGGCCCACCAGGGTCAGCAGCAGGAAGTAGACGATCGACGAAGAACTGATCACACCGCGTCCCAGATCGTCGAAGTGCTCCGCCAGACTCCAGAAGGAAACGCTCCGGGCCAGCCGGGTGGAGGGAATGATCACGTCGGCGTTTGCGGCAAACGCTAGCGGTGCGTTGAACGCGGCGCCCAGAATGAACCCCACGGTCAAGTTGCCGGTCAGGAAGGACGCCACCATGCCGATCGACAGCATGGCCAGCCCCACGAGCCAGTAACCGAAATACGTGGCGAAGAACAGGCCCGTGTCCAGGTCGCCGTAGGTCAACGAGGCCAACACCGCGTAATTCGAAAGCTGCGAGAAGATCAGCGAGGCGGTGAAGATGGCGGCGGCCGCCAGGTACTTGCCGACGACGATATCGAAGTCATCCGCGGGCAGAGTCAGCAGCAGTTCGTCCGTTCCCTGTCGCCGCTCTTCCGACCAGATGCTCATCGTGATGGCCGGGATGAAAACCAGCATGATGTACGGCAGGAACCGGTTCAGTTGGTCCAGGTTGGCCAGATTGGCCGTAAAGAACTCGTGCGGCCAGAACGCGGCAAACGACGTGAGCAGCACGAACAAGCAGAGGAACACGTATCCCGTCGGGTTGCTGAAGTAGCCGACGAAATTGCGCTTCAGCACGGCTGCGGCGGCGCGGCGATAGACAAACAACGGCCACAGCAGCAAGCAGCAAATCCCGACAAAGACGGCATCCATTGCGAACAGAATGAGGATCTTCAGTAACGCTTCACCCATGGCTGGTCATCCGAATTCTGGTGGTTGATCGGGGTCCGCATTCGCGTGCCGCGCACGCGGCTCCGTGGTCCGGGCCAATACTGTCTAGACGGCTACCTCGGAACTGGTCAGGCGGTGGAAGGCTGCTTCGATGTCACGGCTGTCGGATCCCAGGTCCTTGACGGGACCATCGTAAACCAGGCGCCCTTCGTTGATCACGATGACGCGGCTGGCCATCGCCTCGACTTCCTGCAGAATGTGCGTCGACAGGAGAATGGTCTTCTTTTCGCCCAGCTTCCGCAGCACTTCGCGCACTTCGCGTATCTGGTTGGGGTCCAGACCGGCGGTCGGCTCGTCCAGAATCAGTACGTCGGGTTCGTGCAACAATGCGTGGGCGAGACCCAATCGCTGCCGATAGCCTTTGGACAGTTTGCTGATCGGCTTGTGCAGCACGGTCCCCAAATGGCAGATCTCGACGACCGCATCAATGCGCTGCTCGCGGTTGGCGCGGGACATGCCGCGGGCCGCGGCAAAGAACTCCAGCAGACTGTGCGGCGTCATGTCGGGATAGAGCGGCCCGTTCTCCGGCAGGTAGCCGAGCCGGGAGGAGCCGGCGATCCGATCCGTGGCCATGTCGTGTCCCGCGATCCGCGCACGGCCTTCGCTGGGCGCCAGGTAACCGGTCAGGAGCTTCATGGTCGTGCTCTTGCCGGCGCCGTTTGGCCCCAGGAAGGCGACCAGCTCCCCTTCATGTACCTTGAACGACACGTCGCGGCACGCCGTGAAGATACCGTAGAACTTCGATAGGCCGACAGCCTCAATCATGGGAGGCCGCTCGGCAGAAGCAGGTTTGCCTTTGCTGGGTTGAGTCATCGCCAATTCCTCTGAGGACCGATGAATACTGGCTGCAGAACGAACAAGGTCGCGTACCAGAGGCTGGTACGGTGGGGTTCCGGCAGGGGCGTGTAGCCGCCTTCGCAGGCGGCAGTCGTCTGCTGGGCCAGGTAATCCGCGGTGGTTCTTGTTCCACCGCGCGGGTTATTGCTCCAGACTGCTACGATCAGGGCGAGCTATTGGTTCGCCCGCGGCTTGCACGAAAACCGAGTAATCTAGGCGCATCGTTCAGGCAATTCAAGCCGGGGAGTTCCCCAGTGGAGGTACTACTGTGCCGTGGTGGGTGCGGATCCGGCAAGAGAACGGGCAGTTCAGGACGGAGCAACCGCGAACGCGCGCCGGGGGCTCGCGCTAGACAAGGTTCATCTCCGAGAGGCCGTCGCCCGTACGGCGGAAAGCCAAGTGCCGGTTCCAGTGCGCGTCGTCGGTTGTCCCGAAATCGGTGCGCAGGTGGACGCCGCGGGACTCCTCGCGGGCGAGCGCCGCCGCCACCATCATGCGGGCCACGGTGAGCATGTTCTGAAGTTCCCATCCTTCCACGTCGGAGAATTGCCGCGGGAGCACGTAGCGGCGCCACAGGTCGATTACGCCTGCGGCTTCGGTCAGTTGTTCCCCCGCTCGCTGCACGCCCGCCGAACGCCACATGAGGCTCTGCAGTGAATTGCGAATGTCGTCCAGATCCAAAGGCTCGATCGGTTGTTCGGTGACCGGATTCTCCAAAGGCATGGCCCGGAAGTTGTCATCCATGGACTGGGCCGCCTGCGACGCGCCCGCGCCGGCCTCGGCGCCCAGGACGAGTCCTTCCAGGAGACTATTGGAGGCGAGGCGATTCGCGCCGTGCAGGCCGCTGGAGGTCACCTCCCCCGCCGCCCACAAGCCCGGCAGCGTCGTCCGCCCGTGCGCATCGACAGTCACGCCGCCGATCATGTAGTGCGCCCCGGGACGCACGGGAATCCGATCGCGGGTGATATCCAACCCGAACTTGCGGCAGGTGGCGTCGATGCCGGGGAAGCGTCGGCGCACGAATTGCGGATCCAGGTGGCTGAGGTCCAGATAGACGTTGGGATGACGGGTCTTCTCCATCTGCCGCACGATCGCTTGGGAAACAACATCCCGCGGAGCCAGTTCGCCGCGTTCGTCGTAGTCGAGCATGAAGCGGTAGCCCTTGCGGTCAACCAGTCGTCCGCCTTCGCCACGAATCGCTTCGGTAATCAAGCTGCGGCTGCTGCCGGCAATGTACAGCACCGTCGGGTGGAACTGCGTGAACTCCATGTCGCGCAACTCCGCACCGGCTCGAAATGCGACGGCGTGACCATCCCCCGTCGCCACGCGCGGATTCGTGGATTCGCGGTAGATGCGTCCTGTTCCCCCGGCGCAGAGTACCGTCTGTTTGGCCCAGACCATCATCTTGGTGCCCTGGCCGTCTGCCACGAGCGCTCCGCAACAGCGGCCGTCGTGAGTCAATAGATCCAAGGTGAACGTATTCTCTCGGATCTCGACGTTGCGCAGGCGCCGCGTCCGCTCGATCATGGTCCGCATGACCTCCTTGCCCGTCTCGTCACCCAAAGCGTGAACGATCCGACTCCGGCCGTGGCCGCCTTCTCTCCCCAGGACCAGGGAACCAGCCTGCATGTCGAAACAGCAGCCCCAGTCAATCAGCTCGTGAATCCGTCGCGGCGCGTCGCGGACGACGCGTTCCACCACCTGGCGGTCGCAGAAGCCGCCGCCGGCCACCAGCGTGTCCTGCACGTGTTCCTCAAAACTGTCGGACGCCTCCACCACGGCAGCAATTCCGCCCTGGGCGTAGTTGCTGTTGGACTCGACGATTTCGTCTTTGGTCACCACCAACACCGAGAGGGACGTATCGACAGCGACTGCAGCGCGCAGGCCAGCCAGTCCGCTGCCGATGACCAGTACATCGGTGAAGTAATGAGAGATGTGCTTGGGATGAAAGGGGACCAGATACCGCGGAGTGCGATGGGGCATGGGGAAACTGCAATCTGTGAGAGGGCGCAGGGGGCACTCAACGCTGACGAATCTACCCGCCGCAGTGGCTGCCCCGCACGAAAGGGGAGAACCGGGCAGCAGGTCAATTACGCGTGCGCGCGGTGCCTTTCTTGAACGCGTCAAACTGTTCAAGATATTGAGGAGGCGGCGCGGAACGCAAGCCGCTGTCCCGCAAGCCGTGCATTTCGTCAGCGCGGGACTGTCCGGTCCGCACTCGGTCACCGCTCGGCCGCAACCCCAGGCTGCGCAGGCTTTCATCCAATTGCCGCTGACCAGCGGAGGCGTCGCGTGCGGATTGCTTCAGCTGCTGCCAACGCTGCAGGAACTGCTGCAGGTCCTCCGCAGTCCAGCCCAAGTCGTCGAGCAACTTCTCATCCGGCTGTGTCTTCTGATGGTCCAGATAGTCGAGCACCATGTCGGTGGCGCGGCGGGCGTACTCGAGGTTGGCCGCTTCGCTGTCGGGTACCTCGCCCGGCTCCGCCTGCCGCTGCGCGTTGCCGTCCGCCGGCGCTCCACCGCCTGCCGTGCGTCCGTCGGGTTTCGCACCCGCCTGAGGCGTGCTTTCCGTGGTGGGATTCGGTTGGGTCTGGGGGGAAGCCGTCTCTCCCGAATTGCCAACCAGTGGCCCGCCGCTCCCGGGTGGTTGGCCTTGCTCGGCCGTAGCGTCGGGGTTTCCCGGATCCTTGGCGGCGCCTTGCTGGTCACTCGGCGACGTGCGATCCGCCGGATTGCCCGGTGATTCCACAGTCTTGCCGGCGCCGGGTCGCGCCGCAGTACCCGCATCGCTCTTACTCGCGCTACCCTGCGGCTGGTCGCCGCTTCCCATCGGATCACCGGTCGTTTGCGGTGACCGCTCGCCTTGGGTCGGCGCGCCCTGTTCTGTCGATGTGCCGGATTGGGAAGGACCACCGGTTCTCTTGCCGTCGCCCTCCTGGGAGCCCGAAGTAACCTGGTCTTGTGGTTCCTGACCCGAACCACCCAACCCGGGCTGGCCCGTTTCCTGCGGACCGCGACCGGCTTCTTCTTTGGATGCGGGCTGGGACTCGGCGCCACGAGGTTCACCCTTCGGAGACTCATCGTTTGGGTGTGCTGCGGGCATCGGCTGTCCGTCTTGCCGTTGAGTGGTCTCATTTTGAGCTGGAGTCGACTCTGGCTCACCGGACCGCGAACCGCCCGGCTTATCGCGGTCGTCACGCGTGCTTGCCGCCGCGGATGAAGCCGGCGAACCCGGCTGATCCTGCGAGGCGGAACCCGGCGGCGGGGTGGAGCCTTCCTCGGACGGCGCGTCCGTGGCGGGATTCGAATTGGCAGCCGAACCTGGCGGATTCTGCGAATCGGCACTCGGTTTTCGCTGCATGTGTTCCAGGGTCCTCTCAAAGATTTCGCCGTCGTGGAGAGGTTCCTCCCGAGGTGGGTCATCCGGTGCGGTTCCTCCCGATCCCTCGCCGGGTTTCGGCTGTTCCTGTGCGGTCCCGGATTCACCCGTTCCGCGGGATTCCGAGTCGTTTGTTTTCGGCGACGCTGAGGCATCCGCCGGATCGGAGGTAGAGCCGGTGGCGCCTTGCGGGCTACCTTGGGTCTTCTCAGGTTGCTGTTGTGATGCGGTCGAGGATTGCCCGCCCGATGACGCGCCGGTTCCCTGTTCGGATTGTCCGTCTTGAGGGCGTTGCTCCCCGGCCGCGCCGGATGATTGCTGAGATCCGGGTTGGCCGTTGTCCTGGCCGCCCTGCGTGTTCTGTTCCGGTTTCGCGGGTGTCGGCTGCTGCCGCTCGGGTTTGGCGGCACCGTCCGCATTGCCCTGGTTGGCAGGCTCCCGCGGGGCGACAATGTGGAAACGGTAGTTCCGAGTGCGTTCGACGTTGGGAGCGGGAGTTTGATCGCCGGGTGACGTACGGTTGTCTTCAGCGGTCGCCCAGAACACGACGTCGTCGCCAGCCGTCAGACCGAGGCGCGCTGGCTGAAACACGTACGGCACGATCAGTTGTCCGCTGTGGCCGGCCGGGTCCGTGAACAGATCCGCCTGGACGACTTCCACACCGCCGACAACGGCCCGCAGGCGAACCGCGCTGAGCCCGAAATCCGGATCAAGTGCCCGGACTTCGATCTTCTGCGCGGCGTCAGCAGGAAGGTCGGTTTGGTCCTTTTCCGGAGTGAGGATCTCGATTTCCGGGCTGAGGTCGGGCAGCACTTCAATCGGGTACAGAAGGGGTTTGTCCGCAGCGTGCCCGGACGAGGTCACGAACGAGATCTGGTATGAGCCGTGTTGGGGTGTGCGCCGGTCAGGGAGCAGTTCGAGCAGCCAGTCCTGTCGGGCCGCCGCGCCCTGAACGTCCATCGGGAGGCGGCGCGTGCCGGAGTTCACTGTTTCCGTGGTCGGAGCCCCCGCGGTGGGCGCGTCAAACTCCAAGGTTGCCGCACGGATCGGGTAGTTGGCGCGAGCGTGCACTGTGACGCGGGTTCCTTCGGGAGCCTTGAGATGCCCATCGTCGGGGACCGAACGAGGGCTGCGTTTCATGTAGGGGGGATAGTCGTAGTCGACGCGTTCAATACGAATCACGGGGGCCGGCGAGACATGGAGCCGGAACGCTCGACTGACGGCATCTCCCGCTCGAATTCGGTACGTGATGTCCTGTTGCACGCCGCCGCTTTCGGTCAGCAGTCCCGTTTGGTATCGCAGGCCGTTGTCGTCCAGTCGCATGGCGACGGGCCTTTCCACGGCCTGGGCGTCTGCCGTGGTGTAGAGCACCTGCACTTGCTCCTGCGATACCGCGCCACGGACGGTTGCTGAGACCTCGATCGGTTGTCCCTGATAGACTTCGCTGTCACCGGGCCGCACGTCTTCAATGATCACGCGCGCGGGCCGCGCGATATCCGCCCAGGGGGCCGATACGCGTTTGACGGTCTGCAGGGGATCCTTTGGGGACAGAATGGCGTAGGCCGCGGCGACAGCCGAGATAGCGGCAAGCACGTATCCGACCCGGATCAAACGCGACCGATCCACGACGATTTCCAGCGGGACGCGCTGGAGGTCAAGCGCGGCGCGGTCTTGCAGAATCTCAAACACGCCGGGGTGAATACCGGCCGGCTGCGCGCGAAACAACAGGAAGTTGATCAGGCTGTTCTTGAGCGTGGGCTCACTCTGCTCCACCGTGCGGGCCGCATAGAGCGCGCTGATCGGTCGCAGCAGCAGGGGCGCTATGCGAACCGCGACGAACCAGACGGTTGCAGCAATCAGGCCCGCGAAAGCCAGCGATCGTCCCCAGACTCCCAATCCGAAGACCCAGTGATCCACGACAATCAACAGCAGCAGGGCGGTCAGCAATCCCGCGGCAAGCTGCACTAACGCCACGGCCAGGTCTACGAACCGGACCTGCCTGCGGGTCCTGCGCAGCTGGCGGTCAATGAACTGCTCCGGCTTCTCAGCCAGCACGACCCGCGGCGGATCACCCGAGTAGCTGGGAACGCTTGACGACATGCTGCCTGCCCGTAGGGACCAACTCGACTGACGGACGCGCCCCGCTCCGGCGCCTTGCCTCTATTATAGACTACCGCCACGGTGAGCGCGACAACGAGAATCGCTCCGGCGCTGCAGGGCGCTGGGACTTTGTTGCGGTCTTCACCGTCTTTGTCGGCCGAACGTTCACGTCCTACTGGAGCGCAAACGGCTCGAGCTGGTTGACGCCTTCCTTGACTTCCACCTGCAGCTTCGATTTCGTCGGGTCAGCGTAAGCGCCTTTCAAGCGGTCTGGGGGGTCCTCGCCTCCCATGGACATCTTCACCGTTTTACCGGGCGCAGCCACGGGCGCTTCCGGGCAAACGATGGTCACTGCGTACTGGCCGGTCGCAGCGCCGCTTCGGCCAGCGGTCGCGACCGAGAAGGTGCCGTCATCCGCAGTCTGCCCGATCGGCCAATTGACTAGCTCCTCAGTGGTCGTCTGCGGATGGAACACCACGGTGGCTCCGCTCAGCGGCTGGCCCTGGAACAACACTTTGCCCTGGACGGGATGCAGTGCGTCTCCTTGGGAACAGGAAAGCCCACCTAGGCTGACCAGGATCAGCAAGAACCGCAGGCCTCGAGTGCGCTGACCGTCCATCATCGGTCCTTTATGTCAAAGGTCGTTTGTGAAGGAATGCTAGTTCTCGGCCACGGCCTCTCCACCGTTGCGCGATACGAGGGCCGCCATCACGGTCGGGCTGATGGTCTCGGAGAGGTATTGAACAGAACCGTCCGTCCGCAGGGCTCCAGCGACGCCAGGATGGAACGCGTAGAACTGTCCTTGAGCCGCGGATCGCTGGTTGATGGCGTTGACCGTGCTGCAGCCACCGTCCTGGACCAGGCCGTCTGCGCTGAAACCGCGCACCCGAATCGCCGTGTTGTAGTCGAAGAAGGCAGAGTTGAGTATCCAGCCGGGTTGGCCTGGAGTGTTGGGCATCACCTTCTTCCCGCCCTTCGTGAAGACTTGGTGCCGCCCGGCGGTCTCGCCGAAGACCAACGTGTTCGATGTCCCGTCCGTGACGTCCGCAAACCTTGCTTTGCCGACCGTCATTTGTTTGTTCTGGTCCATGGATCCCTTTCTGCCCAACACCCCGCACTCGTCGGGCGGATTCGGCAGAGTCGTCGCGCAATTCGTGCGAAACGATCCGTTGGTCCCGCGAATCGCGTTGTAGTCGGTCCCACCCAGTACGAACGGTCCTTGATTTGGCAAGCCCAAGCTGACGAACCACGGCCCGTAATCGATGTTGCGGCCAGGCGTGGACGGGCAAAGATAGCTGGTCACCACGGACGACGCCGCAGGATTGCTACCCCACGAGGGTGGCCAATTCGTCGGGTCATTGACGGAGATGTCCAGCTTCATGGCCTGCGTCACGTTCTGCTGTTCCATGTAGGGCAACAGCGTCATCAGCGGTGCGTGACCTTGAGTCTGTGGTCCCAGCGGATTCGTCGGGTTGGGATTCGTCGTGAAATCGTAAGCCCAAGGCGGCATGTATTTGTACGTGTTCTCATGGTTGTGCAACGCCAAGCCAATCTGCTTGATGTTGTTACTGCATTGCATGCGCCGTGCCGCCTCTCGCGCCGCTTGCACGGCGGGCAGCAACAAGGCCACCAGAATCCCGATAATCGCAATTACGACCAGCAGTTCGACGAGGGTGAAACCGTGGCGACGATACCCCACACGAGTACACATACTCGTAACCTCCACGCAAAAGCAGTTGACGAGACGAAATACAGAAATGACGCACACGCGTGCTTCACGGTCCGGGCAACCGTCCGCGAAAGCGTGATACATGTAGATACGTACGAACGTGGTCCTATTCTACCAACGGGTGGATGCGTTACAACTGAATGTGGACGGCCGCTCGAAATAAACCGTGCAGATGGCAAGGACGCGGGGCACGAACGTGATTTTACCGCCAGTGGGCAGGCCGGCTCCCGCTGGCGACAAAACGCGCTCAATGAGATCACGATTTCTGCAGGCATCCGTACCGTCAGGCGTTCCCATTCCCCTCCGCCTCCCTCGTTTTCAGGATTTCCAGGCATGCTGAACGCAGCGCCCAACGGCATTATTCAATTGCACCCCGACGATAACACGTGCGTTGCGGCGAGCGACTTGCCAAGCGGCACGCGCATCGAGATCGACGGAGCCGAGTGCATCACGGTGGACCGGATTCGGTCGGGGCACAAGATCGCGCTCCGCGCGATCGCCGAAGGGGACGCAGTGCGCAAGTATGGCCAGACGATCGGGTACGCCACGCAGCCGATTCCGGCGGGCGCGTGGGTCCACGTCCATAACCTGGCCATTGGTGATATCCCGCGTGAATACGCCAGCGCAGCGGAGATCCCGGCTCCGCCCGCGCCGATCCTCGACCGCTCATTCCTGGGCTACCGCCGCGCTGACGGTCGGTGCGGCACACGCAACTACGTCGGCGTGATTTCCAGCGTGAACTGTTCCGCATCGGTTTGTAAGCATATCGCTCGGCACTTCGAGGGATCGTTCTTGCGGGACTATCCTCAAGTGGACGGTGTGGTGGCGTTGACGCATCATGCCGGTTGCGGCATGCAGTACGGAGGAATGGCCCACCAGATGTTGAACCGCGTCTTGGGAGGGCTGGCGCGGCACCCCAACATCGGCGCATACCTGCTTGTAGGTCTGGGGTGCGAACAGGCCACGCTTTCGCATCTGATTCGCGATCAAGGTCTGGTACAACTCACCGGCACCGCGGGTCCCCAGGGCAGCCCTCCCGTGTTCATCATGCAGGAACTGGGGGGAACTGCAAAGACCGTCGAGGCGGGGGTGCGGAAGATCGCCGAGTTGTTGCCGCTTGCCAACGACGTTCGCCGAGTACCGATTCCAGCCAGCGAGTTGATGCTGGGCACGAATTGTGGTGGTTCCGACGGCAACTCCGGGATTACCGCCAATCCTGCGCTGGGAGTGGCCGCGGACATGCTGGTCGCTTGCGGCGGAACCGCGATCCTGACGGAGACGCCGGAGATTTTTGGGGCCGAACACTTGCTCACGCGCCGTGCGCGTTCGACGGAAGTGGCGGAGAAGCTGATCGAGCGCATCAAGTGGTGGCAGTGGTACACGGGACTGTTCGGGGTGGCGCTGGACAACAACCCGTCCGTGGGCAACAAGGAGGGCGGCTTGACCACGATCGCCGAGAAGTCGCTGGGAGCCGTGGCCAAAGGCGGTTCCACGGCGCTCATGGATGTCTTTCAGTATGCGGAACCGATCCGCACCAGAGGCTTCGTGGTGATGGATTCGCCGGGTTATGACCCACCCAGTGTCACGGGCCTGGTGGCCAGCGGCGCCAATGTGGTGGTCTTCACGACGGGACGTGGCAGCTGCTTCGGCTGCAAGCCGGTTCCTTCGATCAAGGTGGCCACCAACACGGCCATGTACGAACGCATGCGAGATGACATGGACCTGAATGCCGGCGAGATCCTTCAGGGCCGATCCGTCGCCGACGTCGGTCGCGAGATCTTCGAGGAAATCATCGCCGTGGCCAGCGGCAAGAAGACCAAGAGCGAGCAACTGGGGGTCGGCGACGAGGAGTTCATGCCCTGGATCGTTGGGCCGACACTCTGATGCGGTCTCGTTGACGACCTTTTCCACATCTGATAGCGTTGACACGCCTTGGCACGCTGGTCTGCGTGGTAGAGTCCCATCGCCAGGGAAAGCAGGCGTATCCCCGTGCTGCTTCTCGGGCGGCTGAGTAACGCGAGCATCTTCTGCGGGAGAGGAACATGGCACACCAAGTGACCCTGATCACGGGCGATGGAACTGGTCCTGAATTGGCCGAAGCGGCCCGGCGTTGTGTGGACGCCACCGGCGTGCAGATCGAGTGGGATGTCCAGGAAGCAGGCGTCGACGTGATGGCACGTACGGGAACGCCCGTCCCCGACAGCCTCATGAAAAGCATCCGCCGGACAAAATGCGCGCTCAAGGCTCCCATCACCACACCGGTCGGCACCGGTTTTCGCAGCATCAATGTCCACCTGCGACAGGAACTCGGGCTGTTCGCCTGCATCCGGCCGTGCAAGTACTACCCGGGCGTGCGGTCCTACTTCAGTGAATTGGGTGTCGACATCGTGCTGGTGCGCGAAAACACGGAAGACCTGTACGCCGGCGTGGAGTTTGAGGCCGGCAAGCCGGAGACCTCGCAGCTCATCGACTTCATCAACAGCCTGCCGGCCGACAAGCGGATCAAGACCGGCGGCCACGAAACGGGGGTATCAATCAAGCCGTTAAGTGTTTCGGGCACGGAACGCATTGTGCGTTGCGCCTTCGACTACGCGATTCGGACCGGTCGCAAGAAGGTCACTGCGGTGCACAAGGCGAACATCATGAAGTATTCCGACGGCCTGTTTCTGCACACGGCGCGGCAGGTTGCCAACAGCTATCCGCAGATCGAATTCGAGGATCGGATTGTCGACAACATGTGCATGCAGTTGGTGCAGAAGCCGGAACTCTACGACGTGCTGGTCCTGCCGAATCTGTACGGTGACATCGTCAGCGACCTGTGCGCCGGTTTGGTGGGCGGTCTGGGTGTAGCGCCCGGCATGAATGTGGGGCCGGAGGGTGCCGTCTTCGAGGCGACGCACGGCAGTGCGCCGAAATACAAAGGTCTCAACAAGGTGAATCCCACGGCAGTGATTCTCTCCGGAATGCTGATGCTCCGGCACCTGGGCGAGAATCAGGCTGCCGACCGGCTCGAGCGCGCCGTGGCCGAGGTGATCGCGGAAGGCAAGCACGTGACGTACGACATGAAACCGCATCGCGATGATCCGACAGCGGTGGGAACTCGGGAAATGGCGGACGCCATTTGCGCCCGCCTGCGTGCCTGAAAAGAACCATCGCGTTGGCAGCACCACCGCTGGCCGCCCGCCGTGGTGGCTCGACGCGCGTGCGTATCCCGGCGTGCTCTGCAATGCGCTGTCCGGGCGAAGCGACCGCACGTTTCCAGGAGGTCGCGTGTGTTTGGCGAGATGGAGATCCGCGACATCCTGATTGGCCGCCGCCGCGGACTGTTTCCCGCGGCGGTACGGACTATCCTCGCGTGTCTCGAACCCGGTTATGCGCTGGCCGTGGCCTGGCGCAACCGTCGCTTTGATCGCCAACGGGCTTTGGTCCACCGAGTGGCCGTCCCCGTGATCAGCGTCGGCAATCTCACGGTGGGCGGAACCGGCAAGACGCCCATGGTGGCCTGGCTGGCGCGCTGGTTTCGCCAGCGCGGGTTGCGTGTGGCGCTGGTGAGTCGTGGATACCGGGCCGAGGCCGGCGCCCGCAACGATGAAGCGCTGGAACTGGAACGGCAACTGCCCGACGTACCCCATTTGCTGAATGCGGACCGAGTGGCCGCGGCCCGCACGGCGATCGAGGAATTCGAGACAGAACTCATCATTCTGGATGATGCATTTCAACACCGGCGCATCGCACGGGATCTCGACATCGTACTCATCGACGCGCTCGATCCGTTTGGGAGTAGCCATCTGCTTCCGCGCGGATTGCTGCGGGAGCCTTTGTCGAGCCTGAAGCGGGCCGACATGGTGGTGCTGACGCGCCGCGACCTGGTACCGCCGGAGGAACGACAACGCGTGCGGGAAGAGCTGGCGCGTTTCCTGCCAACTGCCTGCTGGGCCGAAGCCGTTCACCGGCCGCAGTCGCTGCTGACCTGGCCGGATTCGGTGCGGGCCCTGGACGCGCTGGCGAACGCGCCCGTCGCCGGCTTCTGCGGAATTGGCAATTCGGAAGGGTTCCGGCAGACGCTGATGTCCTCGGGTATGCAACTGCTGGGGTTTCGCCCGTTTCCAGACCATCATGCCTACGGGCGGAAAGACCTGGACTCCCTGTCGGAATGGGCCGTTCGGATTGGCGCGGCGGCACTGGTCTGCACGCAGAAGGATCTCGTCAAGATCCAGGTTTCGCAGTTGAACCAAGTACCGCTGTACGGTCTGTTGGCTGGGATGGAAATCGTCATGGGGCGGGAGTTGATCGAAAGTGCGCTACTGCACCTCCTACAGTCCGCGCAGGCCCGCGCTCGATGAGCGCCGTCCAGGCAATCTGTAACGATCGTGTCATGCGGAACGGTTCCAACGGCAATGACCTTGTTTAGTGCCGGAGTGCACCCCCGGTCCCGCGCGACGAATGCGGGATGCGCTGGCCGTAGCGGATTCACCGGCAGCCGTTGGTGTTTTGTCAAATGTGCCAGCGATTCCTTCCAAACACGTCAGGTTGGTTGGCCGATTGCCACTAGTAACGCCACCTGAGTCCACGGACGGCACTCTCGCGCTCGTTGGCAGGGCGAATTTGTGAGCCACCGGACGATCGCCAGGTCAGGAAAGGATTCGCTGATGAGGTTCATTCGCGCGTTGCAGGCAGTCTGCGGCATCGCTGGCATCTTCGCGGCCGGCGCCGCTCTGGGACAGGTCTACCCCACGTCGCCTTCGCTGTTGCGATACCCGGTTCCCCAGCCGAGCGTGGGAAGCCAGCCAGCGATGGCGGCCCCTGTGCAATACGGTGGGCCGACCATGAACGTCTATCCGCAGGCTGCGACGTCGAACTACGCCATCTACCCCGCGACACCTGTGCAAGTGCCGTACGGGTTCCAACGGGCGACAAACTACCCAGCGCAGAGCGTCTGGACACAACCCACCATGGCGGCACCCGCGTCACAGTACTACTACGCTCCGTACGCCGGCCAGCAGGTGCCGTCTCCCAGTTACTATCCAAACACGGGGTTGCCGCGCACGGCTGCTGCGGGGCCAAATCAATCGGTGCTTAACCAGGGGCCCGCGCCGGCAGAAGCCATTCGGGTGCCGCCGGTCCAGATGCAGATGTCACCGAGCGACGCCCTGGGGCGGAGCGTCGCGCCTGGCAACGAGTACTATCCCGAAACGGTAGCACCCGGTCCCGGATATCCTCATGCGGGCTCCCAGTTGCCCGGTGTAACTGCCCAACCGGGAGGGTGTGAACCGGGGTACAGCGCCTACGGCGCCTGGTCGCCTTATGCCCCAGGTGGGAACGGCTTTGCTCCGGGCGCCGGGTCGGCGATGATGGGCGACCCGATGGGGAAAGGCTACCCCTATGGCGGCGGCTATTATGATCCGTGCGCACCGCCGCAGTACTGCTACTACCCACCGTGCTGGTTTGCCGGCGTCTACGGTCTCTACATGAGCCGCGACCACGAAAACCAGTACATGTTCAGCTACGATGATGCCTGGGAATCCTCCCAGCTGACCGACAGCCGCGACTCGAACCCGGGCATCATGGGCGGTGTGGAAGTACGATTCGGTCGCTTTGTCAACTGCGGCCTTAACGCGATCGAAGCCGTCTACTGGGGCGTCATTCCCGACGAAGGGTTCACCATCACGCGGTCGTCGCAAGTGACCGGCAATCTGGACGGCATCCTGAACTGGGATGACCTGAACTACAACGGTTCGACAGCGGAATTGTGGGTCAACGGTGCCGTAGCGCACGCCGTGTTCCGCGAAAACGAATTCCACAACGTTGAGGTCAACCTGTTGCAGTTCAACAACGGTGTTCTGAGCAGCGGCTGGGGAAACTGCGGCACGTGCAATCCGTGCGCGCCCTGCGATCCTTGTGGTTCCGGCATGCCCTTTGGCACCGGATACCGTTTCAGCTGGCTAGCCGGCATCCGCTGGTTCCATTTCCGCGACTCGCTGACCTTCGCCGCAGATACGATCGATGCCACCTTCACCCGCGCACCCGAAGAAATCTACTACGACATCCAAACCGTGAATAACCTGATCGGTTTTCAGTTGGGCGGTCGGGGCCAATACGGTCTCACTCCGCAGCTGTCGCTGGATTTCGGGCAGAAGGTCGGGCTGTTTGGCAATCACACGCAGCACCATTCCTGGATCGGCGGTTCTGCGGGAACGGCCACCGTCAACAACGGTCCGAACGCGGGACGACCTTTTGATGTCGATGCCGTCAAGGACGACTTCTCTCTGTTGGGAGAAATCTACGCGGGGCTTTCGTGGAACATTACCCCGTATTGGGCCCTGTCTGCCGGCTATCGCATGGTCGGGGTGACGGGTGTGGCTCTGCCCACCAACCAGATCTACCCGGACCTGCGCGGCTTGAATGACTTGGAGAACGTCGATACCAACGGGAGCCTCATCCTGCACGGCGGTTACGTCGGCATCGAATACGGGTATTAATGCGGCGCGCGATCGCACTGCGGCGCCTCGCAGAAGGCCTGCCGCGTGAGTTCAGTTCGCGGAGACAATCGCTTGCAGGGGAGCGCCTCAGAGAGGCCCGCTCAAGGGCGCGGTGAACGATGAAAGTGGACATGGAGCCACTGGCCGTCCTGCCGCTGCCAGACCCGCGTCTCTTCGCAGCAGGCGGAGCGTGGTCGCCCGTCGTCGCCCACCGACTGCGTCAGGCGCACGTAGCTGACGACCGCCGCGTCCGGACCCAACAGCCGCACATGGGGAGCGACCATCGTGGTATTGATGTTGCCGGAAGGGCGACCAAGTCCGAAATAGAAGCGATGGAATTCGATGCCACTGACCAGCTGCCCGCAGGCCTCCGGTTCAAAGGCGGTCAAAGACCGATCGCACAGGAGCTGATAGGTATCCCAATCGCCCGTGGTGATCGCCTGCAGCAACCTGCGTGTGAGATCCAACAATTCGCTTTCAAGCGTGGGGGCCATGCGACAGACAACTCCTGTGATCGAGGACTTGAAACGTACAGTTGTAGTGGTTCTGCTCGTCGGCCAAGTGCCGTGATTCCTCGGTTACCGTCCAGCTGTTCAGATCGAGCACGGGGAAGACAGCGTCTCCGGCCAGCTGCGCATGGACCAGCGTCAGATAAATTCGCTGAGCGGTGGGCAGCGCGAGGCGATAGATCTGTTCGCCTCCGATGACGAAGACTTCGGCCTCGCCAGCCGCCACCTGCAGCGCCTCGTCCAGACTGCCAACCACGACGGCTCCGGGGACTTCATAACGGGATTGCCGGGTGATCACCACGGACGTGCGCCCCGGCAGCACCCGGCCGATTGCCTCGAAGGTCTTACGGCCCATCAGCAACGTGTGTCCCAGGGTGAGGTGTCGGAAGCGGCGCAGGTCCGCGGAAAGACGCCAGGGCAGCCTACCTTCGCGGCCAATCACGCGGTTCTCGGACATGGCGACGATCAGGGAGAGACGCATGATGAAGGAGCAATACGCGTAGGGAGTGGTTCGCGATAGGGCACGACGCGCCGCGTCATACGGCCACCGGCGCCGGGATGTGCGGGTGCGGGTGATAATTCTCGAGGTGGAAGTCGTCAAATCGAAAATCGGCAATTGCCTGTACTTGCGGGTTCAAGTGCATCCGCGGCAAAGGGCGGACCGCCCGCGTCAGTTGCAGGCGTGCCTGCTCCAGATGGTTCTGGTAGAGGTGCGCGTCGCCAAACGTGTGCACGAAGTCGCCCGGTGCGAGCTGCGACACCTGAGCGACCATCAGCGTCAGCAGGGCGTAGGAGGCGATATTGAAAGGCACTCCCAGGAACACGTCGGCGCTGCGCTGGTACAGTTGGCAGGACAGACGCCCCTCCGCCACGTAGAACTGGAACAGCACGTGGCACGGCGGCAGAGCCATGGCCTCCAGGTCGGCGACGTTCCACGCGCTGACGATCAGACGGCGCGACGTGGGGTCGATGCGGATTTCATCCAGGACCCGCTGCAACTGGTCGATCGCGCGCCCATCGGGTCCCGGCCAGTTGCGCCATTGACGGCCGTAGACGGGGCCCAGTTCACCGTCCGCGTCGGCCCACTCGTTCCAGATCGAGACGCCATGCTCGCGCAGGTATCCCACGTTCGTGTCGCCGCGCAGAAACCAGAGCAGCTCATGGATGATGGACTTCACATGGAGCTTCTTGGTCGTCAGCAGCGGAAACCCCTCCGCCAGGTCGAAGCGCATCTGGTGGCCGAAAATGCTGAGCGTCCCCGTGCCCGTGCGATCGGCGCGGGGCACACCGTGCTCCAGAATCTGATGCAGCAAGTCAAGATACTGACGCATGCCTGACTTGTAGCGATCACCTGCAACGCTGACAAGGCGTCACTCGGGATTCCCCGGCTTGCGAAACTCGGCCCGGTAAACAGGCAATTGGTGCAGGCGCATGCGGCGTTCGAAATGGGTCCGATAGTCCAGGTCGTGTTCCGCCAATTGCTCGGCCACGGGAAAGGGGCCTTCCAGGACGGCGGTTGCCGCGATCAATGGCAGTGTGGTTTCGAAGTACTCTTGCACGTCGGTCCAGAAGTGGAGAGTGCCGCCCCGTCGCAGGACACGGCCGACGTCGGCCACGAATTGGCTGTTCATGACGCGGCGCTTCTTGTGGCGCTTCTTCCACCAGGGATCGGGGAAGTAGACGTGCACCGCCACGGCCAGGTCGCCAGGCAGCCACTCCGCAAACGCCCGGAGGGCATCGGCGCACAAGACCTTGGCGTTCGTGCTCCCCTGCTTCGCCAGACGCGCCGCGGCGAAGCGCGCGTACTTGTAGGCCAGTTCGATGCCCAGAAAGTCGTGGTCGGGCCGGAGTCGCGACGCCGACGAGAGAAACAGGCCCTTGCCGCTGCCGATTTCGATTTCGAGCGGGGCGCGCCGCGCAAACAACGCGCAGCTGCCGCCGGACGAATCCACGTCGCTCCACTCCAGAAAGTGGGCCGACAGGTCCAAGGCGGGATCAAGCTTGGGAAGCGCGCGGCGACCCATGAATTTCAGCGCCCACTGGCCGCACCGCTCAGTCTCTGCAGCATCTCGACGGGGATTGGCACTCCCTTCAGCACGCCCTCGACTACCACGGAGTCGCCGACAACCCCCTGAAACTGGCTGACCAGCATACGGCCGCGGCGCGCCTTGATCAACTGCGACAGCAGAATCAAGCGACTGCCGGGCCTCACGGGGTCGCGAAACCGGACATCCTCGAGTCCGCCGAAGCCCACCATTTCCGCGCCCATCAGATCCTGTTTCTGAACGTAGTAGCTGCACATCTGCGCCGCGGCCTCCAGCATGACCACGCCCGGCATGAGCGGCATGTTGGGCATGTGACCGCGAATCCAGAACTCCTCCGCTGTCACATCCTTGTAACCGACACAAATGTGACGCGTCGTGTCTTCATACACGATCGCCGTCAAGTGCTCCATTTCGAAACGCTGAGGGTTGTACTTCCGGATCTCGTGAATGTCCGCTATCACGGCGCTGAAATCGATCGTGGAGATATCGATAATCAGGTCCTTGCCAGCCACAATCGGCACCTCCCTTGACACGGTCGCAGCATCCTGGCCTGCACACATCTTCCTGCCGCCGACGGCAAGTTCTGCCGACGCGAGACAACCAGCGTGACAGACGCGGCCTACGTCCGCACCTTGTGCCGCTTCGCCTTGCGGGACTTGCCGTTTGCCGGCCGCCGACCATGGTTCGCCTTCTTGAGTTTTCGTTGCGGCTTGGCCATCGATAATCACCCCTCTCATCGCATCTGGAAATGTCTGAAGTTACCTAAAATACCATGCGGCTGGGTGGCTGAGAAGCCGGCCGCAACAGGCTCAACAATGCCGGCAGACTCAGCAGGGACACCAGCAGACAACTGGCCATGCCCAGTGTCAGGACTAACCCCAGCGACTGCAAACCGCGGTGCTGGGAGAGCATCAGGCTGGCGAACCCGACCATCGTCGTTGTGGAACAGAACAGAATCGCACTGGCCGTCGACGGAGAGACCCGATAGCCACCGCGCTGCTCCCGGAAGTCATGAATCAGGTGCACGCCGTTGTCCACTCCCGTTCCCAGAATCAACGGCAACACAATCAGGTTCGCGGCATTCAAGGTGATTCCCAGCCAGCCGAGCATACCGAACAGGAGTACCGTGCCCAGGGCCAGCGGCACCAGCGACAGAAGCGTATAACGCACGCTGCGAAAGTCGAGGATGACCACGATCAGCACCGCAAAGACCGCATAGATGCCCGCATGCAGGTAACTGCTCTGCATTTCGCGGGAAGCATAGTAGGTCTGGATCGGGTGCCCCGTGATCCGCGGATCGACGCGTTCCACGCTCCGGACGAAATGTTCCAGAGCCGCCATGTCCCAGATACTCCCGCGGCCGTAGACCTTGAGCAGGTGCCGCCCGTGGCGACCCACGTAGCGGTCGAGCAGCTCTCGGGGAACATCGGCATGTTGCGGCGGCACAGGGTTCGACAGCGCGCGAATGGAGTGCAGCAAGGCCAGCAAGTCCGTCGCCGTCGTCTGCTGCAAGTGCGAAACGCGCTGGAAGTAGGTGCGGTCCGACATCGTCAACAGCGAGTCCCACTCCCTTCCGCGCTCACCTCCCGGCGACAAGCTGAGAAGCGCCTGCAGCAGCACCTCACGTGGAACCACAGGAATCAGTGGAGGATGCGCGGGAAGCACGGCCAATCGCTGATGAATCGCGCTCACCAAAGCAGTCCGAGCCGGATCAGGCTCCGGCAGCAGCGAAGCGATTTCTTCCGTGCGGGCGACAACGTCGAGCGACTCGAAGCGAGCCTTGAGGCGCGACAGCTCGCGTTGCGTGTCAGCCATAGCAATGGCGTACCACATGCTGCGATCATTGTCTGACGCCAGCCTGTGTTCCAATTCCACGCTTTCCAAACCGACCGATTGCAGGTTCAGCAAGTTGTGATCGTACTGCAGCCGGGGAACCCCGACAGCCGCCACGGCGGTGACTGACAGGGAGCCGACCAAGGTCACCATCGGGTGACGCCAAAAGGGCGCACAGGCCGCCGCGAGATACCGCGCCACCGCCGGACAAGTTGCGGCAGAGGGTCCTGCGGACAATCTGAGAATGGCTGGCAGAACGGTCAGGGCGGCGACGAGACACAGCAACATGCCGCCGCCGGCGATGATTCCCAGTTCGGCCACACCCTTGAAATCCGTCAGCGTGGCGGCAAAGAAGGCCACTGCGGTCGTCAGCCCGCCTGAGACCAGGCCGGGGCCGATTCCCCGGGCGGCTTCGGGCAGGGCCGTTTCGTCGTCTGCGATCTGTGTGCGCACGTGCACGTACCGCGCGTAGAAATGGATCCCGAAATCAATGCCCAGCCCGATGAGCATCGCGCCAAACGACATGCTCAGAATGTTCAAATGCCCCACGGCCACAGTAGCGAAACCCAATGTCCAAGCCAGGGCAACTAGCAATGTAACCATCATGAAGAGCGGACCGCGCCAACCGCGGAAGCCAACGAACAGGATCAACACCACACCGACCAACCCCCAGAGCGTGGAGCGTGTGGAATCACTCTGGCTCGTCGCCATCTCGTCGGTTTCCAGGATGGGCACGCCGGTCGTTCCGATCGAGACCTCCGGATGCATGACGGCGGTCTGGCGAATAAGCTCCCGCAAGCGCGCCACCGCATTCCGGCCGCGCACAAAATCAGTTTCATCCGTCGCAATACGCAGCAGAAGGAAGCCTTGACGACCACCGTTGGCTATCATCAGTCCCGTCGGGAACCGCTGCGATAGCTGCTCCAGCCCCAGCTGCCAGCGTGACCAAGGTGTCGGGCAGCGGTCCGGGTCAGTCAGTGCCGCCAGAAGTGAGCTTCCCCAAGGAGTGGTCGTGGGGACAAAGATCTGCCGGTTGGCCAGCCGCTGTTGGGATCCGACGGTCACCGGAACCTCCTGCAGGTCCGCATCGCGCACCTCGGAGGACTCTCCGCCACTCGCTTCCCAACCCGCACGCCGGACACTCGGCGTGGCCGCCAGCCGCTGACTCCATTCCAGTTGGCGCAACAGATCCAGTTGAGCCCAGTCTCCTTGAACAACGGGACTCAAATGTCCGAGAAACTCATCTAGCAGCCGCAGCTGCGCGACAGGCAGGTAGTGCAGCGCCTTGCCGCGCAGGACAGACAGATCGGGCTGGTACAGAATGTTCGAGAACAAATGCTGCTCTGCTCGCAGGCGGTGAGCCACGTCAGCCAGCGCGTGCCCTACCGCGTCGCCATTGGGGCCCTCGACAACCACCACCACGTCGTCACAACTTCCGAACTCGTCGAGGTAAGCCAGCCATCGTTGGTTGTAAGCCAACGCGGGGTCCAGGAGGTCCAAGCGACTCGTGTGGAATTTCAGCTGAGTTCCCGTGACGGCGAGTGACGCTACGGTCATGACCGCGGCCAGGGCGAGCACCAGTACGGGAGCGCGCACTACCGCCCGAGTCAACCACATCAGGGGACGAGCCAAGCACGACTCGGTCGATGCCATCCAAAGCCTTCATGCGAGCCGATGGGATGCAGCGGTCTCCGGACACGCCGTTGTCCCATAATTTCGGTCCGCATCGACTTTGTCGTTAAGGCAAAACGGGGGTGATGGCCGAAGTTTGCCGCCGATTCAACGACGGTGGCTCAGAGTCGCCAGCCGTGCCAGCAGTTTCTTGGCGGCACCGCTATCAATGGCAGCAGCGGCCTGCTGGACGCAGGCCGGCAGCGACTCGTTTTCGCCGCTGGTCCACAAAGCCGCCGCGGCATTCACCAGGACAATGTCTCGAGGTGGACCGGCGGCACCGTCCAAGACGGAGCGGATCAGCCGAGCACTATCGGCGGGGCCGTCGATCAACAGGCACTGGCGATCGCTGGCGGGCACACCAAAATCGTTCGGTTGCCAGTCCCAGGTGTGGTGCTCATCCGCCCGGATTTCGATCACGTGGGTAGCGCCGCTGAGGGTGACCTCGTCCAGTCCGTCTTCACCGGTCACCACCAGGGCGCGGCGCGTGCCCAGCAGGGCCAATGCGGACGCGATGTGCTGGCGGAGATGAGGGCGGCCGACTCCCAGCAGCTGAAAGGGGGCTGACGCCGGATTGCAGAGGGGGCCCAGCAAGTTGAAGATGGTGGGCGTTCCCATGCGTTTGCGTGCCGCGGCGACATGCCTCATGGACGGATGCAGTTGGGGCGCGAAGCAGAAGCCGATTCCCAGTTCATCCAGGCAGCGTTCCACGACGACCACCGGCGCTTCGATATCCACTCCCAGCGCGGCGAGGACGTCTGCCGATCCGGAGCGGCTGGTGATGCCGCGGTTGCCGTGCTTGGCGACGGGGACGCCTGCCGCGGCTGTCACGAGGGCTGCCGCCGTGCTGATATTGAAGGTCCCTGAGGCGTCGCCGCCCGTTCCGCAGGTGTCCACCAGGCGCTCGTGGTGCGAGCGGATGGGCGTCATGTGTTTGCGCAGTGCGGCGGCAGCGCCCGCCAGCTCCTCGACGGCTTCGCCTTTCTGATTCAGAACGGTGAGAAACTGCACGATTTCGTCTTCCGACCAGGAACCGCGCATGATCTGGTCCATCACGTCGGCCATCTGCGGCAGGCGGAGGTCGTGTCCTTCGAGGATTTGCAGGCAAACGGGTTGGGCCACTGGTAGCTCCTTCACTGCGGGTAACAAGCTTGTTGCCGCGACGCTCGAATCATACAATCGCGGCATATGACTAGGAAGGTAATCATCGACTGCGACCCCGGCATCGACGACGCCGTCGCGCTCTGCATGGCGTTGTTTGATCCGCAATTGGAAGTTGTGAGTGTTACCGCGGTCCAGGGTATCGTGTCGGCCGACCAGGTGAACCGCAACGTACAGGCCGTGATCGACCAGCTGGACCCTCCGCGGTTGCCCCGATTGGGAACCGCCGGCCTGTTCGAGGACGCACCGGACTACTCCGGCATCCGCCTCCACGGTGCGGACGGACTGGGCAATACGAACTTCCGGGTCTCGCCCCTGCATCACCAGCGTCCCGCGGAGAAGATTCTCTGCGATGAGGTCCGCGCGGCGCCGGAATCGGTGACCGTGGTCTGTCTGGGACCGTTGACCAACATCGGTCGAGCGTTCAAACGCGATCCCGAATTCGCCAGTTTGGTAAGCCGCATCGTCATCACCGGAGGCAGCGTGCGCGTCGGCGGAAACGTGACACCCGCGGCCGAATTGAACATGAACTACGATCCGGTATCCGCGCGGGAGGTCTTCCGATCCCGCACGACCAAGACCTTGATTCCCCTGGATGTGACCCAGAAGGTCGCGTTCAATCTCGATCTGTTGGACGAACTGCCGCCAGAAACGACGCGCGCCGGCAAGCTCCTGCGGAGCGTGTTGCCGTTCTCCTTTCGGGCGCATCATCAGGAACTGGGGCGAGAGAGCATCTACCTGCATGGCGCCGTTGCGCTGCTGGCGGTCTTGCACCCGGAGTTGTTTGACACGGTGGAAATGGCCGGTGACGTGGAGACCCGCGGAGAACTGACAGCCGGCGCGACGGTCTTTGACCGGCGCTCGAAGCCCGCCGCGCCCGCCAACATGGAGGTGGCGCTGGATGTTGATGCGGCGGCAGTGAAGGACTGTATTGCACGATCGCTGGCCGAAGCCGGCCGGGCAACCTGAACCGAGGCGGAGAGAAAGGGCCCACGTATGGACGTGCAGGTTCTGGGCATTAGCGGCAGCCCGATCCCCAACAGTAACACGGATCGTGCCGTGAATCTGGTTCTCAAACACACGGGCCTGCGGACGAAGTTCGTCAAGCTGAGCGACCTGAACCTGGCCCCATGTCACGGCTGCCTGGGTTGCGTGGATCAGCACGAGTGCAGCGTGCGCGACGACGGGCAGCAGCTGGCCGCCGATTTCCGCAAAGCCTCGGCCTTTGTGCTGGGAGCATTCACGCCCTACAACAGCCTGGATGCGCGGTCGAAGATGTTTATGGAACGGATGTACTGCTACCGGCACAAGACCGGCGGCAACGCGGGTAAGTTCGGAGCGTGCGTCATCACCACGGCTTGTCCGCCCTACGGCAGCAATGTGCCGCCGGCCGTGGAAACGGCTACCTCCCAGATCCGTTTCTGGATGGCCGAAGAAGGAATTCTCGATATCGGTTCGATGGTCGTCGTGGGCAACGTTCCCTGCATCCGCTGCGGCCACGGGGATGATTGTGCCGTGAGCGGCATCAAGATGGTCTACGGTGCCGAGGCCACGGTGGCTTCCGTTGGCGTGCAATCCCTGGAAAGCGATCCGTTGGCCGAGGAGAACGCCCGGCAGTTGGGGGAGCGTCTGCGACACGCAGTGCTGCAGGATATGGTCGAGGTGCCTTGACGATCAGGTCGCGGCGGAGGTTGCGGGGCTCGATCGAGCAAAGACCCTTGGCCGGCGATCGGCATCACCTAGCCGTCGGACTCGTAGCGGCTGCGGTCCTCCAGGGTGACCTGGAGACGCACGGTCTTCCCGCGGCGCAGGACGACCAGATCGACTGCTTTGCCGATCGCTGTGAAGCCCACGACCTGGATGAGGTGTTCATCGTCGTCGATCCGGTGCCCGTCGAACTCGATGATGACATCGTCGATTTGCAGCGCCGCCTTGGCGGCCGGCGTGTCGGCGGTGATGCCCGTGACCATGGCGCCTTGCGGGTGCGACAGCCCCAACCGCGCGGCATCCGTTTCGCTGAAATCGTCGTTGAGCCGCACTCCTAGATAGGCGCGGGAGGTGCGCCCCTGTTCGATCAGTTGTTGAGCGACCGTCATGGCCATGTTGATGGGGATCGTGAAGCCGATTCCTTCGCTTCCCCCGGAACTGCTGGCGATGGCCGTATTGATGCCGATCACTTCACCCCGCAGATTGAAGAGCGGACCGCCACTGTTGCCCGGATTGATAGCCGCATCCGTTTGCAGGAAGTCCTGGTAGCGAATACTGCCGTCACCCAGTTCCAGATCCCGGCGGCCCTTGGCGGAGATGATGCCATAGGTTACCGAATGGCTCAGGCCGAACGGACTACCCACCGCCAACACGAAGTCGCCGATATCGACGCGATTGCTATCCCCCAGATGCGCGAACGTCAGATCGTCGCCGGTGACGCTGAGAATGGCCACATCGGTGCGTCGATCGGAAATCACATTGACCGGGTGCAGCAATCGACCGTTGGCCAAACGCACGTTGATGTTCGCCAAGGAAGCCTCATCCACGACGTGGCGATTGGTGAGCACATACAATCCGGAACCAATGCGGATGACGACCCCCGATCCCTCCTCTCCGCGCGTCCGCCGGTTGTAGGAGACCTGGTTCGTCTTGATCGTCTGGATATGGACGACGCTGGGCGTGGCCAGTTGCACGACTTTCTTCAGCAGACTGCCCTGCTTCTCCAGTACGGCCGCTTCGGCCAGGATCTCCTGGTACAGCTGTTCGCCGTTCGGTACCGCCGGCGGCTGCGGGTCGGCTGCCAGACCTGGCGGAAGAAGCACCGCGGACAATGCCAACGACGATATCAGCCCACGTATGTTCATGGATCCGCTCGGGCGATTCGCCGGAAAGGTGCAGCGGAAGGAATCAGCCACCGACGGCGGCACGGAGCTGGTCAGGATACATCGAGTTCGAGATCGTTGAAAGCAACGTCGTTGTCACCCGAGTCGGTGTCGAAGATCCGCCCCCAATTGTTGGCCCCTGTCCCCGCCGTTCCCGCTTTCTCGGCTTCCCGCTGGCATTGGATACACAACGTCGCGTACGGCAAGGCCTGGAGGCGGGCCAAGGGAATGTTCGTTTCACACGTGTCGCAGATGCCGTAGCGCCCCTCGCGCATCTGCTCCAGGGCGTTCTCAATGTTAGCCAGTTCCCGGCTTTCCACCTCGGCCAACTGCGAACTGATTTCGTCCTGTGCCGAATCCAGTGCCGCGTCCACGACGTCACCGGATGTCTGCTGGCGCAGTTCCTTCAACAGGCTTAAGTCACCCGCCAGTGCCGTGCGCAGGGCATCGCGCCGGTTGATCAGCACCTTTCGCAGAGTCAGGATTGCGTCTTTCCGTGTCATGCCAGGCTACCTTCACTGTTCGTCCGCAAGCTCGGTTCCCCCGCCCCAGGCGCGCACTTCGCTTGCACAAACGTCTGATAGTGTTTCGAGAAGCGCTCCGAGTCCTGTTCCACCGGCTCGGCCACGTGCGACCAGGATAAGCGTGTCGCAAAATGGCAAACAAACTATAGTACGTGACTCGACAAAGGGGAGCGGAATCTGCGATTTGTCGGTCCCCCCACTACCAACAAATCCAACCTCCACGCAGCAATTCGCGGTTTTTTCGGGATTTTCGCAGCCGTGCATCGCAGGCTGGGCCCGGCGGCGTGCCTCGGAGACACACCGGCCGAATAACCGGACACTTACGCAACCGTACCGTGTCCTTCCGACATGTGCTCCCGGCAACCAGATCCCGACAATCTCATCGCTAACCGTTAATCGTCAAAACTTGCCCTCGGATGCAGCCGTTTTTTGCCGATCCGGCAGGATTTGCCGTTCTTGCGGGTTAAACCGCCGGGAAACCGCAGGGCCGTTTTGACGGCCACCGGACAATGAGCTACATCCCTTTGGATGATTCAAGCTTAGGTCCATTCGCTTTCTCGGCCCGCATCGGACTGGTCGGGAGAGAGACCAGCGTCCGGGAGACGGACATGCCGATCAGAGCGGAACTCCGACGACGAAAATCGGGTCGTCGCAACACTAAACAACAAAAAGAGTTGCGGCTTCGACTTGTCGATGCCAGCTCGCCAGGCACCGTCGTTCGGATCTCCGGCGACCGCTGCACGATCGGTGGCGCACCTACCTGCACAGTTCGCTTAACTGCCTTCGGCATCCGGCCGCTGCATTGCGTAATTCTGCGCTCCGACAGCGGCTGGGAAGTGCGCAGTCTCTCCCCCGACAACCGTCTGAACGGGCAACCGTTCGGACAGTCCACCTTGCGGCTTGGCGACCGGATGGAACTGGGTCCGCTCGCCTTCCAAGTCCTGGAAGACGACGAGGCCGGACCCCCGCCCTCGAGGCACGCCCGCCGCAATCCGCGCTTGCGCCGCCGCCTGCACGTGCCCGAACGAATTGACTCGCCCTCAGGTGACGCGACCGCATCTCAGGAACTCGCGGCCCGGATCGAACAGATCGAACGCCAACTGTCCCAACTGTCGGACTCTGTGCAGGACACGCCGGACAAGGGACCCGACGAGACGGTGCCAGCCGCCTCAGCAGCGGCCGTCGAACGCCTGACGAACGAACTCGCCGAACAATGCGAACTAACAGGCCGCGAACGGGCGGACTTGATCAGCGATCGCCAGCGGCTGACCGACGAATTGAACCAGCGGATGCAGCAGTTGGCCGAGCTGGAGGCGCAACTCGTCGAACAGCACGAGTCATGCCGTGTGCTCGAGTCGGGATTGGAACAAGAGCGATCCCGTCTCACCGAACTGCACGCCGCCGTGGAGCAGTCGCAGATCGCGCTGGCCAGCCAGCAATCCGAACACGAGCAGCGGCAGCAGGCCTGGGAAGCGCAGCGTTCGGAACTCGAGGCGGAGGTGTCCCAAAGCCGCCAGCAATGGTCGGATCTTCTCCAGCAGGTGGAGGTCTACCAACTGCAGAGCGAGCGGGACCACATGCGCTGGCAGGAGTCCGAAGAGCTTCTCGCGGAAGCCCGATCGGCGCTGCAGGATCGGATGGCCAAACTCGCGGCGGAGCAAGCGCGGTGTCAGGAACAGCAACACG
>Ga0233425_10003159_pt1 | contig 30697 bp, 31 predicted proteins | sample Watercolumn_Towu_2_FD_181712 | JGI IMG/M metagenome (GOLD analysis project Ga0233425, IMG submission 181712) | Freshwater microbial communities from Lake Towuti, South Sulawesi, Indonesia - Watercolumn_Towuti2014_140_MG | ecosystem: Environmental > Aquatic > Freshwater > Lake | place...
TTTAAACTGTGCTGTATATTTGTTGCGAACAACAGGATTGTTTGTTTCTTTTTTTGTTTTCATTGTTGACCTCGGGTTTAGAGATTACTCTCTTAGCCGGCTGTCCGCTAGTTCGGGGCAAGATCATATATCAATAAAACCAATTTGCACAGATTTACATCGCATACTATAGTACGCCCTTAATGCCTGGTCATAAATAACAAGGAACCCATGCTGTGATAGAAGCGACAACGCCGAAACAGGTCATTGTCTATGCCAGGGAAAACGGCAAAGAACCCTTTACAGAATGGCTTTATGGCCTGAAGGATGTCATAGGACGAAAACGTATTCTGGCTCGCGTATCCCGTCTGCAACAAGGTAATTTCGGGGATTGCGAATCAGTTGGCAATGGCGTGAGCGAATTACGGCTGTTTTTTGGTGTGGGTTATCGAGTTTATTTTGGTGAGAAAAATAATCAAATCATCGTGTTACTTTGTGGCGGCGACAAAAGCAGCCAAAGCAAAGATATTGAACAGGCAAAAGCCTATTGGAAGGAGTTTATAGCGCATGAGAACCTATAGAACCATCAGCGAAGTGGAAGAACAATATCTTCGCGATCATCCTGAAGAAGTGGATGATTATATCAATGTGCTTTTCGACGAATATGCCGAAAGCGGCGACACGGCGGCATTACTCTCCTCTTTACGAATCGTTAGTCGTATCAAAGGCGTCAGCCGGATTGCCGAAGCTTCAGGCATTAGCCGAAAAGGTTTACAAAAAGCTCTCTCGGAAAACGGTAATCCGCATTTTAACAGCGTGAATGCCATTCTTCATGCGATGGGGTATCGACTAACTCCACAAAAAATCGATACTATTCCTCCCGCTGTTTAAAATGATTTGATCTGCCAGAAGCTGTAAGTTTCACAAAAGTTTGAGTTGCTGCGGCGCTGACTTATGATGTGTCCGGTAAAGTGTTGACACATCACAACTTTTTGGTTAAGGAATTGAACACGATGAACAAGCGGCTGAGCCGGTCGGGATTTTCATCCCGACCAAAGCGTTTCGAACAACGCCAATCATCACAAAACGTTGAGGACGGGGGGCATTTCCCGACCTGCTCAGAGGAAGACGCATTAAGCTGAGTTTATCAAGCCAGCCTGCGACGCTGGCTTTTTCAACAACCAGTAAACACTATTGCCGTGCGGCGATTCGTGGGTAATTTCAAATCCTGCGCGAGCGGCCGCCTCCCTGATCAGTTCAGGCGCATAAGGCGAATAAAGAATCCCTTTGCGAATAGTCCATTCCATAATCCAGCGGCTTAAACGAGACAAGAGGCCATCCTGAGTTGGCCAATGCATCACATTAACCGCCAGCGTGCCACCGGGCTTCAACACGCGAAAAAGACAGCCCATGGCCGCCTTTGGATCAGGGAAGCAATGAAAAGCATTGGCGACATTTATCGTTTGAAATTTGTTATCTTCATAAGGTAACGCGTAAACGTCACCAACTGCCAATTGCCAGTTGGAATTGAATTTAAACTTCCATTCCGCACCGGCCAGCATGCTGGGCACATAATCCAGGCCAATGCCCGCTACTTTGCCGCGCGGCCCAAGCAATTTACGCTTCAACAAACACAGCAGGGTCAACGTGCCGGAACCGATGGCCATTTCCAGATGTTCGTCGGAATAATTTTTGGCAAAAAAACGGATTTCCGACCACAACGTATCGTGATAGGCAAAGGTCAGAATAAAAAGCCCCCTCAGGTCGTACCACCAGGATGGGGAGTCATAGGCTTTTTTGAGGTCTTTGGTTTGTATTGACATCTCTAATCCTAATTCACTTTAATGTTGAACTGAAGTAGGTTGATATAGCTGGTCGGGATTTTCATCCCGACCACAGCGTTTCGAACCACGCCAACCATCACAAAACGCTGGGGACGGGAGATATCTCCTGTCCTGCTCAGAATTTCCAATATTTATACAATAATCAAACTAAAGAGATGGTTAATTGTAAAAATTTATTGTACTTAGGTTAGCAGGGTTTAACTATTATTTTCCCTAAGTCAAAACAAAAAAGCCTGCCATCAATGATTTGACGGCAGGCCTTTCAGCTTTTTGACTTAATGAAAGTGGGGCTAAGCTAATCTAGGGGGAGGAACTAAGCCAAAATTAAACAACATTAAGCAAGCTTCTTACGACGACTAACGCCGAAACCTAATAAGCCCATGCCCATTAAAGCTAAGATTTCTGGCTCAGGAACGAATACAGCACTGATATCGCCTCTAATTGTTTGGGTACCTGCAGGTGTAAAGGAATCAAAATCACCGTCTACAACCGTTTGTATGTAAAAGGGATCAGGTTGGACAAAATATTGTTCACCTGCTGCAGTCAAAAGAAAATTTGTAAAAGTAATATCAAAGAATCCCCCCCCGAAAGCGGGTATCAAAGTTCCATTTAATCCAATAAGCGAGCTTGTTGAAGCCAACAATACGTCATTACCGTCAACAGCAGTAAAAGAATCCAGTTGTGGATCTAAATAAATTTCTATAGCCGCAGTTACTCCACTAAAAATTGTACATGGAAAAGGGCCACATAAAGTGGGTGCAAAATTACCAGCTGTCGTAAAAGTTGCAACTATCCCATAAGTATTTGTCAATTGTACAGGATTGACAACAAAACCCCCAAGATAATATTGACCGAAGCTTGCAAAGCCTGAGGAAGTAAAAGTGCCATCCAGATTAAAGGTAGCCGTTTCTACATAACCGCCATTGATTTTATCAGCCTGCACTAAGCCGCCGCCTAGTGAGGTTGCACCGGTATCTAACAAAGCGCCTTCATCAACCGTGAATACTGCATCTGCTGACGCGTTAACGCTAGATAAGCTAGCAAGAAATATCATTACTGACGCAAAATTTACTAATTTATCTTTAAAAATTTTCATTTCGTGAACCCTCTGTGATTAATAAAAATACTCAAGAATATTAAAGCATCAATCATGCCATAACAATTTTTATTTTATAAAACAATATATTATAAATTTTTTCATATCCGATTAAGGCCCAAAAAAAGAAAAGTCGTAAAAAAAAATGACACTATTTTCTATTATTCCCTAAATAGGGCATGCCACATCCATCAAAGGGGTCCATCCATCAAAGGGGTCAGACTCCATTGAAAATAAACCATAACAATGAATCAAAGGGGTCGGACTCCATTGAAAATAAACCATAACAAAATAAATCAAACGATTCCGTCCCCTTTGGTTTCCGATGGCGTGTTGCAGAAAATGATGAAACGTAATTACGAACATTTATGCAGGTCATTGATCCTAGAAACATAATTGCTCCTGGACGTTATGGTTTATAAGTCAGTAAGTCGGGAAACTTGGTGTTTAAGGCGCGAGTTCGCAGAGCAGCGACAATCAAACTGGTAATGGCCATCAGCGACCCATAATATCGAATAAACTGCGATAAATTCATAGCCGTTTTTTTGATTGATAACGAATAAAATTTGACAACGCAGCAAGCTGCTATCTATAGTTGACTTTCGCTTTTTACGGCAGGCTTTAACATTGTGACTACGATTACTTTCGATACGCTGGAATTGGTTGATAAACTCAAGGCTGCAGGTATACCGCCAGAGCAGGCCGAAGCTGTGGTAAGAGTTATTGCTGACTCCCAAGTCCGACTTGTAACTAAAGATGATCTGGAAATGGCTTTGTCACCGCTAAAAACGGATTTGGCTGTGCTTAAATGGATGATCGGGATGTTGCTGGCGGGCGTCATGTCACTCGTGCTGAAAGCATTCTTCTGAAAAGCGTCGTATTTTCCTTTCAGGACATGCTGTTGATGAAGTTTTATGGCTGTAAAATCCGCTGACACCTGTGGATTTTCGTTAGACGGCGGATGAGGTGGCTGGAGTCATCGTAATGTATTTTCTGTCGCCAAATGAAATTTGACAGTTCAGATAGCCGCTGTTTATAGTCAGTTGTTGCTTATTTATTTACAAGGTAATCTAACAATGACCACTATCACCTTCGATACGCTTAAGTTTGCGCAACGTCTGGAAGGCGGGTATGCCCCGTGAACAGGCGATAGCGATGGCTGAAGCGCAGAAAGAGTCGCTGGCTGAGTTGATGGATGCGCAATTGGCCACCAAAAGTGATATTCAGGACATCCGTATCAAGCTCATTGAACATGACGGGCAATTTACACTAATAAAATGGATGGTGGGAGTTGTGCTAGCCGGTGTGTTGTCTTTAATACTCAAAGCTTTTTTTTGAGCGAGGGTTCGGCTCACGCTTCGAGAATCAATAGCGTCAGACTCGAATGGCACTTACTTAAAAAACAAGTATTTGAATTAATGAGGAAAATTCATCCAGTTTTTCTGCACCGGAATTACCTTTTTTGCATTCAATGACCATTGCTGTTGCCACCAAGCTAACAGCGCTCAGGTAAAGTTCGTCGGCATCAATGAGTTTATTTAACAATTGTTCGGCATCAGGTTCTAATAATAAAACCGCAATTAATACCGATGAATCAACTACCATCAGTCATTACTCCAAAAGCCAAAGTCACTTTGATCGTAACCTAGAATTTGATCGGGGGAATAGTTATCCAAGGTTGGTAAGTTTGCGCATTCTTTAGCGATGCGCATGAGCTTCTGCTTTTTTTGAAGTTTTTGTACGTTATCAGTTTTGGTTATTCCGTCGATTGCAATGTCATCGATTTGAATTTCCGTGTGATCGGAAATAATTGCCAGTAAATGATCTACATAAACGTCTTTTAACTTGATTTGAATGGTAGTCATGTCATCAAGATTCTCATGGTTGCGTGTGCCTTCGGTGTTTGTCTACCGCTAGCATGCTAATTTGATACTATTCTGGCAATAAAATACATCAAAGGCATCAAAGGCATCAAAGGAGTCAGACTCCATTGAAAATAAACCATAACAAAACAAATCAATCAAGTCTAACCTCTTTGGTTTGTATTTATCATTGGAAAAGGCTCCATCTTGGTTTAAGCCGAAGGCGTGATACAATAAATACCGTTATTCACAGAGAGTTTCATCATGGCGACTTCAATCAGACTTGAGCCTGAAATCGAGCAACGGCTTGATAACTTGGCCGCGCAAACTGGACGCACCAAGGCGTATTATCTGCGTGAGATCATCAAGCAAGGTCTTGAGGACGTAGAGGATATTTATCTGGCGGATAAGGCGCTGGAAGATATTAGGGCGGGAAAAAGCCAAATTTATAGCGCCGAGCAGGTAAGGAAAGAGCTTGGCCTGGAAGATTGAGTATGGCGACAAGGCGCTTAAGGCGTTAAAGCGGTTTGACCGGCAAGTTGCCGAACGGATTATCAATACAATGGAACAAAAAATAGCCGGAAACGACAACCCGAGGCATGAAGGCAAACCGTTGTCTGGCCGTTTAGCGGAATATTGGCGCTACCGGATCGGCGATTATCGGGTGATTTGCCTAGTTAAAGACGAAGTGATGACTGTGTTGGTCGTTGATATCGGTCATCGTAGTCATGTTTACCAATAGCTTCGCAAAGCTGGAAGGACGTTTTGTTACCGTGGTTTATACGATGCGAAGCGATAAAATATAGTTAAGCCCTTCTATACAGGCTGTCGCTTGGTTGATAAGTCCAAAGTCGATTGAACTTTGGCTATACAGCTATTTTCTACCCACTATACTTAAACTTAAATTGATCTTAAATTTAAAAAGAGGATACACCTCTTAGAAATCAATGAGGTAAGTATGCTAGACGGGGTGAGATTTGCTGAAACTAAAGAAGAATTACAAGCTTCTTTCCAATTGCGTTATAAGGTTTATGTCGAGGGTATGGGTAGGTTGAAAGACAAAGCCAACCACGAAACCCGCGAACTTCGAGACGAGCAGGACAACAACGCCAGAGCCATCATCGCCATTAAAGATGGCCAGGCCATTGGCACGCTCCGGCTGTTTTGGGGCGGCGATACGGCCTTTAGCCAAACTTTGGTTAAAGCCTACCACCTTGAGTTATTTTTAAAAACACTGCAACAAAACCAGATTTGCATCATCGAGCGCTTAATGGTGGACGAGCCCCACCGCCGCTCAAATACCACCTTGCAAATGTATAAAGAGATTATCCGTTTTGTTTTGGCCCACCGTATTGAAGTAGCTTTACTGGATTGCGAACCGCATCATTTAAATTCGTATCTGAAACTTGGCTTTAGACCCATTGGCGAAACCTATTCCTACCCCGGTATAGGACTGGTTATCCCTATGCTGCTGATAGCTGGCGACTATCAGCATATGATACGAATTGGCTCGCCGTTTGCGTTATTGGTGAACAAGGAAGATTTGAATTACTGTCAGCATACGGATGAGCTCTTATCGATTTTCGAACAAAGCTCCAATTTATTGAGTCAGGCATCGACTGACAAAGCCGAGTTTATCCAGCAAATCAATGCCGATGCCTCGCTTTTAGCAACCGATAGCCCGAAGATTTTCGATCTGCTGAGTCAAGACGAGCTTGATCGTGTAATCGAGAAAAGCCATATAATCGAATGCAAATTAGGCGACCATATCATCGAACAAAACAACGCAGCCAAAACGTTATTTGTGCTACTCTCCGGCATTGTTAAAGTTGAAAGAAACGGACTTTTGCAAGCCCTGATTTCTCCGGGCGAAGCTATCGGTGAAATTGCCTTTTTTTTGAACGTGCCACGAACCGCCAATATTATTGCGGCAACAAATGACGTTAGGGTTTTAAGCATTGATGATGCGGCTATTTCCAGGCTGCTGAAATATGACAGCGTATTGGCTAATAAAATCTTATTAAACCTATGCCGCCTTTTATGTACACGTGTAATCAATAATTTTGAAACCGCGACACTGAGAGAAAATGTAAATAGCCTGCGCGGTTAATTCCGCCTTACCTAACTCATGTTACGCAGGTAACGTTATTTTCCCGTATGCCGCGCCGAGCACTGGCATTTTTATTGGGAATAGCCCACAAGGGGCGCAGGAAGCAAGCAGCAGCCGGGTCGCCTTTTCTTTGGATACTTGCTTTTGGCGAAGCAAAAGAAAGTATCTCGCCTTCGGGTGCGAGAACCCGATTAAATCATGCGTCACAAGAGCGACACAACAGAATAAATCAACGCGCCTTGCATAATGGTGCGTAACATCAGCTACCTAACTACACGGCCAAGGTTAAGCCCTTCTTCTAAATCATTGGCATCCATAACATTAAACATTTAGGAGACATAATCAGTGCTTCAAATCTATGCCAAATGGCTACTTCGTTATTCTTGGCTAGTCGTTTGCTTGACTGTTTTATTTGCAGTTGCAGCCGGGGCTGGTATAAAAAACATCCATTTTAAAAGCGATAACCGGATGTTTTTTAACCAAGAAGACCCGCTATTGATCTCTTTTAATGCCCTAGAAAAAACCTATTCAAAAAATGACAACGTTCTTGTGGTTCTGTCACCCAAAAATGGTGATGTCTTTACTGCCGAATATCTCGCAATTGCTGAAAAATTAACCCACGATTTATGGCAAACACCTTTTTCAACCCGGGTCGATTCCATCACCAACTTTCAATACAGCTTTGCCAATGGCGATGATTTGGAAGTTAAAGACCTTGTCCGGCATGCCGGACAACTCAGCCCCCCAGAGATTGCCAACCTTCGGCAGATTGCTCTAAATGAACCACTAATAGTTAATCGATTATTGGCGCCCGATGCCCGCGTGATCGGGTTTTATGTGTTAGTCGATAGGCCAGGTAAAAATCAAGAGGCTGAAACCGCAAAAACAGCTGAATTTATTAGAAAATTATCAACCCGATATGAAGCCGAATACCCGGCTATTAAAATCCATTTAACGGGGACTGTTATAACCGATGCAGCATTTGCAGAAGAATCTCGGTCAGACTTATTAACACTTACTCCAGCAATGCTATTAATAATAACCATAGCATTGCAGCTGCTGCTAAAATCGGTCAGCGGCACATTCGCGGCATTGCTCATGATGGCTTTATCTATCATTGCAGCCGTGGGTTGCGCTGGCTGGATGAACATTGCTTTTTCGCCATCGAGCGTGCCTGCGCCGACAATCCTATTGACACTGGCATTGGCCGATGCGGTTCATATTGTGACCAGTTATTACATTGCGCTTGGCAAGGGCAGTTCCAAAAAGGAGTCAATAAAAGAAAGCCTTCTTATCAATTTTAAAGCCATTTTCTTTACTAACTTGACAACAGCCATTGGCTTTCTGTCAATGAACTTCAGTGATTCACCGCCCTTTCATGATTTGGGCAATATAACAGCGATGGGTGTTGGCGCCACTTATTTACTGACCATTACTTTTTTGCCAGCCTTGCTCGTGTTGCTTCCTGCTCATAATGTCTATTCAACCCGTCAGGACGGCGTTTTTATTCAAACTTTGGCAAATTTCGTTATTAAATACCGTAAATCTCTTTACCTATTCTTACTGTTAAGTACCGCGCTCCTGATTGGATGTATTCCACTCAATAAATTTGAAGATGATTTTGTCAAGTATTTTGACAAATCCGTTCAGTTCAGGCGCGATACTGATTACACATCGCAGCATCTAACAGGCATTTACAGTATCGATTATTCACTGATTCAAGGTGAAGAAGGGGGAATTAACGACCCCAGATTTCTTGCTGAAGTCGACGCTTTTGTCCGATGGTATCGCCAGCAGCCGGAGGTTATCCATGTTTTTTCGCTGACCGATATCTTAAAGCGCTTAAATAAAAACATGCAGGGTGATAATCCGGCAAGTTATCAACTACCGGAAACACGCGAATTGAGCGCTCAGTATCTGTTGATGTACGAAATGTCCTTACCCTTTGGCTTGGACCTTAACGACCGAATAAATGTAAATAAATCATCAACCCGGATTACTGTCACGCTTCGAAACTTATCGACTCAACAATTCATCGATCTTGAGGCAAGAGCGCAAGCATGGTTAACCAATAATACTTCTAGGTTAAAAAACAGCAAAGGCACAGGCGCTACTCTACTTTTTGCTCATATCAGTGAACGCAATAACAAGAGCATGATCAGTGGGGAAATAGTCTCCATGGCACTAATAAGCTTGATTCTAATGTTTGTATTGAAGTCAATTGGATTAGGCTTAATAAGCTTAATCCCCAATTTAGTGCCTGCCGGGATGGCTTTTGGTATATGGGGGCTTGTTGTCGGCCAGATAGGAATGTCGTGCTCGGTTGTTGCCGCCATGACACTCGGTATACTCGTCGACGATACCGTTCATTTCCTTAGTAAGTATCAGTATGCGCGTAAAATAAAAAGCCTGAGCCCAGAGAAATCTTTGCATTTTGCCTTTGCAACTGTCGGCAAAGCGCTTTGGGTAACCTCAGCCGTATTAATTTTAGGTTTTTCTTTATTTGCCTTTTCTAGTTTTAAAATCAATTATGAAATGGGTCTGTTGACAGCAACAATTTTTGCTTTAGGTTTATTTGCCGAATTCGTCTTGTTACCCCCGATTTTGCTTGCTTTTGAAAACAGCGTAGAGTGGTTTCGCCTATTGTTTCACAAACGTTAACCTAATAAAAAAAATGCCTATTAATAATCTACAGGTTATTTTCCAGATGAACTGCTTCCTGTCTGGTTTTCAAGACTGTCGACAGTAAGGATGCTGTCGCCAAGGCTACAAGGATGTATTCACGCCGTGTCTTGAAGGCCAGACAGGAAAGCTACCTGCAGTAAGTTGATAGCCATGTAAAAAAATAGATAGCGCTGGTTAATCCGCTACACCCTGATGCTAAAAAACTAAAAATATCTGATCCGCAAAAAGTCATTTGGGATAAGCGACTGTTTCAGTAAGGTAATCAATACTTATATTCCTGATTATTCTATAGTGTTCGCACTTCAAATTTTGTTTTTTAAACCCTCACTCTGCTTTCCAAACCACCTTGGTTATTTGTATCACCCGATTGCGTATAATTTTCAGCTATCTTCGCTGCTCTTCGCGCAGACGTCATGCCGGCAGAGGATGGTACAGGACGTTGTCTTTGTTTATATTTGGGCTGAAGCTTTAAGTAATTCAGGTATATCTAATCTCGACGGCTTGGCTCCCGAGCAACCATCGCAGCCGGGCAATCAAATCATCGGTAGGGTGAACCCGCCAGTCGTCGCCCATTTGCAGAGTTGCTTTTACTTGGTCTGAGCTATAGTCAAGGCTGACCGGGCATGCTCCTCCCCTGAAAGGCTTCAATACCGCGCTAAGCTCGGCAATCAATGCGCCATCGCGAGCACTTGCAGTCGATGCGCGCCAATTTAAATGGATCGAACGAGCAAACATTTCCCGCGCCTGCTCCATGCTATAAAGCTTTTCCAGAGTCAGGCGCAAACCACCCAGGTAATCATCAATGCTGATCGAACCTTCTGCAATCAACAAATTGTCACGCGCAAAAATAGCCCGGTATTTGTCGTAAACATCGCTATAAGCGGCAATTTCTAAACGCCCCGTTCTATCGTCGATAACCGCAAAGCCCATGGTTTTGCCCTGGCGCGTTTGCCGAGTCCGGATATCGACCACTAACCCGGCCACTCGCGCCGCGATATTGCCGCGCGCCCGCTCCACCTCGGCCTGCAAAGAAACAATCGCGCCATGAGTAAAATGCTTGATTTCTGGTTCGTATTGATTGATTGGGTGACCGGTCAAAAACAAACCCAATGTTTGTTTTTCTGCTGCAAGCCGTTCGTTTTCCAGCCACGGCTGTACCGTGGCGCTATAACTTTCCGTTTCGGCATCGGCCGTTTCGACAGCGACAGCCAATCCGAACAAATCGTTCTGACCGGTTTCAGACATTTTGCCATGCTGTTCGGATACTTTTAATATGGTCGGAAGCTCCGCTAAATGCAGCGCGCGGTTGTCATTAAACTTATCGAAAGCGCCCGATCGGATCAAGGCCTCCAAAACTCGGCGGTTAGCTTTGCGCAAATCAACACGTTTGCACAAATTATATAAACCTGTGTAGGCGCCATGTTCGGTTCTTTCCGCAAGCAAATCCTCGATCGCTGCTTCGCCAACCCCTTTAATAGCGCCTAAGCCATAAACAATATGTTCATCGCTATTAACGGTAAAACGATAATTAGAGCTATTAATATCCGGCGGACAAATCACTAATTTCATTTGCCGGCATTCTTCAATTAAAACCACCACTTTATCGGTATTATCCATGTCGGAGGACAGAACCGCCGCCATAAACGCCGCCGGGTAATGCGTTTTCAACCAGGCGGTTTGATAAGCTACCAATGCATAAGCTGCGGAATGCGATTTGTTAAAGCCATAACCGGCAAACTTTTCCATCAAATCGAAAACATAGCTGGCCGTTTTTTCATCGACCCGATTGTCGACTGCACCACGCGTAAACACTTCGCGTTGTTTAGCCATTTCCTCAGGCTTTTTCTTGCCCATTGCGCGCCGCAGCATATCCGCGCCGCCCAGCGTATATTGCGCCAATTCGCGAGCAATTTGCATAACCTGCTCTTGGTACAAAATAACACCGTTGGTCGGTTTTAGAATAGGTTCCAGCAAGGGGTGAGCATATTCGGCTCTTGCGCCATGCTTGACATTGATGTAATCATCGACCATGCCCGACTCCAACGGACCCGGCCGAAACAATGCCACCAAGGCAATAATATCGTCAAAACAATCCGGCTTAAGCTTTTTGATCAGCTCCTTCATCCCGCGGGACTCCAACTGAAAAACCGCCGTTGTCTGGCCTTTTTTCAATAATTCGTAAGACGCCGGATCATCTCGCGGAATACTGGCGATCTCCACCAAGGGCTCGCCACAACATTGTTTTTTTTGGTTTATCGTTTGCAAAGCCCAGTCGATGATCGTTAGCGTGCGCAAGCCTAAAAAATCGAATTTGACTAAACCAACCGCTTCCACATCGTCCTTGTCAAATTGCGTCACCAGATTACCGCCGCCTTGTTCGCAATAAAGCGGCGTGAAATCGGTCAATTTGGTCGGCGAAATAACGACGCCGCCCGCATGTTTACCGGCATTTCGAGCCGTGCCTTCCAAGGCCAGCGCCATGTCGATGAGTGCTTTTACCTCATCTTCTGTGTCGTAAAGTTGTTTCAATTCTGCGCTGTCTTTCAAGGCTTTATCCAGCGTCATGCCAATCTCAAACGGCACTAATTTTGCCAGACGGTCGACAAAACCATAAGCAAACCCCAAAACCCGGCCGACATCGCGAATGACCGCCTTCGCCGCCATCGAACCATAGGTGATGATTTGTGCAACGTGGTCTCGGCCATAATGGCGCGCAACGTACTCAATGACTTCGTCGCGCCGATCCATGCAAAAGTCGATATCGAAATCGGGCATCGAAATCCGTTCTGGGTTCAAAAAGCGCTCAAACAATAAATCAAACTCGATCGGATCCAGATCGGTGATGCTTAATGCATAAGCCACTAATGATCCGGCGCCGGAGCCACGACCCGGCCCAACCGGAATCGAATTGTTTTTCGCCCACTGGATAAAGTCGGCGACAATCATGAAATAACCCGAAAAACCCATTCGGGAAATCACCTTCAACTCTGTTTCAAGGCGTTCCTGATAGACTTGTCGATTTTCTGCAGCGCTGCCTTTGCCGCAGGCCGGATAAACCTGAAGCCGTTGTTCGAGGCCTTTTCTAGCTTCGCCGGCCATCAACTCATCCAGGGTCAACCCAGGCGGGACAGGAAAATCCGGCAAAAAGTTTTTGCCTAACTCCAGTTCCAAATTACAGCGCTTGGCGATTTCAACGCTATTTTCCAAGGCTTCGGGAATATCGGCAAAAAGAGCTAACATCTCTTCAGAGCTGCGCAAATATTGCTGTTCGGTATAATCCCTAGGTCTTCGATTATCATCAAGAACACGGCCTTGATTGATGCAAACCCGTACTTCATGCGCCGCAAAGTCGCTCTGCTGAAGAAAGCGCACATCATTCGTAGCAAGCACCGGCAACTGGGTTTTTAATGCCAGTTCCACAGCCGCCGCTATATAGCGTTCCTCGTCCTTTTTCCCAACCCGCTGGAGTTCCAAGTAAAAGCAGTCCGGCAGCACGGCTTGCCATTGCTCGGCCAGCTGCTCGGCAAGGGAAAAATTTTCTGCCAGCAGAGCCCGGCCAATATCGCCTTCCATAGCCCCGGATAGGGCAATCAATCCGGCGTGATTTTGTTGCAGCCATTCGCGCCTCAGCATCGGAAGACCCTGGTGCTGACCTTTCTGATAAGCCATCGAAATCAGCTCGGTTAAAGCCACATAGCCGGCGCGATTTTTAATCAGCAAGGTCATCCGATAAGGCGAGGCTGGCTCTTCCGGATTAAAAATCAACACATCACTGCCAGCGATCGGCTTTATGCCCTGCGCCAAAGCGGCTTTATAAAACTTGACCAAAGCAAACAAATTAGCCTGGTCAGTGATAGCAACAGCCGGCATCGCTAATTCGGCCAAGCACTTGATTAAGGGCTTGATTTTTACGATGCCGTCAACGAGTGAAAATTCGGTATGCAGTCTGAGATGAACAAACGCCGGTTGCATGATTTTATTATGGAAAATTGAAAGCCAGCCCTCCTTGAATTGAAGAGTCTAGCCTGCGAGTTAATTGCTTTCTGGCAGGCCCTTGAGCAGCCAGGACAAAAAAGTATCCTTATTGCGCGAGCAAATAATCACTTTTCCTTGGCCCGAAAACTTAAGCACCATGCCTTCGCCACTGGTTACGCTGTTAACCAATTGCCCCAATAAACCGCCTGACCGTTGAGTCGTGACTGAAATTTCATACTGCAACCGGCTATCCCAAGCAACCACGTGCGCATTGTCGATTATCACATTTTTCCCGGCTTCGACATCCAACGCAAAACTGGAGCCAAATCCTGAAACCGCTAATTTGCCGGAGCCGGTCGCTTCGCAAAGAAAAAAGCCGCCCGTCTGGCCAAATAGGGCGTTACCGATAGCCTGCGTGCGTACCTTTAAGTTGACGCCGCTTTCAGCAGCGACAAAAGCGCCATCGCTAAGCAAATAATTGACCGGCCCGACATCCAATAGCTGAATAGCGCCCGGCAAGGTCGGAGACAATAAACAATCGCCATCGCCATGAACCGCTTCGATATGCTGTTGAAAAAAAGATTCGTCATTTGCCAGACGGCGCATCAAAGCGCCACCCAAACCACCGGCCATTTTTCCTTGTAGTTCCAGATTGCTCTCCATCATGACCATCGCGTTGGATTCGCAGACTATTTTTTCTCCGCGCTGCAAGCTGACATGCAAAAAAGGATCGATATCGCCGCTTACCGTAAATGTTGCCATTGCCGCCTCAAGCTTGTTAATAGGTAAATGTTTAGCGTAGATTGGCTCTGAATAGTTACCTTAATTCTTCACCGCATCCAGATCCGGCGCATTCAATATGTCGAGCACCGCCTGCGCCTGTTCTGCGGTTTCTCGGCCCAAATGCGTCAGATAGCCACCGTCTTCTTGAGTAATCAAACCCTTACGATACAAGCGTTTGGTAGCCGCTATCACCTCAGACGCGGCGGTTTTGTGAACTTTGATTCCTTCCAGCGTTGTCGTTAGATTGTAGCGCACAAGAATATTCAACTCATCGACAATATCTTGGGTATAGGGCATAGCAATTTCTCCACAGTCGGTAATATTGGCAGATAGCATACCGGGAATTGATCCCGCCGATTCATTTTTTATCGGCTTGGCCGCCAAATAATAACCATACAAAAGATTAGCTTTTCGTTATAATTTTTCTCCCATTATACTGAAATCAGCTAACCCAGGCCTCCTATGACTTCTATCATAAAAACGGTGGAAAAGCTGCAGCATTATGCAGCTATGCAAATCAATAAACTACAGGCGACAGAATATTACCAGAACATCATGGCGATGCCTCCGGTCAAGCGGTGGGCGAGTCTATCAGGCTTATTTTTATTATCCCAAATTATCGTATTTGGCGCTTTATACCTTGTTTTCGGCAGAATTGTCGTCATTGGATTTTTCGCCAGCATTTTGGCCGGTCTTGCGACAGGCCTGGGCGCTTTGCCTGCTTTATTTTTTAAAAACATCTCCAACAATTTGTTTAACAGCATGCTGGGCGCCGCTGCCGGCGTGATGCTAGCCGCAACCGCGTTTTCTTTGTTAGTGCCCGGCATGGCATACGGCAATACCGTTTGGCCCGGCAAAGGCATTTATATCGTTTCCTTAGGCATGCTCATTGGCGCCGTGTTTCTGCATTATGCCGACCGCCAACTACCTCATGTGCACTTTGATTCTGCTTCTGACACACAATTGAATTCGTTGAAAAAAATCTGGCTGTTCATTATTGCAATCACCATTCATAATTTTCCGGAGGGCATGTCGGTCGGCGTCAGCTTTGGCTCCGGCGAAATGAAAAACGGCGTAGTGCTGGCCGTCGCCATTGCTTTGCAAAATATTCCAGAAGGCCTGGCAGTGGCCTTGCCTTTGGTCGGTCTGGGCTACAACAAATGGCGGGCCGTTGGAATCGCCACCGTGACTGGCTTGGTTGAGCCGGTCGGCGGATTACTCGGCATAACGATGGTAACGATCTTTCAGCCGATATTGCCGATTGCGATGGGCTTTGCCGCCGGCGCAATGCTGTTTGTGATTAGCGAGGAAATCATACCAGAAACGCATAGCACAGGCCGCTCGCGTTTCGCCACTTTTGCGTTAATGCTCGGCTTCATCGTGATGATGGTTTTAGACAATATGCTGAGCTAAGCACTTAGCGGTTTTACTTAGGCATGGATAGTCTTGCGCCCTTGCTCAATTATTTTGCCGGCCAATGCTTGGAACATGCTACTGCATCGCTTCAACAAGCCGGCCAAACCGTTATCGCCTGGCTGAATCATAGCTCGATAGCCGATATGTCTGCCACAGCCGCCACAAGTTTCACGCTCATTGCGGCAGCTGAAATGGGCGATAAAAGCCAGTTAGTCTGCATGACGCTCGCCTCAAAAAACCGAGCGACGCCAATTATCTTCGGCGCCATCGCGGCATTCGCTTGTTTGAACAGTTTGGCTGTTATTTTTGGCGCTGCTATTGCTAGTTGGCTGCCAAGCTATCTGGTCGCGTCGGTTGTCGCTTTGTTATTCGCTGGTTTTGGTCTGAACGCCTTGCTGAGCAATGATGATGTAGAAACCGAAGTCGTCGAGGAAAAAACCAGCCACAGCATTTTTTTTACCACACTGCTACTGATCACTGTCGCTGAATTTGGCGATAAAACTCAATTGGCCGTTGTAGCATTAAGCAGCAGCGCTATTCCAGCCGCCGTCTGGCTGGGCGCAACTTTGGCGCTGGCATCTACGTCTGCTCTGGGTGTTTTAGCCGGACGTACTGTACTGCAAAAAATGCCTTTAACCTGGCTGCACCGAATAAGCGGCGTTATTTTTTTATGCCTCGCCATACTGGCTGCTTACAATGCTTACTGCAGTTTTGATTACCCGCATTTGAGCGCCACTATGCACCGGCTATTTACACTTTTCGGCCAATGAAAGGCGACTATCTTTTTGTTTATGGCACACTGAAGCGCGGCAGTCAAAACGCAATGCAGCGCTTTTTACTCCGGCATGCCGACTATATTGGCGAAGCGAGTTATTGCGGAAAACTCTATCAGATTGACGGCTACCCTGGCACCGTGCCTTCCGACCATCCTCGCGATCAGATTCAAGGTGAAGTTTATTGGCTTCCTGAGCCTGAGCTTGTTTGGCAAATGCTGGACCGTTATGAAGAATGCGGCCCGGACTTTCCAGAACCCTGGGAATATATTCGCCGAAAACAAAACGTTTTATTAAACAATTGCACTAATGTAAGCGTCTGGATTTATCTATATAACCATTCGACTTTTGGTTTGCAATCGATAAATCCAGCTAAGCACGCCGCCAACTGGTAGTGCCGTTGGGTGCATCTTCCAAAATCACGCCTTGCTCTTTCAGCTCATTGCGGATTTGATCTGCCAAGGCCCAGTTTTTGGCTTTTTTGGCGTCTAAACGAGTTTGGATTTGTTGCTCAATTCCTGCAGTATCTATGTATAAATTAGAAACAAATGTGGCTGTTGAGGTACCCGCTGCTTGTAAGACTGCCTCTTCAACAAAACTTGTGTTCCCCTTTAACCATTGATCAGGATCATCCTGCAAGATTCCCAATAAACCGCCTAGAAATTTCAAGGCGCTTGCCAAAACCTCAGCTTTATCTTGATCGTTTTCTTTGACTTTATTCAGTTCTCTAGTCAAGTCGAATAATATGGAAATCGCGACGGGCGTATTGAAATCATCGTCCATCGCCTGTTCGAAACGGTTTTGATAAACGTTTTCAACCGTCATGTCGTAGGTGGTTGCGACACCACGCAAGGCAATATAAAGACGGTCCAGCGCAGCTTTTGCCTCATTTAATTGCTCATCGGAATAATTTAACGGGCTACGGTAGTGGCTGGACAAAATAAAAAAACGAACGATTTCAGGCCGGTATAGCTTCAGAACCTCACGAACGGTAAAAAAATTGCCCAAGGATTTGGACATTTTTTCTTCGTTAACCCGGACAAAGCCATTGTGCATCCATAAATTGACAAACTTTTCGCCAGTCGCGCCTTCAGACTGCGCAATCTCATTTTCATGATGCGGAAATTGCAAATCCATACCACCGCCATGAATATCGAAATGATTTCCCAAACAGCAAGTCGACATGACCGAACATTCGATATGCCAGCCCGGACGGCCCAAGCCCCAAGGCGAATCCCAAGCCGGCTCACCGGTCTTGGCCATTTTCCATAGTACGAAGTCCAATGGGTTGTGTTTGGCTTCGTCCACATCGACACGCTCACCGGCTTGCAAGTCATCCAGATTTTTCCCCGACAACTGGCCATAGTTATTAAACTTGCCCACCGAATAAAAAACATCGCCATTGCTACCGATATAAGCCAGTTCTTTTGCGATTAGCGCTTGAATCATTGCGACAATTTCAGCAATTGACTGAGTCGCTCTTGGCTCCCGATCAGGTGGCAAAACCGCCAGCGCTCGCTCGTCCTCATGCATTGCAACGATGAAACGCTCGGTCAACTGATCAATGGTTTCACCGTTCTGCCGGGCGCGCTGAATAATTTTGTCGTCAATATCCGTTATATTACGAACATACGTTAAGGCAAACCCCAAATGACGAAAGTATCGCGCCACGGTATCAAACACCACCATTACGCGCGCGTGACCGATATGGCAAAAATCATAAACCGTCATGCCACAGACATACATACCAACTTTACCAGCCTGTCTTGGCTCAAATATTTCTTTTTTTCGGGTCAAGGTATTGTAAATTTTTAACATTTTTTGAGGCTCGTAAGTCGTCGGCTTAAGGCAATGCAAAATGGATGTTTCAAACGCGTAGCACTGGAATTGAAATCCTTCCAATTTAGCAATATTTCCACTTCTCTTTCAAGATAAAAACACCTAAAATTGGAAGTTTTATCAGCTCTAAGGAAAAAATTATGCGCTCAATCGTTTTTTCAATCTTGCTGTCATTCATCACAACTCTTTCTTTCGCAACGGAAAATAAAATGCCCACCCCAAAAAAAGTCAAGCTCACCACCACCTTAGGCCAAATCGTCATTCAGTTAAATACTGAAAAGGCGCCAGTTTCCTCGGAAAATTTTCTGACTTATGTCAAAGACGGTTTTTATAACGGCACTATTTTTCACCGCGTGATCAAAGGCTTTATGGCGCAAGGCGGTGGCTTCGACACACATTTCACTCAGAAAACCACCCGCGCCGCAATCAAAAACGAAGCCGACAATGGCCTAGCCAATAATCGCGGCACAATAGCAATGGCGCGCACCTCCGACCCGAACTCTGCAACCGCGCAATTTTTTATCAATTATCAAGCCAACGGTTTTTTAAACCACACCAGCCCTACCCCTAACGGCTGGGGTTATGCCGTTTTTGGTGAAGTTGTTGAAGGCATGGATGTTGTCGATGCGATGGCTAATCAACCTACTGGTAATCGCGGCGGTCATCAGGATGTGCCAAAAACCGACATTGTGATCGAAAAAGCCGAGGTTTTAGAATAAGCGGGGCCATCTGAAATTCGCAAGTTCATTCAATTGAATGAATAGTGACATTTTATTTATATCAGACCTGCACATTGCAATAGAAAAACCTGAAATTACTCAGCGCTTTTTGCTGTTTTTAACAAGCCGCGCGACAAAGGCGAAAGCGCTGTATATTTTGGGTGATCTTTTCGATGTCTGGATCGGCGATGACGATCAGACACCGCCGCTTAACAAAATCAGGCGGCACCTTAAACAGCTGACCGCATCAGGTATTTCAGTATTTTTGCAGCCAGGCAACCGTGACTTTTTACTAGGTCAGGAATTCTGTCACGCCACTGGCGTGCAATTGCTGGGCGATTATGTCGTCATTGACTTGTTTGGCACACCCACTTTATTAACGCATGGCGACTTACTCTGTACCGACGATCTTGCCTATCAAGCTTTTCGAGTTAAATCACATAGCCCTGAATGGCGGCAATCTGTCTTAGCCAAACCTTTGCTGATAAGACTCTTGGCTGCTCGCTGGTACCGCTTTCGCAGCTTTCTTCACAAACGGAAAAAAAGCCAAGAAATTATGGACGTCAATGCGTCGACGGTCGTGGATGTCATGCAGCGCTACGGCTGTTTTCGCTTGGTTCACGGCCATACCCATCGCCCTGCCGTGCATAACTTTGAGATTAACGGACAAGCTGCTCAGCGTTTTGTATTGGCCGACTGGACTAAAGACGAAGGAAAAATTTTATGCTGGCACAAAAACGGATATCGGATTGAAATTATTTAAAGTTTGTATTCTTTAAGTTCCTAGGGGGCGCAGTTAATGCGGAGCATAGATGCTATTAACAGTTGACTTTTTGGGCAAAATAATTGAATCTAAGATCTTGGCGTGAATTGTTCCTAACATGCATAAGGAAATAAAAAAATCAGCCAAAAACTAATATTAGTCTTATAAAAAAACATAATCAGTATTTTGTGCCAAACAAAATACCAGGAGAATCTATATGAAGAAGCCTTTAAAAAGTTGGCTGCTTGCTTCAAGTGTAGCGACTTTGTTAGCTGCACCAGCAATTTCCAATGCTAACACCGAACTAGAAAGATTATCTCAAAACCCAGCTAACTGGGCGATGTGGGGCGGTAACTACGCAGGAACACGCTACAGTGAACTGAGTGAAATTAACACCAACAATGTTAAAAATCTGCAGCCCGCATGGTCTTTTTCAACAGGTGTTCTGCGTGGTCACGAAGGCGGCCCCATCGTTGTTGATGATATCCTTTATATTCACACTCCGTTTCCTAACACGGTTTACGCAATCGACCAAAAAACTCAATCGGTCATTTGGGAATTCACGCCGACTCAAGATGCTGATGTAACCATTCCTGTTATGTGCTGCGATACCGTTAACCGCGGTCTGGCTTATGGCGATGGCAAAATTTTCTTGCAACAATCCGACACCGTTCTGACCGCATTGGATGCTAAAACAGGCAAACGCGTATGGAGCGTACAAAACGGCGATCCAAAATTAGGCATGACCAACACGTCTTCACCTATAGTGGTTAAGGATAAAGTATTCACGGGTATTTCCGGGGGTGAATTTGGCGTTCGCGGCTTCATGGCTGCTTACAACACCAGAACCGGCCAACTGGAATGGAAAGGCTACAGCATGGGCCCCGATTCTGACACCTTGATTCAGCCCGGCAAAACCACTACCTGGGAAAATGGTAAAGTTACACCGGTTGGCCCTGACGCCAGTTTGAAAACCTGGCAAGGCGATCAATGGAAAATTGGCGGCGGCACTACCTGGGGCTGGTATAGCTATGATCCGCAACTGAACCTGATGTATTACGGCTCAGGCAACCCCTCTACATGGAACCCAGTACAACGCCCTGGCGACAATAAATGGTCCATGTCCCTTTGGGCTCGTGATGTCGATACCGGCGCGGTGAAATGGGTCTACCAAATGACGCCACACGATGAGTGGGATTATGACGGTATCAATGAAACCGTTCTGGTTGATCAGGAAGTCAAAGGCAGAATGCACAAAACCATCGTGCACTTTGATCGTAACGGTTTTGCTTATACCCTGGACCGTGAAAATGGTGAATTACTGGTTGCTGAAAAATTCGACAAATCAGTTAACTGGGCGACTCATGTTGATATGAACTCAGGACGTCCGCAGGTTGTTTCTAAATACAGCACCGAGCAGAACGGCGAAGACGTTAATACTGAAGGCGCTTGCCCTGCCGCGTTGGGTTCCAAGAACCAGCAACCGGTTTCCTATTCTCCACAAACCGGCTTGTTCTATATCTCCGGCAACCATTTGTGCATGAACTATGAGCCGTTTGAAGTATCTTACACCGCCGGTCAACCTTACGTAGGCGCAACCTTGACAATGATGCCTGCAGGCGCTGATGCAATGACTGGTCAGCCAGACGGTACAACAAACCTAGGCCAATTCACTGCTTATGACGCCAAAACCGGTAAAATCGCTTGGTCTAATAAAGAGCAGTTCTCTGTCTGGTCTGGCTCTGTCGCCACCGCTGGCGGCGTGGTCTTTTATGGTACTTTAGAAGGCTATTTGAAAGCCGTTGACGCCAAAACCGGTAAAGAGCTTTATAAATTTAAAACGCCTTCCGGCATTATCGGCAACGTAAACACCTGGTCCTATAACGGCAAACAATATGTCGGCGTTCTGTCAGGTATTGGCGGCTGGGCAGGCATTGGTATCGCAGCCGGCCTTGACACGGGTAAAGAAGATTCTAACTCTGAAGGCCTAGGAGCAGTTGGTGCCTACAGAAGCTTGAACTCTTATACCAAATTAGGCGGCACATTGACTGTATTCTCATTGCCAAACTAATTCTTTAACCCTGCGTTAAAAATCAAAAATAAAAGCCCTGATCGAAAACTCGGTCAGGGCTTTTTTATTGCCCTGTTTTTCCGTTAACCGTAATATGAGCGTTAAACTTGCTTTAGCCATCGTTAGCTTTATTGTCCTTAACCTAAATGTTTTTTCCATCGCCCGCAGTTTTGCCGAAGAAACTGAGGGAAACGACCTAGCAAAACCGAACGTAAATACCTTTCTTATTCAACTTGACTTAGAAAAGCAAAAACTTGCCGGAATTGAAACATCAACTGTAAAGGAGACTGTTTACCATAGCGAATATATTGCTTACGGTAGCGTTCTGACGATTCAGCCACTGATTGACCTTCGTCACCGCTACCATTTAACTCGCACTGAGCAAGATAGCGCCCATGCACAATTTAGCAACTCTCAGCAACACATTGAACGCCAGAAGTATTTATATAATCATGGCGTCGCTTCAAAAAAAAGCCTGCAGGAGCGACAGTTGCAATTGTCTGTAGATCGAGCCTCAATGGATGCCGCTCGAAACCAACAACAAGCGATTATTGACAACGCTAAGCTACTTTGGGGCGACAAACTGGCTGATTGGGCTTTGTCGAATCGAACTGGGCATTTAAACGATTTCATATCCGGACAAAAATCGCTGCTAAAAGTCATCTTGCCAATTGACAAGCATCTGCCTGAAGCCATCAATACTATTCATATCAGTTCTTCGGGCGACCGAAGCAAAGCCACAGAAGCAACTCTTATCTCAATCGCCCCCCAGACTGATGATTCCGCTCAAGGCGAAAGCTATTTTTTCCAGACTGACCATCGTTCAATCCGTCCTGGCATGCGAATCGTTGCTTGGATACCGGAGCTAACGAACCTTCAATCCGGAATACTCATTCCAAAATCAGCCATCATTTGGCATCTGGATCAAAGCTTTGTTTATACAAAAACCGATCAACAAATCTTTAGCCGCCGAAAAATAAGCCATTTAATCGAAGCCCCAAACGATTATGTTTTAACGGATGAAATAAAAAAAGGCGAACAAATAGTCACTACTGGCGGGCAGCTTTTATTGTCTGAAGAATTTCGCGTTCAAATTCCTGACGACGATAACGATTGAGTTTCTTGCTCTATTCATTACAAGAAATCCGGCCAGTCGCGCATCACAGGCTAAAACTTGATAAGCAAAAGGCATTAATAAGGAGCACTTAATAGCAAATCATTCGGATTGACTTAAATATCTTATATGTTATATTTATCACTAATGAGAATGATTATTGATTACTATTTAATCAGCCCAAAACAATTCTATGAGCATAAACTTAAAAAATTTAAGCGCAGGTGATTTAGGCAAAATTATCGGCTTCGATAAAACAGGAAAAGCCTACAGAAAGCGCCTGCTAGCTATGGGTTTAACGCCCGGCACGCATTTCAGCGTCACCCGCTTCGCGCCAATGGGTGATCCTGTTGAAATTAAATTACGCGGTTTTTCATTAACTCTTCGAAAAGATGAAGCCTCGGTACTGTTAATCGAGAAAATTTAAATGAAATCTAACTTCACAGTTGGGGTGGTCGGTAATCCCAACTGTGGCAAAACCACCCTTTTCAATGCTCTCACAGGCGCTAAACAACAAGTAGGCAACTGGCCCGGCGTTACCGTTGAAAAAAAAACCGGCAGTTATCACTTTGAAGATGCTCAAATCGATCTCGTTGATTTACCAGGCACTTATTCCTTAGAAGCCTCTGATGACCAACTGTCTTTAGATGAAAAAATAGCCCGGGATTTTGTCGCATCCCAAACCGCAGACCTAATCGTTAATATTGTCGATGCCTCAAATATCGAACGCAATCTTTATTTAACCGCCCAACTAATAGAAATGCGGGTGCCTATGATAATGGTGCTCAACATGATGGACACCGTTAAAGCGCGCGGCATCAAAATTAATTTTGACTTTTTAAGCGCACAACTGTGTTGTCCGGTAATTCCGTTAGTCGCCACTAGAAAAGAAGGCATTCTGGCACTAAAAAAAACCATTCTTAACGCAATTAAAACAAGACCAACGCCGAGCGTAACGATTGCTTATCACCCGTCAATAGAGCAGGCGCTAGCGTCGCTTTCAGAACCAATTGACAAAATTGCCAAACAAAATCGCTGCGAGCAACGCTGGCTCGCAGTGCGCTTACTGGAAGGCGATACCCTCGCGCAACAAATAGCCGCAAACAACTCCGACTTGCTCGCACTAGTTTTGGAGCTGCAAAACCGTATCGAAAATGAGACTTCCGATGAAATTGATATTTTAACCGCCGATGCGCGCTATGGCTTCATTAATCAGTTAGCGCGCGAAGCTGTCTGTAAAATCAATGAAATCAGCCGTCATGGCACAGAAAAAATTGATCAGATCGTGTTGAGCCGATTTTTAGGCATACCCATCTTTCTTTTGGTAATGTACTCGATGTTTATGTTTACGATAAATTTCGGCAGCGCCTTTGTTGATTTTTTCGAGCTCTTTGTGGGCGCATTTGTAGTCGATGGACTTAGCGCCTTTCTTACGGAAGCGCAATGTCCGCAATGGCTAATCATTTTATTGGCCAATGGCATAGGAAGCGGCATACAGGTTGTCGCCACCTTTATACCCATAGTCGGTTTTTTGTTTTTGTTTCTATCCGCGCTTGAAGATTCTGGCTATATGTCGAGGGCTGCGTTTGTCATGGACAGACTGATGCGCAGCATCGGTTTACCTGGCAAATCATTTGTCCCGATGATTGTTGGTTTTGGCTGCAATGTTCCAGCAATAATGGCTACTCGAACATTGGAAAGTCAGCGCGATAGAATTCTGACCAATTTAATGAATCCATTTATGTCCTGCGGAGCCCGTCTGCCAGTTTACGCCTTATTCGCCGCCGCTTTTTTTCCTTCGAGAGGTCAAAACCTGGTTTTCGGCCTTTATCTGCTCGGCATCGCAGTCGCTATTCTAACCGGCCTGATCATGCGGCACACACTTTTTAAAGGCGAATCAACTCCTTTCATCATGGAGTTGCCTGCCTATCATTTACCAACATGGCGGGGTGTTCTAATTAAAACCTGGGAGAGGCTAAAATCTTTTTTATTCAATGCAGGAAAAGTTATTGTCCCGATGGTATTGGTTCTTAATTTCCTCAATGCCCTGGGAACAGATGGCAGTTTTGGCCAAGAAAACACTAACAAATCCGTGTTAAGCCAGATTGGCCGGGGATTGACGCCAGTTTTTCAACCAATGGGCATCGCTAATGATAACTGGCCCGCTACTGTTGGAATTTTTACCGGGGTTCTTGCTAAAGAAGCGGTTGTCGGAACTCTAAACGCTTTATATACCGAAACCTTTGAAAATAGCGCAGAAAAACCGCCTTTTCATTTAACCGAATCATTAGTCAGCGCCTGCCAGACTGTGCCAGAAAATTTATTGTTGATCGCCGATAAATTGTTAGATCCTTTGGGGCTCAATATCGGCACGATTGAAAACCTTGCTTCAGCTGCGAATGAACAAGGCGTTAATACCGCAACCTTCGCCGCGATGCGGCAAAGTTTTAATGGCAAAGCAGGCGCTTTCGCCTATTTGCTGTTTATTTTGCTGTACGCTCCATGCGTTGCAGCAACCGCAGCCATCTATCGTGAAACCAATTGGGGCTGGACATTGTTTGTCGCGCTTTGGACAACGAGCATCGCTTACATGACAGCAACTATCTTTTACCAGCTTATGACTTTCCCTCAACATCCTGACTATTCATTAGCCTGGATTAGTGGGCTAATTTTAGGGTTTTTCCTCGTGTTAGGGGCTTTGTGGTTAGCAGGGAAAAATTTTGACGCCAAACAACGCCAGGAGGTTTTGCATGATATTGTCTGACCTACGAAGCTACCTAAGGCAGCAGCATAAAGCCGCTTTAGCTGACTTAATTTATCATTTCGATATGGATGCCGATGCCATGCGCGGCATGCTGGGAAAATGGATTAGTAAAGGCCAGGTGCGTAAACTGTCTCGCGAAGCGGCTTGCGGCACTAGTTGTTGCCAGTGCGATCCGACTCTGACAGAAATTTATGAGTGGCTCGAAACTGATGCTTAAAAAACGAGAACCTTCATCAACATTGCTTTTTCAACTTTTCTCCTCAACCCTGTCATTCAAATAAAACTGGACTAAGCTTGTCGATAACCCAAGCAAGCAAGAGTCTAACAATGCCGGAACAATCCCCCTCTATCTTAATAGGCTATTTATCTGAAGTCCGCGGTAATGGCATGGACGCCCGCTTAGCGCCGGAACATACCAGTGAAACGCCAATTATTACTATCGATGACGATCAAATTTTAGCCGGCCATATTGGTTCCTATGTCGTTATTCGGCAAGCGCACATTAGCGTTTTAGCACTGGTTTTTAAAATGTGGGAGCAGAATCGTTTTGACTCCAGCGGCTCACGTCTGACAGACCGTTATGTGTCGCTAATACCGGTCGGCGAGATCCAAAGTAACGGGACATTTATTCGCGGCGTTCGCCACTATCCAACACCGGGCGCGAAAGTTTATGCCGTGGGCCTCAGCGAAATTAATGCCATTTTCGCTAAATTTAGAGATTATCAGTTTTTTATCGGTCAGCTGGCCAGCCACAAAGACTACCATCTGGCGCTTGATCCGAGAGCGTTATTCGGCCGGCACTTCGCCATCGTAGGACAATCCGGCGCAGGTAAATCATGGACAGTGGCCAGTCTGATTCAGAACACCATTAAAGCCATGCCCAATAGCCACATTATCCTTTTGGATTTGCATGGCGAGTATTGCTGGAAGGATGTTAACGGCGATCTACAGTCTTCGTTTGCCAACGAAATAATCAATTATATTGATGCGATGGAAATGGAAATGCCTTATTGGCTAATGACTTATGCCGAGCTCATCGATTTATTTATCGACCGAAGCGATAAATCAGCTTCTATACAAATGACGTTCCTGCGCGAAATTATTTCGCAGCTTAAACGCAAAGAAGCCAAGCGTATCGGATTAGCTTCTGTTTCTGTCGATACCCCAATCTATTTTGCGTTGGCTGAATTGTATATGCAATTTAAAGCTGCCAATGAAGAAAAGAAAGATTTTGGCAAAGTGCTGGGGCCCTTATTCGGACAATTCGACGAATTTCTGATTCGAATGCAAAGTCGTTTTAATGACGTGCGCTATGATTTTTTGCTTAAGCCAAAAATTCGTAACACTTCTGAAAGCATGGTGGATCTGTTGCGCCAATTTGTTGGCTTAGGGGCAAAAAAAGGCAACATCACGGTCGTCGATTTAAGCGCCGTACCTACTGATGTCAGACCAGCGGTCTGCGCTCAAGTTGGCCGTTTGGCTTACGAATTTAATTACTGGAATCCGCAAAGACGCGAATTCCCAATTACACTTATCTGCGAAGAAGCTCACGCCTATATCCCCAGAGAAAAAGGCGGCCAATTTGAAGGAACAAAAAAAATAATGGAACGCATCGCCAAAGAAGGACGCAAATACGGAGTATCGATCGGCGTGGTTAGCCAAAGACCGACAGAACTCTCTGAAACCATGCTATCTCAATGCAGCTCATATATTTGCTTGCGCACGAGTAATCCTGACGACCAAGCCTATATTAAGGGCTTGGTACCTGAAGCAGAAGGCGATCTCACCGATATCTTGAGCTCCTTAGGCAGAGGCGAAGCTCTTGTCCTGGGCGAAGCCGCGCCACTCCCAACCCGTGTGCAAATCTATCGACCCAACCCAGAACCTAAAAGCAATGATGTCGACTATTTCACAGGCTGGCGTGAAGGTGCTGATGAGCTGGATGTTGCAGAAATTGTTAATCTATGGCGTACTCAAACACGAAAATAAGAATTTTGACTTTTCAAACTCTGGCCACTCACACTCTGAAGTTTTTTCATCAGAACTCATTGGAACAAATTTGAACAACTAGCTGCAATGTATCAAGCTTCGAACACTACTGCAGCCTTCAATTTTTTCATCGCATTTTGTTCCAGTTGCCTGATTCTTTCGGCAGAAACATTATACCGCTCAGCCAATTCGTGTAAGGTGGCTTTTTTATCCGTTAGCCAACGGCTCGACAGAATATCAAAACTACGCTCATCCAGTTCAGACAAGGCTTCTGCCAGCAAATCCTGGCCATGGTCTTCCCAATCCGCGTTTTCTAAAAGCAAGGCCGGATCAGCGCCATGCTGTTGTAAATAATTGACCGGTGCAGCGATGACCTCTTCGGATGACTCATCAACCGGTAGGTCAAAGGACATATCTTCGCTACCTAAACGCTTCTCCATTTCGTAAACATCGTTAAGATCTACGTCTAAATCCTTAGCAATAGCTTGCGCTTCATCATTAGTCAGCCAGCCAATATCCTGTTTGGATTTACGTAGATTAAAAAAAAGTTTTCTTTGCGCCTTTGTCGTGGCAACTTTTACAATGCTCCAGTTTTTAATCACGTATTCGTGAATTTCCGCTTTTATCCAGTGCACGGCAAAAGAAATCAAACGCACTCCCACGTCAGGATCGAAACGTTTAACCGCTTTCATCAAGCCGATATTACCTTCCTGAATAATATCCGGCATGGATAATCCATAGCCACTATAACCTCTGGCAACATGCACGACAAAGCGCAAATTAGTCATAACCAGCTCTCTTGCCGCATCCAAATCGCCATGATCTCTAAATCTGAGCGCCAATTCGCGCTCCCGATCCGGCGTTAATTTGGGAATTTGTCTGACTACATTCAAGTAAGCATCGAATGTGCCAACAGATAAGTTAACCGGTAAAGCTAATGCATTACTCATGATGTTTCTCTTATAAATGACTTGTGAGTAATTTTAGCACTCTCTGCAAAAGAGTGCTAATAATTTATTTTTATGCCTAGCCCACTCACTAATCGAATTTCGGCATTGCCATGTGCCGCATTGAAGTGGATAGCTGCGTTCCGTTTTTCCTCGCCGCCTTCCAGCAATCCTGATTTATTTTCGACGAAACTTTCCAACCGCAAACAAAACGGCTCCAAATAATGCTTGTTAGGTTAATTCATGCCAAAATATTACTTAATTTAACGTTAAGCAAAATCGCCCTCTTATGAAAATCGCCATTCTATCGAGAAATCCAAAGCTTTACTCAACCTCTCGATTAGTTGAAGCCGCGGAAAACCGAGGCCATAAAGTCAGAGTACTCGATATCTTACGCTGCTATATGAACATCACCTCCCATAACCCTTCAATTCATTACCGTGGCGAGGACTTGACCGGCTTTGACGCCGTCATTCCGCGCATCGGCGCTTCGGTAACGTTTTACGGCACCGCTGTTTTAAGGCAATTCGAAATGATGAATGTAATGCCATTAAACGAGTCTGTCGCAATATCGCGCTCGCGCGACAAATTACGCTCTATTCAACTGCTGGCCCGAAAAGGCATCGGCTTGCCGGTTACCGGTTTTGCCAATAACCCGGACGATATCGCCGACCTTATTGCTCAGGTCGGCGGCGCACCTTTGGTAATCAAATTATTACAAGGAACTCAGGGCATCGGTGTTGTGCTTGCCGAAACGCATAACGCAGCTGAGAGTGTAATCCAGGCGTTTATGGGTTTGAATGCCAACATCATGGTGCAGGAATTCATCAAAGAGGCTGGCGGCAGCGATATCCGCTGTTTTGTCGTCGGCGAGAAAGTGGTCGCCGCCATGAAACGGCAAGGAGCAGCCGGCGAGTTCCGTTCTAACCTTCATCGTGGTGGCACTGCCACATTAATTCGGTTAACGCCAGAAGAGCGCTCAACCGCCGTTAGGGCGGCAAAAATAATGGGGTTGAATGTGTGTGGCGTGGACATGCTGCGCTCAAACCACGGCCCGGTCATTATGGAAGTCAATTCATCACCTGGCCTTCGAGGCATCGAAAAAGCCAGCAACAAAGACATTGCAGGCTTAATAATTGAATTTATCGAAAAGCGCTTCGAACTACTAAAAACAGCCAAAGATGACTCCTCTGCCCGCACAAGAACTCGCGGTAAGGGCTAGATTTTTCTTGAGATTTGCCGTAAAAAAATTTGTCTTTATTACAATCCCATCTATGCTTATAGTCAGCCTAATTGAACTTCGGCAGCCTTTTTCAAAGAGTGGCTTCTGCTGCCGGCTCCCAATAAATAGCTAGCTTTATCTAAAATACATTATTGTTTGATACGAAATCATTAAATTGGAACAAACATGGAAATATCGCCAGAAATATTACAGAAAAAAATTCTGATTGTGGATGACGCTGCTTCAATACGAACGTTAACCAAAGCCATCCTTCGCGAAGCTGGTTTTAACCATGTGTTTGATGCGCCTAGTGGCCCTGACGCATTATTGTTGATGCGTAAAGTAAAAATCAATGTTGTAATTTGCGATTGGAACATGCCTGGCATGACCGGACTGGAGCTTTACAAGTCGGTTAAACAAGACCCCAAAATGGCCGCTCCGCCCTGGATCATGCTTACTTCAACATCAGAGGGTGAAAAAGTCAAAGAAGCTATTCAAGCCGGCATTTCATCTTATATCATCAAGCCTTACAAACCAGATAACTTGCTGAAACAAGTCGTTGGAAAACTTAGCAGCTAAGCTGTTCCGTTAATGTTAATTTATTCGCTATTAAATAATGTGTAGTAGTTCAGACTTAACCTGACAATTACTGGTTTTTTAGCGGTGTCTGTCAGGTTAAATTCAGCCTAGAAATTTTTCGCTCCAGACAGTTTTGCCATCGAGTAATGTTGACATAGGCGTTCGGC
>Ga0233425_10003160_pt1 | contig 30667 bp, 27 predicted proteins | sample Watercolumn_Towu_2_FD_181712 | JGI IMG/M metagenome (GOLD analysis project Ga0233425, IMG submission 181712) | Freshwater microbial communities from Lake Towuti, South Sulawesi, Indonesia - Watercolumn_Towuti2014_140_MG | ecosystem: Environmental > Aquatic > Freshwater > Lake | place...
CAGGACCACCTCCTTCGCCTCGCCGCCCTTCACCCGGCCGACCAGTTCCGCGACGCGCAGGGCGTCGGGGCCGATCCCGTCGAGCGCCGACAGCAGCCCGCCCAGCACGTGGTACTTGCCGCGGAAGGCGCCCGAGCGCTCCATGGCCCACAGGGCGCCGGCCTCCTCGACCACGCAGATCAGGCCGTTGTCGCGGCTGCCGTCGGAGCAGATCGAGCAGGGGTCGCGGGTGTCGGGCGCGCCGCAGACGCTGCACGAGGTCACCCTGTCGGCGGTCTCCTGCAGGGCGGCGGCGAGCGGCGCGAGCAGCTGTTCGCGCTTCTTGAGCAGGGCGAGGGCGGCGCGCCGGGCCGAGCGCGGGCCCATGCCCGGCAGCTTGGCGAGGAGCGAGATCAGCCGCTCGATCTCGGGTCCGGCGGAGGCGGCCACGCGCGGTTCGTCAGAACAGCTTCGGCATGCCGGGGATGTTCATCCCCGCCATCGGGCCGGCGGCCTCGCGCATCAGGGCGGCGTTGACCTCGTCCAGCTTGCGCTTGGCGTCGGCGTGGGCGGCGACAACCAGGTCGGCGAGGATCTCGCCCTCGCCGGGAACCATCAGGCTGTCGTCGATGGTCACCGAGGCGATCTCGCCCGGGCCCTTCAGGACCATGGTGACGAGGCCGCCGCCGGAGGTGCCGGTCGCAGTGCTCTCGGCCATCTTCGCCTGGGCGTCCTGCAGTCGCTGCTGCATCGCCTGGGCCTGCTGCATCAGGGCGGTAAGGTCTTTCATCCCCCCTAGATAGGCGGTTCGGAGCGGGCGCGACAGGGGGGCGGCCCCCGCCCTTTCGAGGGCATCTGCAACAGAATTTGTTCCAGACCCTCTGGCGCGCCGCCGCGTTCGCCCTAATTGGTACTGCAGTTGTTGCTGTTCCAATCAGGAGGGTTCCCCCATGGCGTTCGACGCTTCCGTCTCCCGCGACCGGCCGGTGGCCGATCCGGTCCTGGCCCAGCTGTTCACCGAGGCGCGCACGCGCAACGGCTGGACCGACCGGCCGGTGCCCGAAGAGCTGCTGCGCCGGCTCTATGACCTGACCCGGTTCGGGCCGACGGCGGTGAACAACACCCCGGCCCGCTTCGTGTTCGTGACCTCGCCCGAGGCGAAGGCGCGGCTGGCCCCGCTGATGAGCGAGGGCAACCGGGCCAAGACCCTGCAGGCGCCGGTGAACGTGATCATCGGCATGGACCTCGACTTCCCCGAGACCCTGCCCCGGCTGTTCCCGCACGCCCCGGGCGCGAAGGACTGGTTCGCCGACGAGGCCGCCCGGCGCGAGGCGGCCTTCCGCAACAGCTCGCTGCAGGGCGGCTACTTCCTCATCGCCGCCCGGGCGCTGGGCCTCGACGTCGGCCCGATGTCGGGCTTCGACCCGGCGGGGGTGAAGGCGGAGTTCTTCCCCGATTCCAACGTCGAGCCGAACTTCATCGTCAACCTCGGCTACGGCTCGGACGAGAACCTGTTCCCCCGCTCGCCGCGGCTGGCGTTCGAGGAGGCGGCGATCATCCTGTAGGGGGCCACGCCCTTGTCATCCCGGCCGAAGCGAAGCGGAGAGCCGGGACGGGACCCGCCCAAAGTCGCTGACCCTCCCGGAAGCCGCGCAGCGGCTGTCCGGGAGACGGCTTGCTCCCGGCTCCGGCCCTGACCTGTCTCCCGGCTCGCTGCTGACGCAGCGTCCGGGAGGATGGGATTGTGGGGTCAGGCGTCCCGGATCGCCGCTTTGCGGCGTCCGGGATGACAAGGCGGCGGCGTCTGGTCGTGCAGTCTTGTCGGCGAACGCCGCAAGCGCCACGCGCCTTCACAAGGCGCGGGCGCCCCGCTCCAGCATCTGCGCCTCCTTCCAGCGCAGCCATGACAATAGGCCGGCCAGCGCGGTCCAGCACAGCCAGCCCACACCCAGCCAGAAATCCAGTCGCTCGGGAACGCCCTGCATCGTCAACCAAAGGGCGGTCGGGAGGGCGATCATGAGCGCTGCCAGGCACAGGAGCGCGAGATAGGCAGCGGTGGAAATGGGAGCCGAGGGGATGCCCCGCTCCCGCAGCGCCGCATGCAGGCGGCGGCGTCGAGGCTGTTCTCGATGCGCGACGGCGAGCAGCAGTCCCGACACCGCAAACACAACCGCCGTTTGCCAGAACCGGGAGAAGGTCAGAGCCTGAAGATAGAAGGCTGAGCCCAAGAGATGCACGCCCAGCCCGGTGACGAGGGCGGTTCGGATCTCGGAAGGCCGCAGCGCCAACCCCCCTACTCCTCCTCGCCCGCCTCGTCCGGGATCGCCGGCAGCTCCACCGGCGCGGCCAGGGTGCGGATCTCGCCGATCTTCGCGCCCGGGAAGGCCTCCATGACGGCGGCGACGAAAGGGTCGGCCTCGACCGCGGCGCGCTCCTCGGCGCGCTTGCGGCGGTCGACCTCGATCATGGTCTCGCCGCCGCCCTGGCCGTTGGCGGCGATCAGCCAGGTGCGGCCGGTCCAGTCCTTGAGGCGGGAGGCCAGCTTGCGGGCGAGGTCGACCGGGGCCCCCTCGACGCTCTCGTAGGTGATGGCCCCGGGCTTGAAGGCGACCGGGCGGACGTAGCGCTGCACGTCCATCTGCAGGCCGACCTCGCGCTTCTCGCCGATCAGGGCGACGACCGCCTCGAAGGTCTGGGGATCCGGCAGGGCGGCCGGGGCGGGAGCCGGGCGGGCGGCCAGCTGGGCGGAGGCCCCGCCGCCGCCGGAGCCGCGCGGGAGCTGGCCCGACGGCCCGCCGCCGACCGGCTCGCCGTCGCGCAGGGCCTTCAGGGCCTCCTCCGGCCCGGGCAGGTCGGCCGCGTAGGCGAGCCGGACGATGGCCATCTCCACCGCGTCGGCGGGGCTGGGGGCGCGGCGCACCTCGTCCAGCGCCTTGAGGAGCATCTGCCAGGTGCGCGACAGGGTCCCGGCCGAGATCACCGCCCCCAGGCCCGCCAGCTTCTGCGCCTGGTCGTTGGGCAGGCGGGTGGCCTGCGGCCCCAGCATCCTGGCGACCGAGGCGGCGTGGCAGTGCTCGAGCAGGTCGTTGGTGACCTGCACCGGGTCGGCGCCGTAGCCGTAGAGGGTGCGGAACAGCTCCAGCGCCTCGGGGGTGCGGCCGGCCATGATCGCCTCGAACAGGGCGATGGTCTGGCTGCGGTCGGCGAGGCCCAGCATGTCGCGGACGGTGGCGGTCTGGACCAGCTCGCCCTTTTCGGCCTGGACGAGGGCCTGGTCGAGCAGCGACAGGCCGTCGCGCACCGAGCCCTCGGCGGCGCGGGCGATCAGGGCCAGGGCGTCCGGCTCGATGCGCATGCCCTCCCGCTCGGCGATGCGGCCCAGGTGGTCGACGAGGATCTCCGGCTCCACCCGCCGCAGGTCGAAACGCTGGCAGCGGCTGAGGATGGTCACCGGGACCTTGCGGATCTCGGTGGTGGCGAAGATGAATTTGGCGTGCGGCGGCGGCTCCTCCAGCGTCTTCAGCAGGGCGTTGAACGCCTGCGTCGACAGCATGTGGACCTCGTCGAGGACGTAGACCTTGTAGCGCGCCTCGACGGGGGCGTAGCGGACGCTCTCGAGGATGTCCCGGATGTCGTTGACGCCCGTATGCGACGCGGCGTCCATCTCCATCACGTCCATGTGCTGGCCGGCCATGATGGCGGCGTCGTGCCGGCCGTGGGCGGTCAGGGCCAGCGAGGGACGGTCGATGGCGTCCGTCTCGTTGTTCAGGGCGCGGGCCAGCAGGCGGGCGGTGGTGGTCTTGCCCACCCCGCGGACGCCGGTGAGCATGAAGGCGTGGGCGATGCGGCCGGTGGCGAAGGCGTTGGTGAGCGTCCTCACCATGGCCTCCTGGCCGATCAGGTCCTCGAAGGTGCGCGGCCGGTATTTGCGGGCCAGGACGGTGTAGGCCTCGCCGTCGCCGGCGGGCGCCTCCGCCCCGGGAGCCGGAGCGGCGGTCGCGACCGGCTTCGCGGCCGCCGGCGCGGCCTCGACCGGGGCGGCGGCCGCCTCGGCCTCGCGCATGCCGGCGGGCTCGGGGGCGCCGAACATGTCCCCGGTGTTGGGGTCGCGCTCCGGGGCCTCGCCTTCGGGGGCGTCCTCGTCCCAGGGGGGACGGTCGAGACTCGGGTCGCTGTGGCTCATGCCCCGTCATAGCGTGAGCGCACGCCGACGCTAAGGGTCGGACTTCAAGATGTCGGGGATGAAGGGTGGAGACCGCGACCCGAAGGGGGATTCGTTGTGGCTGCTGCCTTCCGGCCCTGACCAGGTTGGCGAAGCCTTCGCCCGCGATCTCCGGGCGGGGATATGACGGTTCGGGCTCGCCGATGCAAGCGGCGCGGCGCTAGAAGGGGCCATGTCCCTCCCTCGTCCGAACACCTTCGCCGGCAATCCGCTCGACCGCGCGGGCGACCGGCGCAACGATCCCGCCTGGCTGGCCGAACAGGCGGCCAATCCCGAAGCCGTGGCCATGGTGCTCTGGCAGGGCCGGCCGCTGGTCGAGGACCATGCCGACGGACCGCGGCTGGCGTGGCTGGGGCTGGAGCATGCGCGGGCGGTCGTGCCCGACCGGGAGCTGTTCCTCGGGCTCTGGAAGGAAGCGCCGGTCTTCGCCGTCGAGGTGGAGAGCTCGCTGGATCCGGCGGCCGGGCCGCTGGCCGGGCTGGGCGCCTTCATGGAGATGCGCGAGGCCGCCGCCCTGCTGTCGGGGCCGGACGCGGCCATGGCGGGGACGGCCAAGAGCCTGTTCGACTGGCGGGCGCGGCACGGCTTCTGCGCCGCCTGCGGGGTGGAGAGCGAGACGGCGGCGGGGGGCTGGAAGCGGATCTGCCCGGCCTGCCGGACCGAGCATTTCCCGCGCGTCGACCCGGTGACCATCATGCTGCCGGTGTACCGGGGCGGGCCGGAGCCCGTCTGTCTGCTGGGGCGGCAGGCCAGCTGGCCGGCGGGGCGGATGTCGGCCCTGGCCGGCTTCCTCGAGCCGGGCGAGACGATCGAGGAGGCCTGCGCCCGCGAGGTGGCGGAGGAGGCCGGCCTGACGGTGACGGCGGTGCGCTACCATTCCAGCCAGCCGTGGCCGTTCCCGTCGCAGCTGATGATCGGCCTGCTGTGCGAGGTCGATTCGGACCAGGCGGCCCCGGACCAGACGGAGCTGGAGGCGGTGGCCTGGCTGACGCGGGACGAGGCGCGGGCGGTGCTGGCGGGGACCCATCCGGAGATCAAGGCGCCGGCGAGGATCGCGATCGCGCGGCGGTTGCTGGAGGCGTGGGTGGAGGAGGGGGATTAGGGATTGGGGATTGGGGATTACACTCCCTGCGTGCGGTGGCGCGGGGGAGGGCAATGAAGATCCAGTCCCATCGACAGCTGGAGGTCTGGCAGCGGGCTATCGACCTTGCATGCGGCATTCCATGATCTGACCCGATCGATGCCCAAGGAGGAGACCTACCGCCTGTCGAGCCAGATCATCCGATGCTCCACATCGATCCCAGCCAATATTGCGGAGGGAAATGGTCGGGCTACGCGGCGCGACTATGCGCACTTCATCAGCATCGCGCGAGGCTCAGCCGCGGAACTGGAGACCTTTCTCATCATCATCCGCCGACTCCGGCTCGCACCTGACGATCAGATCGCGATGCTGCTCGGCGAAACCGAACGGGTCGGTCGCATGCTCACCGCACTGAGGGCGAGACTCTCGACGCCAGAGCGCCCCAATCCCTAATCCCCAGTCCCTAATCCCTTCGCGCCAGTCCGCGCGCCGCCTCCAGATCCGCCGGACTGTCCACGGACAGCGGCGCCGCGTCGATGACGGCGGCCCAGATCTGGAGCCCCATCTCCAGCGCCCGCAGCTGCTCCAGCTTTTCGCGGCGCTCCAGCGGCGACGGGGGGGCGGCGCAGAATCGTTCGAGGGCGGCGCGGCGGTAGCCGTAGAGGCCGATGTGGCGCCAGACGGGGCCGTCGCCGTAGAGGGTCGAGCGGGTGAAGTAGAGGGCGCGGCCGTGGCGGGCGCCCTCGGGCAGGGCCAGCACGGCCTTGACCACGTCCGGGTTGGCGCGGTCGGAGGCGTCCGCCTCGGGCGCAACCAGGGTCGCGATGTCGCAGGCGGGCTCGGCCGCCAGCAGGCCGGCGCAGGCCTGCGCCAGGCCGGGGTCGGCGAACGGCATGTCGCCCTGCAGGTTGATCACCGCGTCGTGGCGGCCGTCCGGATCGATCGCCGCGAGCGCCGCGCGGATGCGATCGGAGCCGGAGGGCAGGTCGGGATCGGTGAGCACGGCCCGTCCGCCGGCCGCCTCGACCGCCGCGACGATCTCCGCATCCCCGGCGGCGACGGCGACGGGCAGTCCCGAGGCGGCGGCCTGCTCCCAGGCGCGGACGATCATCGGACGTCCGCCGATGTCGGCCAGCGGCTTGCCCGGGAGGCGGGTCGCGGCCATGCGGGCGGGGATGAGGATCAGGGGATTCATCGGTCGAACGCCGCCTGCGACGCCCGGGCAGGTCCGGGCCGGTTGCGAAGGCCGCGCTAGCGTGTAAGAGACGCCCACGCAAGAATTCGCCCGCCGTCCCTGCGGCCGGGCCCTAACGGACGGGATGCGACGACGCGCATGAGCGGCGATCTGAAGTGGAACAAGATTCTCGGCGCCGGTCTGGCGACCGCCTTCGTCATCATCGGCGTCCAGCAGCTGACGGGCGCGATCTACCACACCGAAGCCCCTGAAAAGATGGGCTACTTCGTCGACGCGCCGGAAGAGGCCGCGGGCGGCGCCGCCGAGGTCGAGCTGCCGCCGGACTGGGGCACGGTGCTCCCGGCCGCCGACCTCGCCGCCGGCGAGGCCGCCTTCGCCCGCTGCCAGGCCTGCCACAATGTGGCGCAGGGCGGCGCCAACGGCATCGGCCCGAACCTGTTCGGCGTCGTCGGCGGCCCCGTGATGCACGCCGCCGGCTTCGCCTATTCGGACGCCATGAGCGCCCACAAGGCCGAGGCTCCGAACTGGACCTACGACGAGCTGGACCAGTTCATCACCAACCCGGGCCGTCACGTGCCGGGCACCAAGATGTCCTTCGCCGGCATCCGCGACCAGCAGACCCGCATCAACCTGATCGCCTACCTGCGCAGCCAGGGCTCGGGCGGCTACGCCATCCCGGCGCCGGATCCGGCCCGCCAGCCGGGCGCCGCGGCGCCGGCCGAGGGCGCCGAGGGGGCTCCGGTGGCTCCGGGCGCCAATGAGGCGGCCGAAGAGCTGGGCGGTCAGGCCGGCGGCGCGCCGATCACCGGGCCGGCGGCGCAGTCCACGCTCCAGCAGGCCACTCCCGGCTCGCCCGACGAGGCCGCGGCGCAGAACTCCCTGCCCCGCTGAGCCGGCGCTGAACACGCGAAGGCCCCGCCGGCGACGGCGGGGCCTTTTTCGTTGGCGGCGAGGTTCAGAGGCGGCGGAACAGGGGCGGGCTGAAACCGTCGGCGGCGTAGCGGGCCTCGGCCTCGGCGAGCGGCTCGACGACCACCGCGCCGTGCCGGCCGGTGGCGTGCAGGACGCGCCCGCCCTCCAGCAGGAAGGCGGAGTGGCCGTTCCAGGGCCCCTCCCCCGCGTGCAGCCAGACGACCAGATCGCCGCGACGCGCATCGGCGCGACTCACCGGCTCGCCGAGCTCCGCCTGCTGGTCGGCGTAGCGCGGGGCCGGACGACCGCAGGCGTAGAGGGCCTGCTGCACAAGGCCGCAGCAGTCGGTGGCGCGGGAGGAGCGGCCGCCCGGACGGTGCGGCACGCCGAGCAGGCGCTCGGCCACGGCCACCGGATCGCGCTCGAACTCGCCGACGGGGCGGAGATCGTCGCCGCCGCCCTCGACGACGAGGGCGTTCAGCGGCAGGGCGGCGCCGACGGCCGCGACCCGGGCGGCGGGGATCGGGGCGCCCTCGGCGAGGGCGGCGCGATCGATCCAGCCGACCACGCCGTCGCGACGGGCCTGGCCCCAGGCCCGGCCGCCGCGAATCTCGAGCACCTCGAAGGCCTCGCCGAAGATCAGTTCGTCGACCGGCGCGCCCGACGCCGCGGCGTCGGCATGGATGGCGGCCACGGGCGCGGTGCAGCGCATGGCGGTGGCGCGGCGGTAGGTCGCAGCGCGCACGAGGCCCTCCAGCGCCTGCTCGGCGAGGTCGGGCCGCGCCAGGGTGGTGCGGGGGTCAAACTGTGCGGCGGCTGCGGTCAAACAGGGCTCGTCCGGTTGAAACGGCATCATGCCGCGCGATGCCGAAAGGGCCGTTAACGGACGCGATCAATTCGCATCGGCGGAAACACGGAGAACCGGGAACAGGGAAGAGGGATGAGGGATGAAGGATGCGCGGCGATCCCTCATCCCTCATCCCTCATCCCTCATCCCTCATCCCTCATCCCTCTTCCCTCTTCCCTCTTCCCTCTTCCCTCTTCCCTCATCCCTTCGCCGGGAAGCGGCGCGACAGCATGGCGAAGGCGGCGCGCAGGCCCTGGGCCTCGCCGCCCTCGGGCCAGCCGGGTCGGGCGCGCGGGTTCCAGGCGAAGATGTCCATGTGGGCCCAGGCGCCGGTGGTCGGGGCGAACTTCTGCAGGAACAGGGCGGCGGTGACCGAGCCGGCCTGGGCCCAGGCGGCGGGATCGTTGCGGAGGTCGGCGATCTCCGCCTCCAGCGCCGGGCGGTAGCCGGGCCACAGCGGCATGCGCCACAGCGGATCGGCCACGGCGCGGGACGCCTCCAGCAGGTCCGCGGCCAGGGTCTCGTCGTCCGTGTAGAGCGGCGGCAGCTCCGGCCCGAGGGCGATGCGGGCGGCGCCGGTCAGGGTGGCGAAGTCGAGCGTCACCTCGGGCGCATGCTCGCCGGCCCGGGTCAGGATGTCGGCGAGGATCAGCCGGCCTTCGGCGTCGGTGTTGCCGACCTCGATGGTCAGACCCTTGCGGCTGGCGAGGACGTCGCCCGGGCGGAAGGCGTCGCCGGAGATGGCGTTCTCCACCGCGGCGACCAGCACCACCAGCCGCACCGGCAGGCCGGCCTGCATGACCAGCCGGCCGAGCGCGAGGGCGTGGGCGGCGCCGCCCATGTCCTTCTTCATGTGGCGCATGCCGGCGGCCGGCTTGATGTCGAGACCGCCGGTGTCGAACACCACCCCCTTGCCGACGAGGGCGACCAGCGGCAGGTCGGCGCGGTCGAGGTTCCAGCCGAGCTCGATCACCCGCGGGGCCCGGTGCGGGGCGGCGGCGCGGCCGACGGCGTGGACGGCGGGGTAGTTCCGCTCCAGCAGGTCGTCGCCGGCGACGACGGTCAGGGCCGCGTCCGAGGCCTCGGCGATCTCGCGGGCGATGGTCTCGATCTGCAGGGGCCCCATGTCGGCGGCCGGGGTGTCGACCATCTCGCGCGCCAGGGCGCAGGCGGCGGCGATGTCCAGCAGGGGAGCCACGTCGACTCCGGGCGCGGCGAGGCGCGGGCGCGGACCGGAGCGGGCCTTGTAGCGGTCGAACCGCCAGGCGCCGAGCGCGAAGGCCAGGGCCGCCAGCGACGCCGCCTCGTCGTCGACGCCCTCGAGACGCCACAGGCCGTCCGGCAGCTTCGCCGCCAGGGCCCGGACCGACATCGGGTCGAACCGCTCGCCCGCCCCGAACAGGGCCCCGGCCGGAGCCCCGTCCACCCCGGGCAGCACCACCAGCTGGCCCGCCTTGCCGGAGAAGTCGTGGGCGCGGGCCCAGGCCGCCGCGGCCCCTTCGAGGGCGGCTCCGGGGGCGAGGACGCGCACCGGCAGGGCGCCGGCGGCGTCGGACGTGAGGAGGTCGGGGTGCAGGACGGACATGGGACGGACTTTCCGGCCCGGCGCGCGGGCTTCGTTAACCAGCAGTTGACGCGGAACGGCGACCCTGCGGGCCGACCCTTCCGGAGCGCCTTCCATGTCGCGCACGACCGCCCGCATCGCAACCATCGCCGTTCTCGCCACCCTCGCCTCCCCGGCGCTGGCGCAGCAGGCGCCCGCCGCGGATCCGGCCGCCGCCCCGGCCCGGACGCGTGCGCCCGCCAACGCCGAGACCCGCGCCGCCTACGACCGCGCCGACGCCCTGAGCCGCTCGGTGTTCTGGACCGAGCAGGCGGACATCGACCCGCGCGATCCGGTCGCCGGGGTCAAGGCGGCGCAGGCGCTGCGCGAGCTCGGTCGCTACGACCAGGCCGCCGAGATGGCGCAGCGGGTGCTGCTGGTGCAGCCGGGCAACGTCGAGGCCATGCTGGAGGCGGGCCGCGGCCACATCGCCCGCGGACAGGCCTTCTACGGCATCCAGGCGCTCGAGACGGCGCGGGACGCCCGGCCCGACGACTGGCGCGTCTGGTCGCTGCTGGGAACCGCCTACGAGCAGGTGCGCCGCGCCGACGACGCCCGCGCCGCCTGGGGCCGCGCCCTGGAGCTGTCGCCGGAGAATCCCGACGTGCTGGCCAACATGGCGGTCGCGGCCATGGTGCGCGGCGACAACGCGGCCGCGGAGCCGCTGCTGCGGCGGGCCGCCGCGCGGCCGGACGCCTCGCTGAAGGTGCGGCTGAATCTCGCCATGGCCCTCGGCCTGAACGGCAATCTCCCCGAGGCCGAGCAGATCCTGCGTCGGGCCCTGCCGCCGGAACAGGCCGACGCCAACCTCGCCTGGCTGCGCGCGCGCATCGGCGGCGCGGAACAGGCCAGCGCGCGCACCTGGGACTCCCTGCAGGGGAGTTGAACCCCGCCTTCACGGAGCGGGCGGGAGCGCCTATCTTCCCGGCATGATCGACGAGCTCTACAGCGCGCGCATTCTCGGCCTCGCGGCGAACATGCCGCGCGCCGGCCGGCTGGCCGCGCCCGAAGGCGTCGGCGAGCGGACGGCGAAGCTGTGCGGCTCCCGGGCCATCGTCGACGTGGCGCTGGACGCGGAGGGCCGGATCGCGGACTTCGCCCAGGACGTGAAGGCCTGCGCCCTCGGCCAGGCGGCGGCCGGGGTGCTGGGCGAGGCGGTGATCGGGGCCAGCCTCGACGAGATCGGCCAGGCCCGGGACGCCATGCTGGCCATGCTGAAGTCCGGCGGCGACGGTCCGGAAGGCCGCTTCGAGGGCCTGCGCGCCCTGAAGCAGGTGGCGGACTACCCCGCCCGCCACGCCTCGACCATGGTCGCCATCGAGGCGACGCTGGACGCGATGCGGCAGGCGCTGGGGCGCAAGGGGCCGGATACGCGAACTAGCCTCGCCGGTGCGGCCTGAGCGCCCGTTGCCCCTGCGCGTCTGCCGGGGGATAAGCGCGGCGACATGGCATCCGGCGGAACTCTCTACGAACGCGGCGTCCGGCTGGCCCATCGCGGCTACAAGCTGACGCTGTCGCCCCTGATCGGGCAGCAGTGCCGGTTCCGTCCGACCTGCTCCGACTACGGGCGGGACGCGCTGATCGAGCACGGACCGCTGCGGGGGGGATGGCTGACAGTCCGGCGCCTCTGTAAATGCCACCCCTTCAGCGGCCTGGACTGGACCTACGATCCGGTGCCGCCGCGCGAAAAGACAGACCGATGATCGAACTGAAATTCCCCGACGGCGCCGTCCGACAGTTTCCGCCCGAGGCCACCGGCCGGGACGTGGCCGCCTCCATCTCGCCGTCGCTGGCCAAGCGCGCGGCGCTGGTCGAGCTGAACGGCCGGCAGCGCGACCTCGACCGGCCGCTGGAGGAAGGCGGCGCCTTCCGCCTGATCATGCGCGACGACCCGGAGGCGCTGGAGACCATCCGCCACGACGCGGCCCACGTGCTGGCCCAGGCGGTGCAGGAGCTGTTCCCGGGCACCCAGGTGACCATCGGGCCGGCCATCGAGGACGGATTCTATTACGACTTCGCCCGGGAGGAGCCGTTCTCGACCGACGACTTCGCCGCCATCGAGAAGAAGATGGCGGAGATCGTGGACCGCGACGAGAAGCTGGTCCGCCAGGTCTGGGACCGCGACGAGGCCATCGCCCTGTTCGAGTCCAAGGGCGAGACCTTCAAGGCCGAGCTGATCCGCGACCTGCCGGCCGACGAGACGATCACCACCTATGCGACCGGCGACTGGGTCGACCTGTGCCGGGGACCGCACTTCCCGTCGACGAAGTTCGTCGGCAAGGCCTTCAAGCTGACCAAGCTGGCGGGCGCCTACTGGCGCGGCGACCACCGCAATCCGCAGCTGCAGCGCATCTACGCCACGGCCTGGGCCAGCCAGGCCGACCTCGACGCCTATCTGAAGCGGGTCGAGGAGGCGGAGAAGCGCGACCACCGCAAGCTGGGCCGGCAGATGGAGCTCTTCCACATGCAGGAAGAGGGCCGCGGCATGGTGTTCTGGCACCCCAAGGGCTGGGTGCTGTGGCAGGTGATCGAGGCCTACATGCGCCGCCGGCTGACGGCGGCGGGCTATGTCGAGGTGAAGACGCCCCAGGTGCTGGACCGCAAGTTCTGGGAGGCCTCGGGCCACTGGGACAAGTACCGGCCGAACATGTTCGTCTGCGAGACCGTCGAGGGCGAGACCCTGTCGCTCAAGCCGATGAACTGCCCGGGGCATGTGCAGATCTTCGACCAGGGCCAGCGGTCGTACCGCGAGCTGCCGCTGCGCATGGCCGAGTTCGGGGCCTGCCACCGCTATGAGCCGTCGGGCGCCCTGCACGGCCTGATGCGGGTGCGCGGCTTCACCCAGGACGACGCCCACATCTTCTGCCGCGAGGACCAGATCGTCGAGGAGACGGCGGCCTTCATCGAACTGGCCCGGTCGGTCCACTCGGACCTCGGCATGGAGACCGCCTACATCAGCCTGGGCACGCGGCCCGAGGTGCGCGCCGGCACCGACGCGTTCTGGGACAAGGCCGAGGCGCAGATGGCCGAGGCGGCGCGCGCCGCCGGCTCGGAGCCGGTGGTGACGCCGGGCGACGGGGCCTTCTACGCCCCGAAGCTGGACTTCATCGTCAAGGACGCCATCGGCCGCGAATGGACCTGCGGCACCATCCAGCTGGACTATGTCCTGCCCGAGCGGCTGGGCGCGGAGTACGTCGGCGAGGACGGGCAGAAGCACCGGCCCGTGATGCTGCACCGGGCCATCCTCGGCTCGTTCGAGCGCTTCATCGGCATCATGATCGAGAACTACGCCGGGGCCTTCCCGCTGTGGCTGGCGCCGGTCCAGGCGGTGGTGGCGACCATCGTCTCGGACGCCGACGGCTATGCGGAGGAGGTGGCGGCGAGGTTCCGCAAGGCCGGGCTGCGGGTCGAGACCGACCTGCGCAACGAGAAGGTCGGCTACAAGGTGCGCGAGCACTCGGTGGCCAAGGTCCCGGTCATCGCCGTGGTCGGCAAGAAGGAGGCCGAGGAGGGCAAGGTCGCCCTGCGCCGGCTCGGCTCCCAGGCCCAGGAGATCGTCTCCGTCGAGGAGGCGATCCGCGTGCTGACCGAAGAGGCGACGCCGCCCGACCTGCGGCGCTGATCCGGCGGAAACGAAAGAGCCCGCCCCGCGTCTGCGGGGCGGGCTTTCTCTTGCCCGTCGACGGCGGACGCCGCCTTACAGCAGGCGCTTGCGCATCACCTGGGACAGGGTGTCGATCAGGGTCACGGCGACCACGATGACGATCGCGATGGCGGCCACCTCGCGGTAGTTGAAGGCCTGGATGCTCTCGAACAGGCGCTGGCCGATGCCGCCGGCGCCGATCAGGCCCAGCACGGTGGCCGCCCGGCTGTTCGACTCGAAGCGGTAGAGGGCGAAGGAGGTCCACAGCGGGGCCACCTGCGGGATCACGCCCCAGACGATCTCGTGCAGCTTGGAGGCGCCGGTGGCGCGCACGCCCTCGACGGGGCCCTTGTCGATCGACTCGACGGCCTCGGAGAACAGCTTGGCCAGCACGCCGCCGGTGTTCATCGCCAGCGCCAGCACGCCCGCCAGCGGGCCGAGGCCGACGGCGACGATGAAGATGGTGGCCATGACCAGGTCGGGGATCGAGCGCAGCAGGTCCATCACCCGGCGCACCGGCCAGACCAGCCAGGCCGGGGCGATGTTGCGGGCCGCCATCAGGCCCAGCGGCACCGCCAGGAAGACCGCCAGGAAGGTGCCCCACAGGGCGATCTGGACGGTCAGCCACATCTGGCCCGCGAGGCTGCGGTTCGGGTCGGTGAACACCAGGGCCGCCGATTCCAGCCAGTTGCCGGCGTCGGGGAAGATCGCGCCCCATTCGGGCCGCAGCAGGTCGCGGCCGTAGAGCTGGATGTTCTGCGACTCGGTGAACAGCCGCGGCAGGTTGGCCATGTCGACCTTGCCGAAGCTGATGATCAGCACGAAGGCCAGGCCGCCCCACAGCAGGACGTCCATCAGCCAGGCCGACAGGGACTTCGCCGGCGGGGCGGGGACCGGCGTCGCGGGCGGCGCGGCGGCCGCGGCGGGGGCGTCGGTCAAGGCTGGACCTCGCGCTTGGCCCGCAGGCGCTGCAGCTCGCGCTCGGCCGCGGCGATGGCGGCCTGGTCGCCGCGCTGGCGGGCGTCGGCGAGCTGCTGGTCGGCGACCATCTCGCGCACGGGGTCGAGGTAGCCGTCGTCGGCGGCGCGGAACTCGGAGTAGTTCAGACCGGCCAGCACCTGGCGCTGGCGCTCGGCCTCCGCGCCGTCGCCCTTGCCGTAGGTCAGGAAGAAGCTGCGGATCTTCTCCTTCAGCGCCGGGTCCAGATCCTCGCGGATGACGATGCCGGACTCCGGGATCGGCGGCGACTGCCAGATCTCCTGGATCTGGGCGGCGACCTGCGGGTTCTGGCGGTTCAGGAAGACGGTGTTGACGGTGTTCGAGGTGGCGACGTCGACCACGCCGGTGGCCACCGCGAAGGCGTTGGCCTGGTGGTTGGCCGAGCGCACGGTCTTGAAGCACTGGGCCGGGACGATGCCGCGCGGATTGAACAGGAAGGTCATCGGCGCGAGCGTGCCCGAGGTCGACTGGGCGTCGCCGATGCCGAAGTCGTAGCGCTTGCCGCAGGCCAGCACGTCGTCGAGCGTGATGCCCGAACCGGTCCGGACGATGAGGGTCGAGCGGTAGCTGTCGCGGCCCTCGGGGTCGACGATGCGGGCGATGACCTCGCCCTCGGCGCGCTCGACAGCCTCGAGGGCCGGCTTGGCCGAGAACCAGGCCACCTGGGTCTGGTCGAAGCGCATGGCCTCGACCAGCACGTTGTAGTTGCCGGCGAAGAAGGGCTTCACCGGCACGCCGATGGCCTTCGACATGTCCTCGAGCAGCGGGGCCCACAGCGGGCCGGACGAGGCCTGGCCCTCGGCCGAGAGGATGGAGAAGGTGATCTCTTCCGGCGCGCCGGCGGCCTTCTTGTCGTCGCCGCCGGCGCCGCAGGCGGCGACGCCGAGGACGAGGGCGGCGGCGAGCGCCGCGCGGCGGGTCATGCGGGAGAAGCTCATGCCTTGGTTTCCCAGAAGGCGTCCTCGAATTCGGGACCGTAGATTTCGATCAGGCGGCGGGTGTCGAGGCCGGTCGAGGGGCCGTCGTAGACGACCTTCCCGGCCTGCAGGGCGATCACCCGCTCGCAATAGCGGATGGCGTAGTCGACCTGGTGCAGGGTGACGATGACGCCGAGGCCGTCGCGCTGGTTCAGCTCGACCAGCAGCTCCATCACCTTGCGGGCGGAGACGGGGTCCAGCGAGGCGACCGGCTCGTCGGCGAGGATGGCCCGGGCGCCCTGCACCAGGGCGCGGGCGATGGCGCCGCGCTGCTGCTGGCCGCCCGACAGGGTGTTGGCGCGCTGGGCCGCGTAGTCGGCCACGCCGACGCGGTGCAGCGCCTCCATGGCCCGGCGCTTGTCGGCGGCCGGCCACAGGCCAAGCACGCCCTGCCAGCCCGGAATGCGGCCGAGGGCCCCGAGCATGACGTTGGAGAACAGCGACAGCCGGCCGACCAGGTTGAACTGCTGGAAGATCATGCCGAGCTTCTGGCGCGCGGCGCGGACCCGGCCGGTGACGCGGCCGTCCTTCTGCACCACCTCGCCGAACACGGCGATGGTGCCCTTGCCCGGATCGATCGACTGCAGGCCGGTGATCGAGCGCAGCAGGGTCGACTTGCCGGAGCCGGAGGGCCCGATCAGGGCCACCATCTCGCCGGCGGCGACCTCGACGGACACGCCGTTCAGGGCCTTGCGGGCGCCGAATGTCTTGGACACGTCCCGGACGGACGCGACGGCGGCGGCGGTGGAGGTCATGGACACGCGGCGGGCGGTTGCACGGGGGCGCCGCATGGCCCGAACGGACCCACGAGGCAAGTCTTAATGGCACGTTCGCAGCGTTTTCGTCCAGCACGGCGGCTGTGCGACACACCGTCTAGCGGGCGGGCTGCTCCTCGACCGGCAGGCCCAGCGCCTCGAGTTGCGGCCGGACCACGGCGGCGTCGCCCACCACCACCCAGACGAACTGCGGCTCGCCGAAGACCCGGCGGGCCTCGGCGTCCATGGCCGCGGCGTCCAGCGCCTGGTAGCGCGGCCCCAGCGTCTCCCAGTAGTCGTCAGGCCGGTTGAACAGGGCGTTGCTGCGCAGGGCGTTGAGGACGGCCGCCGAGCTCTCGAAGCTGCCCGGCAGCTGCCCGACGTTGCCGTTCACGATCCGCTCCCGCTCGGCCGCGGTGACGCCGCGGTCGGACAGGAAGGCGCGATACTGCTCCGTCAGCGCCTGGATCGACTCGCCGGTGCGGTTGGACTGGACCGGGGCGTAGATGTTGTAGCCGCTCCGGTGCTCCAGCGCGTTGACCTGGCCGAACAGGCCGTACGACCAGCCGCGGGTCTCGCGGATGTCCTGGTTGATCCGGGACAGGAAGCCGCTGCCGATCGCCTCGTTGGCGGCGTTGAGGGTGACCAGGTCGTCGCGGCCGGTGACCGGCAGCAACATGCCGCCGAGAATGATCGACTGGGGCGACTGCGGACGGTCGATCAGGACCACGCGCGAGCGGGCGGCCGGAACCGGGGCGTCGAAGGACTTCACCCCCCGGGGCGCGGCGGGCGCCGCCCAGCTCCCCAGCCGGGCCTCCAGCAGCGGCGTCAGATCCGCGAGCGGGCGGTCGGAGACGACGAAGAGCCGGGCGTTGTCGGGCCGGATCCAGGTGCGGTGGAAGGCCAGCAGGTCCTCGCGGTCGAGGCCGGCCACCGCCGCCGCGACGCCCGCGCCGAGACCGCTGCGGCCGTAGGGATGCGCCTCGCCGTACAGCAGCGTCGGCAGGGCCCGGGTGGCCATGCCGGCCGGGGCGGCGAGCTCCTGGGCGATCGCGGCGAGCTGCTGGGCCCGGCGGCGCTCGAGGTCGGCCTCGCGGAAGGCGGGATTGCGCAGCACGTCGACCAGAAGGTCGAGCGACGGCTCCAGGTTGGCGCTGACGGTGGTCAGGCCGACCGTGGTCCGGTCGGTGGAGGCGAAGGCGCTGATGGAGGCGCCGAGGCGCTCCTGCTGTTCGGCGATCTCGACGGCGGTCCGGCTCTCCGTGCCCTCGGTGAGCAGGTTGAGCATCAGGCGTTGCGTGCCCGGCGCGTCCGCCGGGTCAGCGGCGACGCCGGCGTCGAACTCCACCGCGATGCGCGTCGTGGGGACGGTGGTCGAGCGGGCGTAGATCACCTCCACGCCGTTCGACAGGCGGGCCCGCTCGACGGCCGGGAAGTCGAGGGCCTTCATCGGCCCCACCTCGGGCATCGGCTCCCGCGGGGTGATCTCGAGCGGCTCGGGCGGAGTCGGTTCCGGCCGCACCGCGGCGGCCTCCGCATACGGCTCCCGCTCGCCGGGCTCGACCCGGATGGCCAGCACGGGGCGGCTCAGCCAGCGGTCCATGGCCGACCGGACGCTGTCCGGGGTGACGGCGGCGTAGGCGGCCAGCTGGCGGCGGTAGAAGCCGGGGTCGTCGGCGTAGAGTTCGCCCTCGGCCAGCACCACCGCCTTGCCGCCGAAGCCGCCGGTCGGCTCCAGCGCCTGGATCCGCTGCGACATGCGGGTGGCGACGACCCGGGCGACCTCGTCGGCGGAGGGGCCTTCGGCCACGAAACCGGCCATCAGCTCGTCCAGCCGGGCCGAGACGGCGTCGGCGTCCTCTCCCGGCTTCACATCGACCGAGACGGTGAACAGGCCGAGCCGGTGGAAGGGCTGGTAGCCGGCGGTGACGGCGGTGGCGGTCTGGTCGCCGCGGACCAGCGCATTGTCGAGCCGGGAGCTGGCGAGGCCGCCGAACACCGTGGCGGCGACGTCGAGATCGGCCGCCGAGGCGTCGAGGAGGCCCGGCACGGCCCAGTTCCGGTAAAGGCGGACGTTCGGCACCCGGTCGTGCATCACGCGGTCGACGCGGGCCGGGAGGGTCGGGATGTCGGCCTCGGCGGGGCGGTTCTCCGCCCCCCGGGGGATGTGTCCGAAGTAGCGCTCGACCAGGGTCCGCGCCGTGGCGGCGTCGACGTCGCCCGCCAGCACGAGCACGGCGTTGTTGGGGCCGTAGTTGTCGCGGTGCCACCGGCGCAGGTCTTCGAGGCTGGCGGCGTCGAGGTCGGCCATCGAGCCGATGGTCGAGTGCCGGTACGGATGCCCCTCGGGGAAGAGCCCCTCCAGCCGCGCGTACTGGACCAGGCCGTAGGGCTGGTTGTCGCCCTGGCGCTTCTCGTTCTGGACCACGCCCCGCTGGTTATCGAGCCGCTCCTGGTTCAGGGCGCCCAGCAGGTGCCCCATGCGGTCGCTCTCCATATAGAGGGCCCGCTCCAGCGCCGCCGTCGGCACGGTCTGGAAGAAGTTGGTGCGGTCGAACCAGGTGGTGCCGTTCCAGTCGGTCGCGCCCATGGCGCGCAGGGGCTCCATCAGACCACCGGGGAGGTTCTCGGTCGGATTGAACAGGCCGATGTGCTCGAACAGGTGGGCGAAGCCGGTCCGGCCTTCCGGCTCGTCCTTGGAGCCGACGTTGTACCAGGCCTGCACGGCGACCACCGGCGCCTTGCGGTCGGTGTGCACCACCACGCGCAGGCCGTTGTCGAGGGTGAACTCCTCGAAGGGGATGTCGACGCTGCGGGCCAGTTCCGACGCAGGGACCTGGGCCGCGACAGGGGCGGCTCCGGCGGCGAGGGCGAGGGCGGCGAAGGCGGCGGCGAAGGCGTTGCGGCGCATGATGACTCCCCCGGGCGACTGCGGCGGGAACGATACGCCTCGACGAACCCCGTTCAAGTTACGGCTGCGTCACGAAAAAACCGCTTTACATGACGGCGCGGTTTCCCCATATCGCGCGCTCCGGCGGACCCCGTAGGTCTGTATCGCTGCGCCGCTAACGCCGGTCTGGGTTAACAACAATCAGGGGGTTACGTGAATTGCGCACGTACCAGCTTCCCCTGGACCTGGTCCGTGAGCGGTCCCCCGAGCGTCCCGTCGCCCTTGTGCGGCCGCGTTCGGTTTCCGTAGCGGCGCGCTGGTTCCAGGATAATCTGAAAGCCGACGTCTTCTATGCGGTGAAGGCGAACCCCTCGCGCTGGGTCATCGAGACCCTGGTCGAGGCGGGCGTCACCGCCTTCGACGTGGCCTCGCTCTCCGAGATCGAGCTGGTGCGTTCGGTCAGCGCCGACGCGCGCCTGGCCTTCATGCACCCGGTGAAGAGCCGCGGCGCGATCACGAAGGCCTATTTCGACCACGGCGTCCGCACCTTCTCGCTCGACAGCCACGACGAGCTGGCCAAGATCCTCGACGCCACCGGCGGCGCGCCCGACCTGAACCTGGTCGTGCGCATGGGCGTGTCGGCGGACGGCGCGGCCTATTCGCTGTCGGGCAAGTTCGGGGTCTCGCCGGACCAGGCCCCCGCCCTGCTGCTGGCCACCCGCCAGGCGGTCAAGGACGGGCTGATGGGCGTGTCCTTCCACGTCGGCTCGCAGTGCATGCGGCCGTCGGCCTACGAGGCGGCCATGGCCCAGGTCGGCCGCGCCATCGCGCGCGCCGGGGTGATCGTCGACATCGTCGACGTCGGCGGCGGCTTCCCCTCGGTCTATCCGGGCATGGTCCCGCCGGACCTGCAGGAGTACGCCGACGCCATCCACCGCGGCTTCGCCGAGATGCCGGTCACCCACACCACCGAGCTGTGGTGCGAGCCCGGCCGCGCGCTGGTCGCCGAGTCCTCGTCGGTGCTGTGCCGGGTCGACCTGCGCAAGGGCGACGCCCTGTACCTGAACGACGGCTCGTACGGCTCGCTGTTCGACGCCACGCACTCGCGCTGGCCCTTCCCGACCAAGCTGGTCCGGGACGGCGAGCGTTCGGGCGACCTGAAGCCGTTCCGCTTCTACGGCCCGACCTGCGACTCCATCGACCACATGCCGGGTCCGTTCTGGCTGCCGGCCGACGTGCAGGAAGGCGACTTCATCGAGATCGGCATGCTGGGCGCCTATGGCGTCGCCATGACGACGGGCTTCAACGGCTACGGCGAGCACGACATCGCCGCGGTCGAGGACGCCCCGATGGCCTCGCTCTACGGCCTGGCCCCGCGCTCGATCCCCACGGTCCGCACCTCGGCCGAGGAGCAGGCCCGCAAGGTCGTCCGGCTGTCGCGCCCCAAGGGCAAGGCCGGCCAGAAGCGCCGTCGCCGCTAGGTCGCCGCTTTCGGCTGATATCCCACAACAGCGGCCCGTCGCTCCGTCCGGGCCGCTGCTTCTCCTGACGACGGGCGCTCACCTGTAAGGGAAACCAAACCGATGAACGCTCCCGTTCAGTCCAACATGAAGGCCGAACTGCTCTCGAACGTCGTCGAGCACGTCGACATCACCTCCTACGACGCCCGCCCGATCATCGATTCGATGCGCAAGATGTCGTTCTCGTCGCGGGACACCGCCCGCGCCGCCGACATCTTCAACATGGCCATCGAGGACAAGGACTGCTCGCCGTGGCTGATCCTCGCCGGATCCACCTCGGCCGGCGGCTGCATGCACGTGTACCGCGACATGGTGAAGTTCGGCATGATCGACGCCATCGTCGCCACCGGCGCCTCGATCGTCGACATGGACTTCTTCGAGGCCCTCGGCTTCAAGCACTACCAGGCCGCCGGCCCGGTGGACGACAACGTCCTGCGCGACAACTACATCGACCGGATCTACGACACCTACATCGACGAGGAAGAGCTCCAGGCCTGCGACCACACCATCCTGGAGATCGCCAACCGTCTGGAGCCGCGCGGCTATTCCTCGCGCGAGTTCATCCGGGAGATGGGCAAGTGGCTGTCGGAAGGCAACGCGAAGAAGGAAGGCAGCCTGATCCAGACCGCCTATGAGATGGACGTGCCGATCTTCTGCCCGGCCTTCGTCGACAGCTCGGCTGGCTTCGGCCTGGTCAAGCACCAGAAGGAGCGGGCCGCGGCGGGCCAGCCCTACATGATGCTGGACGCCATCGCCGACTTCCGCGAACTGACCGACATCAAGATCGCGGCGGGCACCACCGGCCTGTTCATGGTCGGCGGCGGCGTGCCGAAGAACTTCGCCCAGGACACGGTCGTCTGCGCCGAGATCCTCGGCGTCGAGGCCGACATGCACAAGTACGCGGTGCAGATCACCGTGGCCGACGTGCGCGACGGCGCCTGCTCCTCGTCGACGCTCAAGGAGGCCGCCTCCTGGGGCAAGGTGTCGACCACCTACGAGCAGATGGTCTTCGCCGAGGCCACCACGGTGGTGCCGCTGATCGGCTCGGACGCCTACCACCGCGGGGCGTGGAAGAACCGCGAGCCGCCGCGCTGGCAGAAGCTGTTCGAAAAGCAGGCCTGATCGGGGGGGCCGGGAGATCGTCTCCCGGCCCCTTCTTCTTGCGGCGACGCCGGGGAACCGCGCGCCGCGACGGCCGCTTCCCTCCGTGAAGGAGAACCGCCGTCATGAGCCAGCAACCGCCCCAGACCGAGGACGCCCGCGAGGCCGGGGAGGTCGGCGAGAAGCCCGACCTCGGCCGCACCCCCGACGCCCTGACCGACGCCCTGTCCGGCAGCGACCAGGGCTCCGACACCGTCGCCGGGTCGCTGCGCGGCGGCTCGGCCTCCGGCTCCGAGGACGATCCGGACCAGGACGCGATCAACGAGAGCCTCGCCACGGAAGGCATGGCCGGGACGGAGTTCCAGGGAGCGGCCGGGGATCCCGTCGAGGGCAAGACCACGGTCAACGACACCGCCGAGCGCCAAGCGGGCGACGACGTGGACGCCGCGACCGGCTGATCGCCGCACCGCCTTGCCGCCGGCGCGGGCTTGCGTCACGGTGAGGCCAACAAAGACAGTCTCTTCGAGGACGAGTACGGGATGAAGCGCTTGTTCGCGGCCGCCGCTGTGTCGGCGGCCATGGTCATGACGGGATGCGACCGGCCCGCGGAGGAGCCGGCCGCTCCGGCCGCCGCCGACGCCGCCACGGAGACCGCCGCCACGCCCGCGCCGGCTGACCCCGGCCGGGCCGCGCCGGCCGCCGGGGCCGAGGTCGCCGCCGGGCCCGCCCTGCCCGCCGCCCCCGGCGCGCCGGCCTTCGCCGTCGTCTATCCGGGCGGCGTGGCCAAGTCGGGCGCGGTGTCCGGACAGAGCCCGGCGGGGCCCGGCGGCATGCTGGAGTTCACCACCGAGGCCACGCCGGACGAGGTGGTCGCCTTCTACCGTCAGCGGGCGGAGGCGGCCGGGCTGAAGTCGATCACCAGCCTCAACCGCGACGGCGCGCGCGGCTACGCCGCCGGCGACGGGGCGGACGGTCGCGGCCAGATGCTCAATGTGGTCGCCACGCCGGTCGAGGACGGGCCGACCGACGTCGTCCTGTCGTGGTCCAGCGGACGGTGATCCCGCGGGCGGCCGTCGCGGCCGCCCTCCTCCTCGCCGGCTGTGCGATGCCCGGGCCGCGCCCCGACGCGGCCGCGCCGGCGGGCTACCTCTCTCCCGGGGACATCGACCGCCTCGGGCGGATGGTCGCGCGGGCTCCGGCCGCCGCCGAGGCGGAGGCGGCGGCCCTGTCCCTGTTCGGCGCCGTCCCTCCCGGAACGGATCGCTGGTGGCTGGCCACCGCCCACGCCGAGCTGCGCCCGCCGTGGGCCGCCCAGCATTTCGATTGCGCCCTCGGGACGCGGCTGGCGGAGCGGCCGCGGCCGGCGCTGACCCGGCTGATGGCCCGGCTGGCGGCCGATGCGGCGGCGGCCGCGCGGGCCGGCGGCGGCGGCGATCCGGGCCCGCCGCGGCCGTTCGCCCGCGTCGCGGGACTGGAGCCGTGCGAGCGGGTACCGGCCGGCGTGCGGAACGGGCCTTCGCGCCCGGCCGTCGGCGCGATCGTCGCCGGGGCCTACGGGGAGCTGTTCGCCGCCCTCGCCCCCGACGCCGGCGCCGCGGCGCGGCGGACGGCGCGGGAGATCGGCTGGAGCCGCGCCGTCTGCCGGATGAACTGGCCGGCGGACGTCGAGGACGGCCTCGCGGCGGGGGCGGCCGTCTACGCGGCGGCGGCGGCCCGGCCGGCCTTCACCCCGGACCTGGAGGCGGCGCGCGGCGAGCTGGCGGCGGCGCGGGCGGAGGGGCTGTCCAGCCCCGCCTGCGCCGCGGAGCGCCGCGCCCTGCGCCAGTGGCGCGCTCCGCCGGCGCCGGGCGGTCAGGCCGGGCGGGGGGCGACCAGCGAGCCGTAGAGGTCGGTGCGGCGGTCGCGGAAGAAGCCCCAGGCGGCCCGGTGGCGGTCGATATAGTCGAGGTCGAAGCTGTGCACGAGCACGCCCTCCTCCTCGCGGCCGAGACTCTCGACCAGGTCGCCGCGGTGGTCGGCGATGAAGGACGAACCGTAGAAGACCTGCCCGACCTCGGTCGCGTGCTCGTGGCCGATGCGGTTGGCGCCGACGACCGGCACGACGTTGGACACCGCATGCCCCTGCATGGCGCGCCGCCACGGATCGGCGGTGTCCAGCTCCTTGTCGTGCGGCTCGGAGCCGATGGCGGTCGGGTAGAACAGCACCTCGGCGCCCTGCAGCATCATGGCGCGGGCGGTTTCGGGGTACCACTGGTCCCAGCAGATGCCGACGCCGACGCGGCCGTGGCGGGTGTTCCACACCTTGAAGCCGGTGTCGCCGGGCCGGAAGTAGTACTTCTCCTGATAGCCGGGGCCATCCGGGATGTGGCTCTTGCGGTAGACGCCCATGGCCGAGCCGTCGGCGTCCAGCATGACCATCGAGTTGAAGTAATGCGGCCCCTCGCGCTCGAAGATCGACACCGGGATGGCGACGCCGAGCTCGGCCGCGATCGGCTGCAGGGCGGTGACGCACGGATGCTCGCGCCACGGCCAGGCGTGGCCGAACCACTTCTCTTCCTGGGAGACGCAGAAATACGGCCCCTGGAACAGCTCGGACGGCAGGATCACCTGCGCGCCACGGCCGGCGGCCTCGCGGATGAGCGAGATGGTCTTGTCGATGTTCGCGCCCATGTCCTCGCCGTACGAGGTCTGGAGCGCGGCGACGGAGATGGTGCGGGTCATCGGGGCCGGGTCCGGGTGAAAAGTGCTAGTGAGCAAGAGGTGAGCATCAGCGACGTTCTTCAAGTGTTCGCAGCAGGCCAGTGGTCATGCGGCCAAGCTCAAATAGATCCTCGGAGAGGCTCCGGAAGACAGGCTCCTCGATGTAGTCGAGGCGGCGGGCCACGGCGAGGAGGGTTTCGAGCTCCGCAAGCGAACCCCGCGCGACGCCGACAAAATGCATGAACTCGCCCGCCGTTCGCCGGCCGGCGCCCTCTGCGATGTTGGCCGGGACCGAAACTGCTGCGCGGCGAACCTGGCTGATCAGGCCGAACTGCTCGTGTTTCGGCCAATCCGCCGTGACCCGGTACAGCGTCTCCGTCAGGTCCAGGGAGATCTGCCAGACCTTGAGATCGCGATGGCTCCGAGGCGCGTGAGTGCTCACCTCTTGCTCACTAGCCCTTTTCACTCCCCCGCTCACTCCGGCTCCTGCTGGGAGATGCAGTGGAAGGATCCGCCGCCCGACAGGATGGCGAGCGACGGCAGGGGGATGATCTCGCGGTCGGGGAAGACGGTGGCGAGGCCTTCGCAAACGAGGCGGGCGGCGGCTTCGTCGCCGTAGGTGGGGACGATGACGGCGCCGTTGGCGATCAGGAAGTTCATGTGGCTGGCCGGGATCGGCCGCTCGTCCGCGTCGCCGACGAAGCCGGGCGACGGCAGGGGCAGGCGGCGGATCGGCCGGCCTTCGGCGTCGGTCATCTCCGAGAGGGCGCGGGCGACCTCGGCGTAGACGTCGTCGTTCGGATCGCCGCGGCCCCAGGCGACGGGACAGGCGACGACGCCGGGGGCGACGAAGCGGGCGAGGTTATCGACGTGGCCGTCGGTGTGATCGTTCAGCAGGCCGTCGCCCAGCCACAGCACCTTGCGGGCGCCCAGCGCCTCCGCCAGCGCCGCCTCGGCCGCGGCCTCGGTCCAGCCGGCGTTCCGGTTGGGGTTCAGCAGGCACTGGCGGGTGGTCAGGATCGTGCCCGCCCCGTCGTGATCCAGGGCTCCGCCCTCGAGGATGAAGTCGTGGCGGTCCAGCGGCGTCGCGGCGGCCGCGCCGATCTGCGCCGCCACCGTGTCGTCGTGCTCCAGCTCGTACTTGCCGCCCCAGCCGTTGAAGCGGAAGGCGGCCGCGCGCGCCGAGCCGGCCCCGAAGATCGGGCCGGTGTCGCGCAGCCAGATGTCGCCGAAGCGGCCGTCGACGATCTCGACGCCCGCCACGCCGGCGAAGCGGGCGCGGGCGTCCTCGAGGGCCTCGGCCTTGCCGACCAGCAGCCGGACGCGCTCGCGGCCGGGACCGGCCAGGGCGCGGACCAGGGCCTCCACCTCGGCCCGGGCGGGGGCGAGATTGTCCTCCCACAGCTCGGCGTGGCTCGGCCAGCCGACCCACATGGCGCGGTGCGGCGCCCATTCGGCGGGGACGGGACGGGTCATCGGCGGGAATCCTCGGACGGCGGCGGAGCCGCGCCAGATAGGCATCTCGCGCCAGGAGTTCAACGCGTCAGTCCGGCCCGGGCAAGAAGAAGGGGCGGCCCGTCGCCGGACCGCCCCCCTCCGTTACTGGCGTTGTGGCCGGTTCTAGAAGTCGAACCGCGCGCCCAGCTTGATCTGCCAGGTCGAGGCAGGAAGCTGGCTGCTCGGCCGGCGGGCCTCGCCGGCGAGCGAGGCGTCCGGCTGGCCGCCCAGGGCGAGGTTCGGGGTCTGCAACTGCGAGTAGTTGAAGACCGCGTTCGGAGCCGCGCAGGAGGCCGCCGCGCCACCGGGGGTCTGGCAGGCCAGGACGACCGTGCCGACGCCGCGGTAGAACGGATACTGCTCAACCGCGCCCCAGCGATCGTTGATCAGGTTCCCGAAGTTCTCGATGTCCATGTACAGCTTGATCTTGCCGGTCGGGACGTACGGAACCGAGATTTCCTGGGACAGACGGATGTCCGCAGTGGTCACGGCCGCGGAGCGGAACGCGTTCCGCGGAGCGACCGAGCCGGCGTACTTGATGAGGCCGGTGTTCTGCAGGAAGGCGTTGAAGTCCGCCATGTTGATGCCGGTGTAGGTGATCCGCGGGTCGCTGGTCGCGGTGACCAGGCCCGTGGTCGGGTCGACCTGCGGCACGTAGAACAGCTGGTTCGAGGTGCCGAGCGCGCCCGAGTAGGACTGCGGCACGGCGTTGCCGAAGTCGTTGTCGAAGCTGCCCGAACGGCTGTTGTGGTACACGAAGGAGTAGGGCAGGCCCGAGCGCCGCTGGATGAACAGGTTCACCGAGGTCTCGTTGTCGCCGAACAGTTCGCGGGCCCAGTGGGCGTTGACCGAGAACCGGTGACGGATCTCGTAGTCCGAGGTCGCCAGCACCGGGTTGTTGTGGTCGGTGGAGGCGAAGCGGACGTAGGACGAGTCCGGCTGCGAGCTGGTCAGCGGGTTGCCGTCTTCAGCTTCCGTGTAGGTGTAGGTCGCCCGCACATCCAGACCGCGGAACACGCCGTCGTCCCAGTTCTTCTGGGCCGTGAAGGCCGTCGAGAACGAGGAGCCGCCCTCTTCCAGGTTGGTCAGCAGCAGGTCGAACACGACCGGGCCCGCGGGGTGCGAGTACACCGGGCGGCCGTCCGGAGCCGTGCCGATCTGGTTGGCCAGCAGGTCGGTGTAGTAGAGGGCGTTCTCGAAGTCGTTGTAGAGGACGTCGGCCTGCAGGCGGAAGTCTTCGATGAACGGCAGGGTGAAGTCACGCGCGACGGTCAGGTTGTACTTCCACGCGCTCGGGATCTCGAAGTCGGGATCCAGGGCCACGACGCTGCCGTTGCCCGGCGTGAAGGTGCAGTTGGCGCCGGCCGGGACGACCGACAGGTCGGTGATCCCCGTCAGCGGGCCGGTGCAGACCGCGTTGGTGATGCGGGCGCCGTCGTTGCCGAAGGGGTTGCCGATCTGGACGTTGGTGCCGATCGCCGAGAAGCGGCCGATGCCGCCGGAGACGGTCCACTCGCCCGGGGTCCAGTTGAAGCCGAAGCGCGGCATGAACAGGTCGCGGCCGTCGAGGTTCGACGTGTTGTCGAAGCCGTTGCGGGCGGCGAAGGACGCGTTCCGGGTCGGACGGTCGTCCATCGCGAACCAGTCGTAGCGCAGGCCGTAGGAGACCCGCAGATCGTCCGACAGCTGCCAGGTGTCTTCCGCATAGAGCGAGTTCAGATCGTAGCCGAAGAGCACGGCGCCCTCGCGGGCGGTGCCGAACTGCGCCGGCACCGTGCCGCCGGTCGGGTCAACGGCGCCGCGGATGATCAGGCCCGAAGCGATGCCCGCCTGGAAGTTGGCGAAGCTGGAGAAGGTCCAGGTGCCGAGCGACTGGGCGACGAAGACGTTGGTGAAGTCGCGCTTCTCCGTCCGCAGGCCGAACAGGAAGTCGTGGGCGCCCCAGTTGTAGCGGCCGATCAGCTCGGCGTTGGTGTTCTCGCTGTAGAGATAGTTGTCGTGGCGGAAGTTGTCCGCGCCGAACTGGATCTGCGGCGTGCCAGAGCCGGCTTCGACGCCCGGCAGGTCAGCCACGTTCACCGTCACCTGACCGACCGACAGGCCGCCGACCGGCAGCTGGGTGGTCTCGGTTTCCTTGTAGCCGACGCGCAGTTCGGTCGAGAAGGCGTCCGTCCACTGCGAGTTGAGCTGGGCGTTCCAGGTCGTGAGGCGCTCGTCCTTCAGGTACTGGCTGGACTCCAGGGCCAGGCGCGGCTGGCTGGTCGAGCCGCCGTTGATGAAGGCCGAGGAGGTCGAGCCGTTGAAGGAGTTGCCGATCGTCTCCTGGTAGGTGACGGCCAGGCGGTGGTTGTCGTTGATGTTCCAGTCGACCTTGGCGAGCATCTTCTCGTCTTCGACCGGCGGCGCGACGTCGACGTAGGAGCCGGTGTCGTAGCCGTAGCGCGCCTGGGCGGCGGCCCGGAAGTTGTCCACCGCGGTGGTGGTGATGCGCGGGATCGGGTTGCTGAAGCCGGCGTCCGCCGGACCTTCGTTCAGCGAGAACTCCGACTCGTACTTCTCGTACGACAGGAAGAAGAACAGGGTGTCTTCAATGATCGGGCCGCCGAGGGTCGCGCCCCAGGTCTTCTCATCGAACACGCGGTTGTACGGCAGCACGCGGCGGTGGCCGTAGCCGAGGTTGCGGTTGCCGGCCGGTCCGGTCGTCTGGTCGTAGCCGTAGTACCGGTCGCCGAGCAGGCTGTCGTCGCTCTTCTCGTAGAAGGCCGAACCGAAGAAGGTGTTGCCGCCCGACTTGGTGACCGCGTTGATCGAGCCGCCGATGAAGCCGTTGTTGATGACGCTGAACGGCGCCGCGGAGACGTTCACCGCCTCCACCGCGTCCAGCGAGATCGGCGAGCGCTGCGTCGGGTAGCCGTTGCCGTTCAGGCCGAACTCGTCGTTCTGGCGGATGCCGTCGACGGTCAGCTGGTTCAGGCGGGTGTTGGTGCCCGCGAAGGACAGGGCGTCCTCGTTCGACGGGTCGATGGTGGCGAACGGATCGAGACGGGCGACGTCCTTCAGGTCGCGGCTGATCGAGGGCAGCGACTGGATGGTGTCGGCGCCGTAGTTGGAGGCCGAGCCCGCGCCGAAGTCGTTCGAGAAGCGGCGGCTGGCGACGACGACCACGTCGTCGATGCTGACCGCCTCGTCGCCGTAGACGACCACGTCGCCGTTGGCCGGGTCGCCGACGCCGATCCCGGCGAGCTGGCGCACGCCGCCGCCGGCCGGTCCGGCCACGGTGACGGTGTAGGGGCCGCCGACCCGCAGACCACGGGCGCTGTAGAAGCCGTTCGCGTCGGTGACGGTGGTGACGCTGGTGCCGGTGGGCTCGTGGACGATGGTGACGCTCGCGGCGACGGCGGCGGAGCCGTCGGCGTTCGTGACCTGGCCGCGGATGGCGCCGGTGGTTTCCTGGGCGTAGACGGCGCTCGCCGCCAGCATGGAGGTGGCCAGGGCCGTCGTCGTCCAGAACGCGCGTTTGCGGTTCGTCATTGTCATCTATCCCCGATGAAGAAGGGCGCGCGCGCCCAGCGACCGGCCTTCGCCGGCTGAAATCCCGCTCCCTCTACGGCTCCCGTCGGAAAGGGGGACGACAGTCGTGTGACAGTGATATGACAGGCCGACCGGGTGGCGTCGGAGACACACTGCCGCCGGCGGCCCTGGCGCGGCCTGTCGCCGCCGCCGGGGGCACCCCCCTCCCGCTTCGCCCGAGGCCCGGCGCAAAGCAAAACCGCCGGCCCCTTGCGGGACCGGCGGCTCTGTAGGTCCGGCCTGTCGGTCCCGGCCGGAGCCGGGACCGCATCGCCTTCCGGCTTAGCGGAAGTTGATGTTGATGGTGGCGCGGCGGTTGAGCGGCTCGCGCACGCCGTCGGCGGTCGGGCGGGCCAGCTGGGTTTCACCCTTGCCGTCCAGCGAGATCACGCCGCCGTTGACGCCCTGGGCGACCAGCGCGTCGGCCACGGTGCGGGCGCGACGGTTGGACAGGCCCACGTTGTAGGCCGCCGAACCCGAGGTGTCGGCGTGGCCGACCACCAGGATCCGCGTCGGACGACCCGACTTGGCGTAGTTGGCCGCCTGGGTCACCACCGACTGGGCTTCGGCCGTCAGGTCCGAGCGATCCCAGTCGAAGTAGACCACGAACTCGCGCTGGACCGGAGCCGGAGGCGGCGGCGGGGGCGGCGGGGGCGGGGGCGGCGGCGGCGGCGGGGGCGGCGGCGGGGGCGGCGGCGGCACGTAGGCCGGCTCCGCCGCGCCGAAGGCGTAGCGCAGGCCCAGGCTCACCGAGTGGTCCTCGTAGCGGCCGGGGAACACGCCCGGGGTCGCCGCGGCCGACGACGAGAAGGTGTCGAACTCCATGTTCGACATCAGGTAGCGGTAGGTCAGGTCCAGGTTGGCCCGGTCGCTGATCGCCCAGGCGAGACCGGCGATCGCCTGCGCCGCCAGCTCGCTCGAGCTGTCGTCGGCGCCGACGCTGATCGTGCGGGCCGAGGCGAAGGTGCCGAGGAACTCGGTGTTGACCCGGTTCACGCCGGCGCCCACGCCGATGAACGGACGCAGGCTCCACGAGGCGTCGCCGAAGTCGTAGATCACGTTGGCCATCACCGTCGTCGCGGTGATGTCGCCTTCCGGCGCCTCGCACGGACCCGTCGACGGGGTCAGGTTACAGGCGTAGGCGGCGCCCGACGACGCCCGCGTCACCGACTCGAT